>Ga0256405_10002475_pt1 | contig 42265 bp, 41 predicted proteins | sample RumenRJG_02DNA_FD_189096 | JGI IMG/M metagenome (GOLD analysis project Ga0256405, IMG submission 189096) | Bovine rumen microbial communities from Lethbridge, Alberta, Canada - RJG_02 | ecosystem: Host-associated > Mammals > Digestive system > Stomach > Rumen | place: Canada: Alberta... | reverse complement strand
AGCAAGAGCTGGAATTAAAATAGGAAAAATCGAAGATATTACTCCTATTCCTCACGACGGTACTGGAAGACCTGGTGGTAAAAGAGGAAGAAGAGTTTAAGCGGAAGGGTTTAATATGGAGATAGAATTAAAAAGTCAAAGCGAAAATGAAATTGTTTTCATTGTTCGTGATGCAGAAGTGCCTTTTATTAATGCTATTAGAAGATGTGCAATGGTTAACGTTCCTAAAATAGCAATTGAGGATGTAAATATTATTAGAAATGATTCTGCAATGTTTAATGAGGTGCTTGCTCATAGACTTGGTTTAACTCCTTTAGTTTCTGATTTGGATGCACTTGAAGGATTGTCATTACCTGAAGATGATGATTGGGATGTGTACGATAATGGAATTATGTTCTCTTTAAATGAAGTAGGACCTAAAGTAGTTTATTCTAAGGATTTAATATCTTCAGACTCAAAAATTAAACCAGTATACGACACTATTCCTTTAGTAAAACTTAAAGAAGGCGAAGAACTTAACATTGAAGCTGTCGCTAAAGTAGGTTATGGAAAAGAACATGCTAAATGGATGCCAACAACTGTATGTGCATACAAACAATATCCTGAAATCACTTTCAATGAGGATGTTGAAATTGACTACGATTGTGCTCAAGCATGTCCTAGGGGTATTTTAAAATCAGACAGGAGATCTAAAAAAATTAAAATCTTAGACATTGAAGATTGTGCTATGTGTAAAAGCTGTGTTAGGGCTTCAGACAATGGCTACATCAATGTAGGATTCCGTCCAAATGATTTTATTTTCAGAATCGAAACTGATGGAGCAATGCCACCTAAAGAAGTTTTATTAAAAGCATGTGACGTATTAGGTGAAAAAGCAGATAAGTTTATCGGATTTAGTGAAGAAGGAGGAAGTAAATAATGGTTAAGAAAGTAATAAAAACAAATCCTAACCTTATTGAACTTATTAATAAACTTTATGAACAATCAAGAAGTGAAGATGCAGCTATTTGGAAAGATGTTGCACAAAGACTTGAAAGGTCCAATAGAAGAACCGCTGAAGTAAATTTGTCTGATATTGCAAGACATGCTGAAGCTGGCGAAACTATTTTAGTACCTGGTAAAGTTTTATCAAATGGTGATTTAGAAAACAAAGTAGATGTTGTAGCATTAAAATTCTCAGCTAAAGCACAAGAAAAAATTGAAGCTGCTGGCGGAGAATGCATCTCAATTGAAGAAATCATGGAAAGTAATCCTAAAGGATCAAACATCAGGATTATGGAATAAGAGGAGATGTGTGTTATGATGATTATTGATGGAGAAGGATGCGTTTTAGGAAGATTAGCTAGTGTAACTAGTAAAAATCTTTTAGAAGGCGAAGAAGTTGTAATTCTCAACGCTGAAAAAATTATGTTAACTGGTAACAAGGATTGGGCTTACGCTAAATACAAACAAAGAGTGGACAGAGCAAGTATCTCCAACCCTCGTGACTTAGGTCCTAAATATCCTAGAAGACCAGATGATATATTTAGAAGAACTGTAAGAGGAATGTTACCTTTCAAAAAATCTAAAGGTAAAACAGCATTCAAAGGTTTAAAAGCTTTTGTTGGTGTACCTGCTGAATATGCTGATGCTGAACTCACTGCAGTTCCTGAAGCAGAATACAAAAATATTAAAAAAGGTATTGAGTTAGGAGAAATCTCCAAACTTTTAGGAGCTACCTTTTAGATAAGTAAGGTGTAATTATGGTTAAAGTTATTCATACTAGTGGAAAACGTAAAACAGCTATCGCAAGAGGTACTGTTCGTGAAGGAACTGGTAAAGTTAGAATTAACAAAGTTCCTTTAGAACTCTACTCTCCTGAGCTTGCTAACTTAAAATTACAAGAACCATTAACCTTAGCTGGAGACTTAGCTAATGAAGTGGATATTAATATCCATGTTATTGGTGGCGGAGTAATGGGTCAAGCTGAAGCTGCACGTATGGTAATTGCAAAAGGACTCGTACAATGGTCTCAAGATATGGATTTAAAAGAAAAATTCACTCACTATGACAGAACCATGTTAGTAGGTGACCCAAGACGTTCTGAACCTAAAAAATATGGTGGTCCTGGAGCAAGAGCACGTAAACAAAAAAGTTACAGATAAACTCTGTACCTTTATATTTTATTTAAATTAAAAAAAGATGATATAAATGATTCCTATAAGATGCTTAAGTTGCGGAAAACCTGTATCAGCTTACTTTGATGAATACAACAAAAGAGTAGCAGCTGGTGAAAAATCTAAAGATGTTTTAGATGATTTAGGTTTAACTAGATACTGTTGTAGAAGAATGTTAATTTCTCATGTGGAAACTTGGGAATAAACAATTGTAGGGATATTTTTTAATAAATAATCTTGGTAAAATGCCTAAAAATGGAAGTAATATTCATGGATGTTGAAAAAAAATTAACAAGGTTTGAAAGAGCTAGACTTCTCGGAGCTAGGGCAATTCAAATATCTATGGGAGCAAAACCATTAGTGGAAATTACTGATTCCTTAGATCCAATTGACATAGCTTATGAGGAACTCAAAGCTGGAGTTTTACCATTAGATGTTATTAGAGATGAATAGATTTTATCTATTTCTTCTTTAATTATTTAAAAAAAATAGTAAATACCAATTTAACTCTATAAAGAAACTTACTGATTTTTTCAAGATATAGGTTGGTTGGTAATAAATTGAATGACACTGAGGTGTTTTTTTGGATAGTATAATAGAAGACGTCCGAGTTCGCAAGATTTTGGACAGCAGAGGTAATCCTACCATTGAAGTAGATGTGATTACTTGGAATGGTTTTGGCAGATCCGCTGCACCAAGTGGAGCAAGTACCGGTTCAAGAGAAGTAGTATCATTTCCTGAAGGGGGAGTTGATGTTGTAGTAAGTGAAATGGAGGATTTAATCGCTTCTGAACTTATTGGAATGGATGCTTGTGATGTTGCTACTATTGATGAAGTATTAAAAGAGATTGATGGTACTGATAATTTGGCCGCTATAGGAGGTAACACTACTGTTGCAATTTCCATGGCTGTTGCTAAAGCTGCTGCGTCATCTTACAATATGCCATTGTATCAATACATTGGAGGTAATTTTGCAAATGAATTGCCATATCCATTGGGTAATATGATGAATGGTGGTGCTCATGCAGGTGTTAATGCTCCAGATATTCAAGAATTCTTAGTTGTTCCAATCGGAGCCACCAATATGGTTGATGGAATTTTTGCAAACGCTTCTATTCACAAAAAATTAAAAGAATTAATCCAATCTAAGGATTCTGCCTTTACCGGCGGTAAAGGTGATGAAGGCGGATGGGTGCCTAACATTACTAACAGTGATGCTTTGGAAATTCAAGCTCAAGCATGTGAAGAGGTTGGCGATGAGATAGGTATTGAAATCAGGCCTGCTTTAGATATGGCGGCATCTGAATTATGGGATGCGAATGAGCAGAAATATGTTTATGCTCAAGACGGTATCAAAAGGGATACTGGAGATCAGATAGATTTCGTAAAAGAAATTATTGATACTTACAAAATGTTTTATGTTGAAGACCCATTTGACGAATCTGACTTTGAAGGATTTGCTCAATTAACTTCCAAAGTTGGGGATAAATGTCTTATTTGTGGTGATGATTTATTTGTAACAAATAAGGAACTTTTAGCAAAAGGTATTGAAATGAGTGCTGCAAATGCAATTATTATCAAACCTAACCAAATAGGATGCTTGTCTGAAACTTATGCCACTGTTAAACTCGCAAAAGAAAATGGAATTGTTCCGGTCGTATCTCACCGTTCCGGTGAAACTACAGACGATACCATTGCTCATTTGGCTGTAGGGTTTAACTCTCCAATGATTAAAACTGGAGCTATTGGTGGTGAAAGGATAGCTAAGTTGAATGAACTTATTCGTATTGAAGAAAAACTTCCAAATTCAAGAATGGGTAAATTTTAAAAAGTTTTGGGGAGAGTAATATGTCAAAAGTAATTCTTGATTACGATAAATGTGACGGTGCAGACTGCGCTGAATGTGCTGATGTTTGCCCAATGGAAGTATTAGTTCTCAAAGGCGACAAAATCGAAATTGTTGACCCTGAAGAATGTAGTTATTGTGAAGTATGTATGGACGTTTGTCCTAATGAATGTATTAAAATTGAAGATGATTTTTAAATTGTAGGTGAAAATATGGTAAATGAAGAACTTTTAATAGACTTAGATAATTATTTAGCAGCTGGTTTACACATTGGTACCCAGCAAAAAACCAGTGATATGGAAAAATACATATTCAGAGTAAGATCTGATGGTTTATATGTATTAGATATTCAAAAAACTGATGAAAGAATCAGACAAATCGCAAAATTATTAGCAAAATACGACCCAGATGACATTTTAGTAGTAGCAACCCGTCAATACGGTCAAGCTCCTGTTAAAAAATTCGGTGAATTAACCGGTGCTAAAACCATTCCAGGTAGATTCATCCCAGGTACCTTAACCAACCCTAATTACGCTAAATTCATTGAACCAAAAATTATTGTTGTAACTGACCCAAGATCAGACGCACAAGCAATTTTAGAATCCAAACAAAATGGTATTCCTGTAATTGCATTATGTGATACTGAAAACTTACTCAGTTTCGTTGATATTGCAGTACCTGTAAACAACAAAGGTAGAAAAGCTATTGCTTTAGTTTACTGGTTACTTGCAAGACAAATCTTAAGAGAAAGAGGAGATATTCCAGAAGACGGTGACCTTGATATTGATGCAACTGAATTCGAACTTAAATTTTAAGTGAGTTAGATGTTAAGACAACCTGCTGTAGCCGGTGCATTTTATCCGGCTGACCCTAATAAATTAAAGGAACGCATAGAAAGTTCATTTCTAGATGATGCTGGCGTCGGGTTCATTCCTGAGCTTAATTCATTTGATGGCAGTGATTATCCTGTCAATATTATGGTTCCTCATGCAGGTTATCAATATTCTGGTGCAATAGCCTCACATGGTTATTGTGAAATCGTTAAAAATGGTTTTCCTGAAGTTTTTATTATTATAAGTCCTAACCATACTGGATTTGGTAGCGAAATTTCTGTATTCAATGAGGGCGAATGGGTTACTCCATTAGGCAGTATTGAAGTCGATAGTGAATTTGCAAACATGATTATCGAATCTTCAGACATTGCCTCAGCTGATTTTTCAGCTCATATTCGTGAACACAGTATAGAAGTCCAGCTGCCTTTCCTACAATATTTTTCAACTGATTTTAAGATTGTCCCCATCACTATGGGAACACAAACTTTTGTCACTTCAAATGACCTTGCAAATGCTATTTTTGATGCAGCAAATAAGCTAAACAAATCTTATTGCGTTATTGCAAGCACTGATTTATCTCATTTCAACAATCAAGAAAAGGCAAATAAAGTTGATGGTTTTGTTTTAGAGGATATTGGTGAGATGAATGAATTTAAGCTTTTTGAGGAAGTTGTTCAGTATAATATTACCATGTGTGGTTATGGTCCGGTAATGACTACAATCTCACTTTCAAAAAGATGCGGGAAGAGCAATTGTGAAATTCTTGCATATGCAACAAGTGGTGATGTTACTGGGGACTTTACGTCAGTTGTAGGTTATGCTTCAGGTATTTTTAAGTAAGGTGTGTTAATGATAGCTAAAGCCTCTGCTCCGGCAAAAACAATTTTATTTGGTGAACATTCTGTAGTTTATGGTGAACCTGCCATAGCTGGTGCAGTTAATAAGAGAGCTTATGTAACAGTCAAACCGTCAGAAACTGATGAAACTATTTTCAGAGCGCCAGACATTGGTTTTGAAGCTGAATTATTGACTAAAGATAAAAAATATATTTTACTTAAAGGAAAACCAGGTATTATTAGATATATTTTAGAGTCTCTTTATAGGGCTCACGACCATACTCCTATTGATATTACTTTAAATTCAAATGTTCCAATCGGTTCAGGCCTTGGATCATCAGCAGCAGTAACAGTTGCAACCCTTGCTGCGTTATACCGTTATCATAATATTCGTTTTAACAAGCAGTCCTTGGCACATGATGCTCATATGGTTGAGCAGGCTGTTCAGGGAGTGGCAAGTCCGTTAGACACTTTGGTTTCTACCTACGGAGGTCTTGTTTATTTATCAAGAAATAAAAAGGTTGAGCATTTTAATGTTAATTTCAATGTTCCTTTTGTTGTAGGTTATACCACAAAACATGGAAATACTGGTAAAATGGTTAAGGATGTTAAAAATCTCAAAACACGCAATCCTAAAATCATCAATCCCGTCATTACCTCAATGGGTAATTTAACTAATTATGCAAAACAGGCTATTTTAAAAAGAGATTTTGCTAAAATCGGGGAATTGATGAACATTAATCATGGATTTTTAGATGTTTTAGGTGTTAACACTTTGGAATTGTCCCGTATGGTATACAATGCAAGAAATGCTGGTGCTATAGGTGCTAAAACCACTGGTGCCGGTGGAGGAGGTAGTATCATTGCACTTTGTCCAGGTAAAGTTGATGAAGTTGCCCGTGCTATTGATCGTGATGATAATATTCTAAAAATCAGATTTACTCGTAAAGGAGTTTCTTCTAGGGTTTACAAGTGATTAAATGATTATTTTAAAAATTGGCGGTAGCATATTAACAAACAAAGATTCAAAAATGAGTGAAGTTAATCCTACCAGTCTTAAAAGAATTGCATCTGAGATAAAAGCTTCAATGGATGCATCACCTAAGCAATTGATAATTGTTCATGGTGCAGGTTCATTTGGACATCCTCCCGCTAAAAAACATAAAATCGGAGAGGAATTTGATGAATCCGAGTATCCTCAAAAAAGATTGGGTTTTTGCGAAATTCAAAATGAAGTTAAAAAATTAAACATGTACATATGTGAAGCTTTTATAAAGGAAGGCATTCCTGTTATTGCGGTTCCTGCATCCGGTTTTATAACTGCAAGCAACAAAAGAATAACCTCAGGTAATTTGGATTTGTTTAAAAATTACTTGCAAAAGGGATTTGTCCCAGTAATTTATGGGGATGTTGTTTTAGATGAGGAACTTGAATTCTGTGTCATTTCAGGAGATCAACTAATACAATACTTGGCGAAGAATTTAAATCCAGACCAAGTAGTTTTGGGAACCGATGTTGATGGAGTGTACGATAAGAATCCTAAAACTCATGATGATGCAATGTTTTTCGATAAATTCACTTCACTTGATGACTTGGACACATTTGAAGGAACCACCAATGTCGATGTGACTGGTGGTATGGTTGGAAAAATTAAAGAACTTTTATATTTAGCAGATTTAGGAATTGAATCTAAAATAATAAATGCTGAAGTTGAAGATAATATTTTCAAAGTACTAGAAAACAAAGATGTAAAAGGAACTATAATTTCAAGGGGAAATTAATTCATGATTTCAGATAGAAAATTAGAGCATTTATTAATTTGTGAAAATTATGATGTTGAGTTTAAAAACAAGACAACTGGATTTGAAGATATAGAATTAATCCACAATGTTTTGCCGGAAATTGATAAAAACGAAATTGATTTGTCAACTGACGTTTTTGGTAAAAAATTAAACTCACCTTTATTCATTACAGCTATTACAGGAGGCCATCCTGCAGCAAAAGAAGTTAATAAACAACTTGCAATTGCAGCTGAAAATAATGGAATTGCATTAGGTGTTGGTTCTCAAAGGGCAGCATGTGAACATCCGGAATTGGCTGATACTTATAGTGTTGTTCGTGAAAATGCACCTGATTGTTTGCTTGTTGGCAATATTGGAGCTCCGCAACTTAATTTGGCCCAGAAAGCTGTTGAAATATTGGATGCCGATATTTTAGCAATTCATCTCAATCCTCTTCAGGAATCCATTCAGCCTGAAGGTGATTTAGATGCAAGAGGCTATCTTGATTTAATTGGTCAAATCACAGACACTGTGGACATTCCAGTCGTTGCAAAGGAAACTGGTTGTGGAATTTCAGCCGAGTCCGCTCGTCAATTGGTTGATGCGGGCGTTGACTTCATTGACATTGAAGGAGCTGGAGGAACAAGCTGGGCAGCTGTTGAAACATATCGTGCTGATGACAGGTATCTTGGAGAAATATTTTGGGATTGGGGCATTCCAACTGCAATTTCAACCGTGGAGGTTACAAATGCTGTTAATGTTCCGGTTATTTCTTCTGGAGGTATCAGAACAGGACTTGAGGCTGCAAAAGCTATTGCGCTTGGTGCAGATGCTGTTGGTATGGCATTGCCGTTTCTAAAAAATTCTGCTTCTCAGGAAGCTTTAAACACATTTATTAATAGATTTAATGATTCACTAAGAATTGCTATGTTTTTAGTTGGAGCAAATAATATTGAAGAATTGAAACAGTCTAATTTGGTTATTCGCGGAAAAACAAGGGAATGGCTAAATGAGAGAGGTATTAACACAAAGGTTTATTCAAGGAGATAAAACATGAGCGTTGAAGTAATCGCTATAGGCGGATATCAGGAAGTCGGGAAAAACATGACTGCTGTTCGTATAGGTGATGATGTTGTTATTTTTGATATGGGGATTCACTTAGACAGGATCAGTATGCACGAGGACACTGATATCGACAGAATGCATAGTTTAGACTTAATTGAAAGAGGGGTCATTCCTGATGATACATTGATGAAGGATGTTGACGGTAAAGTAAAAGGAATCGTATTCTCTCACGGTCACTTGGACCATATTGGTGCAGTTGCAAAATTGGCTCACAGATACGATGCACCATTAATCGGAACACCATATACTGCTGCTTTAATAGAAAAACAGATTAAAGGGGAACGCAAATTCAAAGTTACAAATCCTATTAAGGTTTTAAATCCTGGAAGTAAAGTAAAACTTTCAAAGGATATCACATTGGAATTTGTACAATCAACACACAGTATTCCACAAGCGGTATTTCCAGTATTACATACTTCTGAAGGAGTTATTGTATATGCACTGGATTTCAAATTCGATAACCATCAGAAAGTATCTCCGCCACCTGATTATAAAAGGTTAAAGGAATTAGGCAGGAAAGGAGTGCTTGCATTAATTGTAGAAACCACTAATGCAAAAAATTATGATGAAGTTAAAACACATTCAGAAAGAATTGCAAGAAATATCCTGGAAGATGTGATGAGAGGACCATTGCATGAAAAAACAGGTATGATTGTCACTACATTTTCATCCCATGTTGAACGTGTGCAGGCTATTGCGGATATTGCACGCAAAAGCCATAGGGAAATATTTTTCTTAGGCCGTTCAATGGAAAGATTCTGTGGTATTGCACAGAAATTGGGAATCTTAAATTTACCGAAAAATGCTAGTATTTATGGATCTCCAAAAGCTGTGAACCGTGCTTTGATGAAAGCAGATGAAGACAGGGCAAATTACTTGCTTGTAACAACAGGTCACCAGGGAGAGCCTGATGCTTTGCTTCCTAGAATTGCTAGTGGTAGAACTCCATTTAATATTAAGAAAGGAGATAATATTATTATTTCAGCACCTATCATTCCAAATCCAACCAATGCGGCTAACAGGCATATTATGGAAAGAAGATTAAAATTAAAAGGTGCAAGAATTTATCCTAATGCTCACGTTTCCGGACACGCTGGAAGGGAAGATCATCGTGAATTCTTACGTATGCTAAAACCACAGCATATCATACCTGCGCACGGAGACTTATCAATGCTTGCAGCTTATGCTGAACTTGCTGAAGAAGAAGGATACAGAATTGGATATGATATTCATATTTTAAGAAATGCTCAAGCACAAGTATTTAAAAGTTAAAAGAGGGAATTTTTATGAGTGATGTAAAAGAGGTACTTGGAAACTATTCAACAGACATTACAAAAACAATTGAAGAAGAATTGGCCATAATTACTCCAGAAAATTTATCTGAGGCATCAGTTTATTTAACTCGTGCTGGAGGAAAAATGTTAAGGCCGGCTTTAACATTAATCACTGCTGAAGCTGTTGGCGGTAAAAAAGAATCTGCTCTCAAAACTGGAGCAGCTATTGAATTGATTCATACTTTTTCATTGATTCATGATGATATAATGGATCAAGATGATATGAGAAGGGGTATGCCTGCAGTTCATAAGGTTTGGGGTGATGATGTTGCTATTCTTGCTGGTGATACATTATTCTCAAAGGCATTTGAAATTATCATAGGTTCTGAAGGAACAAGTTCTGAGCAAAACAACAAGGCTTTGGCTACTGTCGCTGATGCTTGCGTTAAAATCTGTGAAGGTCAAGCATTGGATATGGGCTTTGAAGAAAGGTTCGATGTAACTGAAGATGAATATATGGAAATGATTTTCAAGAAAACCGGTGCATTGATTGCTGCTGCAACCAAAGCTGGAGCTATTATGGGTGGAGCTAGCGATGAGGTCATTGATGCGTTATATGAATATGGCCGTTTGATTGGACTTGCTTTCCAGATTCAGGATGATTATCTTGATTTGGCTTCAGATGAGGAAACATTAGGCAAACCTATCGGTTCCGATATTGGCAAAGGTAAAATGACCATTATTGCAATCAAGGGTTTGGAAAGTGTTGATGATGACAGGTTGCTTGAAATCTTGAAATCTGAAAATAATTCTCAAGATGAGATAGATGAAGCAATTGAAATTTTAACAAATTGTGGTGCTATTGAATATGCTCGCAATTTGGCACAAGAATCTGTTGTGAAAGCTAAAGAAGTACTTGAAATATTGGACGACTCTTCATCTAAACAGGTACTTTGTGACATTGCAGATTTTGTTCTTGAGAGAAGTGCGTAAATTCTCTCACTATTTTTTATTATTTTTTTAAAATAGTTTGATTCCAGATTTCTCCGGAATCAAATGGGTATTAATACAGTTTTTATGTTTTTTTTCAAGTAGTCGAAATTTCTATAATCGAAGTAACAAATTGTTTTATTTAAAGAAGTGAGTGGATGATTTAAGAAATGCATCATAGAAATTTCTGTTTTAATTGATAATAACTAGTATTATCAGTTATATGTATTATATTCATCGTATATATCTTTCTTCTTTGATTTGACTGCAATTTTTCTAATTGAGGACAATATTTTAAATTCATATCCATATTGTAATGTTAAAGCAATTTTTTAAGCATATATCAATAATTATATTAACGATTTACACACATGTATTATTATGAAAGGGATACTTGGTGCGATAGCCGGAGATATTATAGGTTCAGTTTATGAGTTTAATTCTATTAAAACTAAAGATTTTAGTTTGTTTTCAAAAAGATCAACATTTACTGATGACACTGTTATGACTTTAGCTATTGCTAGTTGGTTATGTGAAAATAAAAGATCAAAAGATGTGTTAATTAAAAACCTTAAATATTTCGGAAATCTGTACCCTAATGCAGGTTATGGGGCAAGGTTTTACAATTGGTTGCAACAGGATTCTCCAGAGTCTTATGGAAGCTGGGCTAATGGGTCTGCAATGAGAGTGTCTCCATGTGCATGGGTTGCTGATTCTTTAGAGGAAGCGCAGGATTTGGCTAGAACTTCTGCCATTGTTACTCACAACCATCCTGAAGCAGTTAAAGGGGCTCTTGCAACATCCGATGCAATTTATCTTGCAAGAATCGGTGCAAATAAGGATGAAATTAAAGACCATATTGAAATAAATTATGAATATGACTTGTCATTTTCTTTAGATGAGATTCGTCCGTTTTATTCTTTTGACGTTTCATGTCGTGGAAGCGTTCCTGAGTCCATAGTCTGCTTTTTAGAGGCAAAGGACTTTGAAGACACAATTCGAAATGCGGTTTCACTTGGCGGTGATGCTGATACTCAAGCAGCGATTGCGGGAAGTATTGCATCTGCATATTGGGAAATGCCTAAAAATATTTCATATAAGGCTATTCATCGTCTTGATTATAGGCTTTTAAATGTTTTCATTGAGTTTGAAGAGAAATTCATGTAGTAAACATTTAAGTACTTAATGCAACTTAAATTTACATGGGTTGTGAATTAATGAAACGTAAAATAATATTTTGTTTTATTATTTTTACATTATTTTTAACAATTTCTGCAATATCTGCAAATGAAAATACAACTTTTGATAATTTGACTGTTGCAGATAATGAATGTATCTGTCAGGATGTTGTTGAATCTGGAGATTCTAGCGATGATTTCAATCAGTCATCAACTGAAATTTCCGCTTCAAATAAAACATCTTATGATGATTATGAAGATAAATTTACAGTAACTTTGACTTCTAACGGGACTGCTTTATCAAATAAGTTGATTCTCATTACTTTAAATGATGTTGATTATAATAAAACAACAGATTCAAACGGTCAAGCAACCATTGACTTCAAGTTAAACGCTGGAACATACACTGTTTATTATTCATTTGAAGGGGATGAAAACTATACCGCTTCCAATGGAACATCAACTATTACAGTTGAATCAGAGTTGCCCACATTTTTAAGTGTTGTAAACAATGGCATTAGTTATTGTGAAGGAATCAAAGGGTTATTCCAGTTGAAGCTAGTGGATATTCATGGTAATCTTCTTTCAGGCCAAACAGTGACTGTTGTCGTAAATGGAAAAACTGAAACTGCTAAAACCGATTCAAATGGTATTGCAACTTTCTTTTTGTCTTTTAAGAAGGGATATAATGCTGTACATTATTACTTTAACAGAAACGGCAACTATATTGAATCATCAGGATCTTCTGATGTTGTTGTAAAATCCAAACTGTCTGTTGGAAATGGGTATTGGGTTAACAAATGGAGCATAAAAAAGGTTAACCTTAAAAAGCTTTCCAAAAAAGGAACAAAACATATATTTTTACTTCACACAGTTTTTGACAAGTATGGTAAGAAATATGTTTTAAAATGGATTAAAAAGGCCCATAAATATGGCATGAAAGTTCATATCTGGATGTCAGTGTTTTATAAGAACGGTAAGTTCGTTCATCCCGTAAGCAAAAAGGGTGTATACAATTATAAGTATATGAATAAAATCATCAAGAAAGCTAAATACTACGCTAGTTTCAGTGAAGTTGATGGAATACATTTTGATTATGTAAGATTTGGTGGAAACGCTTATAAATATAAGAATGCTGTAAAAGCAGTTAATTATTTCATTAAAAAGGCAAGTGAAGAGGTTCGCATAGTGCATCCAAATATTATAGTGTCTGCTGCGGTAATGCCTGAACCATCTTCTATGAAATATTATTATGCACAGGATGTTTCAACCATGTCAAAGCATCTTGACGTTGTAATCCCTATGATGTATAAGGGAAACTATCATGCAACCGCCAAATGGATTAAAAAGACCACTAAAAAATTCGTTAAAAAATCCAAAGGCGCAAAGATTTGGGTAGGACTTCAAACCTATAAATCCGATTCAAATATTAAAAAGTTATCCTATAAGGCACTATTTAAGGATGCTAAGGCCGCTAAAAGCGGTGGGGCAAAAGGTGTAGTGCTATTCAGATGGGGATTAACCAAATTTTTAAACTTTAAAAAATTAAAAATCAAAAATTAGTTTTTTTGATTTTTATTCTTTTTTTTCATTTTTTTAAGCTGATTCATGAACCGGTCATCATAGTTTTTCGCAATATCTTCGTATTTATTCCAGATTCCGATTGCAGTTTCAGGAATTACATTGCGTTTGTCCTCTGAAAATTTAGTGTAGGTGTGCATCATTTCTTTTGAATCTGATATTATCAGTTTTACAAATGGAATGTCTGCCTTCTGGATATTGATGTCATTATCCTTAAATAATTGTATGATGTCAAATTTTTCATCGTTGATGTAGCACACCGGTGAAGCAAGAATGTTAATCCTTAAATCAGATCTGTTTTTCAATGCTTTAACCAGAGCTTCGCCTTCTCCATCAAATAAAAATCCGATTCTCATATTTATGGAAGTTTTAGCTCTTTTTATAATCTCTAGCTCTTGAGCAATAATTTTTTCAACACCGTATATTCTCCAGATTGGAGCTTGCACTTGGCTCATGCCGTTTTCATAAATATATGTCAATCGTGTAATTGTATCGTCAATTTCTGAAATTTTTTTATCCTTTTCACGGGAAAGTACCTCAACAGGTGATTTAACAATGTAGGTTAAAGGCCTTCCGTCTTCCACTTCTATGAAATTTTTCTTAACCAAACCCTTAAGCACATCATAGATTTTGCTTCGGGGAATTTCTGACTGTCTTGATATTTCTGTTGCATTTGAAGAGATTAGGGAAGTTAATGTAACATATGCCTGCGCTTCATACATTGTCAATCCCAATCCTTTCAGTGTATTGATATTCTCATCCATAATTATAGTATGTTTTAATAATATTTAATTATTACTTTTCACCCTTGCTTAGTGACAAAATCTTTATATATGTTTCAAATTTAACTTATAATTATAACTAAAAGAGGTAATTATTATGGCAGACGGATTAGACATGTTTTGTTATCAATGTTCCCAAACCGCTAAAGGTACAGGATGTACTGTAAGTGGAGTTTGTGGTAAAAAACCAACAGTAGCAAGATTACAGGATAACTTAATCTTTACTATGAAAGGAATTAGTGCATACAACTACAATGCAAATGTTTTAGGTAAAAAAGATCCGGAAATAGATGCATTTTTAACTAAAGGTTTATACACTACCTTAACCAACGTTAACTTTGACGTAAATGACTTAGTTGCACTTGCATTAGAAGCAGGTAAAGTCAGTGTGGATGTAATGAGATTACTCAAAGACGCTCACATTGAAGCATACGGCGAACCACAACCTGTTGAAGTAAAAGTAGGTGCACAAGAAGGACCAGCTATCATCGTAACCGGTCACGACTTAAAAGCATTAGAAGAATTATTAAAACAAGTGGAAGGAACTGATATTAAAGTTTACACTCACTCTGAAATGTTGCCAGCACACGGATACCCTGGATTAAACAAATATGAAAACTTAGCAGGACAACTCGGTGGAGCATGGCACGATCAAAGAACAGTCTTTAAAAAATACAATGCAGCAATCGTTGGAACCAGTAACTGTGTACTCCCAGCACTTGATGCATACAAAGAAAGAATGTTCACAATGGATGTAGCTAAACTTGAAGGAGTTAAAACCGTAGAAGATTATGACTTCTCAGAAGTAATTGAATGTGCAAAATCATTAGGATCATTAGAACCAGAAGAATTAACCACAATCACAACCGGTTGGAGTGCAGGAGCTATTGTAGAACATGCTGAAAAAATCAAAGAATTAGTTCTCGACGGTAAAATCTCAAGATTCTTTGTTGTCGGTGGATGTGACAAAGCTGCAAAACACAACGACTACTACAGAGAATTCGTTAAAAACTTACCTCAAGACACTGTTATCTTAACATTAGCATGTGGTAAATACAAATTCAACGACCTTGACTTAGGTGACATTGAAGGCATTCCAAGATTACTCGATGTAGGTCAATGTAACGACACAATTGTTGCAGTTGACGTTGCATTAGCATTATGTGACTTGTTTGACATGGAATTAAACGAATTACCATTAACTATCGTTCTCTCCTGGATGGAACAAAAAGCTGCAGCAGTTCTCTGGGCTTTACTCTACTTAGGTAAAACCGACATGTGGCTTGGACCTGTGCTCCCTGCATGGTGTAACGATGACATCATAAGCGTTTTAGTAGAAAACTACAACTTAACTCCAACAACCGGAGATGCAATAGCCGATATTAAAACAATTATGGGAGAATAAGCATATGAGTGAAGATATTAAAGCGAAAGCTTTGAATATCCAAACTTTGGTTGAATATCAGGATGATACAGTAGTCAGCCGTGAAGTAATTAAAAAGGAGCTTGGAACAGTAACATTCTTTGCCTTCGATCAAGGTCAGGGATTATCTGAACATTCTGCTCCATTTGATGCAATGGTTCAAATTATAGACGGTGAAGCTGAAATTACAATTTCCGGTGAAAAACACACTGTCAAGGCAGGTGAAATAATCATCATGCCTGCAAACGAACCTCATGCACTTCAAGCTGTAAACAGTCCATATAAAATGATTTTAACCATGATTAAAAGTGATTAATTTCATTTTATCTTTTTTTTATTTTTTCCACCAAACCATTATCCAATCTGCTTTATCCTTGACATTGAAATATTTTCCGTCTTCAAAAGTTAAAATCCTTTCAAGATAATCTTTTAACAATTCTTTTTCTTCATCGGAGTACAAATCAAGTCTGAATTTCCCGTTGTCCATGGCTTCTTCAATGCTTCCATATTCACGATAATTGTTCAGGTCAAACCTTTCAACATTGGCATAGATTCCCATATTGAATAGTATGTTGAAAAAATAATTGTAATCAGGGAAATCCTCTGTCTTTATGCCCAGTTCCTTGTCAAAGTCCTTTTCAATTTTCTTGTTTTCAGGTCCGAATATTGTTATGAAAACGTATTTGTTAGCTATTTCATTCAATTGATATAGCACTTCTTTAATTGGCAGAATTCCATTTAAAGACCTTGAACAGACCACAACATCAACATCTCCAATTTCTTCATATGATATTTCTTCAATTGGTTTTAATATGGTCTCAATATTGCTAATGTCATGTTCTCCTGCTCTTTTTTCTAATAATTCTAACATTTTAGGTGATGAATCAAGACCAATTACTTTTTTAACTCTTTTGGCTATTGGAATTGTGACAGATCCCTCACCGCAACCAACGTCTAGAACAACATCATTTTCATCAAGTATCAGCTTATCAAATAATGCATCCTGATAGTCGTCTTTTCTGGTTCTTTTGTAAAATCCGGCAGCAGCCTTATCCCAGTCCTTATTGATTTTACCTTCAAGTCTTTCTGCCCAAAATTTTTCCCAGTCAATATCGTTCGGGTTTTCAATACATTGTTTCATATTATCACTCAAAAATCCTTTTTCATGGAAAGAACTATCTTATCATCTTTAAATTCTTCAACATTTGGAATTATGTGGTAATTAAGTTTTTCGTATAATCTAATTGCGGAAGTGTTGTTTTTACCGGTTATTATATAACTTTGTTTAAAGCCTTTCTCAATTGCATCTAGCTCTAGTTTTTTAATGAGTTTAAATGCGATGCCCTTTCTCCTATACTCTTTTTTAACGTAAACTCGTTTAAACTCAACACTGTTTTTGTTCAAAACTCTATAGCTGGCACAGGCAACACCTTCATTGGAATCCATAAGTAAGATTACAACATGAGGCGTTTCAAGACTATTGTACTTATCATATTTTGACAATCCCTCTCCTATGCGCTGATAGTATCCATTGTCAAGTTCACGAACTAGCTTGTGGAATCTTTCATCTTTTTCGTCAGTAATGATTGTTTTCATACTATTTTTGTTTTTCCGGTCAATACGTTTTGATAATCTTCGTAATTTTCTTTTAATAATTGTGGAATGTCAAGTTCATATGGGCAGTTATCAACACAGGCATAGCATTCTATGCAATCTAGTGTCTTTTTCATTGTTTCCTGTGTTTTTTCATCCATATTTGGTTCTGTTGGAAAACGCCTAATCCAAAGGGACATTCTTGCACATAAACTAATGTTGATGCCTTCCGGGCAAGGCATGCAGTATCCGCAACCTCTGCAGAAGTTGTCTCCAAGCTCTTTTTTATCTTCTTCGATATCTGCCTTTAAGTCATCGTCCACAAGCAAATCATATGGGAATGACAGGAATTCTTCAAGTTCGCTCATGTGCTGGATTCCCCATATCGGCAGGACATTATCGAACTGATTCATATAAGCGAAACTGGCCTTTGCGTTTTTAAGAAGTCCTCCACCCATTGCTTTCATTGCAATGAAACCCACATCCAATTCCTTGCATTTCTGAACAAGTTTCAACTCTTCATCGCCGCTTATATATGAAAATGGATATTGCAAGGTTTCATATAATCCGCTGTCAAGGGCTTCATGTGCAATTGTGATTTTATGGGTTGTAATACCGATATGCTTGATTAAACCTTCTTCTTTTGCTTCAAGCATTGCCTTTGCCATTTCATCACCCTCTTTGGGACAAAATGAAATGTTGTGATGTTGATACAAATCAAGATAATCTGTTCTTAACTCCTTAAGTGAGGTTTCAAGATCCTTCCAGAAGTCCTCTGGTGTCTCTGCAGCTGTTTTGGAGGCTAAATAAATCTCACTTCTGACATTTTCAAAGGCTTTGCCTAGCTTTTCCTCACTGTCTGTATAAAAACGTGCAGTATCGTAAAAGTCAATTCCTGATTCATATGCCCTATTCAATATCGCAATGGAATCCTCCATATTTCTTCTTTGAATCGGCAATGCACCAAATCCAATTTTGTTCACTTCTAAATTAGTTTTTCCAAGTCTCATTTTCATTCATGCCCATATTATTCTTAATGTTTATATATCTTTGATTAAATAAATAATATTACTTATTTTTATAAAAGTTATATTGTGATGATTAAATGAATGATTTAGAAGAAATTATCTATAAACATGCTTTACTCAATGCAGCTAAACATAAGGGATCTGCAAATCCTGGTGCTGTAATGGGTTCAATCATGTCAAACGAACCTGAACTCAGAAGCAAAGCTAAAGAAATAGGTCCAATGTCTGGTAAAATTGTAGCAAAGGTAAATGCATTGTCTCCAGAAGAACAACAAGCAGAAATGGAGAAATATGGTGTTGAAGTTCAAGAAAAGAAACCTAAGGCAAAGGAAAAAGGCCTGCAGGAACTTCCAGGAACACATGAAAATATCGTATTGAGATTTGCTCCAAACCCAAGCGGACCATTGCATATTGGACACTCCCGTGCGGCAGTTCCAAATGCCGAATATGTCAAAAGGCATAACGGTAAATTAATTTTAAGGATTGAAGACACAGATCCAAAAAGAGTATTCGAGCCTGCATATGAGATGATTCCAGAGGATTTAAAATGGCTGGGAGTTAATCCTGATGAAATAATATACCAGTCAGACAGGTTTGAAATTTATTATGATTATGCACGTCAATTGATAGAAAAAGGTGCGGCTTACATGTGCACCTGTGAAGGAGCGGACTTCAAAGAGCTGAAAGACAACTGTCAGCCTTGCCCATGCAGAGACAATTCTGTTGAAGAAAACCTTGAATTATGGGACAAATTCGACACAATGGAAGCGGGTGAAGCTGTGCTTCGTGTAAAAACAGATATCAAACATAAAAACCCTGCAATCCGTGACTGGGTTGCAATGAGGCTGGTTGACGAGACCCATCCAAGATTAGGTAACAAGTACAGAATCTATCCTATGATGAACTTCTCCGTTGCAGTGGATGACCATCTTATGGGATTGACACATGTGCTTAGGGGAAAAGACCATCTTGCAAACACTGAAAAGCAAAAATACCTTTATGACCATATGGGATGGGATGTGCCTGAGTATATCCACTATGGAAGATTGAAAATGGAAGATATTGCACTCAGTACCTCAAAAGCCAAGGAAGGTATTGAAAACGGTACTTACAGTGGATGGGATGACCCTAGACTTGGAACATTAAGGGCTATTGCAAGAAGAGGAATTCAAGCTAAAACAATCTATGATTTAATCATTGAAATAGGTGTTAAAATGGCTGACTCTGCAATAAGCTGGAAGAAAATCTACGGTCAAAACCGTAACTTTTTAGAGCCTATTGCAAACAGGTACTTCTTCTGTGAAAACCCTCAGTTAATAACTGTTGAAGGCTACAGCGATGGAAAAGTCGATATTGAAAGGCCATTGCATGCAGACCATGAGGACAGGGGAAACCGTCACTTGCCATTCGACGGTAAGGCTTATCTTGCACAATCAGACCTCAAGGATGGAATGTTCAGATTGATGGATGCAGTAAATGTGGACATTAATGGTGAGGATGTAACTTATCACTCAACTTCCTTTGAAGATGCACGTGAAGCCAAAGCAAGAATCATCCAATGGGTTCCGGTTGAAGACAATGTCAACGTTAAAATCGTCATGGATGACGCATCAACCAAAACAGGTCTTGGTGAAGGAGCGCTTAAAGAACTGGAAGTTGGAGATATTGTACAATTCGAAAGGGTTGGATTTGCACGTTTAGATGAAATAACCGATGATGAATTGATATTCTACTTCGCTCACAAATAGGTGAAACAATGACAATGTTTACAAACGGATATTCAACACTGCAAATGCCAAAGGATTTTGAGCCAATCAATGCAAAAGATCAATTTACCGAGTTATATCTGGTAAATACAAAAATACCAATGTCCATTAAGTTTTCAACAACACCTACTTTGGTAGGTTTGCCTGATATTCGTGCAGACATTGAAAAAAACTTGGAGGGCAATGACAGAATCAATTTGATTCAATCAGATTTCCTTGCAATAAATGAAGACATATATTATATGATTGTCTCTAGTTTTTCAGATGGGGAAAATGAGGTTAGGAGAAACGAATTCCTATATGTGGAAGATGACAATCTCTACATTTTTGAATTCACATATCCTTATGCCGATAGGGAATTGGATGATTTTTACCTGAACATTATAAGGTCTTTAAAAATAAGTGTGCCGAAATATATTGTTGAAAATGGTGAATATAGAATAAATAATAAATAAAAAGTGTAAAAAAAGATATTTTTTAATATATCTTTTTCACATCACTTGTTTTAATTTTAATGTTTTTACCTCTGTACCTAACAGCGATGTCATCACCGTTAATAGCATAAACTTGACTTGAGTAAGTTTCGCCATCATGATTGTAGATGATTTCATCTCCTTTTTTAAGCACAACTTCATCATTATTTAAATTAATTTTAATGTTGTCTCTTGAAGGTTTGTTTTTAATTTCACCTACTCTAGGTTGGGCCAATTCTGGTTCAGGTGAATTTTTAGCCAAGTTAAACACGCGTCTTGTGTTTTCTTGTCTTAACTTTTGGTCATGATACTCTTCATAGGTTCCGTCAATGTCGATATGGGTTTCATTGATGATAGGCTCATATTCATCGTATTCGTTCACGTTTCTGATGTATGCTTGTTGAGCTTCATCCATTTCAGGTATCTCTTCTGTTTCAGGAGTTAGTTTTTCTTTAACTTCTTGGAATATTTTGGATCCTGTGATTTTATTTTTAACTTTATCCAAATCTTTCCTGTAGTCTAAATCCATTGTGTCTGATTCTTCTTCAGTGTCAAACAAGTTTGCATCATCGATGGATGCGCCTAATTTGTAGTCTTTATCATCAACTTTATGAGGGGTTTTTAAAGCAGGTTCTGAAATTTCCTCTTTGGTTTCCTGATTTAACAGTACGTTAGTTATATTCTCCTCATCAGAACTGTTTTCTGTTTCTTCACTGCTTTCTTTTGAAGCGGTAGTTATTGCTTCGTCAATGTCTTTTTGGCTTGCTACAGAAGGGGTTTCACTTTCATCGGTTTCTTCTGTGTCTTTAATCAAATCGCTGATTTTTTCATCTTTTTCTTCAGCAATAACCTCTTCGATAAGTGGTTCTTGTGTTTTATTTTTAATGCTTTCTTTAATTTCAGCCAGTTCCTTGTCTTCTTCATCTTTTTTAATTGTTTTTGAATCTTTTTCTCTTTCACTATCTTTCCTTTTGGATTCTTTAATTAATTCGTCAATTGTAAATAGGTCTTTTAATTCGCTTGAATCTTTGTTATTTTGAGTCATAATATCCATCTGGTTTTGTTTAATTGGTTCTTGAAATTTTTCAACTTTATTATCATAATTAATAAGTACTTGATTTTGAGATTTGTATTCATAATTTTCTAAGTCATTGTCCTCGACTTCGGGTACAATGTATGAATTATCTTTGATTTCTGTTTCAGCACTTTTTCTAAATAGGATATGGTTGTTTTCCTTTGGAACATTTGGAGATAAGCTACGTGGGGCATTTGTCGGCAATGTATTTTTATTTCTAGTACTGATCTTATCTTTTCCCATATTAATTGTCTTATTAATGCTTTCCGTACTTGGAAGTATTGATCCTTCTTCGTGTGCTAATTCATCGCCTTTATAATGTAGTTTAACAGCTATGACAGCTATTGCACCAATTATTACTATAGTTATCCACATTAAAATAGTAATTAAACTTATCATTTTTCCCAACCCTTATTTAGTTATATATAATTATGTATTTTTCATTAATTTAAATATTTTCATGAATAAATTTCAACATTGCAGGTTTGTTTATTTTGGAAATAAAATTCGGATATTTTTTAAATAGGCCAAATAAATAAATTTTACTCATGATATATTATTTTACTCTCTCTTTTTCTTCATTTGTTGATAAACGTCTTAAAATTAGTTATTTTTCCGTTTAAAAGAATTTTTTGTTAATCATTCATTTTATATATTTCAAAAATCAAATATACATTTGATTAATATTTGATGAGGATTAATCATGGTTGTTAAAATTAATGAAAACTATCTTAAATTAAAAAGCAGTTATCTTTTTGTAGAGGTGGCTAGAAGAGAACAAGAATTTGTAAAAAATAATCCTGATGCTGATGTAATTAAAATGGGTATTGGGGATGTTACAAAACCATTAGTGCCTGCTGTAATAGATGCATTTAAAAATGCAGTTGATGAAATGGCAGACGGCGAAACATTCATGGGTTATGGTCCTGAACAAGGTTATGAGTTTTTAGCTGAAGCTATTATCAAAAATGATTATAATAAATATGGAATAGACCTTGAGACATCCGAAGTGTTCATTAGTGACGGAGCAAAATGTGACACTGGAAATATCCAGGAAATCTTCGGTATAGATAATAAGATTGCAGTAACCGATCCTGTTTATACAGTTTACGTTGACACAAATGTCATGGCTGGAAGAACTGGTGAGATGGGTGATGATGGAATGTATGGTGGTTTAACTTACCTTAAATGTAATGCAGAAAACGGATTTGTCCCGGAACTTCCATCAGAACCAGTTGACATTATTTATTTATGCTATCCAAACAATCCGACAGGTACAACATTAACTAAAGACCAATTAAAAGTATTTGTTGATTATGCACGTGAAAACAATGCAATCATTTTATTCGATTCAGCATATGAAGCATTCATTAATGAGGAAAATGTGCCTCACAGTATTTATGAAATTGAAGGGGCAAAAGATGTAGCTATTGAATTTAAAAGTTTTTCAAAAACTGCAGGATTTACAGGAACCCGTTGTGCATACACTGTTGTTCCTAAACAATTAAAAGGATACACTGCAGACGGTGAGGAAGTTGAAATAAATCCTTTATGGAACAGAAGACAAACCACCAAATTTAACGGAGTATCCTATCCTGTACAAAGGGCTGCTGAAGCAACATATTCTGAAGACGGTCAAAAGCAAATCAAGGAAGTAATCGATTATTATATGGAAAATGCTAAAGTAATCCGCGAAAGCTTAACAGACATAGGCCTTGAGGTTTATGGTGGAGTTAGCTCTCCTTATATTTGGGTAAAAACTCCAAACAACATGGATTCTTGGGATTTCTTTGACATATTATTGAATGAAGCAAACGTAATTGGAACTCCAGGTTCTGGCTTTGGTCCAAGTGGTGAAGGTTATTTAAGACTCACTGCATTCAATACATTAGAAAACACAATCGAAGCAATGGATAGGATTTCAAAATTAGAATTTTAGGTGTTATAATTGAAAGTAATAGAAAAACCAATAACTATTGAACAAGATGATACATTTAAGGTAATATTATCAAAATATGGTGCATTAGCACTGGATAAGCAGGAAAACTTATCAGAATTAATCGGTGAAACTGTAGGGGATTTGGATATTGAAAAAGGTGAAATATCCTTCGGAGATATTACTTTTCCCGTTCAGATTCTTGGATTTTCTATGCAAGATGCAAAACAATGGTCCTGGGCTTGGGATAATGAAGAAATCTTCGGAAAAGATTTAGTTGTTTCTGCAGATAAAATCAAAGAAATCGGTGAAGAATTTGATATCAAGGAGTTCACTTCTCCTGTTTTAAATGCAGATTTTGATGATTGCCACACTTTAGCAATGACTTCCACTGTAATTTTAGGAATGGATGCATATTATGCAGTTTCAGAGGAAGGTTTGGACATATTTGTTTTAATCAAATCAGATTTAATCAAAGAGAATAATTCCGTTGTAAAATTCAGAAACACTTTCTACACTTTCCAGAAAAACTTCAATATCTATCCAAGAATTGCTTTTGAAGCTTATACAAAACTCAAAGGTTATATCTTCAAGCCACATGATGACTTTGCACTTGCAAAAATAGGCGAAGCACGTGTGATGGCAGGATTCACTGAAAGAGGAAACGTGACCCGTATATTGATATTTGGTGATGAGGAATAGTGATTCTATGGATGCTGATTTAGTCGAAGAAATTGAATACATGTTAGATTTACTTACTAAATCAGGATTCTTTTCTATTGAGGAAATTCATGAAATACTGGAGGATCAATTCATCGAGGAGGAAATTGATTTTTCCAATTTTGACATTTCTTTAAATGACGGCTCAAATGAAAACTTCTCAAAACTGGAAAATGCATTCACTAAACTAGCCGGTGAGGATATTGTGGCGATTCATAATTGCGGCTATGATATTGAAGAGGGAGTTGGTGATGCATTTGAATTATATGTTCATTTATTGAATAATAAGTTTAAAGCTAGGGGTTTTTGCTTTTACACTTTTGAGGATGTTGAAGAGGCGGTTTTTGATAAGATATTAAAAGTTACTTTTGCAGATTTTGAAAATGATGAAAGTAAAGCCTTGGATGTTGGAAAAACTGTTGCGAGATATTTGAAAGAGGAAAATTTCACTATAAAATGGGATGAAAGTGTTAACAGCCAGATTGAAATTAATCCTTTCATATGGGATAAATCCTATGATGGTGAAAAGGAATATGAAATTGAAGGAGCATACGATGTTTTTACTGGGGTGAGAAAATGAATGTAAGGTCATTAAAGTTAATTCGTGATGTAATTATTAATTCAGGTAAGTGGACTTCAATTGAAATGGCTCAGGATTCAATTTACATCGAGTTTAAGGATGTTGAGCTTGGAAAGCCTAAGGGTGATGACGACATGTCTTTGACAGTTCGTTTTGCCGGCGATTCATTTTTTACCATCTTTTACAATAACATATGGGATATTGATTTTTTATCCAAATATGATTATAAAAACAAATTGCTCAGTGAAGAAGTGTTTTTTAAGGTTAAAGACATTAAGTTCATTGATTTTGAATATCTGAACACATTTTTCTATAATTTCAAAAGTGAAAAAACCATTTCAACAAGCCAAGACTTTGATATTCATAATATTCGCAATGATTTCTTCATGTTGGTTGAATCAAAAGATGTCGCTTTTGTTGTGGGCGCTAACCAAATGGATTTCTTCACTCCATTTGAAAGGCTTGATGATGCGTCACTTAGGGAGCTTTCCAATGATTGGATGCTTTATTTTTTAAATTATCATTTGAAAAGAAATATCATTAAGGATCCAATGTGTGAAAATCATCCTTTGATGTACACTAAAAAATAATTTAATTTACTTTTTTTATTATTAACTAAAAAAATAGTTTGGATAGATATTTAAATTGATAGTTGCAACAACTACTATTAAAATTATCTATCGTTTTTTTAATTTAATGAGGGTTTGTTATGAACTCGTATGCATGATATATTGTTGAGAAAAATGCATTGTAATTTTTGTTGTGTATGGTGTCAATGTCCTCCACAATAAACTTGTCAATTTCTTTTACAAAGCTGGAGTTTTTGTAATCCTGGCTTGTAAAGTAATGCACCTGAATGGCGTAATTAGTGTCTTCCTTTGTGAACACATAATTAATCCCAACATGAGTCCATATTGATTCGTTGTTTCTTGAAGGATTGGAGAAATATTGTTTGGAAACTTTTATTCCATTTATTGTTGTATTCTCATTTTTCAAGACTTTATAACTTCCATTTTCCATAGCCTTAAATTTAGATTGTGAGATGGAAGTGATATGGTCTTCTGGCCAATCGTCCCAATGGTCAACGTAAATATACTTGTTGGTAATTGTATTTGGAGTTTTAGATTGATTTAGTTCATCAGTTGTATTCCAGGATAGGGGAACAACAGCGGAACTATGTCCAAAGTCAATTGTTTTTTCATTATGGACACTTAAAAAATCATTGATTCCATTAATGTTTGCTGCAATGAGAATAAGGAATAATATGAGTAATATTCCATACAACTTATCGTTATGTTCCATTTTTGCCTCCTTTATGTTCAGTTTTAGACCATCTACGTTCTTTTCTAGTTATCATGGTATGCATTGTCATAAAAAACAATGGAATTAAATGGAAACAGTAAATGTAATATTTGATAATGTCTTTAATGAATTCCTGAACCCCCGGGTGGTCCCTTGAAAGTGCAATCATTATTGACGGGAAAAATGAAATCACAGACAAAAATGCCACAATAAATGGCGCATCCATTCTGATAAGGGTTATATTGTTGAAAATAAACCATGAAATGGTATTGGTAATTGTAATTAAAAATCCAAAGAAGATTAATAGGTTAAAACTGTAAAAGGAAATGTGCTCAATAATATTGAATTTCTTTCCAAGGGATATTTTGGCCCTTACAATTTGAGGAAGATATACGAATAATGTTTCGAAATTTCCAATTGCCCATCTAACTCTTTGCCTGAAAAATGCTCTCCATTCTGTTACTGCTTCCTGGTATACTGCACATTCGCCACAGTAGCGTATTTCTCCACCTTGAAGAATGATTTTAATTGCAAGGTTTAAATCTTCAGTTACTGCAAATCCGTCCCATCTTCCGCAATTAATGATGGCATCCTTTTTAACGAATTGTCCATTTCCTCCTAAAAATCCAGTATATCCAAGATTATCTTTAGCTATTAGGGTATTTCCAAAACTGCCAAATTCAAGATGTTGCATACGGGCCAAGTAGTTTTCATCAATGTTAAACATTTTAACTCTTGATTGGACTCCTTCCACATCCCCATTAAGATATTGCACAACAGTCATTAGGTAATCAGTCTTAATTTGAGTGTCTGCATCAAAAACACCGATGACCTCTCCTCGGGATAATGTTAAGGCATCATTCAAAACAAATCCCTTTCCCTTTCCTGACCTTGGAGGGTGTCTTGTTACTATCTTAACTTGTGGAAGGTCTTTTTTAATTTCGGATAATATTTCGCCTGTTGAATCTGTTGAACCGTCATTCACTACAATTACTTCATAATTAATTTCGCCATTTTTATAATATTCAGAATTGCAGACGCTTCTCACGGTTGATTCGATGGTGTTCTCTTCGTTGTGTGCAGGTATGAAAATGCTTATGAATGGCAAATCCTCTTCATTGAATGGAATGACTTCTTTTTGCTTTTTAATACTTGCAATTGTATTTATGATAATCGCTAAGGTAGGTATTAAAAGTAACCATTGAAGCCAGGTTGCATTTCTAGTTAACACTGCCATGATAATTAAAGAGAAACATAATATTAAAAGAAAACTAGAATCTGATTTTTCAATAACTAATTCAGTGCTTTTTTCTTTGATTTTGGCTTGTGCTGTTTTAATGTTAATAATATTTTGTTCGTGCTTTTTAATAGCAACAGCCATTGATCTTTGCACTTCTCCATCTTCCAATGGTTTCAATAAAAATCCGTAAGGGTTGTTTGTAAGTAATTTGTCAATGGTTTCGTCAAATAGCATTCCGACTATTAGAATTATAGGGACATTGAATAGTTCCAGATCTCCCGCAAGTTGGCTCAAATCAATGTTTTCTATTTCAGTATCTAAGAAAATCAAGTTTGGAGATATTTCATCTAATTTTTTAAAAATATCCTCTTTTTCAAATGCGCTGCCCGCGTATTCGTACTCATAATCTTCAACAAACTCTTTAAGTAAAGATAATGAATCCTCATCTGAGCTAATTGCAAAAATCTTTGGTTTTCCACTGATTAATTCTAATTCGGTCATTTAAATCTTTTATTCTGTAAAACCGCTTGCATCATTTAATTTTTTTGCTTCAAGTTTAGCCCTGTTGATTGTTATTTTGAGTGTTTTGTCTAATTTGTTAATATCGTATGGTTTTGAAACAAATCCGTATGACCCATTTACATTTGACTTTTCAAATGTGTCAATGTCTGTGTTTGCAGTCAGGTATATGATTGGTATGTGCCATTGTGAAATTACTGCTGCTGCTTCAATTCCTTCCATATCCCCTTTTAATTTAATATCCATTAAAACAACATCTGGAGTCTTTTCAGCTGCGGTGTCTATTGCTGCTTGACCAGTATCAACAGTGTCGACTATCTCATAACCTAATTCCTCTAAACTGTATTTTAAATCCAATGCGGTAATTGCTTCGTCTTCCACAATTAATATTCTTTCGTTCATGATATCCGTCCATTAACAGTTTTAATTTATATTACTTATTTTATTTATATTTTTGAGTCATTTTTGTTCGATTTTATTAAAACATTATCCTTCAATCGTGTGTTCCATAACAATAGGGAATGTTAATCTGTATGCAGTTCCATTTTCCTGATTTAACAATTCAATTTTACCGTCAAGTTGCTTTGTGAGACTTTTAATAATTTCACATCCCAGATTCGTATTGGTCTCCCGAGGGTTTTCAATACCCACACCATTGTCCTTTATGATTAATTGGGCATAGTTATCATCTAATCTATGGATTGATTTGTTAATTTTTTTGTTAGGCATTGATTTGTCGGGAAATGCATGTTTAATCGCATTCATTGTCAATTCATCAATTACCAATAATAATGGAGTGATAACGTCTATTGTCAAGTTTAAATCATCATCAACTTCAGATTCAAATTCGATTTTGTCTTTTAATCCAATTAAATTTCTCAATTGACCATCCTGGTCTGTGATGTATTCTTTTAGGTTAATGTTTTTAAAGTCAGTGGTATTGTAGGTTTTTTCGTGAAGAATAGCCAATGAGGTTAATCTTGACTGCATATGGTCAATAATCATTTCCGGCTGGTCTTTATAAGCTCTTTTTTCCAAGTTCAAGAAACTGTTTAACACCTGTAAGTTGTTTTTGACCCTGTGGTGGACCTCTTTAATCAGGATGGTTTGATGTTCATAGGATTCCAGTAATTCTTCCTGTTTTTTACGGTCTTCAGTGATGTCAGTTATAAAACCTATACTGTGGGTGATGTCACTGAATTCAAATTTTTCAAGATAAATCTCAGCTATTTTCTGATTATTTTCATCTCCATGAACATTATATGTGAATCTTTCAGTAATTTCATTGGTTTTACCGTCAATCAAATCTTTGATTTTAAGCCGCACATCCTCCTCAACAATATTTTCTATCACTTCTCGGGAATGCTTATATTCATCATGGTCCTCTTCAATAAAGCTGTAAAAACCTTCTGAAAATTCGTAGTGTTTGAGATTTAATGGGTCAATGATCAATGCTAATTTTTTGCTGTTTTTGAAGCCCTTAAATAAAAAATCGATAGGCCGTATCATTTTTCTTGTTGAATCAGTACTTACATCTTTAAATAAACCGTATCGACTTAGCAATTCGTCATTTTCATCAAATTTTGAGTAGAGATTAACTTCAATGTATTTTAAACTGCCATCTTTTGTTCTTATTCGGATAATGGTTTCGGAGTGTGTTAGTCCGCCATCCATTTCTTTTAGTATTTTTTCAACCATCGGCTTGTCTTCTTGGATTACAAGGTCAAAAACTATATTGTAATACTCGTCGTTTTCTTCTCTTGACCGGTTAAGGATGTTGTATACACCCTGTGTCCAGGAGTAGCGGTCATTAATTTTATAATAACTTCCGGTTTGGGAGAAGTATTCAATCAAATTGGCTTTTTCGTCATATTTTCCATCATCGCTCACATTTGAAGTTGTATCTATGTTGTTGCGGTGGTCTGAGATTAATATTACTTTTTCCATATCCCAAAGAATTTTAATGTTTGAAAATCTGGCTAATTTTTCATTAAAATGATAAAAGAATATCATTTTTTTTGTTTTGTGGGTTTTGTAAACTTCTTTAAATGGTTCTTTTAAAATTTTATAAAATCCTGGAGATGTTTTACTTAATCTACGTCCTACAACGTCCTTTAGTTTAACATTACCTCTTATAAGTGCACTGCGTCCTAAATGATGTACAATGTAATCTTCACCGTCATCAATAGGTACAAAGATGTCTAAATCAATGTTAATGTTGTTTGTTGTTTTTTCAAAGGGGAATGGTGTTATTTCATATTCTTTAGGGGCAGGATGAAAAAATTCTCTTTCAGTAATATCATAAATTCTAATTTCTTCGGTATCTTCTAATTGCCTGTATTGTCTTTCAATCCTCATTTTTTAACTTCCATTTTCTTTATGGTATTCAATGGTATGTTCAAAGTTTATTGGGAATAATATTCTAAATCCTGTTCCAACTTCACAGTCTAAAATTTCAATTTCCCCGTTAATTTGTTTAGTTAGATTATTAATTATCTCCCAACCTAAATTGTGGTTGGTCAGTAAGTCAGGGTCTTTCAGTCCCACTCCATTGTCTTTCAATATTAATTCACAGATTGCATTATCAACAAGTTTAATTTCTTTTGAAATGGTTTTGTTAGGAATATTTGGATCTGGAAATGCATGTTTAATTGCATTCATGGTCAATTCATCAATAATTAACAGTAATGGGGTAATCACGTCAATGGATAAGTTAATTTCGGAATCCACTTTTGAGGTAAATGTAATGTCTTTTGCCCCATATAACATGTGCAAGGTTTCATCTTGTTCTTTCATGTAATCTTCAAGGTTAATATTGATAAAATCCTCAGCTGTGTATGTTTTTTTATGAATAAGGGCAAGGGAGGATAAACGTGTTTGCATATTGTCTAAAATACGGTTAGGATTGTTTCTGTATGCTCTTCTTTCAAGGTTTAGGAAACTGTTCAATACTTGCAGGTTATTTTTAACTCTGTGATGGACTTCCTTAATTAAAATGTTTTTAGTTGCATTTGATTGTATAAGTTCTTGTTGTTTTTTACGTGTTTGGGTGATGTCAGTTAAAAATCCAATACTATGGTCCTGATTTCCGTAACTGAAGCGTTCAATGAACAATTCACATATTTTCTGATTGTTTTCATTTCCATCCACTTTATATGTCACTACCTCATTCACTTCGCTAATTTCGCCATCAATCAATTTAAATATTTTCTCTTTAATTTCAGGCTCTTCAATATTGTCTAAAATTTCTTTTTTATGCTTATATTTCTCTTTTGGAGTTTCAATCATTTTGTAAAATCCTTCACTAAACTCATAACGTTTACTTAAAGGCTCTATAAGCAGTGATAATTTGGAATTGTGATTGAAACCGTTCAGCATGAAATCCACTGGTCGTGTCAGATGTTTGTGTGAGTCGACGCTGATATCTTTGAATAATCCATAATGACTTATTTCATCTCCATTTTCATCAAATTTGGAGTATAAGTATGTATCTAAGTATTTTATTTGTCCTCCAGGGGTTTTGATACGAATTATATTTTCATATGAGTCGGTTTCAGGACTCATTGTTTGGAGTAATTCTTCAACTAATGGACGGTCCTCCGGAATCACCAGATCAAAAATGATGTTGTAATATGCATCGTTTGTTTCTTTAGGGCGGTTAATAATGTTATAAATGCCGGGAGTCCAAGTAAATTCGCCTCTTATTTTATAGTAACTTCCGGTTTGTGAGAAATATTCAATTAAATTTGCTTTATTTTCCTCTTCTTCATGTTTTTGCTCTTCGTGACTTTTGGTTTCCTCAAATATATTTTTAAAATCTGAAATTAGGTAAATTTTTCCTTCATCCAAAACAATATTCACATTCGATAGAGCATGAATTCTATCGCTGATATAGTAAAATATTCGCATTGTTTTTGTAATTTGGGTTTCATACACTTCCTTGAAAGCATTGCTAAATATTTCATTGTAAAATGGTGAAACCTGGCTGAGTTTACGGCCTTCAACATCCACTAATTTAACATTTGTTCTTTCAAGTAAATTCCAGCCTATTCTTTCGATAATGTAATCTTCCCCCTCATCGATAGGCAGAAATACATTGATGTCTGAAGGAATCAGTTTCATAACATTGGTAAAACGAAGTTTTTCAGGTGGTCTGACAGGTTCTACCTCATGAAAAACTTCATTCATGTCCATATTATAAACTCGTACTTCTTCAACATTTTCCAGTTCTCTGTATTGTTTTTCAATATGCATGCAAATTACCTTTTGAGTTTATAATTTTATATGAATAGTAATCTATTTTATATACTATATATAATAATTGAATTCATTTTAAATTTGAATAAAATCCATATTTTGGAAAAGTTTTTTATACATAACCAACAAAATATTAATGTTACGAAAATTTTTTAAATTTTCATACTTATTGATTATTAAGGAGTTATTAAATGACTTGTAGTATTTTAGTAGGTGGAGCATGGGGAGATGAAGGTAAAGGAAAATGTATTACCTACCTTTGTGACAATGATAAGCCGAATATAATTGCTCGTGCAGGTGTTGGACCAAATGCAGGACATTCCGTTGAATTCAATGGAGAAAAATACGGTTTAAGATTAACCCCATCAGGTTTTGTACACACTGATGCTAAACTCATGATTGGTGCAGGAGTTTTAGTGAATCCTGATGTGCTGTTTAAAGAATTTGAAGACTTGAAAAAGTATAATGTTAAAGAAAGGATGTGCGTTGATCCTAGATGTGCAATCATTTCAAAAGACCATTTGGACAGGGATGTTAAATCCGAACATTTGTCTAAAAAAATTGGAAGTACAGGTTCGGGATGCGGACCTGCAAACTCTGACAGGGTTTTAAGAACTATTGACCTGGCACGTGACATTCCGGAACTTGAAGAATACATCACCGATGTGTCCCTTGAAGTAAATGAGGCTGTTGATAACGGTGAAGATGTATTTATTGAAGGATCACAAGGTTTTGCACTTTCACTTTACTATGGAAGCTATCCTTTTGTAACAAGTAAGGACACCACTGCATCAACTTTTGCAGCGGATGTGGGAATTGGACCAACTAAGGTGGATGAAGTCATTGATGTATTTAAAGCATACATTTCACGTGTGGGCGAAGGACCTTTCCCAACCGAGATGACTCAGGAAGAAGCTGAAAAAAGAGGACTTGAGGAATATGGTGTTGTAACCGGTCGCCGTAGAAGAATAGGTTACTTTGATATGGAACTTGCAAAAGAGTCCTGCAGAATCAACGGTGCAACTCAAATCGCTTTAACCTGTGTTGACAGATTATTTGATTGTGCACGTGTTCAAAACTATGATGAGCTGTCCGCTGAAACAAAAGCTTTCATCGAAGACATTCAAACAGAAACCGGCGTTCCAGTAACAATTATTTCAACAGGGCCTGATCTTAAGGACACAATTGATTTAAGAAAAGAGTTATTATAACTTCTTTTTTTCTTTTTTTATTTATTCATATATATTATATCTCGTGTTTGATGAGTATATGGAGTATATTGCAACAATATTCATTTAATAAGGGTGATTGGCTTGTTTAATCGAAAAGTTATATTAATATTGATTTTAAGCATTTTTTTAGTCACAATCTCTGCAGTTTGTGCAGCAGATGACGGTCAAAATTCAACAGGCACGAGTGATGTCGATGAAGTTAAATCAGTTACATTGATGCCTCAAAAATTGTCAACAACATACGATTCAGGTAAATACTTTAAGGTGAAAGCTATTGACGCCAAAACCAAAAAACTGGTTTCAAATTTGAAATTGACTTTAAAGGTTTACACTGGTAAGAAATACAAGACCGTCAGCAAAACCACCAATTCAAAAGGAATTGCCAAATATGGTGCATCCAAATTAAGCATCGGAAAGCATAAAATCATCGTCAAGGTCAAAAATTCAAAAATTACTTCAAAAGCAAAGACAAGCAGTGTAAAAATCAAAAAAGCAAAATTGACAATTCAAGCACCGAAAATAACAAATAAGGTTAATGAAAATAAGAAATTCAAGGTCACAGTGAAAAATAAAGAGTCCAAAAAACTAATGAAGGGCGTAAAGGTAATAGTTAAGGTTTTTACAGGTAAAAAATTCAAGAAATATTCTCTTAAGACAAATAAAAAGGGAGTTGTAAGTATCAATACAAAATCACTGAAAAAAGGCTTGCATAAGGTAACTGTTAATGTCAAGGCTACATCTAAAATCAAATCAGCTTCAGCAAAAAGCAGCATTAAAACAGTTGCAAGTCCACAATATATTAAAATTAAGGTAAATGGTGAGGTCTTAACAGTCAAGCTGGAAAACAATAAGGCTGCCAAGGCACTGGTTGAAAAACTTAAAAAAGGAGACATTAAAGTCAATGCCAAGGAATACGGAGGTTTTGAAAAGGTAGGAGAATTGGGCTTTTCACTTCCAACAAGTGACAAATACATCACCACTACCCAAGGCGATCTTGTATTGTATAATGGAGATGAGATTTCACTCTTTTACAATTCCAATTCATGGGACTATACCAAATTGGGTAAAGTGCAAAATGCCAATGACTTAAAAAAGACTTTAGGAACAGGGGATGTTACATTAATTTTGACTTTGAAATAAGTATATTACATCATGTTTTCTAATATTATATCATGTATCAAGATATGATAATCATTCGTGGAGCAAAGGTTCACAATCTGAAAAACATTGATGTTGACATTCCTCTTGGAAAAATAGTGGCGGTAAGCGGAGTATCCGGAAGCGGAAAATCCTCTTTGGCTTTGGGAGTGCTGTACTCTGAAGGGTCTAGAAGATATCTGGATGCTCTTTCAACCTATACTCGCCGAAGGATAACACAATCCCAGAAGGCACAGGTCGATTTGATTCAGTACGTTCCGGCAGCCCTGGCGCTCCACCAGCGTCCAAATGTTCCAAATATCCGTTCAACATTTGGAACCTCAACAGAACTTTTAAACTCACTCAGATTATTGTATTCAAGATGTGGAAACTACACCTGTCCAAATGGACACTTACAGGAGCCAACACTAAATGTCGCACGTGAAATGCCAATAAAATGTCCCGAATGTGGTGTTGAGTTCTATGGTCTGGGTGCAGAAGAATATGCATTCAACTCAGACGGTGCATGCCCCGCATGTGGCGGTACAGGTTATATTCGCGATGTAGATTCATCAAAATTGGTGTCTGATGAGACTAAAACCCTGGAGGAGGGGGCTGTTGATGCATGGAATCAATTTGGAATCTCCTGGATGTATCATGTTGCAGGAGAGCTCGGCGTTCGATTGGATGTTCCATTCAAGGATTTGACCGATGAGGAAAAGGATATTGTATACAATGGTCCTGCCGTTAAAAAATACATTAACATTCCCTCTAAAAACGGTAAGCTGTTTGAGCTGAATGCGGAGTACAGAAACGCTCACAAAGCAATAGAAGAGGCCTTGAAAAATGCCAAAACAGAAAAGGGCTTGACTAAAATCAATAAGTTTTTAACAACTAAAGTCTGTAGCGAATGCGGAGGAACAAGGTTAAACTCAAGGGCCCGTGAAACACTTTTAGGCGGCATCAATCTGGCTGAAGCCTGTAAGATGAATCTTAAGGATCTGGTTTTATGGGTTCAGCATGTCGTAAGTGACCTGCCGGACAATGTCCGTGAAATGGCTGAGGACATAATAGAAGAATTTTTAGACAATGCAAAGATCTTGCTTGATTTGGGATTGAGCTACATTTCACTTGACAGGCCGTCAAATACCCTATCCACCGGTGAGCTTCAAAGGGTTCAGATTGCAAAGACCCTAAGAAACAGGACAACCGGAGTATTGTATGTATTGGATGAGCCGTCAATCGGACTTCATCCGAACAACGTTGACGGGCTGATTAATGTAATCAAAAGACTTGTTGAGGATGGAAACTCAATCATACTCGTTGATCATGATACAAGAATACTGTCCATTGCCGATTATATGATTGAAATGGGGCCACATGCAGGTGCAGACGGCGGAAACATCATTGCACAGGGAAGCCTGGATGAAATAGAAAACAATTCAAATTCGCAAATCGCACCATTTTTAACAAATTCAGAAAAGATAATCATTAGGGACAAATCAGGCGAAACCTTTGAAAACGGAAGCATTTCCATCAAGACTTCAGAAATCCATAATGTTAAACCATTTGACATTGAAATTCCAAAAGGAAAACTCACAGCTGTCACAGGCGTGTCCGGAAGCGGCAAGACAACATTGCTTTTGGAGGCATTGTATCCTGCTGTAAAATCACAAATCAATGGTGAGGAATTGCCTGATGATGTAAGGGATATTGATTGTGAAGGCATTAAAAAAATAGAATTGATAGACAGTGTTCCAATAGGCAAAAACGTTAGAAGCACTGTTGCAACATACTCCAAGGTCCTGGATGACCTGCGCCGTGAATATGCCAAACTCACAGATGAATATAAGATGGCTGACTTTTCATACAATACAGGAAAGCTTAGATGCCCTACCTGCAATGGAACAGGTAGCGTTTCCATGGATGTGCAGTTCCTTCCGGATGTTGAAATGACCTGTCCTGACTGTGACGGATTGAGGTATTCAAATGAGGCTGATGAGATTACATACAATGGATTGTCAATATCTGATTTGATGAGCCTGACAGTTGATGAGGCATTGGAGGAGTTGTTTGAACTTAAAAAAGTGACAGGCAAGCTTCAAAAGCTATCCGATCTGGGATTGGGATATTTGACCTTGGGTGAAGCGACACCTAGCCTTTCCGGTGGTGAGGCACAAAGGCTTAAATTAGCATCTGAAATCGGAAAATCACAGAAAAATTCAATCTTCATTTTTGACGAACCGACCATTGGCCTTCATCCGTTGGATGTAAAAGTGTTGATTGACGTATTCGACCATCTAATAACCAAAGGTGCAACTGTTATTGTAATCGAGCATGACCTGGATTTGATTGCAAATGCAGATTACATAATAGATATTGGAATTGATGATGACTATTTTGGAGGAGAAGTTCTCGCTGAAGGTAGTTTGAAGGACATTATTGATTGCAAGGAAAGTTTGACCGGCAGATATTTGGCCGAAAAAGGATTGTTATGAAATCATTCTAATCTTTTTTGTCAATATATTCGCTCCTTACAATTTAATGTTTTGTTGATTGTAGTTTAAGGAATTATTGGATGATTTTCTTCATAATTTATTTTTTATTAATGCAAAATCGTTATAAAGTATAATGAATAAATATTTGATTAATAATAACATGTGTATATTTTTAGATAATTTTTTAAGGTAATATTGATGTCAACACAAAGTGAAGCGGTTCTTGAAGACAATTTAATAAAAAGATTATCCAGTAGCGGATATGAACGTATTAAAATTAAAAATGAAGAAGATTTAATTGCTAATTTTAAAATTCAATTAGAAAAATTAAATAAGTGCCAATTAACTGATGAGGAATTTAGTAAAATTTTACTATTCTTGGATCAGGGTTCCATCTTCGATAAAGCAAAAAAGTTAAGAGATCATTATTTTATTGACAGGAAAGATAATCCTTTTTATATTAAGTTTTTGAACCAAAAAGATTGGTGTAAAAATATTTTTCAAGTATCTAATCAAATTACTATGGAAGGTAAGCACAAAAACAGGTATGATGTAACTTTATTAATCAATGGTTTGCCTTTGGTTCAAATTGAACTTAAAAGGAGAGGTATGCCTTTAAAAGAAGCTTTTGATCAAATTACAAGATATACATTACATTCTTATAAAGGATTATTTAATTATATACAGTTATTTGTTGTTAGTAATGGTGTTAACACTAAATATTTTGCTAATGGGATGAAAAAAGACCTTCAATTTGAATTTACATTTTACTGGAAAGATAAAGAAAATAATAATATTCGTTCATTAGATGAATTTGCAGATACATTCCTTGAGAAATGTAATTTAGCAAAAATGATTTCCAAGTATATGGTTTTAAATGAATCATCAAAAACATTAATGGTTCTTAGAGCTTATCAAAAATATGCTGTTGAGGCTGTGCTTCATCAAGCATTAGAAATTAAACAAAATGGTTATGTTTGGCATACGACTGGAAGTGGAAAAACATTAACTTCTTATAAAGTTAGTCAACTTCTTGCAGAAGATGAATCAATATATAAAGTAATCTTTGTAGTTGACAGACGTGATTTGGATTTGCAAACAAATAAAGAATTTAACAGTTTCTGTGACGGATGTGTAAATACGACAAAACATACTGGAGTTTTAATTAAAAACTTAACAACTGATGGAAAGGGAAAATTAATCACCACAACCATTCAAAAATTATCAAAAGCCGTTAAAACTGCAGGAGATAAAGCAAAATTACAGAATATTAAAGATAAGAATATCATTTTAATTTTTGATGAATGTCATAGAAGTCAATTTGGTGAAATGCATCAAGCTATTACTGAGTTCTTTACAAATGCATTATCCTTTGGATTTACTGGAACTCCAATTTTTGCAGCTAATTCTGACGGTACACGAACAACTAAAGATATATTTGGCAAAAAACTTCATGAATATGTGATTAAAGATGCAATTGCAGATAATAATGTTTTAGGATTTTCTGTTGATTACTTTGGTGGTGCAAAGCTAATTACAAATCAAGATAAAGAAGTTAAAAAAATCAATACTAAAGAATTTTTAGAATCTGATAAACGCTTAAATCAAATTGTTGATTATGTCATAGAAAGTTATGATAATAAAACTAGAAATCGTGAATTTAATGCGATGTTTACAGTTTCAAGAGGTGGAGTAATTCATAAATACTATGATTTATTCAAGAAAAAAGAACATGATTTAAAAATCGCCACTATATTCACTTTTAAATCTAATGAAGATTTAAGTGAAAGTGAGCATTCTCAGGATTTACTGGATAAATATATGCAAGATTATAATGAAATGTTTGGAACAAATTTTACAACCGATGATTTTAAACAGTATCATGCTGATGTCTCTAAAAGAATGAAAAATCGTGAAATTGATTTGTTGTTAGTTGTCGATATGTTTTTAACAGGTTTTGATAGCAAATATTTAAATACCTTATATGTTGATAAGAATTTACAGTATCATGGATTGCTTCAAGCGTTTTCAAGGACCAACCGTATTTTTAACAAACGTAAATCACAGGGGAATATTGTTTGCTTTACCAATTTAAAAGAAAATGTTGATGAAGCAATTGCTTTGTTTTCAGACCCTGATCCATGTGATACTATAATTATACCGCCATATGAAACATTTGTAAAATGGTTTAATAAAGATTTAAAAAGATTATTTTCTCTTGTTTTAGATGCAACTGAAGCTTTGGAACTTCAAAGTGAAAAAGATAAGGAACAGTTTGTTTTAATTTTTAGAGATTTAATTCGTAGTAAAAATAAATTAGATATTTTCACAGAATTTACTTGGGATGATTTAAAAATTACAGAACAAGAATTTAACGATTTTAAAAGTGCATATTTAGATATTTATGATCAATTTAAAAATGGAGAGGATGATGGTGAATCAGTTTTAGGGGATATTGATTTTGAATTAGAATTGCTTAGAACTGATAATATTAATGTTGATTATATTTTAAATCTTTTAGAGGATTTAGATAAAAATAGTCGTAGCTTTGATCATGATAAACAACGTATTATTAGTATAATGAAAGAACATGAGAATTTACGTAGTAAAATAGACTTGATTGAAAAGTTCATTAATGAAAGACTTGGAAATATTGATAGTAAAGTCACTTCGGTTAGTGAAGAATTCGATGATTTCATGAGGAAGGAAAGAAGAGATGCGATGTGTGAAATTGTTGAAAAAGAGAATTTGGATGAAAATAAAGCTCGTAAAGTATTTGAAATATTTGAATTTTCTGGAAAGATAGATGAAGATTTAATTAAACAAGCATTTTTGGAAAAATTAAAGTTTAAAGAACGTAAACAGAAAGTTAACACTATTAAATTTGAGATTATTGATTTATTTGAAAAATTTGATTATTAAAATGATTTTTTAAAAAATGGGTGAAAAAGTGTCAAATTATCAAAACAGTTTAGAAAGTAAGCTATGGGCAATAGCAGATGAATTAAGAGGAAACATGGATGCAAATGAATTCAAAAATTATATTCTTGGATTCATTTTTTACAGATACCTATCTGAAAAACTAGAATTGCACATGAATGCAGAGTTAAAAGAAGATGAATTAACTTTTGAAGAAGCATGGGAAGATGATGATTACAAAGAAGATTTGCAAGATGAAGGAATCTCTTCTTTAGGTTATTTTCTGGAACCACAATACTTATTCAGCAATATTATTGAAAAAGCAAAAGTTAATGATTTTATATTAGAAGACTTAATTAAATCTTTAAACTATATTAGTAATTCTTCAATGGGTGCTGAAAGCCAGGATGATTTCAGTAATCTATTTGAAGATGTTGATTTAAATTCATCTAAACTAGGGCGCAGTGATGATGATAAAAATAAATTAATCTCAAAAATATTGTTAAACTTAAATGATATTGACTTTAAATTGGATGATGATGAATCAGATATTTTAGGAGATGCCTATGAATATTTAATAAGTCAATTTGCATCAAGTGCAGGTAAAAAAGCAGGTGAGTTCTATACACCTCAAGAAGTATCAAAAATCCTTGCAAAAATTGTCACTCTTGGAAAAAATAAACTTAGAAATGTATACGATCCAACATGTGGTTCAGGATCATTGCTCTTAAGGGTTTCAAAAGAAGCTCAAGTGGGTGATTTTTGTGGTCAGGAATTAAATCAAACCACCTATAACCTTGCAAGAATGAATATGATTCTTCATGGTGTAAAATATGCTGATTTTGACATAAAGCAAGGTGATTCACTTGAATATCCGCAACATTTTGACACTAAGTTTGAAGCCATTGTTGCTAATCCTCCTTTTTCAGCAAAATGGTCAAGTGATAAATCATTTTTAGATGATGAAAGATTTTCAGCATATGGAAAACTTGCACCAAAATCAAAAGCGGATTATGCATTTGTTCAACACATGATATATCACCTAGAAGAAAATGGGACAATGGGGATAGTATTGCCTCATGGAGTATTATTTAGAGGAGCTGCAGAAGGAGTTATACGTAAATACTTAGTAGGTGAGAAAAACTATCTTGATGCAGTAATAGGATTGCCATCAAATATTTTCTATGGAACAAGTATTCCAACAGTAATATTGGTATTTAAGAAATGTCGTGAAGATGATGCTGATGTACTATTTATTGATGCATCAAAGGATTTTGAAAAAGTTAAAAATCAAAACAAACTTAGAGATGAGGATATTGAAAAGATTGTAAATACTTACGCAAAACGTGAAGAAATTGAAAAATATTCTCATAGGGCAAGTTTGGATGAAATTGAAGAAAATGACTTTAACTTAAACATTCCAAGATATGTCGATACTTTTGAAGAAGAAGAACCTGTTGATTTAGATGAAGTAGTAAATGAACTTAAAAAAATCAATGAAGAAATGAAAGAGGTTGATGCTGAAATTAAAAAATATTGTGATGAATTAGGCATTCAAGCTCCAATATTTGAGTGAGTGGGTATTATGAGTGAAGAAAGATTAGTACCTAAACTACGATTTAGTGGATTTGTTGATGAATGGTCTGAAGTAAAATTAGGTGATATTTCTACTTTTTTAGATAATAAAAGAGTTCCACTAAAAGAAGATGATAGAAAACAAATGAAAGGAAAATATCCTTATTATGGAGCATCTGGTATTATAGACTATATTGATGACTATATCTTTGATGAAGAATTGATTTTAATGGGAGAAGATGGGGCTAATATTGTAACTAGAAGTTCAAAATTAATATTTTTAGCAAAAGGAAAATATTGGGTTAATAATCATGCCCATGTTATTAAAGCAAATTCTGACATTAATCAGTATTTTTTATCAGAAAGTTTAGAAAAAATCAATTATGAAAAATATAACACCGGAACTGCTCAACCAAAATTAAATCGTGAAGTTTGTCAAAAAATCAAAGTTAAAATTCCAGAATATTCAGAACAAAATAAGATAGCTAGTTTTTTGGTAAAAATTGATCAAAAAATCGAGTTATTAAAACAAAAACATGAAAAATATCAAAATTTCAAAAAGTATTTGATGCAACAGATTTTCACACAGAAATTAAGATTAATATGCTTT
>Ga0256405_10002474_pt1 | contig 42279 bp, 27 predicted proteins | sample RumenRJG_02DNA_FD_189096 | JGI IMG/M metagenome (GOLD analysis project Ga0256405, IMG submission 189096) | Bovine rumen microbial communities from Lethbridge, Alberta, Canada - RJG_02 | ecosystem: Host-associated > Mammals > Digestive system > Stomach > Rumen | place: Canada: Alberta... | reverse complement strand
AAATTTTTATAAATCTAAGCTTGTCCTCGACTTCGTTTCTCTAAAGAAACTGACGCTCGTTTAAATTAAGAAATTGTTGTTACAACTTCCGGTACTTGCTTGTACTTCCTTTCAGTCTTTTCAATGAGCTTTATTAATTTTCAACCGCCCTTGCGGGGGTTAAAAATCCCGCTCGTTTCCGAACGGGATTGCAAAGGTAGTAACTATTTTTGAACTGGCAAATTTTTTCGACAAAATTTTCCAAACTTTTTAAAAAATTTTCTCAATTGCCTGAATAACAGACACTTGAGAAGTGCGTAAAATATAACTGATTATCGCATAGACACTTACAAAAAATCGTCTGCGCTAATTCGCATAGACGATTTTACATAAGTCCAAGAGAATCAGTCGTTTGCATTTTACGGCTTCAATCGGGCCACGAAAGCCTGCGCCGCCTTGCTCCTGGGAAGGAACTGTTTGGAAGCGCGCACCCAGGCATCGGCCTCGTTCTCCCCTACTCCCTTTAATATAAAGGTCTGGACCACCTCACCGGAGCGGAGCGTGAGCTCAATCTCCAGCGCCACCTGGCTCATGGAGCCGGGCGTTTCCATCTGCTTGACGATACGGGCCTCCACTTGCAAAGGAGCATCGACCCCCTGCAGCATTTGCACCAGCCGGGGCTGTAACACCTCCACGGCCGCCTGGGGAATCTCCTCCCCAAAGGTCATTTCCTGCGCCCAGGCCGCAACACCGACAAGCAGGAGCGCAACTGTTATCAATACTTTTTTCATCATGATACAAAGCTACACATTTTTTCAAACCTATCCAAAAAATCGGGGCCTGCCAAATTGTCAGTTGGAGCCGATTGGCACGTCTGTTGATTAACTTCTGCCGTCGCTTGTCATTCTGAGCAAAGCTTGTCACTGAGCAAAGCGAAGAATTTCATCGGCACAGAGCAACAAATTAAAAACACAATATCATGCTGAAACCGTTAGGAACAAGAGTGGTCGTTGAGCCCAAAGAGGCCGAGACCATGACCGCCGGGGGCCTTTACATCCCGGACAATGCCAAGGAAAAACCCCAGCAGGGCGTAGTAGTGGCCGTGGGCCCGGGCACCAAGGATGAACCCATGGAGGTGAAAGCCGGGGAAACCGTCCTGTATGGCAAGTACGCCGGCACCGAGGTCACCGTAGATGGCAAAAAGTACCTCATTGTAAAGCAGTCTGACATTTTAGCAATCCTGTAATTATGGCAAAAGAAATCAAATTCAATACCGACGTCCGCACCGCCATGAAGGAAGGTGCCGATGCCCTCGCTAATGCAGTGAAGGTGACCCTGGGCCCTAAAGGCCGCAACGTAGTCATTTCCAAGAAGTTCGGTGCTCCGCAAATCACCAAGGACGGCGTAACCGTGGCCAAGGAAGTGGAGCTGGAAGACCAGTTCCAGAACATGGGCGCCCAGATGGTGAAGGAGGTGGCCTCCAAGACCAACGACCAGGCCGGTGACGGTACCACCACGGCAACCGTGCTGGCGCAGGCCATCATCAACGTGGGTCTCAAGAACGTAACCGCCGGTGCCAACCCCATGGACCTGAAGAAGGGTATCGACAAAGCCGTCGCCGCCGTAGTGGCGGAACTCAAGAAACAGAGCCAGCCCGTGGGCGACGACTACTCCAAGGTGGAGCAGGTGGGTACCGTATCGGCCAATAACGACGCCCACATCGGCAAACTCATTGCCGATGCCATGGCCAAGGTAAAGAAGGACGGTGTCATTACCGTGGAAGAGGCCAAAGGCACCGAGACTGAAGTCAAGGTGGTGGAAGGCATGCAGTTCGACCGCGGATACATCAGCCCGTACTTCATGACCAACGGCGACAAGATGGAAGCCGTTCTGGACGATGCCTACATCCTGCTCACGGACAAGAAAATCTCCAACATGGAGGATCTGATGCCCGTGCTGGAGCCCGTAGCCCGCGAAGGCCGCAGCCTGCTGATTATTGCCGAGGATGTGGAAGGCCAGGCCCTGACCACTCTGGTGGTGAACCGTCTGCGCGGCACCCTGAAGGTGGCTGCTGTGAAGGCCCCAGGCTTCGGCGACCGTCGCAAGGAAATGCTCCAGGACATTGCCACCCTGACCGGTGCCGTGGTCATTTCCGAGGAACGCGGCTTCACCCTGCAGAACGCCAACGTGCAAATGCTGGGCAAGGCGGAAAAGGTGACCATCACCAAGGAGAATACCACTATTGTGGGCGGTGCCGGTGATGCCGCCGCCATCAAGGACCGGGCCGACCAGATCCGCGCCCAGATTGAGACCACCAAGAGCGACTACGACCGCGAGAAGCTCCAGGAGCGCCTGGGCAAGCTGGCCGGCGGCGTGGCGGTCATCTACGTAGGTGCTACCACCGAGGTGGAGATGAAGGAAAAGAAGGACCGCGTGGACGATGCCCTCAACGCAACCCGCGCTGCAGTTGAGGAAGGTTACCTGCCGGGCGGCGGCGTGGCTTACATCCGTGCCGCAGAAGTGCTGAAGGGCCTCAAGGGTGAGAACGAAGACGAGACCACCGGTATCCGCATCATCGAGCGCGCCATCGAGGAGCCGCTCCGCCAGATTGCCGCCAACGCCGGCGTGGAGGCTTCCGTCATCATCAACAAGATTCGCGAGGGCAAGGGCGACTTCGGTTACAACGCCCGTACGGACGAGTACGTGAACATGTACGAAGCCGGTGTCATCGACCCTACCAAGGTGTCCCGCGTGGCCCTGGAGAACGCCGCTTCCGTGGCCGGCATGTTCCTTACCACCGAATGTGGCATTGTGGACATCCCTGAACCCACACCCGCTGCTCCCGCCATGCCCGCCGGTGGCATGATGTAATCGGCCGCTGGTCAATAACCACCTGATACTCAGGAAAATGCTAATAATCCTCGGCACTTTTTGCGCCGAGGATTTTGCGTAAATAGCTGTGGGACAATATGTTGCCGACCAGCCCAGATGCGTGCGCCTGGAGTTGCCGACCAGCTCGTGTGCGTGCACTTGGATAGGTGTGAAAAAATGTGTAGCTTTGTATGCTATGGAAACGATAAAAAACCAATATTTTGAGGGCGAACGCCCTTTATACTGTAAGAGAGAGGGACTGTATTTGGAAAATGTCACCATCGGCCCCGGTGAATCCAGCTTGAAGGAAGGCGCGAACCTTGAGGCGGTGAACTGCGAATTCAACGGGAAATATCCGTTCTGGGAGTGCGACGGTTTCACCATCCGGGACTGTGTGTTCCGGGAAGGGGCCCGCGCCGCGCTGTGGTACACCCGCGGCTGCAAGATGTACGACACCCTGGTGGAAGCGCCCAAAATGTTCCGCCGCATCACAGGCGCTTACATAGAGAACGTGAAAATGCCCATGGCACAGGAAACCTTCTGGGACTGCAAGGATATCAAGCTCCGCAATGTGGAAACGGCCGATGCCAACTACATTTTCATGCACTGCGAGAACGTGGACATCGACACGTATGAACTGCACGGAAACTATTCTTTCCAATATGTGAAGAACGCCGTCATCCGCAACGCCAACCTCCAGACCAAGGACGCCTTCTGGGAAAGCGAGAACGTCACCGTGTACGACTCCGTCATCAACGGGGAGTTCCTGGGCTGGTATGCCAAGAACCTACGCCTGGTGCGCTGCCATATTGGCGGCTCGCAGCCCCTGTGCTACTGCGAGAACCTCATCCTGGAGGACTGCACCTTTGCGGAGGACGCGGACCTCGCGTTCGAGTATTCCTCCGTCCAGGCCACGGTGAAAGGCCACATTCCCTCGGTGAAAAATCCGCGTTCCGGCTTCATTAAGGCCGGTTCCATCGGGGAGGTTATCCTGGATGAGAACGCCAAGTCGCCCGCCAACTGCCAAATCACACAGCTATGACATATAACTTTGACCAATGCCCGGACCGCCGGGGAACCGAGAGTGTAAAATGGGACCTGTATCCCGGAACGCTGCCCCTGTGGGTGGCAGACATGGACTTTAAAGTGGCGCCGGAAATCCAGGCTGCGCTCCAGAAGCGCCTGGAGCACGGGGTGTTTGGCTACGAGCTGGTACCGGACAGCTACTTCGAGGCCATGCACAAGTGGTTTGCCCAGCGGCATGGCTGGGACGATATCGACAGAAGCAATATTGTTCCCACCACCGGCGTAATTGCCGCGTACAGCGCAGCCATCAAGGCCATGACGGTGCCCGGGGACAAAGTGATGGTGATGACGCCCTGCTACAACGCCTTTTTCCCGGCCATCCGCAACAACAAGTGCGTGCAGCTGGACAATCCGCTCAAATACGACGGCCACTACATTGTGGATTGGGACGATTTTGAAAAGAAGGCCGCGGAGGCCAAGGTGCTTCTCCTGTGCAACCCCCACAACCCCGCCGGACGCGTATGGACCCGCGAGGAACTGCTTCTGATGGCCAGGATTTGCCGGCAGCACAACGTGTTTGTGATTTCCGACGAGATTCACTGCGAACTCACCTACCCCGGCCATGACTACACCCCCTGGGCCACCCTGCCGGAGGAATATGTGCTTAACTCCGTCTCCTGCATTTCCCCCACCAAGGCGTTCAACCTGGCGGGCATCCAGATTGCCAACATTTACGCCAAGGACCCGGCCGTGCTCTCCAAGATGGACCGCGCTATCAACGACAACGAGTGCTGTGACGTGAACGTATTCGGGGTCACGGCCCTGAAGGCCGCCTATACGGCCGGCGGGGAATGGCTGGACCAGCTGCGGGAGTACCTGTATCACAACGCCCGCACGGTATCCTGCTTTCTGGAAGACGAACTGCCCGCCGTAAACGTGCTGCCCCTGGAAGGCACTTACCTCATGTGGATAGACTGCCGGACCGCCCTGCGGGAAGGCGAGCCGCTGGAAGGATTCAGCGAGCGCTTTGGCAAGTTCCTGCAGGAGAAAGTGCAGCTCACCCTGAGCACCGGTTCCATTTACGGAGCCGCCGGCGAGGGCTTCATGCGGGTGAACATCGCCTGCCCGCGCAGCCGTCTGCTGGACGGAATGCAACGCTTCATCGTGGGATTCGAAGCGTATAAATCGACACCCTGGAAATAAATTAATATGAAGAAAATCCTGAAAGCCTGCATGGCTGTGGTCCTGGGGACCGCCGCCGTTGCCTGTGGTTCCCGAAGCGTGGCGGAGGAACCGTCGGCCCAACAATTTGCCCCCTATATCAAGGCCTATACCGGCGGCATGGTACCGGAAAACGCGGAACTGCGCGTGGACCTGACGGAAGAGGCCGCCGGGCAGAACCCGCAGGCCCTGTTCCAGTTTGAGCCGCCCGTGGAAGGCACCGCCCGCTGGAACAACGCCGCCTCCGTGAGCTTTATTCCTGCCGATGGTGCCCTGAAGGCCGGACAGACCTACAAAGCCACCTTCCACCTGGAAAAACTCCGCGAAGGAGCGCCTGCCTTTGTGTACCCGCTCGTTATCAAGGGGCCGGCCGTGACAGGCAGCAACACCGTACTGGTGAAAGACAACGGCCGCAGCTTCCGCGTGGAGCAGGTAACCCTGAAGAACGGGCTCATTGAGGTTAGCCTGTCCCAGGCGCCGGTGAACGCCGCCCTCCGTGGCCTGGTGGAGCTCCAGGGCGCCGCCCGCAGCTACATCCAGGTGCAGGACCGGCAGCTGCTGGTGTTCTTTGAAGGCGGCCAGGGAGACCTGACCCTCACCCTGGACGGCGCGCTCAAAAACGCCGACGGCGATACGCTGGGCGAGCCCTTCACGCACACCTTCATCCGCGAGGAGCCCAAACCGGCGGTGGAGCTGAGCATCCAGGGCGGCATCCTGCCGGAAAAGGACAAGTTCTACCTTCCCTTCCGCGCCGTGAACCTGGGCGCCGTGGAAGTGCGCGTGGTAAAGATTTACGAGAAAAACATCCTCACGTACCTGCAGGACAACGACCTGAGCACAGGCGGAAACGCCCTGCGCCGGAGCGGGCGTCTGGTTTACCGGGGCGACGTCCAGCTGGACCCTTCCAAGGACCTGCACCAGTGGAACGACTTTTCCATCGACCTGAGCGGACTCATCAAAAAAGAGCCGGGCGCCATTTACCGCGTGCGGCTGAGCTTCCGGCAGGACCAGTCGCTGTACGGCGGTGCCAAGGCCCTCCTGAGCCCTTCCGCTCCCGCCGGGAAGCCGTCTGCCCTGGACAACGCCGTCTGGGACAAAGCCAGTTCCTACTACTGGGACAACGACTATGACTGGGACCTTTACAACTGGAAAGAGGCCGACGATCCCACCAAAGCGTCCTATTACATGCACAGCGACCGCTTCCCGGTGGTGCAGCTGCTGGCTTCCGACATCGGCCTGGTGGCGGAATATGCCGAAGGCACTGAGCTGTGGGTTGCCGCAACGGACCTCCTGACCGGCGAGCCCCTGCCCGGCGCCAAGCTGGAGGTGTACGACTACCAGCTCCAGTGCGTGGGCAAGGGGAAAACGGATGGAAAGGGCCTGGCCACCCTTACGCTGACGCACAAGCCGTTTGCTGTCGTGGCCAGGGCGGGCGGCAGTACGGCCTACCTTAAGACCACCCAGGACGACGAACGCACCCTGAGCCGCTTCGACGTGGGCGGTGAAACCATTCGGGAAGGGCTCAAGGCCTTCATTTACGGCGAGCGCGGCGTATGGCGGCCCGGCGACACCCTGCATGTAAACATGCTCCTGAGCGACAAAGGCAGGAGCCTACCGGCCGGACACCCGGCCACCCTGGAGCTCTACACCCCGGAAGGGCAGTTCCACACCCGCATGGTGCGCACCGGACAGGACGGTTTCTTTACCTACAACATTCCCACCCGCTCCACCGACCCTACTGGATACTGGAACGCGTATTTCAAGGTGGGCGGCAGCAGTTTCCACAAAATCCTGCACATAGAGACCATCAAGCCCAACCGGCTCAAAATCAATGCCGATTATCCCTCGGTGCTGGAAGCCGGCGTCAAGAGCCAGGCGCACATTGACGCCCAGTGGCTCACGGGCGGTGCAGCCGGCGGTGCCAAGGCGCACGCGCAGCTCACGTTGCGACGGCTGAAAGGCGCCCCGTTCCAGGGCTTCGAGGAATACAGCTTCAACAACCCTGCTTCCCAATTCCAGGAGGCCCAGACGGAACTGTTCAGTACCTGGCTGGACGGCAACGGTAGCGCAAAAGCCCATTTGGCCCTCCCGGAAGCGCCCGATGCCCCCGGCATGCTGCAAGCCTTTGTAGTTACTTCCGTAGAGGAAAAAAGCGGCGAGGAAAGCTTTACTACCCAAACCCTCCCCTTTTCCCCCTACAGCGCCTACGTGGGCATCAAACTGCCCAAGGCCGAGTACCTGGTGACGGACAAGACCCACTCCGCCGACATTGCCGTGGTAGATGCCAAAGGCCGTCCGGTAAAAGGCCATGTACTGGAATATGTATTGTTCAAGGTGGGCTGGAACTGGTGGTGGACCAGCAGCCCTGGCAACAGCCTGAACTCCTACGTAAACGGAACTTCCGTAAATGTGGTAAAAAGCGGTGTCCTCACCTCTGCCGTTCAGGACGTAACGGTATTTATCAACATTCCAAAGGCCGATTGGGGCCGCTACCTGCTGCTGGTGCGGGACCGGGACTCGGGTCATATGAGCGGGCGGGAATTCCTGGCCGACTGGCCGGACTACGAAGGCCGCGCGAGCCGCAAGGACCCGGAAACCCTTACCATGCTCAGTTTCTCCACCGACAAACCTTCCTATAATGTAGGAGACCAGGCCACCGTTTATATCCCCGCCGCTCCGGGCGCCCAGGCGCTGGTTTCGCTGGAAAATGCCGGTACGGTACTCAGCCGCGAATGGGTGAAACTCTCGGAAGCGGATACACCCTGGCGCTTTACCGTCACCCCGGAAATGGCGCCCAACCTGTACGTACACATCACCTTGGTACAGCCGTACGGCGCGGCGGTGAATGACCTGCCGCTGCGGCTGTACGGCGTGCAGCGTGTGCTGGTAGAGAACCCCGGGTCCAAACTGTACCCGCAGGTGCAGATGCCGGAAAAACTGCATCCGGAAGAAGCCTTCACCATCAAGGTGTCCGAGAAAAACGGCCGTCCCATGACCTATACGCTGGCCCTTGTGGACGAAGGCCTGCTGGACCTCACCGCCTTCAAGACGCCGGACCCGTGGGCCCGCATGAACAAGGTGGAAGCCCTGGGCGTAAAAACCTGGGACCTGTACGACCAGGTCATCGGCGCCAGGAACGGCCACCTGCAACCTACTGCTGCCATCGGCGGTGACGAGGATGCCGTGCGCAGCGCGCGCAAGGACAACCGCTTCAACCCCGTGGTGCTCACCTTCGGCCCCCGCACCGTGGCGGCCAATGGGACCGATGCGATCCGCGTGGAACTGCCCCAGTACGTGGGCAGCGTGCGCGTGATGGTGGTGGCGGCCCGCGACGGCGCATTCGGAAGCGCCCAGAAGACCGTTCCCGTGCAGAGTCCGCTTATGGTCCTTTCCACCCTGCCCCGCCAGCTGGGTTGCGGCGAGCAGGTGAGCGTTCCGGTGAACGTGTTCGCCCTGGAAGAGGGCGTGAAAGATGTTGCTGTGACACTGGAGGCCGATGGTCCTGTGGAACTGCTCAGCCACACGGCACGGGTGCATTTCAACAGCACCGGAGACCAGCTGATAAGCTTTCAGATGAAGGCCCTGGCGCAAGAAGGCGTGGCGCATATCCGCGTTTCCGCCAGCGGCGCCGGGCACAAGGCTACCGAGGAAATTGCCCTGCCCATTGTGCAGCCGCAGGTCCCCGTAACCCGGGTGGAACGCTTCTCCCTGACCGCCGGTGCCAGCCGCAAGGTGGCCGAAGGGCAGCTTCAGGTAAGCGCCTTCCCGGTGCCGGACGCCCACGGACTGTACGCCAACATGCGCGACTACCCTTACGACTGCACCGAGCAGCTGAGCGCCCGCGGGCTCACCCTGGTGAACCTGCTGCCGCAACTCAATGCGGCCGACTCCACCGAGGTGCGCGCCCTGGTGCCAGCCATCATCGCCCGGATTTATGCCCGGCAGAACGCCGACGGTGGCTTTGGCTACTGGGGCGGCGGCCGGTCCGACAGCTGGGTATCGTCCATGGCCGGCATCCTGCTGGTACAGGCGCAGAAGGCCGGCTTTGAGGTGAACGACGGCGTACTCAAAGCCTGGAAGGGCTACCAGGAGAAGCTCTCGCAGGCGTACCGCATAGCCGGGAATTCGCTGTTCTCGCAGGCCGACGAGGCGTATCGGCTCTACAGCCTGGCCGTTGCCGGGGCATCGTCCCAGGCAGGCATGAACCGCCTCCGTGAAGCCAGGGAACTTACCCCGCAGGCCCAGTGGCTGCTTGCGAGCGCCTATGCCCTGAGCGGCAAGGCCTCCACGGCCGGAACCGTGCTGGATGCCGTAGGACGCGACTTCCCGGAATACAGTCCGTATAACCTCACTTACGGCAGCGCCACACGCGACCGTTTTGCCGCGTTGGAAGCCCTGGTGCTCTGCGACCGCATGGGTGAAGCCATGTCCCTGGCACAGGAACTGCCGCTGGACCGCATGCTGTCCACGCAGGAGAGCGCCTTTGCCGCTGTGGCTCTGGCCCGCCTGTTCCGGAAAGTGCCCACCCGCGAGGCCCAGACGGTGCTGGAGAACGGGGTGCTTACCAACAACAGCGAGGGCACGGTGTACGTCACCCTGGCCACGGTTTCCCGCGAGCCCCAGCCGGCATCCGGCAACGGCCTGGGCATTGAAATAAGTTATGTCGATGCCGACGGCGCCCCGGTTCAGCCCGCTTCTATGAAGCAAGGCACCCGCTTTACTGCACGCATCAAGGTGCAGTCCAAGCAGGCCGGCCGCGATATGCAGCACCTGGCCCTGAGCCTGAACGTACCCTCCGGCTGGGAGATTGTGAACGACCGCATGGCCGGCGGTGCGGAGGACGGCTACGACCACAAGGACATCCGCGACAATGCCGTGCGCTGGTACTTCGGCCTGCCCGCAGGACGTTTCAAGACGTTCAGCGTGCAGCTGCGGGCCGCCTACGAAGGCCGCTTCGTGCTGCCCGCCGCCACGGTGGAGGCCATGTATGAGCCCGGGGTAGCAGCCGCCACCGCCCCCGGGATGGCCCTGGTACAGCCCTAGTTTTCGTCCCTGAAAACGGGCGGTTTTGAGGATGAGAGGGGGGATTTGACCCTCTCGTCCTTAAAAATGGGCAAAAATGAGGACGAGACGTGTCATATGGGGAGTTGTGGCCGGGCTGGTTTTGGCCTGGCTGTGCTGCCTGCCGCGGCACTTGTTCAAGGACGTGAGCTATTCCACCGTGGTAGAGAGTGCGGAGGGCGAGTTACTGGGCGCCCGGATTGCCGCGGACGAGCAGTGGCGCTTTCCGCCCTCCGACACGGTGCCGGAGCGCTACGCCACGGCCCTGGTCCAGTTTGAGGACCGGGCGTTCTGGTGGCACCCGGGCGTGAACCCGGTGGCGCTGGTGCGGGCGGCCGTGGACAATGTCCAGGCCGGGCACGTGGTGAGCGGCGGCTCCACCCTCACCATGCAGGTGATTCGCCTGTCCCGGCAGAAGGAGCGCACCCTGTGGCAGAAAACCATTGAGGCAGTGCAGGCCACGCGGCTGGAGCTCCGCTATTCCAAGAGACACATCCTGGCGCTGTATGCCGCCCATGCGCCCTACGGAGGCAATGTCGTGGGACTGGAAGCGGCTTCCTGGCGCTATTTTGGCCGACCGGCCAGCGAACTTTCCTGGGCAGAGGCGGCTACGCTGGCCATCCTGCCCAATGCGCCCGGAACGCTGCACCTGGCCCGGGGCCGGGAGCAACTCCTGGCCAAGCGCAACCGCCTGCTGGGGCGGCTGCTGGCGCACGGGGATATTGACAAGGAAACCTATGAGGCGTCCATCGAGGAGCCGTTGCCGGGGGCTCCCCTGCCCCTGCCAGCCCTGGCGCCGCATTACGTGAACCGCTGCCCGCAGGGGGAACGGACCCGCACCACGCTGCAAATCAGCCTGCAAAAAGCCGTTTCCGAGGCCGTGGACCGGCGTTCCAACGACTTGGCGGCGGAAGGCGTGGCGGACATGGCAGCAGTGGTCATTGACAATGCCAGTGGGTCTGTGGTGGCGTATGTGGGCAATGCCTGCATGGACCGCGAACGGCCGGGAATGCAGGTGGACGTGGCGGCACGGCCCCGAAGTACAGGGAGCATTCTGAAGCCTTTTTTGTATGCGGCGGCGTTGCAGGAGGGGGTAATCCTGCCCCGGACGCTGCTGCCGGACGTGCCCATGAATCTGGGCGGTTTTGCTCCGCAGAATTTTGACCGGCAGTTCTACGGAGCGGTGCCGGCGGGCGAGGCGCTGGCACGGAGCCTCAACGTACCGGCGGTGTATCTGCTGCGGCAATATGGCGTGCCCAAATTCCATGCGCTGCTGCGGGAAGCGGGGCTGAGTACGCTCACGGAAGCGCCGGAGCATTACGGACTGTCACTCATTCTGGGCGGCGCCGAGGCGCGTCTGGACGAGGTGACGGCAGCATATGCGCGGATGGTGAGGAGATACACTCGGCCCTTCGGGCCTCGGTATGACAAAAAGGACGGGCCTCGGTATGACAAAAAGGACACACCTCGGGAGGACAAGCACCCTTCCCTGTCATACCGAGCCACTGAAAGTGGCGAGCGTATCTCACTCTGGTACACCCTGGATGCGCTGAAGGAGGTAAACCGGCCGGACGAGCTGGACTGGCGCCTCATCCGCTCCGTGCGCAAAGCGGCCTGGAAAACCGGCACCAGCTACGGTTTCCGCGATGCCTGGGCGGTGGGCATGACACCGGCCTACACCATTGGCGTATGGGCCGGGAATGCCCAGGGACAGGGCGTCCCCGGGCTTACGGGTGCCCGGGCGGCCGGACCGGTGATGTTCGATATTCTGAACTTGCTCCCGGAGAGTGACGAATGGTTTGAAATGAGATTTCTCGACTTCGCTCGAAATGACAATACTGCCTCCGGCTCCACTCGAAATGACAATTCTGTCATCTCGACCGAGCGCAGCGAGCGGAGAGATCTCCCTCCGGTCTGGGCAGCGGTATGCCGGCAATCCGGCATGCTGGCAGGGCCCGAGTGCCCGGAGAAAGAAGACCTCCTCATTCCGGCCGCCGGACTGGATACCGCCCCCTGCCCCTATCACAGGGACGGCGAGTTTGTTCTGCCGCCCGCCATGGAGTGGTATTACAGGCCCCACCATCCGGAATACGCCGGCGCACGCAAAACCCGGCAGGAAAAGGCCCTTGCGTTCATTTACCCCGCCTCCGGCAGCAGGCTTACCCTTCCCCGGCAATTGAACGGCGCCGTGGAAGGTGTGGTGTTCCGTGCGGCGCACCATAAAAAAGATGCCACCCTCTGGTGGCACCTGGATAACAATTATGTGGGAGAAACCCGCTTCCTGCACGAACTCCGCCTGGTTCCTTCCCCCGGAGAACACACGCTTACGGTAGTGGACCAAGACGGCAACACCGCCGCTGTACGCTTCACTGTCCTGGACTGAGAATTACTGCTCGTCCACCGTATTGACGGTATGGAAGGAATCCGTAATCAGATGGTCCTTCATGTGCTTTCGGGCCCATTTGAGCATGGCAAAGCACAGCAGCAGAATGGCCAGGGCAATGACGCCGCTCAATTCCGGGACCACATCCTGCGACATGGCAATCCAGTCATACAGGCCGTGAAGCAGCACCGGATACAGCCACATCTTGACACCGGCCAGCGGCGCACGATAGCGGTCAAAATAGTGCAGGGAGAAGAAATACCCCATGACCACCGCAAAGCCAAAGTGGCCGGGGATGGCGGTAAGGGAACGGCTGAGCCCCACGGTAACCCACTGGGAACCGGCCCCTATCACATACTCTATGTTCTCGAAGGCGGCAAAGCCCATGCCCACGCACACGGCGTACACAATGCCGTCCATGCGCTCGTCAAACTCTTTGCACTTGCGGAGGAAGAGCCACAGAAAGACCAGTTTGGCCGATTCTTCCGGGATGGCCGCACCAAAAAAGGCGCTGCGGAAGGCATCCAGGCCGGAGTGGATTTCCTGCGGAAACAGGCCCAGGTGCATGAAGGGCACGGAAATGAGCAGCGAGGCAAACACGGAGGCACCTCCGTAGAAGAAGGCCTTCACCAGGTTTTTGGTAGGCTCCCGCTGCAGGCTGTCCTGCTGGTACACGTGGTAGATAAGAATAAGGGCAGGTAGCACTGCAAGGGCAAGTACAGAAAGCATAGGTTTCAGTTTTAACTTTGCAAGTTACGTATTTTTTCCCGATATCCGGCCCTTCTATGTTAATTTAATTTGTAAAATCAAAATTTCTTAGTACCTTTGCCTTCCCTTTCGGGCGGTTAGCTCAGTTGGTTCAGAGCACCTGCCTTACAAGCAGGGGGTCACTGGTTCGAATCCAGTACCGCCCACTACCTTACAAAAGCACCGACGAGTTTTCGCCGGTGCTTGTTTGTTTATTCTATGACGGAGAGGGCGGGACGGGCGGCGGAGTTGGCACGGTAGTGGGGGGCATAGAGGGATTCTATTTCCACCACGGGGGCCTGGAAGCGGCCGGCCTGCTGCACGTAGAAGGTTTCGGAGATTTCCGTGTTCTCCTCCGGATAAGAGTCAAAATAATACTCCGTGCAGGAAGCCTTTACATTCCTGTAACCCTGCGGTACAAAGCCCCAAACGAAGCCGGAACGCAACGGTCGGATGATGCCGTAGCCAATGTGCCCGGACAACTGGTGCTCCGGTTGCAGAGAGGCCTCACGAGCGGCTGTCAGGCGTACGAAACTGCGGTTCTCGCCGTTCCAAATCTTGTATTTCACCACGATTTTGTCGCCCACGGCCACCGGCTCGCCGGGCTTGAGTTCCACCTCACTGCCTTCTTTGTAGAATTTCCGCTCCAGTGTGAAGCCGTTGCCGGCTGCCTTTACGGCCTTGAACGGGGCCCGGAAAGTGCCGGACAGGGCCAGCACGCGGGTGTTCATGAGGGCCGGCGTGCCGTCCAGGATGGCGGTGATGGCGTCGATGTACGCCGGTTCGGCGTCCCAGTGCTGGGTTTCCTTCTGGAGCATGAGCCAGAGACGGATGCCGTCGGCAATGGCGGACTCTCCAGCCTTGGCCAGGAGGTCGCAAAGAAGGGCATGGGCATAGGCCTCGGTCTCCAGGAGGCCGCGCCAAGGCATCACTGCATTGGGATAGTAATAGCCACCCGAACGATGCGGAACGGCATATTCCACCAGCGACAGCAAGTCCGCCTGCATGGATTTCTCCAGTTTTACGCGCGTCCCCAGCGACACGCCCCAGCCCTGTGCCAAGGCAATGCCCCCTTCCCGCTCCAGCAGGTTTCGGAGCGTGAGCAAACGCCGGCTCTTCTCCAGAATCTGTCCCTGCAGGCTGCGGCCGTCCTTCTTCCCGGGCGTCAGGTAGTTCTTGGCCCATTTGGCAAACGTTTTAAAGCGCTTCTTCTCCGTTTCCGACACCGGTTTCACCTGAAACGGGACAGCGGCATACAGCGCACGCACGTGCAGGTACTGGGCATCGGAAAGGCCGCCGTACCAGTACGGACGCTCAGCGCCAAACTGGATGGTATCCAAGTATTTAACGGCCGACGTCAAATCGGGGACCTCAAACCCGCGGTCGCGGAGCCTGGCAACGCGCTCCAGCAGCACGGCGGTAATCACCGGCGAGGAATGCATGCCCTCGAACCAACCGAAGCCGCCGTCCGCGTTGCGGCAGGCGAGGATCCTGGGGAGGAGAGATTCTTCGCTTCGCTCAGAATGACAAAGCACTTGCACGTACCAGGCCTCGGAAAGGGAGAGAACGTCCTTGCCCCGGGGCACCACATGCGACGGAATAGCGTCCCGGACCATATCCAGGACCGTAATTTCCTTCAACGTGGCCGCCGATGCAGGCAGATTCACGAACTGGGAACGCAGGCTTTGCAGCAGGGCGTCCCGATTCATGCCGTCCAGCAGCACGGCGGAATGGGCCTCCGTGAGGGTTTGGGCGGCCGGATAGACCGGCACAGTGACCTGCACGGCGTCGGAGAATTCGGGGGCCTTGAATAAGGCTTTGAAGGTGAGAGATACACTCGCTCCGCCTTCGGCTTCGCTCGGTATGACAACCGGCACGGTGACCCGGAAGCGGTGGCAAACGCTTTCACCGGGCTGCACAGTGACGGGCACCATCTGCGAACTCACGGGCAGGCCGGGCTCCGAAAGCACCAGGGCCATGGTGCCGGACACCGGCTTGTCGCTGATACTGGACACGGTGACGGCCGCCTCATACACATCTCCCTCATACAGGAAGCGCGGTTCCACGAGGCTCACCTTCACGGGCAGGGAAACTACCATCTCGCGCTCCGCCAGCGCATTGTGCATGGCGGCGTCGTGCGCGTATGCACGGACATAGAAGGTGGACAGTTTGTCAGACGTTTTGAAGCCGAAATGCACCGTTCCGTCTGCCTGCGGACGCAGGTGCGGCTGGAAGGTAAGGGCACTGGCAAAGTCGCTGCGAACAGGCGTATCGTCCCCGGCAACGTCATCGGCCGTATCAAGCGTAGCCTTGCTCATGGCCACTTCGGCCACTTCCGCCTCTTCCTCCACGGCAGCCATATCATACAAGGGCGCGTCGGCCAGGGGCGTCGCATTCAGCATCATCTTGCCGCCGGCACGCATCCTGAGCGGCCTGTACCGATGTCCCTCCCCCACGCTACCACATGCAGGCGTAATCCAAATCTCCGGCACGCCATAGTCGCCCGAACGCACCTGCGGCCAATCGTTCCGTCCAACGGCATCTATGCTCTTGTCCCAGGCCGCCACCAGTACCTCGGCATCGGTCGCAGTCTGGAGCGTAAACGCATACTGCGTGCCCGGATAAGCCTTGTCCTGGAAGCGCGTGAACTGCAAAGGCAGCGTATATTTGCTTTTCTCCCGCCGATACTCCCAGTCGTAACTCACGGACGCACCGTGCAGGAAGTAGAACACCTGCAGGTGTACCACGTCCGGCCAGGCCTGCCTGTAGGCGAACGTCACATCCTCTATGCGGTTATCGGCAACAAAAACTTTCTTGTTTTCAAGCAGTTGCGCACCGGGACCGTAAACCAGCACCTGGGCATACGCGGCACCTTCGGTTGTGCCGATACGGGCGCGCACCGCATCGCCCTCCGCCACCGTGGAAGCGCCCGGAATGAACACCCGCCGGGCCTGCGGCATGAGCTCACGGGCTTCCGGCAGAATGCAGAACACCGCGAACGTGCTCTCCGCCTGGGCTTTTGCCCCGCTCTTGCTCTCTCCTTCCGCCTGCGCGCGTACCTTATAATAACCCGTGCCCGGCAGTTCCACGGAGAAACTGTTGCCGGAGAGCACCTGACCGGAGGCCAGCGTACTGCCATCGGCAGCCAGCACCTGGAAGCGCACCGGCAGCGGAACCCTGTTTCCATCCGTATCCAGGGCATGCAAGGTCATGCAAAGGGTGCTTTGCAAAACCGTATAGCTGGGCATGTACCGCCATTCCTCCTCGCGGACTGCGTCCAGTTCCACGTTTGCAGCCCCCTCCACGGAAGCGGAGATTTGCAAGTCCTCCCCCACATAATAGCCCTTGCCGAAGCTGCGGGTTTCGCCGGTGAAATCCGTTACCGTCACCGTGGCATGGTAATAGCCGGTTTTTTGCGTGGGGAAGGCAAAACGGAAGGCGCTGTTGGCATCGGCCTCCTGCGTTCCCTCGAACACCGTCTCGCTGTACCGCTCCACCTTCACGGCGACACGCGCGCCCGTCAGGTTGTGCCCGGAGTAGCTTTGCAGCCGCCCGCTTACGGGGATGCTGTCTCCGGCCATGTAGAATTCCTCCAGCTGGTCGAAGGCCAGTTCATAGGTAGGCAGCACAAATTCATCGACCCGGAAAGAATCATACGCCAGGCCTTCCACTTCCAGCGAAAAATGGCCGTTGCGGAGGCCCTTGGGCAGGACAAACCGGCCCGATGCCGCGCCCCAGGCGTTGGTGGTAAGTTTCTGTGCAGCAAGCTCATTGCCCTCGGAGTCCTGCAGCCGCACCTGGATGACGCGGTTCTTGCAAACGGACAACTTCAGCGAAGGAACGCCTTCGAACACCACCGCCTTGAAGCGGACGGTGTCGCCGGGATGATAGGCCCCCTGGTCCTTGAAAATGCTGCAGCGGACAGCGCTCTTTTCCTGTTCCGGGCGGTATTCCCGCAGGCTCACGGGACGCGACTTCCGGTCCCCGCTCACCGCTACCACTTCATAGTAGCCCTTGCTGTCCATGTCCTTGACAAAGGCCGATGGCAATACGGTGAAGCCGTCCAGCCGGAGCGATGTCCTGGCCACCTGACGGTCCCCTTTCATCAGAAGGAGCGTGGCCTTGGAAAGGGGCTCGCCGCTGTCATAATCGGCCACGAAAACGGCCGGTCCGCGGCTGTCCGTGCGCGAGGCGATGGACAGCGTATATTGCGTGTAGCTGGTCTGGCTCTGTATCTTGCCGCTCACGGCCTCCACCGTGTAGTCCCCGTCCGCCAGTTCAGGCAGGGCCACGGTAAGGGTATCCGGCACGTAAAAGCTTTCCCCGGGGTTCTTCAACTTCCAGGTTTTCAGGGTCTTTTTGCCCTCCCGGAGCGTCACGTTCACCTGCGGGAGGTTGCGGAGCTGCACCTGCACTTGTCGGTCTTTGATGTTCACCCACACGTCGGTGGCGGTGAGGGTGCCAATAAGGCTCTCCGCACCCAGGCAGGCGGCGGCAATGGTGGCCTCCGCTCCGCTATAGGCCTTACGTTCATTTTCCAAGGTCCGGGCCGAGGCGAGCAAGGAGGCGTAGGCCGTACCGGCACCCTTCCCTTTGTCCAGATCCTCCTTCCGCATCTGGAGTAAATCGGCCTTTGGGAACACGGAAACGGCTTTTCCGCTGTATTTTTGCGCCAGCAGGCCCAGCGCCTGACGCTTCTCTTCCCGCTTTTCCTCCGGGTAATAGCGTGCGTTCGCCACATGATACGCCAGCGCGGCCTCCGACGGGTATCGGCCCGCCACTTCCGCCTGCAAGGCTTTATACACTTCGCTGTCTTCCAGTTGGTTACGGCTACCCAGCAGGCGCCAGAGGACGTATTCGCGGTCATTGTCAATGAAAGCGGGCAGCGCACCGCCGAGGTACCCGCCCACGTCGTTATAAAAAGCCCCCGTGCGGCCTTTGAAGCCGTCCGGGTGGGCCTGTACATAGGCCCAAAGCGCATCGGCAGAGGCATACTGCCATTTGCTCATCCACTGGAACGTGACCATGGGCTCGTCAAAGGCGGCCACCTCCTGCTCCAGGGCCTTGCGCAGGGCATCCCGCTGCTTCCAGTCCCGGCGCTGGACGGTGCTCACATAGAGCGTGGCGGCATCGTAAAAATCCAGCGGCAAATGCTGCTGCATGGCCTCCTGCTTAATCTGCGAGAGGATGTCCGCTTCCAACTGCGGGCGGTCCGCTTTATGGGCGGCGTCGTATTTTTTCCAAAGGGAGCTGAGGCTGTGACCGTCATTCATAGGCTGGGCAATAGCAACGATGCCGGCATACAGCGCCAGCATACAGGTTATCCATATTTTCTTCATCATATCGCATTCTTTGGTCCAAGGTGGAGCAAGAACAAGTATCGTACCTATTTAAATAAGGGAAGGGCTTCCGCCACCACAAAGGTGCTGCCGCCAATGTAAATGAGCGGCGGGGCGGGGGTCTCCGCCGAAGCGCTGCGGCTCAGCTGCTGCGAGAGCGTATGCGACAGCTGGACCGCCATTTGCACGGCGTAACGCACGGAAGTGAACGCATACGCGCGGGAGGAGAGGGTCACCGTTCCCTGGTAGTCCTGCATCTTGGCATCGGCAGGTTTCCCGGCGGCCCTGTACGCATTGAAGCGGCGCAGAATTTCGTCGGCCGGAAGGGCGCGGGGCGTGTCCGGAGCGGTGAATATATAGGTGGCGTCCTCCGGCATGAGCGGGAGAATGGCATCCAGGTCTTTGTCGGCCATGATACCATAGACCACAATGAGCGAGGAACAGGCACCACTGGAGAGCATTTGCTGCAATTGCCGGAAATTGTGCTGCAAGGCATGGGCGTTGTGGCCGATATCCGCAATCACGTACGGCTGCGTGGAAAGGCGTTCCCATCGGCCATGGAAATGCATGTTGCGGGCCGTATGGAGGATACCGTCCGTGACGGCGGCGTCGTTGCGCAGAAGTGCAAGAGCGTCATTCTCCCGCAGGATGTCCACGGCGGCGAGCACCGTCCGCAGGTTCTTTTCCTGAATTTGCGCCTGCAGGTCCATTTGCTTGAGCATTTGCGCATGGCGCGGCCACAGGGAGGGTTTTACCGCGTTTGCATACGTGAGCGGACAGAACATCCAGGACTTCTCGTTGAACACGGCCGCTGTTTCCGGCTGGTTCTCCCCTACCAGCGCCGGCACGCCTTCCTTGAAGATGCCGGCCTTTTCCGCCGCAATTTCCGGCAGCGTATGACCCAGCAAGTCGCAATGGTCCAGGCCGATGGAAGTGACAATGGTGAGTTCCGGCCGTTCCAGGATATTGGTGGAGTCCAAGCGGCCTCCCAAGCCCGTTTCGATAACGGCCACTTCCACTTTTTGCGCAGCGAACCAGCTGAAAGCCAGGCCGGTGGTAATCTCAAAAAAAGAAAGTTCGTGCGCGACAATCCAGTTCATCCACTCCGTGAGGAAGCCAAACACGTATTCCTTGGGTATCATTTCCCCGTTCACGCGCATGCGCTCGCGGAAATCTGTCAGGTGCGGGGAGGTGAACAGGCCGGTCCTGAGGCCGGAAACGGTACAGGCCGATGCCAGCATGTTGGCAACAGAACCCTTACCGTTGGTGCCGGCGATGTGGATGCTGCGGAAACGGCGGGACGGGTTGCCCAGGGCCTCCTCGAAGGCCTGCATGCGCTCCAGGCCGGGTTTGTATGCCCCCGGCGCAAAGCCGTCTTTCTGTACCGACGGGAACCTGCGGAAAATGTCCTGGACCAGCCGCAAATACCCTGCTTCCGAATAGCTTGCTTCCATGATTTTACAAATATACAAAAAAAGCGCGGCACTCTGAGCCCAATTTCTCGCAATCGCGGCAAGAAGATACGCCGCACATAACAATCCCTTACCCCAACGCGTTTACACACGACTATTGATCCTGGACGAGCCGGACGGAGTACCCGTTGGGGGCACCGACCTGCACCAGGGAAAGGCAAGGTTGAAAGAGTCCGAAGCCACTACCGGAGGTATCAGGCTACCAAAAGTAGTTGAACCCAGGCTCTCGCCGTAAGGCGCACTCCCTCTATCCCCTCAGTTTTACACACTGCCGCGTTTGTAGTTCTGCATAAATTTGTGTAATTTTGAGCCATGGCAGATTTGCTTCATAGCAACTATATCATCGACGGTGTTCAAATGACACTCTCGCCGGAGCGCATGCTGCGGGAATGTACCGCAGAGCCGCCCCTGGAGCCGGATGGAGACCCGGAAACCCTGGCAGACGAAACCCTGGACCTGGCGCCGGACAATTACCAGTTCTACAACAGCGATGTCGCCGCCTATGCCAAGGCCATTCCGGAAAAACGGGCTTTCCCGCTGCCCTTTGCCGCTTCCTATACCGCCGGAAAGGTGGCGCAGGCGCTCGTGGATGCCATCTGGATGGCCGGTCACTTCCGCCTGGGAGACCTCACCCTCAAGGCAGACTGGAAGTGGAACGCCAGGCAGTTGGGATACGCCGCGGCCTTTTATCATTCCGTTGAGAGCGCCTGCAACTACCTGGATGCACTGGGGGTGAAGATAGACAAGTACAGCCTCTGCAGCGGCGGGCCTTCCGTGAGTTTCAAGGCAACCACCGTGGCGGAAGAGGATGCCCCGGAGGAGGAAGAAGCCTCGCTGCTGCGGGAACTTCCCTTCCGTACCGCCAATCCGCGCATTTCGCGCCGGCGCAAGGCATCAGCCACACTGGTACCGGAAAAGAGCGACTGGCTCATCTACATTCCCTTCGACCCTTGCGACTTCCGGCTGGGCGGCAGTGCGCTGGCGCAGGCGGTGGGGGCGCACCCCAGCACCGCGCCGGACATCTCCGACGCAGACTATTTCATTGACTGTTACGAGGTTGTGCGGGAGCTGGTGGAAGACGGCATCGTCAAGGCTGGCGCAACCGTCGGCGACGGCGGCCTCATGACCTGCCTTGGAAAACTTTCCGCCGGCGGAACGGGCGCGGACATCAGCATCCAGGGCGTATGCAAGGCATACGGGGAAGACTCCAAGGTACGGGTCTTGTTTGGTGAAGTGCCGGGTGCAGTGTTGCAGATTGCCGATATCGACTATGATTATGTAGATGCAGAACTCATTCTGCAGGACGTTGTATACTTCCCGCTGGGCCATCCCGTGCCCGGGCGCTCTTCCGTGCGGCTCACGGAGGCCGTAGAAATTCCGCAAATCCTTGAATCTCTGTTAAATACGCTGGAAGGAGAAGATTAATGGCCAAAATTTTCGTTCTCGACACCAACATCATCCTGCACGACTACAAGAGCGTGCGGCAGTTCCAGGACAACGACATTGTGATTCCCATCGCCGTGATTGAGGAACTGGACAAGTTCAAAAAGGGCAACGACGCGCTGTCTTTCAATGCGCGCGCCTTTATGCGGGACATCAACAAACTCACTGAGCGCAAGGCATTTGGGCCGCGCGGGGTGCCGTTGGGCGGCAAGCTCGGGTACATCAAGATTGAGCCCAACCATCCGTTTGCCCCGGAATTCCAGGACCTTTTCCGGGACGATATCCAGGACCACCGGATTCTGTCCACCGCCATGTGGGTGCGGGACCAGCATCCCGGGCAGTTTGTGGCGCTGGTGACCAAGGACATCAACCTGCGGCTCAAGGCCAAGGCCGCCGGCATGGAAGCGCAGGATTATCTCCGCGGCCGCGTGGACGACGAGGTGATGGACAGCCTTGAGCGTGAGGTGATTGTGGTGGAAGACGCATCGTCAGAGGCTGTGCAGCGGCTGGCCTACGGACAGGACAACTGCCTGCCGTGGAAGGAGGTTGCCTCCAAGGAGCCCCGGCCCAACCAACTGTACAAATTTTCCCTGGGCGGAGAAACGGTTTGTGGCCGATACGACGCTGCACGCAAGGTAATTGCGTTGGTACGCAGCCACACGGCTTATGGCATCCGGCCCCGCAACGACGAGCAGAAGTTTGCGCTGGACGCCTGCCTGAACCCGGCCATTCCGCTGGTGTCGCTCACCGGCGGCGCCGGCACGGGCAAAACGCTGCTGGCCCTGGCGGCCGCACTGGAGCAGGCGGAAGACTACGACCAGATTATTCTGTCGCGCCCCACGGTAGTGCTGGGCGGGCAGGATATCGGCTTTTTGCCCGGTGACCAGAAGAGCAAGATGGGGCCGTACGTGCAGCCGCTCATGGACAACCTGGACGTGATCAAGCGCTGCTTCAAGCCGGGCAGCAAACAAGCCTTGAAGATTGAGGCCATGCTCAAGGACGAACGGCTTCTGATTTCCCCGCTGGCCTACATCCGCGGCCGTTCCTTAGGCAAAGTGTATTTCATTGTGGACGAAGCCCAAAACCTCACCCCGCACGAGGTGAAAACCATCATCACCCGCGCCGGAGAGGGCACCAAAATGGTCTTCACCGGCGATGTCTTCCAGATTGACCAGCCCTACCTGGACCAGTGGTCCAACGGCCTCACCCACCTGGGCGAGAAAATGAAAGGCCAGGCCCTCTTCGAGCACGTCTTCCTCCGCAAAGGCGAGCGCTCCCCCCTCTCCGACATCGCCGCCAAACTCCTGTAGGCCCCGTCATGCCCGGCTCCGACCGGGTATCCCCTTGTCATTCCGAGCGTAGCCGAGGAACCTCCTCCCCAATTACTTTAGCTTTCTTATCCTCGACCATCTTAACGAAATAATATTAGATGAGGCCGACCAAGAACCCCTGGTCAGCCTCATCTTTTTTCGGGAATGTCTTAATCTGTAGTTCCGGAATAGGTTGTAGAACTATCCCAGGGAGACATTCCTACGCCCATAGCTCCACCGCTAAGAACCACTGCCAACGGGACCACATTGTAGTATTTGTTCCGTTCAACCGTAAAGTTCAAAGGAGCGCTCTTAGAGAACGTGCCGCCGTAAAAACCTGTAGCAGAAAGTGTAAATCCTGTAGAGAAAGTGGTGGGCGGAATAACGAACCAAAAAGCTGTAGCGGTTTCTTTGGTAGAGCCCAGCGTGATACCGCTCTCTGAGCTGATTGTAACGTAATTATTCGTCTTACTCGCCTGCATTTCAATAGCAGGAGCAACACCATACTCCAGAGGAATCTTTGCTCTTCCGGAGAGTTTTTCTCCCCCTGCCGAAGTAATGGTCACCGACCTAAGTACCACGTCGTTACCGTAAAGGTTGATTTTCAGATAGCCACATGCATTCTTGAAAACAAGATTGCGGGACTCAGTGTCTTCGGTTACGGCTGTCATGATGTTGGCTCCAGGTCCCACGGAGTTTTCACGATAAGTCTGCACGTCGGGCAAGTCTATCGTGAGCACTGCTGCACTGCTAAGGGCAATGTGTTTTGAAGTCATATACGGATAAGCCGCATAATTCCGGTCCATGGGTTTCTCGGAGAAAACGACACCGCGCTCTTCCGGAGAATTAATCTCATAGAAATCACCGGACTCTGACTCATCCATACCATCAAATACATACTCTCTGTTGTAAGTAGAGGCACGGAAGAGGCTAATCTCATCGTCTTCATTCCAGAGGAATTCCAAATCTTCATTCAACATGGTCCTGGTTTCATCGTCCTCTTCGTAAATAGTGGCATGGAACACATTACTGTCCTTTTCCGGGATTACCTCTTCCGCAGGGCCGCTCACTTTGCTGCAAGCGACAATAAGAAGTATTCCCATTCCGATATTTTGAATCTGTTTCACGGGTCTTGGTATTCTAAAACAACACATCTATAGAACTCGGGACTTTGGCCCACGGGTCAATTTCTCCCCCGGGTTCCGGATTCTCCAATTGCGGAGAATTGGCATTCATCAATTCCAACTGAAGTGCAAAAGCATCCACCTGTGGCACAATATATTCTTTCTTCTTCACAATCAAATCTTTAGTTCCAGCCCCCTTGTTCCGCATCAATGGAAATCTCTATCATTTCCTGGTCCGGGGAAGTATTTAAAGTAAGGTCAATATAATGGCAATATCCCGCTCGGAAACTCAGGGAGTATTCCAAGAGGTAAGCGATACCGCCCATGGTGAGCTCGATTAGCGGAGTGCGCTTCTCGATGTTCTGTGGCACCAAAACAGCTTCAAAGCGCTCGTTACTTATCTTTTTCATGGTAATGGTCCTCTTTGCCCCGAATGCATCTTTTTCTACAGAGCCCTTGGTCCAGTCCACCTTGCAATCCGTTACCGTGTTGTACACATGGGCTACAATGTCGGAAGGGATATCGCCTTCAAACTTATCTCCCTTTATAACCCTCACCACAACTTTGGACATCATGTGATGGAAATCAAGGTTTACCGTACCGGAGCCATGAGACACGTTTGTTGCCGATGCCCAAAGGAGGTCCGAAGCCTCGTATCCGCCAAGGGTCTCAGGCGTCCGGACAGAATTCTGGTCCACGGACACGGAGAAAGGATACTTATCAATGATTTCGATAGACGTTTGATACGGGTAGAAGGCATAGAAATCGCATGCCCCTTCGGGCCAGTAAAGCGTGCGGTCAGAGGACCAGTCAATGCCATCGAAAGTAAGTTTTTCGTTGTTAATCCAGTTGCCGCCTATTTGCAGAGGCAGCGGAGTAACACCGTCATACTCTACGGCATAGAGGCTCACAGCATCTCCATCCTCAAATTCACTGGCCGTTGCTTTCGTGGCCCCGCTGCCGATGGACATATTGAAACGTATCTGTCCGCCACCCGTCTCCGTAGCCGTTTTGCTGCATGAAACAAGTGCGAGAAGCGCTAGGGAAATATAGAATATCTTTTTCATTGTCTGTTCCTCCATTATTTTACATTAGGGTGTTCACCCATGTACACGGGGCCATGGCAGGCGTCCTTGTGGAAGGAAGGATCCACGCCGAAAGTACGATCTACATACAAGCCGGCCTTGGTGATTGTTCCAAAACTGTCGTCGTCCTTGGCGTAGAAATCGGCAAGGGTGAACTCTTCGCCTGCATAGTCCTTGATTCTTTCCACGATAGCCTGGCGGCTGATGGCGGAGAAGTAAGGGATGTTGTTGTTCATGCAGGAAGTGGCCTCAGAACGGTAGATGCCGCGGGTGTGCATATAAGCGCCTTCGAACATGTCAACATAGTCGGAGTACTGGGGATGATAGATAAGGTGCGCCCAGGGCACCTGTTTCATATCGCCGTTCATGGAGAGGTTCTTGTACCAGCCTTTGGATTTGTAGAAGCCGTAGGAGGAATGGATATCGTCATCTCCCTGAGGGTGGTCGCAGCCGTCTGCACAATCGCAGTTCTGGATGTAGGCATTGTGATAGATATATTCATCGGCCAGTTTGCCAAAACCGTGTCCGCCTGCCTCATGCTGCACGATGCCGCGGAAGTCGTAAGGATAAGCGTCGGTGCTCACCGGGCAGCAGGCAAGGGCCGAACCGTCGCCGTACATATAGCATATACCTTCGTAGGTAGAGGTGTTCATAAGAAGAATCACCAAGCTCTTTGTAAGGTCCATCGAAGGATTGGCCTTCTTGGCCCAAGCAAAAGCGTCGTCCGGCTTCTCGCAGCGGATGCGGCTTTGGGTAAAGACTGCGCCGAACTTGCTGTCCTTCACTGTATTGACCGTTCCCACGCCGCTCTCATCGCTCATAGCAGTAACGGCATACACGTTAAAATACTCTTTGTAAGTCTTATACGGCTCTACATCAAAGAGATACTCATAGCCCTTATTTGCATTGTCCGCAAAAATGCCCTTGGCTATATCCTTTGCATCATAAGCGTCGCCGGTAAACACAATGTCAATTCCGGGGCCTTTGCTTGCAGTCTGAAGCGTCTGCACATATCCGTCGGGATACTCGTAATCGTACTGCTCTACATCAAAGGTGAAGGTTGAGCCCTTTTCGTCAAGTTTGAATGTAACCTGCCCGCTGCGGCCTTTGTAGTTCTTGTAAGAAGGATAGTTGAAACTGCCCTCATTTACCTCGAATGTATCGTCGGTACGAGGCATATCCGCCACCGTGATGGTGACATCGGTCTTGCCGGTACCTGACATGGGGCTGACTGTCACCCAATCAGGGAGTGAAGTTGCATCCACGCTCCAGTCGAAGTTGGCCGGGGCACGAAGGATATAGGTACGTGAAATTCCACCATTAAGCGCCCTCATTCTTGGACGGCTGAGCGAGAAGTCATAATGAGCCGCAATACGCTTGAAGTCACTCCAGCCGCTCTCTGCCTGATAACGTTTGACAGACTGGGCGGGAACGCCTACGGTGAAGTTGTCTTTGGCTACGCCATCGAAGGCACCGGAACCAATGGAAGGGGGGTCAACGGCGTCGCAAATGATGGACGATAGATTAAAACAGTTACTAAAAGCCTGTGTACCTATAGTTTGAATAGTTGAAGGAAAAGATATAGATGGTATTGACTGGCAATATTCAAATGCTCCTTCTTGGATTGTTAATAATCCTTCCGGCAATTTTATTGGTTCCGTTATTTTTTCACACAGTTCGAAAGCCTGTTTACCTATTATTTTAATATTAGATGAAAACTGTATTTCTGAAAAATTGCAATAGCCAAAGGACTTCCAACCTATTTCAATGAGGGTTTCAGGTAAAATCAATCTTCCTCTAAACCCATTAAGTAAGAAAGCATAAGTCCCTAATGTTTTAACATTTCCTAAATCCAATGTTCCTGTAAAGTGCGAATATGCGAAAACTTGGTCATCTATCGTTTCGATTCTTTCCGGTATTTCCAAATCACCTTGAAAACTACCGGCCTCTCTAAAAGCGGATTGTCCAAGAGTTTCTAGTTTCGCAGGCAAAACTAGTCTCCCATTGAAACTACCACACGCGCCAAATGCACGCGCTCCAATATATCTAACATTATCAGGAATTAACAAATCGCCTGTTGCCGCTTTACATCCAGAAAAAGCAATATCGTCAATTTTATTAAGTCCTTGTGGAAATAGGATACTCGCTATATTCGTATTTGTAAACGCCGCTGAGCCGATTATTCTTACATTATTCGGAAGAATAAGCGGTCCGGAAAGTGTTGTATTTGCAAAAGCATATTGTCCAATCTCAGTCACGACTTCAGGGAAAACATAATTCACAAGGCTTTTCTTCTGATAGAAAGCGTAGGGCGGAATCACATCCTCCTCATTATTGTACATATTGCTTCCTGATGCCGTTCCCGCTACAATCTTTGCTTCCTTCATGTTAATGGACTCAAGGATAGTCATGTTATCCCTCATGAAGTAGAAATCGGCACCGTTTACTTGGCCGGAGACTTTGAGGTTGCGAATCTTGGCGGGGTTCTTCCCGGCTGCGGTTATAAGTTCTCCAAGGGTGCCGGGAGTGGTCACGTTAACCACGTAGTACTGGCGGGCTTCGCCGCCGTGGGTGTTGAGGTCCTCGGTCCAGTCGGTAATATGGGTGTCGGTGAGCACGAACTCATAGTCTCCGCTGGGAGTTTTCTTGTTCACGGTAATGTCGAAGGAAGTGAGTTTGCCCGCAGTATATGCCACATTGGAACCTACGCTGAAGCCATAAGCCATTCCGTCAATGGTAATGGAAAAAAGTTTTGTTCCGGCGGCTAATGTCTGGGGAACAAGGACAGCGCGGAAAGAGTCATCGGCCTGAACTGCCATGACAATGCCGGTATTCTGTGCTGCCCCGACGGGAGTAACTGTGCCTGTAGAGAAATCAACTGTAGCCTTGCGGGTGGTGTTGACTGCAAGAACGCTCTTGCCCATGGACTCGAACTCTTCTTCATCAAATCCGGAGCCGGCGATAAGGTTGACCTGCACGCCTGCCATGATGTGCGCCAAGCGAACCTTTACCTTACTCTCGGACGGAGTGACATCGGCCACCTTGCACCAGAGGAAGTCACTGGCCTCATAGCCGCCAAGCTGACCATTCTCCCCAAGTTTGCTCTGGTCCTGCTGCACCTCAAAGTTGAAAGAGGAGGTGCTGGTGATGGACTTCTGGTAAGGATAATACGCGTAGAGGTCTACGTGGGTATTCACATCCTTGTAGTAAGAAGCTGAACGCGCCGTCCACTTGGTGCCGTCGAATACGTACTTGGCATTGTCCACCTGGTTGCCGCTGTCCTCCAGCGTGCCAGCCACGGTGTTATCCGAAAGCATGTTTACGGCATACAGGCCCAGAGCATCGCCGGAAACGAAGCCCTCGCCGGTGGCTTTGGTGGAAATTTGATCAATGGCGCCGTCAATCTTAACAGGGATCAGGTCCGAAGACGTCTCTTGTCCCAGTTCTTCCTTGACTGCACACCCTGCCGCAAGACCTGTCAGGACCGCAGCCAGAGAGAATAGTTCAATCAGTTTGTTAGACATAATATATGAGGTTTACTTTTGAAATACAGGCGTTTCCAGATGCTCCTCATTTCCTGAGACACCGGGCTTTCCGAAAACCATCGGAACCAGCAAGGCACAAAAAAGTGTGGAGCATTCTGTTTATCTGGGAGAGGCTCTGGTAAGCCCAAGTACAAATAAACAATACTCCACACCCGTATGGAAGACGCTCTGAATGAGCACAATATCCATACAAGGTGATGAATGGATTGCCTATCCTTGTACTTTTGAAATTTACCAGATTTCTCCCAAGGATAAAAGCGAAAACACTTTCATCTAATATGTTACGCCAGGGATATGCAACAGCGGCACAGCGCCCTGACAGATGCAAATATAATGATTTTTTCTGACAGTCCGCCGCGATTGCAAAAAATCGCCCTTGTTCGCAGTCTGGCTGCAATCGCGGCAAATTATTCCCCCAATGCTGGCATAGTAAACAATTATTGCTATATTTGCATATCATAATATGTGAATTACAGGAAAATCCACGATTTTCAATAATATAGTATGGAATATAGGCTGGACAATTATTCAAGGAATCCACAGCTTCTGCTAGAACGACTCTCCGGGAACTGCAAGGCCAGAAGACTGGAGAAAGGATATAGCAGGAGAACGTTGTCAGAACTCACAGGGGTGCCCGCCCCTACTATCGAACGCTTTGAAAGGACAGGAAAGATTTCCCTTGAATCATTCTGCAGGATAGCCATCTTCTTTGATTTCTTTGACGAGATGGCCGCCATCATGGACCATACCAAATATTCCACGGCCAGCGAGCTGGAAACCATCAACCACAATCATAACAGAAAGAACGGAAGATGATACTGGATATCAAGAAGATTCAGGTTCTGTACCGGGACCTGCCTGTCGGGACTTTACAGATGGACCCCTCCCTTGGCGTGTGCGTTTTCGAATACGAAAAATCCTGGCTGGCACACGGATTTTCCCTTTCCCCCACCGAACTTCCGCTTCAAAACGGACTTTTCTATGCCGATAGAGACAAACTGGACGGCGTATTTGCCGTGTTCGAAGACAGTCTTCCGGACGGCTATGGCCTTTACCTGCTGGACAGAATTCTAAAGAAGAATCATGCCTCCCTTAGGGAGCTGACTCCGCTTCAACGGCTTTCCATTATTGGTAATGGCGGCATGGGCGCGCTCACTTATCGGCCTATAATGCCGGATATCCAGGCCCAAAAGGAAGTGGAAGGAGAAGACCGTCTTGACCTTCTCCAGGAAGAAGCGCTCAGCGTCCTCTCAGAGAAAGGCTCCGGAGATGCCTCTCTCCTGTATTATCGCAGTTCCAACTCCGGCGGCGCACGTCCCAAAGTGGTCATGCGAACGGCCGATGGCGCCCATTGGATGGTCAAATTCAGACACACCTATGATGCTGTCGATATCGGCAAAAATGAGTTTCTGTATATGAAAACCGCACGGGAATGCGGAATAACCATTCCCCGCATAGGCTTGGTCAAGGACCGGTACTTTGCCATCGAGCGCTTTGACTATGCGCCCGACGGACAGCGGCGCCATGTTGTAACAGCATCGGCCCTGCTCAAAACCAATTTCCGGAACCAGGATGCCGACTACACCAACCTCCTGGCGCTCACCGGTTATCTTACGCAGGACCCGGGACAGGTGGAGGAGATGTTTAGGAGAATGGTCATGAACCTGGTGGCCATCAACAAGGACGACCACGCAAAGAATTTCTCATTTATCTGTGACGACGGCAAGTGGCATCTCTCTCCTGCCTATGATATCACTTATTCTCCCGCCGGCTCACACGGAGAGCACGCCACCTCCCTGTTCTACAATGGGAATCCCGGCCTGGATCTTGTCCTAAAGGCCGGCACCGGCATCCGCATCCCTACGTCCAGATGCCTGGAGATTATTCAAACCGTCCAATCCGTGTGCGAGAAGAACCTCCCGCAAATAGCCCGGCTCATAGAGTAAACGGCATCGCAAAAAAATTGCGGCCCCCGGAAGAGGGCCGCAACTTTTTTTGGTTGATGCGCTGGGCCTTACTTGGCCTGGCTGATCTGAGCCTGTGCAGCGGCGAGGCGGGCGATGGGCACGCGGAACGGGCTGCAGGACACGTAGTCGATGCCGATGGTGTTGAAGAAGAAGATGGATTCAGGATCTCCACCATGTTCACCGCAGATACCGCACATGAGGCCGGGACGCTTACTGCGACCCTTGTCCACGCCAATCTTCACCAGCTGGCCCACAGCCTTTTGGTCAATATGCTGGAACGGGTCTGCATCCAGGATCTTGTTGCCCAGGTAGTCACCCATGAAGGTGCCAATGTCGTCACGGCTGAAGCCGAAGGTCATCTGGGTGAGGTCGTTGGTGCCGAAGCTGAAGAATTCGGCGGCACGGGCCATACGGTCTGCAGTCAAAGCAGCACGAGGAATCTCGATCATGGTACCGAAATGGTAGTCGATGAGCTGGGCGGTATGGGCCTCAACCTCGGCCTTGATGCGGTCGCAGATTACCTTCTGGAAGCTGAGCTCGCGGGCGCTGATGGTCACGGGAATCATGATTTCCGGATGCGGGTGCAGGCCTTCCTTCTGGAGTTCCGCGGTGGCGGTGAAGATGGCACGATACTGGGTTTCTGCGATGAGCGGGAAGCTCACGTGCAGACGGACACCGCGGTGACCCATCATCGGGTTCACCTCGTGCAGGCTCTCACCACGCTTCTCCACTTCTGCAACGCTGATGTGAAGGTCTGCGGCCAGTTCTTTCTTCTTGTCCTCGCCCTGCGGAACAAACTCGTGCAGCGGCGGGTCCAGAAGACGGAACACAACCGGCTTGCCGTCCATCACGCGGAGGGTTTCCTTCACAGCGGCCTTCATGAACGGTTCAAGCTCTGCCAGGGCAGCCTTGCGCTCCTCGTCGGTGTTGCAGAGAATCATCTTGCGGAGCTTGCTCAGCGGCTGCTCGCTGTTGCGGCCATAGAACATGTGCTCGATACGGAACAGGCCGATACCCTGGGCGCCGAACTTGAGGGCACGGGCGGCATCTTCCGGCGTATCGGCATTGGTGCGGATACCCAGCTTGCGGAACTTGTCGCACATGGCCATGAACTTGGCGAAGAGCGGGTTCTCGGAGGCGTCCATGGTTTCGATAGCGCCTTCATAAACCAGACCCTTGGCACCGTTCAGGGAGAGCCAATCGCCTTCCTTGAAGGTCTTGTTGACACCGCCAAACTTGACGGTCTTGTCGGCAAAGTTAATCTTGAGGGCGTCGCAGCCCACGATGCAGCACTTGCCCCAGCCACGGGCCACAAGGGCGGCGTGGGAGGTCATGCCACCGCGCTCGGTGAGGATACCCACGGAGGCGTGCATGCCGTCGATGTCTTCCGGAGAAGTTTCCTCGCGGACCAGGATGCACTTTTTACCGGCCTTCTGGTAGGCGATGGCGTCCTCGGAGGTGAAGACAATCTGGCCTACGGCACCGCCCGGGGAAGCGGGCAGACCCTGTGCCAGAACGGCGGCCTTCTTCTCGGAAGCGGGATCCAGGATGGGGTGCAACACCTCGTCCAGCTGGGCGGGAGCTACGCGCATCACGGCGGTCTTTTCGTCGATGAGGCCTTCCTCTACCATATCTACAGCCATCTGCAGGGCGGCCAGACCAGTGCGCTTGCCAATACGGCACTGCAGCATCCAAAGTTTGCCTTCCTGAATGGTGAATTCAATGTCCTGCATATCCTGGAAGTGGTCCTCCAGGGCTTTGCGGATATCGTCCAGCTCCTTGTAAACCTCCGGCATGGCGGTTTCCAGGGAAGCCAGGTTCTTGTTTTTCTCGCTCTTGGTGGCCTCGTTCAGCGGGTTGGGGGTACGGATACCGGCAACCACATCTTCGCCCTGGGCGTTGATGAGCCATTCACCGTAGAACTTGTTGTCGCCGTTGGCCGGGTTGCGGGAGAAAGCCACACCGGTAGCGGAGGTCTCACCCATGTTGCCGAACACCATGGACTGCACGTTTACAGCCGTGCCCCAATCGTCCGGAATATGTTCAATCTGACGATAACGGATGGCGCGCTTGCCGTTCCAGCTCTTGAACACGCCGCCGATGGAACCCCAGAGCTGAGCCTGGGCATCGTCCGGGAATTCTACGCCCAGCACTTCCTTGATGCGGACTTTGAAAGCCTCTGCGAGGTCTTTGAGCTGCTCGGCGGTGAGCTCGGTATCGCTCTTGTAGCCGTTGGCCTTCTTGACCTCCTCCATCATGCGGTCCAGCTGCTGGCGGATGCCTTGGCCGTCGGCAGGTTCAATGCCTTCCGCCTTTTCCATCACAACATCGGAGTACATCATGATGAGACGACGGTATGCGTCATATACGAAACGCGGATTGCCGGTCTTCTTGATGAGTCCGGGAATGGTCTTGGAGCAAAGGCCGATATTGAGGATGGTGTCCATCATGCCCGGCATGGAAGAACGGGCGCCGGAGCGGCAGCTGACAAGAAGCGGGTCGTTTTCATCACCGAATTTCTTGCCCATGATCTTTTCCGTAGCTTCCAGTGCGGCAGCCACATCCGCTTTCAATTCCGGAGTGTAACCGCCGCCCAGCCGATAGTACTCGGTGCAGCATTCGGTGGTGATGGTGAAACCTGCGGGAACGGGCATGCCCAGAAGGTTCATCTCTGCCAGGTTGGCGCCTTTGCCACCCAGCAGCTCTCTCATCTTGCCATCGCCCTCGGCGTGCTTTCCGCCAAAGCGATAGACTCTTTTCTTAATTTCTGCCATAAATAATATATTAGTTTAAAGTACATTTGCGCGTAAACATGCAAATATACAATTATTTTGGCAAAACCGAAAGAAAAGATTATTGAACTATATTATAGTCCCCCCAAAAAGAGGTTGCGTCAGACGGCCGACAGGCTCCGGAAAGACTCCGGAGCCACTGTAAGCCGTGCAGCCTTACGAATTAGGTTAGTAATCGCGTCATGAGTGTTTTTAATGGCAGTCGGGTTTTGCAGGTATGACTGCCGATACGAACGTATCTCCTTATCAAATCCTGAAGCGGCTGCATATCTCCAGAAAAGACTGTCATAAGGGACACATTCATTTTGCCATGGTTTGGAAACCCAGCAAAAGTGCACGATTTTAGGGTCATCCATGTGCTGAATACAATCCGAGGGCATGGCGTTCCATTCCGGGTCCAAATAATGGATTTCCTGCCGACAGAGCGCATTGAGCCAATCCTGGCAAGGGACCACCGTATCCAAATGGGTATTTGCCCACAAATCCATGAAACGGGCGGCGAAATGCTGCGAACGAAACTGCACACAATTGAGAAGCAGGACGCCCGAATTGACATAATTTTGGTGGTCAACACCAATATAAGTGTCAATATAACGCAATACCGGAGAGACCTTCTGAATGCTCGAGTCCACCACGGCACCTACGAGTTTTGTGCCCAAATACTCCCGGTAAAGACAGGAAATATCTCCTGTTACTACCAAATCGGTGTCCAAACAGACAGCCTTGTCGTACTGTGGGAACAAATCAGGAATGAAGAAGCAGAGATTGTTGGTAAGGGTAGCGTAGGCGCCGGGATTGGACTGTTGGAGGGTTTGCACGCCGGGTAAAAGGGGCAAGCATGCTGCAAGTGGATTAAATTCAATGCAAAAACCAGCCTCCGCAAGGGCAAGAATCCGATTTTGATTGTCCTCAGAAATGTCGTCAAAAAGGATATGCACCTGATAGGTATAGTCCGGAGAAGCATTTTCCTTGATGGAACAGAGCGCAGTGGCCACGAACGGCGACTGAGCGTCGTTCGCAGTGAAAAAGATGGGAATAACGGTTTTCATCTTGCGCTGCCTTACAGGTTCGTGGAGGCAAATTTACCACATGTACAGGGCTGGAGAAAATAAAAGTTACAGGGACGAGCGTTTTGTGACAAAAATCCGTATTTAGGGATAAAAATGACATTTTAGGGACGAAATAAAATTAATTCGTATCTTTGTCACAGCAAATTAGTGACCGATGAAAGCCATTGAACGGACCTTTTACAAGATACCTTCCGCCGTGATGTTTGTCACGGTGGTTCCCCTCTTTTACTTTTTGTTCGTACTCGCCTACAATCCCTTCGACATCTCCACATTCCTTGCAGCAAACCAGGGACGGTTCACACTGAACCTGATTATTTGCACGCTCATTGTATTTGGAGTGATGACCCTCTCGCGCGGGCTGCTCTTTCTTCTGCGCCGTACACTGGACCTCAACTGGTCACTCTATGTACTATGGTGCACCGGAGAGGTGGTTGTCATGGGGCTCTTTATGTCCATTCCCATGGGGATAGGCTGGGCCAGCATCCACACGTATTTTAGCGCCATGAGCCTCTGTGTCCTGTACACCGCCGCCATTCTGGTCTTCCCGCTCGCCATCCTCACCATGGCCGTGCAGCTGCATGTGCTGGGCAAACGTGCCCGCCTGGCTCCCATGATAGACGAGCGCACGCTCATCCGCTTCTACGATGAACAAAAGCGGCTCAAAATCGTGCTCAGTTCAGAAGCCATCCTCTATCTGGAGGCGGAAGAAAATTACGTCCACATCATTTACCTGGACAACAACCGCGTAAAAGAATATACACTCCGTTCTTCCATGCGTGCCTTGGAAGAAGCCGTCGCCCGGCATGGGCTCATTCGCTGCCACCGGTCTTTCTTCCTGAATCCGGCGCACGTTGAGCTCCTCCGTAAGGACGCAGTCGGCTATGCCCTGGCGCAGTTGGACAGGGTGGAAGTGAAACAGATTCCGGTTTCCAAGCGTTATTATGATGCGCTGGCCGCCCTGCTGTAAACGGCTGAACTTTAGGCGGTTAAACTTACACTTTTGTAAATAAATAATTTTATTTATGGGAAATTGTAAGAAAAATTTGTTTTTAGAATAAAAAATTGTAACTTTGCCCTTGGACTCCGAGCAATTCGGATCCATTTGTTAAGTTCGTTTTATATACCTGAACGGCACCCTTGGGGAGGGGTGCCGTTCCCTTTTGGACACGCCCTCCGCCGGGCGCCTGCTGGCGCCTTCTACATCAACAAGCGCCACATATAGGCGCGAATTTATGGCGCTAGAACCGAAAATGGGCGCAAGTGCCATGAAAAGGCGCAAATTTATGGCGCTAGGCTGCTAGTTAGCTGGGCGGGAATCTTGGAGAAGACCACGGTGGCGAACTGAACGCGGCCGTCCGGGCCGATGAGATAGGTGGCGGGAATCCACTGGACGTGGAAGGCAGCGCCCACGGCAGACTCTTTCTTGCCGCCGGCGTCGAAGAGCTGCACGCCGCCCAGGGCGTTCTCCCGCACGTAGGAAGCAAACGCCTCCCACTTCCGGTCGAAGGAGACCGAGACAAACACCACCTTGGCGGGGTCCACAGCGGCTTGAGTTGCCTTAATCTCAGGCATCTCCTCCCGACAGTCCGGGCACCAGGAGGCCCAGAAATGCAGCACCACCTGCTTGCCGCGGAAATCGGACAGGGAAACCGAACGGCCGTCTATATCCTTTAAGGTAAAGTCCGGGGCTACCGTTCCCGGAGCAAGCAGGTCCTTCCCGTACACCACGTCCGGGTCCTCCTCCTGCTGTGCAAAAGCCGCAACTCCTACCAGGAGCGCGGCCATAAGGGTAAAGAATCGTTTCATATACTTAGTCTGCAAAAACATCCATGACGGACGTGGGCTTGACAGAAGCAGTGTTTGTCACCCGGGAGAAGGCGCCTTGTTTGTAGGCCGGCCAATAATTGCTCTCCGTTTTTTCCGTATAGCGGGAGAGAACATCCATCCGGGTGTACACCAGCGGACGCCACAAGCCGTCCACCTGGGGCTCCCAGTAGAACACGCCGACACAGCCGTCAATTTTCTTCACCTCATCCATAAAAGCCTTGAGAACCTGCTTACCATCCGCCTCCAATTTTGCCGTTACACCGCTGTCCCCAGCCGTTATCACGCCTACCTCGCTCACCACGACAGGCACCTTCAGTTCAGAAGCCAGCGAACGGATAGTGGCAAGGGCCAGCGTGTTGGCCTGCTCAGCCGCAAGCTGCGTTTTTCCGTTCCACGCCGCCTGCGGATAATGGGACAGGGCCACCATGTCAAACTTGCCGCCGGCCTGCTGGAGCGACTTGAACCAGCTCAGGCGATTCTTATGCGCAGCATCCACGTGCGGCATTACCAGCGCTTTGGGATACACGTCCTTGGCGGCATTGTAGCCCGCCATGTACAATTTGGCAAAATTGTCGTGACCGGAAGTCGTGCTCCCCAGTGGGAACAGCATACCAACAGGCGTTTCATTGCCCACCTGAATCCATTCCACATGGACGCCGGCATCCTTCAGGGCCTGAAGAACCTCCGTAGTATGGTCTGTCACGTGCTTGCACATTTTGTCTATATCCGCCTTGTCCGCCTCCCAAGCCGCAGGAATTTTTTGCCGGTCCGGTTGCGTAAAGAAGTCACTGTAATGGAAGTCTACCATGAGCGGAAGACCCGCGTACGTGACTTTCTTGGCAGCAGCGACCACGTCATCCTTCCCGCTCCATCCTTGGAAAGGATTCACCCACACGCGCAGGCGGATGGCATTGATGCCGCAATCCTTCAGGACGTCCAGCAGCGGGGCAACCGTGCCGTCCTTTTTCTGGAAGGTACGGCTGTTGGCTTCCATCTCGGAGGCCCAGCTGATATCTGCGCCTTTGGCAAAAGTGGGGACGGTAACAGGGACGGGGCCCTTCGGAGTAGTGTTATCTGTGTTTTTTGCAGCGGGGCTGCAGGCAAAAACGACGGACAGGGCCGCCAGGAGTGCAATTTTCTTCATGGCGGCAAGTTAGCGAATTTTACGCGAAAAACAAAGCGCGTCAGCGGTAAAGTTCCCGTAACACCGCCAGCGACCGCACCTGGATAGCCGATTCCGTATGATACGACAAATACTGCAACAAACTGTCGCAGAGCGCATTCCGCGCGGAACCAGTCAACGGGACAAGCATCGATTCCGTAAAACTGGCCTGCAAAAAAGGTTTGAGTTCCTGCAGGTGCTCCTTGGCGAACGGGGCCACATCGTCAAACGTGGGCCTGAACCCCAGCGCCCCCGCCAGTTCCAGCAGGAAACGGATGTGGAAATTGGAAAAATCGGCCTCCAACGCATTGAGCGTAAGGATGGAGCCGATGCACCACTCGTACAGGCCTTCCTCAAAAACGCCCTCCCGGACGGTGCGGAACAGCACCTCCGACAAAAAAAGCGTCATGGTATTCTTGTGCAGGTTGCCCCGGATGCCGGACAGACCGTCCTTGAGCAGGATGTTCCTGAGGCTCCAGAGGGTGGATTTGGGGTTCTCCACCACATCGGCCTCCAGGATATTCAGCGGCAGGAAGAGGGCCATGGCCTGTTTCTTCCCGGGCCGCACCATAAACCCGCGCCGGCCGTATTCCCGCGAGAGGGTGTGCACCACTACCGCGTTCTCCCCCACCTTGGTGGTGGCCAGGACTATGAGCTCAATGCTGTTCACGAAGGTATTCTGCCATGGCACGAAGCGCCTTTCCACGGTGCGAAATGGCATTTTTCACTTTCTCGCCCAGCTCCGCATTGGTTTGGGTATAACCCTCCGGAATAAAGATGGGATCATAGCCAAACCCACCGTTTCCATGCTTCTGAGTGGCGATACGGCCCTCCATGATCCCGTCAAAGAAATGGTGCACGCCGCCTATAATGAGCGTTACAGACGTGCGGAAGCGGGCCGTGCGCCCCGCCTTGGCCGTAGAGATGCCGTTGGTGCGGGCCATGGCGGCCTCTTTCTCACGGCGGGCCATTTCGCTCAGGAGCTTATCCATATTGGCATCGGCATCCCGCGAAGGGCCGGCGTAGCGGGCCGTTTCCACGCCCGGGGCTCCGCCCAGGATATCGACCTCCAAACCGGAATCGTCCGCAAAACAGTCCAGACCGGTCTTTTTATAAATATAGTCTGCCTTTTGTTGGGAGTTGGCGCGTAAGGTAGTTCCCGTTTCCGGGATTTCTTCAGTAATTCCTACTTCTGCGGGGGTAACGAGCTCAAATTCCTCGCCCAGAATGGCGGCTGCTTCCTGCAGTTTACCAGGATTGCCCGTTGCAAATACAATCTTCATACTACATACTAATTAACCGCCGCAAAGTTAGCACATTTTTTGTTAACTTTGCGCTGTCATGAAACGAATCGTACTGTCTGTCGCCGCCATTGCGGCCTTTTGTGCAAGCGCCTTTGCACAATCCAAGGATTTCACCCTGGGGAAATGGGTAGAAGTGAACAACGCCATACTCAAGGAATTGAACCGTTCCTACGTGGACTCGCTGCAGGTGGGCCGTATCGAGCGCGCGGGCATCGACGCCATGCTGGAAGCGTTGGATCCCTATACCGTTTATATCCCGGAAGAGGAGCAGGAAGACTTCCAGATGATGCTGAACAGTGCCTACGGTGGCGTGGGAGCCATCATTTACAAGCCGGACGTACAGGGAAACGTACTCATCAACGAGCCGTACGAAGGCTCCCCCGCCGCCCTGGCAGGGCTCCGCTGCGGCGACGAGGTACTTGCCATTGACGGCATCTCCACCCATGGCCTTACCAGTGCCGAGAGCAGCGAGAAGATGCGCGGCAAACCGGGCACCACGGTGGTGCTCACTGTCAAGAAGTTACGCGCCGGCGCAAGCTGGAAGGCCGGCGACGTGCTGGAGGTTCCGGTGGTGCGCAAACGCATTGTCCTGCCGTCCATGGAATATGCCGGCATGCTCAACGAGGCCGATGGCTACATTTACCTGAGCAAGTTCACGGAAGGCGTGGGCCAGGACATCCGCGACGCCTATAAAAAACTGAAAACCAAAGGGATGCAGCGTCTGGTACTGGACCTTCGCGGCAACGGCGGCGGCATCCTCGGGGAGGCCGTGAACATTGTGTCGCTGTTCATTCCCAAAGGCTCGGTGGTGGTAAGCGCCAAGGGCAAATCGTCCCAGGAACAGGTGTACAAGACCACCACGGACCCCCTGGACACGGAAATTCCCATTGTGGTTCTGGTCGATAACGCCTCGGCATCGGCATCGGAAATTGTGTCCGGCGCCCTGCAGGACTACGACCGCGCAACCATTATTGGTACGCGCACGTATGGAAAAGGCCTGGTGCAGAGCATCCGTCCCCTGCCCTACGACGGTCAGCTCAAGCTCACCACCGCCAAATATTATACGCCATCGGGCCGATGTGTGCAGGCCATTGACTACTCGCACCGCAACGCCGACGGCTCCGTGGGCCACATTCCGGACTCGCTTACGCACGCCTTCACCACCGCCCACGGACGCACCGTGCGGGACGGCGGCGGCATCACGCCGGACTTCACCGTGAAGGCGCACCGATATTCCCGCCTCACCTATTCGCTGGTGTACAGCGGTATCCTGGAGCAGTATGCCTTGGACTATGTACGGGCGCATGAAAGCATTCCCGCACTGGAGAACTTCCACTTTGCCGATTATGAGCAGTTTATCGCCTTTGCCAAAGACAAGGAGTTCGACTTCCGCTCGTCGGCCCGGGCCCTGTTTGACGAGATGAAGAAGTCTCTGGAGGAAGACGGCCTCACGGAGGCGCTCTCCGGCGAACTCAGCGCCCTGCAAAAGTCCTTGGAGATGGACAAGGAAACCTTCCTGCGCCTGAAGAAGGACGAGATTGTACCGTTCATCGAAGAGGAAATCGCCGTGCGCTACTACTTCCAGGAGGCCGGCATCCAGGTGCGCCTTCGTTACGACGAGCAGCTCCACCAGGCCCTGAAGCAGCCCGCCATCAGCTGGTAGGGCGTGCCCTTCCTGTCATACCGAGGGCAAAGCCCGAGCGTATCTCCTACAGGAGCGAGATAAGCAGGTACACGAAATGGGCGATGATGCCTGCGCAGAGGCCGGCGACAGCGTGCGCGCCGATGGCCTTTGAGATGACTTTACGGTAGCCCAGGGAATCCAGCATGGCGGTGTGCGTGGACAGGAAGCCGCTCCAGCACATGCCTATGGCCGTGAACACGGCAATGGCATTCCCGTCCAGGATACCGGCGGCATTGAAAGTGGGCAGCAGGCCCAGGGAAGCGCCCACTGCGCCGAGCGCCGTCATGGGAAAGGCGATGAGCTCCATATGTTCAAAGCCGAACAGCCATTCAAACACCCAGTGAATCTTTTCCGCCAGCCAGGGCAGGATGGGAACGCCCTGTGACGATGAGCCGTCGTACACCCCGGAAGGGCCGGCGCCAAAGGTAATCATGATGACCGCCGTGGTAATGATAAGCACCCCGGGAATAATCTGGAGCCCAAGCTCCACACCGTTTTTGCCCCCGTCCAGGATGGCGTTCAGGAAACGCATGAAGATGCCGTCCTGTTTGGTTTCTTCCACGTGCCTGTCCTCAATATCCTCGGCCACCTGTTCCTGCACCGGGCTGTCCAGTTCCGGATAGGTTTTCAGGCAACTGCGCTGCATGAGGCGGGTGGAGATGACCGAGCCGCAGAAGGCGCCAAAAAGGCCCACCAGGGCGCCCGTGAGCTGCCCATAGCCTATCATGGTGATGATGACCACGAAACCCATCCCGAAAGCCGTTCCAAAGTTGGTCAGGGAAATGAGCTGGTACTTCTTGAAATAGGCACTGAAGGTTTTGTCCTTGGACAGGGCGATGATGGCCGGGTTGTCCGACAGGAACGTCATTACGGCTCCCAGCGCCGCCACGCCCGGCAGGTTATAGAGCGGTTTCATGAGCGGCCGCAGGAAACGCTCCAGCAGCGTTACCACGCCAAACTCCGACATCAGTTTGGACAAGGCTCCCGTAAGCACGGTGATGCCCATGAGGTAGAATACGGTGTTCAGCAGCAGGTCGTGCGCCGTATTCATGATGGTTTTGAGCATATTGCCGCCTCCCATGCGCGTCCCCAGCAGGGAGAAAACGCTGATCAGGAGCGTCAGAAAAATAAGCGCCTCTATGGTGGAACGGCGTATGCGGGACTGCTTCATAGGCTATTTGTGGTAGCGGTTGATGATTTTGACAAAGTCGAAGAAGTAGGTAAGTCCTATGCTGGCACTGACTTTCTTGCTGGCGCTCTCCGTCCACGCCGCGGCATGGATGCGAAGGTCCTTGTTTCCCAACGGAAAGAATTCCATGCCGCCGCCAGCAACCCAATAGCTGGAGCCGGGAGGAATGGTCATGTCGTAGGCAATGCCGTCCTCGTCCTCATTCAGGTCATTCTCATCATAGGCGCCCTTGAGGAAGAGGTTCCATTTGTCGCCAAGCTGAAAATTCAGTTTTGCGACGGTACTTCCGTCGAACTGGGCTTTTTTCTGTGTAAGGCAGCGGCGGTACATCAGGTCCAGTTCCAGGGACACCACCCGCCCCATCTCAAAGCGGTTGCCCAGGGCTACATAGCCCATCATGTGGTGGTAATAGTCATCAATCCAGTTGATGCTCCACTTGGTTTTCCACCAGGGGAAAAAGCGGCCAATCCAGCCCAGACCCACGTCCAGGCGCGAAAGAATACCTCCGTGCAAAGGAGAATGTCCTACCTGGAGCAGCAGTTCCTGTCCTCCCTTGGGACGAAAGAACACTTCCCCGCCCAAGCCGTACACATGCTGGATATTATCGCAGAAACCGCTGTAAAAATACACGTCGATAGGCGCCTCGTCCCACTCGTAACCGCCAATGTGGATGGGCAA
>Ga0256405_10002473_pt1 | contig 42295 bp, 28 predicted proteins | sample RumenRJG_02DNA_FD_189096 | JGI IMG/M metagenome (GOLD analysis project Ga0256405, IMG submission 189096) | Bovine rumen microbial communities from Lethbridge, Alberta, Canada - RJG_02 | ecosystem: Host-associated > Mammals > Digestive system > Stomach > Rumen | place: Canada: Alberta... | reverse complement strand
GCGACCTGAACAATCACCATCCTAGGGGGAGGGGATCCTGTTGCATAGCACCTTTTGCCCTCCACCCGCACAGCGGGTGGTTTTCTGATGCCGCGCTACGCGCGGCACAGGCTAAAGCCTTGAAAAAAAAGAAAACGGGCCCCATAGGGCCCGAAACGTTTCTGGAGCGGGTGACGGGACTCGAACCCGCGGATACCAGCTTGGGAAGCTGGGGCCTTACCACTTGGCGACACCCGCATATGTGGAGATTCTATCACAGCGCGCGAGAGACGTCGCAGACAACACGAACGCTCCCCAACTCAGCCCCTCCGCAAAGGGCCAGCGCTCGGCTCCCCCGCCACGCCCAAATAGCCAAGCGGTCAGCTACATGCCAGCTAGGGGGCAGGGATCGCATAGCCAAGTCACAAGGTGCGAGGTTTAGCGTCGTTGTCCCTGTTTCTCGACGCAAGGAGGAGGAAATGCAAAAGGACCAACGAGCGCGAAGGCGGATTATTCGACCAGCGGAGGGAGGTCGCAGACAGGACGGCCGCTACGAGCTGCCCTATGCAAGGCTCCATGGAGGCGACCGCCTGCGCGGAGGAGACCCCTGTGCCCCCGGCCACGCGGGGCGGAGGGCGGCATCGCTCGCAAGCACGGCAAGAGAGAGGATTGACGACCTGGACAGGCGCGCGCGAAAGGTGGCCCAGGCGGTGCTCGCGACCACGCTGCTGGTGGTGGCCCAGGTGATGGGACTGCTCTCCTGCATCAGCACGCCCGCTCTTGCCGCCACCGGCAACGACCCCAAGACCGTCACGGCAGATGGCGGATACATCTCGCGTCACGCCCTCGACGGCCAGGAGGCGTACTGCTGCAACTCGTACCTCTCGTCTCCACCCAAGGGAACGGTCGTCAGCAGATGGCACAGCGGTCCGCTCATGCTGGACTACGTCCTCTACCACGCGTCGGGAGGCGCGGAGAGCCGCTGGGGCTGGGAGCCCACGCGCTACGCCGTCTGGGCGATCATGGAGGGCAACCTCTCGTACCTGACCACCTACGGCTCGGGCGAGGCCATGCCCGCATGGTTCTCGGCGCAGGTCACGGAGGAGTACAACGCCGCCAAGGTGTGGGCTGACGCGGGCGGCGTCGGGCCCGAGCGCGGCTGCTCGCGCGTGTATGACTCGCCGTCAAGCGCCTACCAGCCGCTCTGCGTCTGCGGCCCCTTGTTGGGCGATGTGGAGATAGAGAAGCGCTCTGCCCTGGAGGGCATCAGCGCAGACGACGCCTGCTACAGCCTTGAGGGTGCCGAATATACGGTCTACCAGGACGAGACGTGCTCACGCCCCGCCGGAAAGCTCGTCACCGACGCAGCAGGCAAGGCGGAGCTGAAGTCCCTCTATCAGGGCTCGTACTGGGTGCGCGAGAGCAAGGCGCCCCTTGGCTTCAAGCAGGACGAGAACACCTATCAGATCACGGTCGTCCCCTCCAAGGCAGCCAAGGTGAACGGCTCGACCGTTAACGACACGCCGCTCTATGCCCAGGTGGGCACCCTTGTGCAGAAGGGTGACTTTGACCTTGCCGCACGCGGCGCCTACGGCCAGGCGCAGGGAGACGCCTCCCTTGCCGGCGCGCGCTTTGTGATCAAGCGATACGCCAACACGCTGGGCAACCACAGCGGCTCCGCGGTGCGGTCGTGGACCATCGCCACCGGCGCCGACGGCACGGCCACGCTCGATGACGAGCACCTCGTCTCTGGCGACGAGCTCTATCGCGACTCGCTGGGCAACGCGGTCCTTCCCCTGGGAACCTACGTCATGCAGGAGACCTCCGCACCCGAAGGCTACCTCGTCAACGACTCGACGACCTGCGTCTTTGTCATCTACCAGGAGGGGAACACGGCAAAGCGCAAGGACATAGAGGGCACGACGCGCCCTGACGGCACATCCTTCCTGGTGGACGAGACCGTCATTCGCGGTGGTGTCGCCTTGGGCAAGGTGGACGCGCAGCGCGCAGACCACGTTCCCGAGGGAGCCGGCCAGCTCGAGGGTGCCGTCATAGCCATCAGGCTCGAGAGCGACCAGCCCGTCGTCGTGAACGGCACCACCTTCATGCCGGGCTCGACGGTGACCAGCCTCACCATAGGAGCCGACGGAACGGCAAGCACGGCAAGCGACCTCCTTCCCTACGGTACCTACCGCGCCTATGAGGTGGAGGCGCCCCGCGGGTACCTCCTCACGCGGGAGGGCACCTGGTCGCGCACCTTCATGATTCGCGAGCAGGGCGTCATCGTGGACCTCTCGGAGGAGTGGAGCTCCGTTCCCGACCAGGTCAAGCGCGGCGACCTTGAGTTTGTGAAGGTGGATGGGCGCGACATGCAGCGCCTGGGCGGCGTGCCCTTCCTCATCGAGTCGCTCACCACGGGCGAAAAGCACGTGGTTGTCACGGACGAGAACGGCTACTGCTCCACCAGCTCTTCCTTTGTCCCCCACACCGAGAGCACCAATGCCAACGACGACCTGATCTTTGGCCTGGGCACCCAGAGCGAGGAAGCGTTGGCGCCCGTTGACGAGGCGCAAGGAGACGTTGCCGAGCCCGTGGAGGACGAGGCGCACGAAGGCCTTGCCACGCCCGTGGAGGACAAGAAGACGACGGACGCCGCGGAGCAGAGCGGAGAAGAGGCAACCGATGCCACGGAGAACGAGGAGGAAATCCAAGGGGAGGAATCACTCGAGGATGCGCCGCAGGGCGGCGAGCCGGAAGAAGAGAAAGCACCCGACGTGGATGAGCTCCAGCCTGGAGAGCTGCCCGCAGGTGGTGCACAGGAAGAGGCGGAGCCTGCCGAAGAGGCCGCTGCCGACCTTGTGGCCCAGGCTGAGCTGACCGCCACGACCTCGGGCGTCTGGTTTTCGGGCGGAACCGACAAGGAGGTGCCGGTAAACGACCTGCTCGGCGCACTCCCCTATGACACCTACCAGGTGAGCGAGCTGAGGGCCCCCGCAAACGAGGGCTATGACCTGCTGAGCTTCCAGATCGTGCTCACGCGCCACAACTACGTCATCGACGCGGGCACCCTTGACGACCACCCGCTTCCCACCATCCAGACGTCGCTTACCACGGTGGCCAGCAGCGAGGGGTCAAACCTGTGGCAGCTCTCCGACGTGGTGACCTTTGCTGACGTCAAGACCGACGGCACCGAGTACGAACTGCGCGGAACCCTTCACCTGGTGGGCGAGGACGGCTCTGACCAGGGCGCGCTGAGCGGCGCCTCCGCGTCCGTGACCTTTGCGCCAAGGCAGAGCTACGGCACCGTCGAGGTTCCCTTTGAGATTGACGTGAGCGAGCTGAGGGGGCGCACCATCGTCGCCTTCGAGGAGCTCTGGTGCGACGGCGAGCTCGTGGCCACGCACGCAGACATCACCGACACGGACCAGAGCGTCACGGTTCCCGACATCGGCACAGCGCTGACGGATGAGGCGGGCGCGCAGGAGACCGACGGCACGAAGTCGGTCACGCTTGTCGACCACGTCCGCTACGAGGGCCTGAACCCCGAGAAGAGCTATGTCCTGACGGGAACCCTCATGGACAAGAAGACCGGCAACCCCGTCCTGGACGAATCAGGCAACGCCATCACCTCCGAGGCAACGTTCACGCCTGAGGAGGCTTCGGGGACCGTGGACGTTACGTTCGTCTTTGACGGCGCGCCATGCCGCGGTACGACCGTCGTCGCGTTCGAGTCGCTGTGGCAGGACGGCATCGAGCTTGCCGTGCACGCCGACATCGAGGACAAGGACCAGTCCGTACGGATTCCCAAGATCATGACGAGCGCCACAGATGGCTCGGACGGCGACAAGGAGATCCTTGCCGAGGAGGGTGCGACCATCGTCGACACGGTAACTTACGAGGGGCTTATGCCAGGAGAGGAGTACACGCTGACGGGACGCCTGGTCGACCGCAAGACGGGAACCGAGCTGACCGCTGGTGACGGCCCGCTCACCGCGACGGCCACGTTCGTGCCAGACGCCCCGGACGGCACCGCAGAGATGCGCTTTGAGCTGGATGCCCATGCCCTGGCGGGAACCGAGCTGACCGTCTTCGAGACGCTCTCGCACGACGGCCGCACGGTAGCGCGCCACGAGGACCTCTCCTCTGACGAGCAGTCCGTCCGCATCCCCAAGATTGGCACGACGGCGCAGACTAAGGATGGAAAGAAGAGCGTCGAGGCAGCAAAGAAGCAGGTGATCGTCGACACCGTCTCGTATGAGGGTCTCACCCCGGGCAGGGAGTATGTCGCAACGGGCACGCTGCATCTGCGCGACGGCGCGGGAAAGGACCTGGGCCCGCTTGTGGACGCCCACAAGAAGCCCGTCTCCGCGAGCGCGACGTTCGTTCCGGACGAGCCGTCAGGGACCGTCGAGGTGTCCTTCACCGTGGACACGGCAGATCTGGGCGGCAAGGACCTCGTCGCCTTTGAGGTCGTGACGGTCGCCCAGGACAAGAGCGTCGTCGCCAAGCACGAGGACATCTCTGACGGCGGCCAGAGCGTCTCGGTGAACGAGCCTCCCAAGACGCCTCCCGCGCACAAGGCGCTTCCCAAGACGGGAGACCTCTTTGTCCCGCTGAAGGCCCTGGTCGTCTCGGGCATCCTCACGCTGGCCGGCGCCGCCCTCATGCGCTGGCAGGACCGCAAGGGCATGGCGGGCCACCACCTGGGAGGTCATCGACTCACCGAAAGGAGGAGGCAGATGCCATAGCATTCCCTAGATAGAAAAGCTGGCCGGCCTCGCAGCGCGAGGTCGGCCAGCGTCATCGGCGTATAGGCGCCTTGTCGCTAGGCTCGGCGAATCAGCTCCGTCACCATGGCGGCAACATCTGCCACCTGGGCGGGATTGACCTCTTCGGCGGTATCTTCCGCCGTGTGGGACAGGGCGGCCACACCGTTTTCCACACCCATGATGGTGAGCGCCCTGACGGACTTGCGCATGGCCTGCGTCGCGTCCGTCTCCTCCCAGCCGTGCTCGGCCTTGTCGACAGAGATGTGCAGGTCGTCGGCAATGTTTCCGAGCATGCGCAGCATCCTGCGGTCGGTCTTGCGGCTGTTGAAGAGGCCTTCGCGCGTCAGCATGGTCAGCATGCCGGCGCCGATGGAGTCGAGGTTGACCATGAAGGCACCGCGAATCTTGGAGCGGTTCTCGCGCAGGAACGCCGTCATGCCCGCATGGTTGAGCTCGGACGCGCCCAGGGCGACAAACCAGATGTCGTGGGCGATGAGCTCGTCGTCACCCATGCTGAGGATCGCGTCGCGCAGCTCCTGCATCTGCTCGACATCGCTCGGTGCCTCGGCGGCAGGCTCCTCGGGCGTCGCGGCCTCGTCGACGAACGGGTCCTCCTCAGAGGCAGGATCCATCTCGTAGTACTCGCCCTGCTCGGCAAAGTCCTCTTCGGCGTCACGCAGGCCGGTACGGGTGGTCGCTCCGCCCTTCCACCTGCCGTTGCGCGGGTCCTCGTCGTCATCCACAAGGCGCAGCGAGCTCCTCCTGCCGGCGCTGGTGGCAAACGGGTCGTCGGCAAACGGGTCGGCAGAGCGCGCGTTGGGGTCAGGCAGGTCAAAGAGGGAGGCACGACGTGCGACGTTGGTCCTGGGAGGCTGGTACTCGCTCCTGCCCCACGTCGGGTCGTCGACGCCCTCCGCCTTGGGGGCGGGCTCGATGTTGCGAGGCTCGCTGTCATTGAGGTCGTAGTCGACCACCTCGGTGAGACCAGAACCATCCATCAGGTCGATCTCGGCATCGGTCGGAAGGGGCTCGTCCTGGAACTTGAGGTTGGGCGCAAGGATGGAGCGGTCAACGGGCGCCGGGGCGGCGTAGGCGTCCTCGTCATAGGAGAGCGCCACCTGCGGCTGCGGCGTCGCCTGCGGTGCCTCGACGTAGCTCGTGCCAAGCGTGTCGTCGAGAGGATCCTGCTCGCCTTCGTATGCCTCGTTAAACTCGTCGCCCGCGTAGTCGTCCTCGGCATAGCCAAGCGGCTCGTCGGCCGGGGCGGCGACGGGGGCAGCGCCTGCAGGGTCATCCCAATAGCTGGCGTCAAGGCGGTCGTCAAACGCCTCGTCCTCATAGCCAAAGTCATCGTCAAACTCGGCGTCGGGCATCGTGTCGTCGTCGACCTCCTCGCCAAAGAACTGGTCACGCAGCGAGGTGAAGAAGTTGCCGACCCTCTCGAAGAAGGAGGGACGCTCCTCGTAGGACGGCCGGTCGTGACGGTTGGAGTGAAGGATCGGCTCCCAGTCTTCGGACGGGCTGGCCGAGATGACGCCAAACTCGGCTCGGTCGATCTCGTCCTGCGGACGGACGGTCCTGCTCAGAAGCCGCGGCTCGATGTATTCGACCTCGCACCCGACGGGAAGCATGCGGAGGGATTCCACGACCTCCTTGCCGTGGCGGACGCCCACGACCTCCTCGTAGCGGTCGGTCACGACCTGCGGCTCGACCTCAGGCTCGGCAGGCGCAACCGGCTCGACCGGCTCGCGCTGGGCGACGGCCGCCGAGCGCACGCGCGCAAAGGACGGGATGAAGGGCTGGGGCTCGGCAGGGGAGGCTTCGGCGGCCGGGGCGGCGTCGACCTGCTCGAGCTCCTGGTCAGCCTGCTCGAATTCCTGCGACTCTCCCTCGGCCGGCGCAAACTCCCTCTGGTATTCCTCATAAGCGGCATCCGCGTCTGCGGAGAAGTCCTCCCCGCCCTCGTCAAAGGCGTCGTCAAACGTGACGCTAATGGGCGTCGGGACAAAGCTGGGCGCCACAAAGGTGCTCTGAGGCTGAGGCAGCTCCTCCGCCTCCTCTGCAACCTGCTCGACCTCGTCATACGGCGCCTGCTCGGGCTCCACCAGCGGGACGGCAGGAGCCACTGCCTCGTCGTGGGCAACAGGCTCCTCGTACGGCTCGAGCTCGGCGACCTCGTCGTAATAGGCGGCCTCGTCAGCAGGCTCGAGCTCGGGCTCGTCAGCCGTCTCGGTCACCACGCCCTTGTCGTAGTCATCCTCGTCAGCAGGCTCGAGCACGACCGCGTCATCGTAGGCAACCTCCTCGACCGGCTCGGAAGGCTCCTCCTCGCCTGCGCCTGTGCCGTACTCAGCCTCAAACGCCTCGTCGGCATAGCGGCTGTAGTCCTCTTCGAAATCGCCCTCGTCCTCAAAGGACTCCGCGGGCTCCTCGAGGCCCTCCTCGTCACGGGCCTCCTTGCTGAAGGGCCAGATCTTGCTGAAGGCCCCCGCCACGGACGCAAAGGGCGACGCGGAATCCTTCGGCTCCTCGAAGGCATCGCTGCCCTCGTCAGCAGGATAGGCGCCCTCGTCAGCGGCAGCGTCGTCGGCGTACGACCCAAAGGCATCCTCGTCGGACAGCTCGTCAAGCTCCTCCGCGGCGTCAAACTCGTCGTACTCGTCGAGCTCCATGTCATAGGAGTCCTCGTCGTAGGTGGCATTCGCGGCCGCCGCGGCCTCAGCTGCCGCAGCTTCTGCAGCGGCTGCGCGGGCGCGCTCCTCTTCCTCCATGCGGGCGGCGGCAGCAGCGCGCGCGACGGCACGCTTGTCGTCCATCACGCGCGAGAAGCCCGTGGCGGAATCCTCGCCAGGACGCACCTTGTCGAGCACGCTCAGCATGGCCGCGAGCGACGACTTGTTGTCGTTTGCGCCCTCGGTGCACGAGGAGAAGCGGCTATAGATGGCATCGATGCCCAGGAAGAGCAGGGGAAGCGCCACGATGAGGCCAACCACCCACAGGACGCGGCGCGCTATGACGGGCACGAACCCAAAGAGCTGGAAGATGCCCATCACGAAGGCGATGCCCACGAGGATGGGGGCCGTGCTCTTCAGCATGGGCTGGACACGGGCGATGGGGCCCTTGTACAGCAGGCTCTCGCGCGGGGTGTCGTAGTGCGCGACGATGACGATGGGGCGGTTGCCCTTGACCACGAGCGGGCCCTCGGCGCGGTGGACGCCAATGACGTTCTGGCTGCGCGCCGTTCCGCCCAGGCCCGAGAGCAGGTCGTAGCCGAGCTGCCTCAGGAGGAACAGGGCGCCGCACACAAAGACGAGGACGATGCCCACAGCAGCAACGGGCGTGCCGTAGAAGCCCGCGAGCAGGACCCCCAAAAACAACAGGACCATGAGGATGCGGTACGGGAGCACGCCAGACGAGGGAGCCTCGAACTCCTGGACGCGCACGTCAAGTTGGTGCTGCTCCATGAGGTGCTGCAGCAGTTCTGCCGCCTGCAGCTCCTCTTGGCTGTTGACGGGCGCAATGTCAATCTGGTCGCTCAGGTAGTCGACGTAGTCGCGTGTGGTGGCCATGCTATTCATCCTTCGTTATGGGCACGAATGGTCAGAGTCATTCATCGTTCAAGTATACGTCTTATCTCAGGCAGCGGGGCGATGGGCTAGCCAAACGTCAAGACTTCCCGCTGGAGGACGCCTTCCGCGAAGGGGTGCATCCCTTTGCGGAAGGCGCACCCTCTGCTGGTACACCTTTACGGGCAGAGCGTGCCCCTTTCGGCCGGCCGGCATCCCCCGCTCGCTACAATGGTTGCGTACCTACTTCGGCGAAAGGGCCCCTCATGGCGGAAGATCGTGTAGACGTGTCGATTACCAGCGACGACGAGCAGGCGCGGAGGCTCTGTGCGCTGGTCGTCGCCTTCTCAAACGCACGCTCCCCCATCCCGTCCGCAGACATCCACGCCGCGTACTACCCCGACCTGACCGACGACTCCTTCCGCCGCAAGTTCGCACGCGACCGGGAGAAGCTCGTGGAATGCGGCATGGTCGTCCGCTCGGTCGAGAAGGACGACAAGGAGGCCTCTTGGCAGGCAGATGCCTCCTCGTTTGCCGACAGCTCCCTCCTTTCCGCAGACGACGCCCTCATGCTCGACGTGCTCTGCGCGCAGCTCGTCGACGACCCCTCCTTTGCCCAGCGCGACGACCTGCGGCTTGCCCTCGCAAAGATCGACCACGCATTTGGCACCTTGAGCGCGGCGCGCATTGCCCCTCAGCGCCGTGAGGGCGCAAAGGTGCTCCAGACCATGCTCTCCTGCCTGGCGGGCGGCTCTCTCGCGCGCATCACCTACGTGGACGCCAAGGGCACGCGCACCGAGCGGACCGTCGCCCCCTACGGTCACTTTGGGCTGCGTGACAACGTGTACTTCGTCTGCGCCCAGACGGCCGACGGCGTGGTGGACGAGCATGACCTGCGCACCTTCCGCGTCGACCGTATCGAGAGGGCCGTCCCGGCAAAGGGACGCTTTACCGTCCCCGAGGACTTCTGCGTCGACGACCACGTGCTCCTTCCCTTCCAGATGGGGCCGACGACCTGCATGGCAACGCTTCTTCCCACAAAGGACTCCAACAGGGACATGCTCGTTGAGCTCGAGCGCTGCGCGACGCCACAGCCCGATGACACGCGCAGGGTCGCCGTGAGCTCCCTTGCCGACGCCGCCCGCTGGTGCGTTGCCGCAGGCATCGAGCCACACACGCCCGACGAGCTCGTCTCGTCGTGGCGCGATCTTCTCTCGAAGGCCTCCCAGTTCGAGGTGCAGGAGGTGCCGGAGGTCTCAGGTGCCCACGCAAAGACTGCCCCCAAGGGCCGTCGCGGCCGCCCGGGCGGCGCAAACGAGATGCGCGAGCTTGTGGCGCTCGTCTCCTCGCTGGGCCACGAGGGGGCGGCCCTCACGCCCGAAGTCGTCTCCGCGCGGCTCGGGGTCACCCTGGAGCGGGCCCGCTTCCTGATCAACCTGGTGCTGACCGCCTGCACCGACACGAGCTACCAGCTGCCCCTGAGCCTCTCCGACGATGACGGGGTCGTGCTCAGCCGCTCGCAAGGCGTCGCCGGTAGACCCATCAGGCTGACCCGCGGCGAGGCCGACGCGTTGGTCGCCGCCCTTGACGAGCTGGGCTTTCCTTCCGACGACGCGCTGCGCCAGGAGGTCCTGGCGGCATTTGCGCCCGTCAGCCTCACCGAGCAGCAGGCGCGCACGCACGTCGACGCCGCGCTTTCGCAGGGCGACAACGAGGTCCTCGAGGCCTGTTCGCGCACGATTTCGTCGGGCGGCACGCTCTCGTTTCTGTACACCGCGTCGCGGCAGGGCGCTCCCGAGCGCCGCGTCGTCTCGCCGCAGGCGCTGCGGCGGTCGGGGGACCTCTGGTATCTCGACGGCCATGACCATGTCCGCCATGCCCTGCGGACGTTTCGCATCGACCGCATGGCGGAGGTGCACGTGGCGGCCACGCACAAAGCGGAGGACACCGGCCCGTCGCTGCCCAAGACGGAGCGGCAGGTCAAGGTCGCGTTTCTGAGCAAGGCGCCCCTCGACCTCTTTGAATGGCACGGCCTTGAGGTGCTGGGCGAGCATGACGGAGCCATCGTGGCGACGCTCCCGTTCTATGGGGGCCTGTGGCTTCCCCGCCACCTCGCCGCCTGCGCCGACCTCGTGGTCACGCAAGACGAGGAGCTGGCGGCCCTCATCCGCGAGGTTGCCTCGCACTGACTCACAGGGGTCCCACCCCTGTGAGTCAAAGGGGTCCCACCCCTTTGAGTCAGGCTACTCCTCGGCCTCGTCGTCGCCGCCAATCTCCTCCAGCACGCCCAGCGCGGCGGGCAGCAGCTCCTCTTTGCCGGTGTGGAAGGGATAGGCCAGCTTCTGCGTCTTGGGGTAGATGATGGCGCGCTTCTGCTTGAACTTGGCCGCGAGCTCACGGGGGACGTCCACGCCCTGGTAGACAAGCCGCCCATTGGTGAGCGCGACTGACGTGCATCCCAGGCGCTGCGCGCGGATGCGGATGCGTGCGCGGTCCAGCAGGTTGCGACCAGCCAGCGGCAGCGCACCCCACGTCTGCTCGAGCTCCTCCTGCAGCGCATCGATCTCCGCTAGGTCGACGGCACCCGCCAGCTTTCGATACGCCAGAACGCGCTTGTCCACCTCGGGAAGGTACTCGTCGGCCAGGTAGAAGTCGGCAGGCAGGTTGAGCGTGACCTCAACGGGCTCGACGTCGGGCGTCTCGCCGCGCGCCTCGGCCACGGCCTGCCCCAGCATCTGCGTGAACAGGTCAAAGCCCACGCTCGAGAGGTTGCCGTGCTGCTCCGCCCCCATGAGCGACCCGGCCCCGCGGATCTCGAGGTCGCGCATGGCGATCTTCATGCCGCTGCCCAGGTCCTGGTACTCGTTGATGGCCGTCAGGCGGTCGGTCGCCTCGGGCGTGAGCGGGAGCTCCGGAGGGAACATGAAGTAGGCGTACGCCTGCGTGCGCCCACGCCCGACGCGCCCCTTGAGCTGGTAGAGCTGCGCCAGGCCCAGCCGCTGCGAGTCCTCGATGATGAGCGTGTTGGTGCGCGGGTTGTCGATGCCGCTTTCGATGATGGTCGTGGCCACCAGCACGTCGCACTCGTGCTCCGAGAACTCGAGCATGACGTCCTCCACCTCGCGCGCACTCATCTGCCCGTGCGCCACGCGCACGCGGGCCTCCGGGGCGGCCTCCATCACGCGCCCCACCGCGTCATCGATGGTGGTCACGCGGTTGGAGACGTAGTACACCTGCCCGCCGCGATGCAGCTCCTCGCGGATGGCCGCGCTCACCAGGTCGGGGTCGTACTCCCCCACCGTGACCTTGACGGGCAGGCGCCCGGGCGGCGGCGTCATGATGAGGCTCATGTCGCGCACGCCGCTCATGGCCATCTGCATGGTGCGCGGGATGGGCGTGGCCGAAAGCGTGAGCACATCGACCTGCTCGCGCATGTTCTTGAGCTGCTCCTTGTGCTGCACGCCAAAGCGCTGCTCCTCGTCGATGATGACGAGGCCCAGGTCGTAGGGGTTGACGTCGGCGGAGAGCAGTCGGTGCGTGCCGATGAGGACGTTCACCGAGCCGTCGGCAAAGCCCGCGAGCGCCTTGCGCTGCCGAGCCGGCGTCACAAAGCGGCTCAGCACCTCCACCCGCAGGTCAAAGGGGGCAAAGCGCTGGAAGAACGTCTCGAAGTGCTGCTGCGCCAAGATGGTCGTGGGGCAAAGCACCATGACCTGCTTGAGGTCCTGGCAGCACTTGAAGGCCGCCCGCAGGGCCACCTCGGTCTTGCCGAAGCCCACGTCGCCGCAGAGCAGGCGGTCCATCGGCTTGGGTGCCTCCATGTCGGCCTTGATGTCGGCGATGGCGCTCTTCTGGTCGGCCGTGACCTCATAGGGGAAGCTCGCCTCCATGTCCTCCTGCGCCGGCGTGTCAGGAGAGAAGGCCAGGCCCTGGACGGACGAGCGACGCGTGTACAGGTCCACCAGGTCAAATGCGAGCTTCTTTGCCGACTTGCGCGCCTTGCCGGTGGCGCGGCTCCAGTCGGCCGTGTTCAGACGCGTGAGGCGCGGGCTGCTGCCGTCGGGGCCGACGTAGCGCGTGATGCGGTCCACCTGCTCGAGCGGCACGAACAGCTTGTCGCCGCCCGCATACTCAAGGAGGAAGTAGTCCCTCTCGCGCCCGGCGACCTCCTGGCGCACGATGTCGGAGAAGAGCGCGATGCCGTGCGTGGCGTGGACCACGTAGTCCCCCGGCTTGAAGGGGAAGGTCACGCTGGTGGGATCCACGCGGCGCCGCGCGCGGCGGCTCTTGGCCATGCGCGCCGTGAGGTCGGAGACCGAAAGCACCGCAAGACGGGCGGACGGCACCACGATGCCCGCGGGGACCGGCAGGTCCGTGAACGTGACCATGCCGTGGCGCAGGGGCTTGCCCTCGACGCTCTCCGGCGAGGCGGCAAGCGACTCCACCAGGGGGATGTTCTCGTCCGTGAAGCGCAGCTTGAGCGACTCGCGCGCCGCGCGGTCGGGCACCGTGAAGACGATGGCGCAGTTGTCGCGCACGAGCTGGCGCACGCGGCCCAGAAGCTTTGAGTCAGAGCCCGCGATGCCTGGCTGGCGCACCGCAAGCTCCGAGGTCACCTGGGCGCCCGCCCGCAGCATGGACGAGAAGCTCAGGCGCTGCTGCTTGCCAAAGTCCAGCTGCCGCGGGTTGGTGAAGAGCGCGTCGGGCTGCATGCGGGCCGCACCTGCGGCGGCGGTGACGTCGTCCCACGCGCGCTGGCAGTCGTCAAAGAGCGCACGGGGCTCCGCAAGGACCACCAGCGCCCGGGAGGAGACGTGGTCGATGGGCGTCGCCGTCGAGCCATACAGTTCCTCGAGGTAGCGGTCGAGCGCGGGCGCGGCTGCCCGCTGCTGAATGAGTTCGAGGTCAGCCGCCACCGAGCTGTCGTCGCGCGCCGCGCGGAAGAGGGCTCGCTCCGCGTGCGCCACGGTCTCGTCGGTCAGCGCGATCTCGCGGCAGGGAGACACCGTGACCTCCTGCAGCTCGCCGATGGTCTGGCCCGTGGAGGGAACCATGCGGCGCACGCGGTCGATCTCGTCCCCAAAGAACTCCACCCGCACCGGGGCGCTTGCCTGGGCAGGCCAGACGTCGACCGTGTCTCCGTGCACACGGAAGGTGCCCGCGGCGTCCACCTCGCCCGTGTCGGCGTAGCCCATGCCCACGAGCAGGCGCGGGACGTCCTCAAAGTCAAGCTCGTCACCCACGGCAAACGTGCAGGACGCATAGTAGCCCGAGCCCACGGGCGGCACGCGCCGCAGAAGGGAGCGGCCGCTCGCCACCACCACGCACTCCTCGCCCGCGGCAAGGCGCGCGATGGCGGCACAGCGCGCGCCGACGACCGCGTCATCTGCCGGCTTGTCGGACCAGGGCCAGTCGCGTCGCTCGGGATAGCGGGCCACACGGTCCATCCCCAGCCAGGCGGCCAGGGCCCGCGCCGTGCGGTCGGCCGTCTCCTCGCCCGGCACCACCAGAAGGCAGGGGCGCGGGTCGTCGGCCCAAAGAGACGCCAGTACCAGCGGGCGGGCGCTTTGCCCCACGGCCAGTGTGGAGTCGTTGCCCGAGCGCAGGTCGCGCAGGACGGGGTCGAGCTCGGGCGCCGTGAGCAGCTGACGAGAGACGCGGTCTATGAACATGGGCTTCCTCTTCATGCAGGCATACCCGCGAACAACTTGTTCGCGGGTATGGCGATGTACCGATACGTAGGGGTCCCACCCTTTCGTATCGCGATACGAAAGGGTGGGACCCCTACGTATCGGGTCTAGGCGCGGTTGCTCTTCTCCACGAGCTCGCGCAGGTATTCAGATGCGGCGTCGAGCTGTTCCTGCTCGGCCTTCCAGCTCCAGTTGCCCGAAGCGACGCCCGGCACGTTCATGCGCGACTCGTTGTCGAGCAGGAGCACATCCTGCAGCGGCAGCACCGCAAGGTCGCAGTCGCAGCCAAGGACGCGGTCGTTGAGCTTGCGGGCAAGCTCGGTCGCATCCCACTCGTTCAGGCCAAAGTGGTTCTCGCACCAGCCGACGACGGTCTGGGTGTCGTGCGTTCCCGTAAATGCGCAGGTACCAGGGTTGGGATGGAAGCCCTCGCGCACGTCCTCGTCCACAAACTGCACGACGCTCATGCCCGGGGCGCCCGTCGCCGCAACCAGCGCGCGGACGGCCGGCGTGACCGTGCCGAGGTCCTCGGCAATGATCGGCAGCTGGCCAAAGTGCTCGTACGCCTCCCTGAAGAGGTCCACGCCCGGACCAAAGCGCCACGAACCCTGCAGGGCCGTCTTGCCCTTGGGGATGGAGTAGAACGACGAGAAGCCCAGGAAGTGGTCGAGGCGCACGTAGTCGTAGAGCTCGAACATGCGCTTGAAGCGAGACATCCACCAATCGTAGCCACGGCCCTTGAGCACGTCCCACTTGAACGTGGGGTTGCCCCAGAGCTGGCCCTCGGGACCAAGTGGGTCTGGCGGGGCGCCTGCCTGCGAGACGACCGACCCGTCCTTGTCGAGCGCAAAGATGTCGCGATGCGCCCACACGTCCGCCGAGTCGCTCGAGACGTACATGGGCATGTCGCCAACGATCTTCACGCCGCGACGGTTGGCGTAGGAGCGCAGGCTGTCCCACTGCACCTGGAAGGCGTACTGGACGCGCTTGTTGTGCTCGATGCCCTCCGCCAGCTCCTTGTCGCGCGAGAGCGAGGGGCTGTAGGTCCAGTAGCGCTCGGGCCAGGTCTGCCAGGCCTCGTCGCCCATCAGGTCCTTGATGGCGCGGAAGGTGGCGTAGGGGGTCAGCCACTCGTCATGCTTCTTGCAGAACTTCTTGTATCCCGGCTCCTTGGCAAGGTTCTCCAGGTAGCCTTCCTTGTCCTTGGGCCAGTCGACGAGCTCGGGGTTGCCTGCGAAGGCGGAGAGGCCCGCATACGGGGAGCCCCATTGGTCGCAGGGGTTGACCGGCAGGATCTGCCAGTACTTGACGCCCGCGTCGGCCAGCCAGTCGACGAAGCGCTTTGACGGGTCGCAGAGCACGCCCGGCTTGCCGTCGTTGGGAACGCTCGTGATGTGCGCGAGCACGCCCATGCCCCGCTCGATGGGGGCCTGCAGGCGCTCCTGCTTGTGGAAGTACAGCACGCAGGTGCCGAGCGGCCACATGAAGATCTCTGCCTGGTCGTCCACGACCTTGACGGGGCGCCCGGAGATGATGTCAGAAACGGCCTCGTCGCGCATGGGCACGCGCACCGTGTGCGAGTTGGAGAGACTGCGGTTGATGAGGACACAGGCATAGCTCTTGTCGTCAAAGCGCCAGTAGCCAAAGACGTCCTCGTTCAGGGCAAACGGGCGGAACTTGCCGCGCGTCAGCACGGGCAGCGCCTTGCGCACGGCGATGGCGTTGCGGTAGATGGTGGTGCAATTGCGGTCTTCCCTGCCCCACGGGTACGGCCCGCGGTTGTACGGGTCGGCGTAGCCCTCCATGCCCGCCTCGTCACCGTAGTAGATGCACGGCACGCCAGGCAGCGTCATCTGCATCAGCGCCGCCACCCACAGGCGGCTCACGGCCAGGGAGCGATGGTCCTTGTCCAGACGGAACGCGGCCTTCTGCTCCTCGCCCAGGGTGCTGCGGTGCGGGGAGTTGCCCAGGATGTTCATCAGGCGCACGCGGTCGTGGCTACCCAGCAGGTTGAGCGTTGAGTACATGGCCTCGCCCGGGTAGTTCTCGCTCAGCTGCTCCAGCGCGTCTGCCAGCTCCTTTGCCGAGATCTTCTCGATGAGGTAGTCGAGCAACGCGTGACGCATGGGGTAGTTCATGACGCCGTCAAGCTCGTGGCCATGGAAGTACTTACGCAGCTGGCCGTAGGCCACCTTGGTGGTCGCGTCCTCCCACACCTCGCCGATGAGCAGCGCATGGGGGTTCTCCTCGAGCTCCGCGGCCTTGATCTCGGCGATGAAGTCGTCGGGAAGCTCGTCAGCGACGTCCAGACGCCAGCCCCGCGCTCCGGCACGCAGCCACTTGCGCACCACGCCGTCCTTGCCGCAGATCAGCTCGCGGTACTCGGGGTTCTCCTCATTGAGGTCGGGAAGCGCGTCCACGCCCCACCAGCAGCTGTAGGTTCCGTCATCGCACAGCTTGAACCAGTCGCGGTAGGGCGAGTCGACGCTCTGGAACGCGCCGACGCTGTCGTAGTTGCCCAGGCGGTTGAAGTAGATCGAGTCCGATCCGGTGTGGTTGAACACACCGTCCAAGATGATGGAGATGCCGCGGGCTCGCGCCTCCTCGCACAGGCGCGTAAAGCTCTCCTCGTCACCCAGCATGGGGTCTACCTGCATGTAGTTGCCCGTGTCATAGCGGTGGTTTGACTGCGCCTCAAAAATGGGGTTGAGGTACAGCACCGTCACGCCCAGGCCCTCAAGGTAGTCAAGGTGCTCGCGGATGCCCTCAAGCGTGCCGCCGTAGAATTCCCATTCGGCGATGCTGCCGTCCTCGGCGCGCTTGTAGCTCGGGGTCTGGTACCAGTCGTCGACGAGGGTGCGCTTGGGTCCGTTGGGATGCAGCTTGAGCGCCGCCTCGGTACGCATCTCCCAGTCCGCGCCACGCGCAAAGCGGTCGGGGAAGATCTGGTACACGATGCCTTCCTTGTACCATTCGGGGAAGAACGAGCGGATCAGCTCGTAGCAGGTGATCTGGAACGAAGGCGGCTCACCGAGGGCAAAGGCCCCCTCGCCCGTCGAGCGCTCGGGCGTCGCACCATAGCGCCAGACCTCGCCGTTTTCGGCAACGATGTTGAAGCTGTACCAGATGATCTGGGGCTTGCTTGGAGAAAAGCTGGTGGAAAAGCGAATCGCGTCGCCGTGGGGCTCGGGCTTCATGTCAATGAGCGTCTCGCCCTCTTCGTCAATCCAAACGCGCAGCTGCGCCGTGGCGTTGGGCTCGTCCCACACGTCAATCCGCAGGGTCACCGGCGTGCCCACGCGGGCAGCGCCAAAGGGATCGCGGTACTCGAGGGACGTGGTTACGTGCTTTGCTCTCACGATGCCTCGTTTCTAAGGCACCCGTCACATGTGTTGACGGGTGGATAATAGTGCCAGCTAATAATAGCAGGAGCGATGCGCAAACGTCACGCAATTGTGAACTGTCTCAGACACACCATTACCCCAAAAGGTGTCGCCCCTGACTCGGAAGGGATACCCCCCCTTGAGTCAGTCACAACAACACGCAGGGGTCCCACCCCTTTGTACGGTACAACACGCAGGGCTCCCACCCCTTTGTACGGTACAACACGCAGGGCTCCCACCCCTTTGTGCGGTAGCGAGAGCAAAAGGAGGGGCCGCCCCGAAGGACGGCCCCTGCAAAACCCTTGTGCGTCAGGTGCTAGTCGCGACGCTTGTTGTAGCGGATGATCTCCGGATGCAGCCTGTGATAGCAGTCCAGGTAGTCGTTGGCGGCACGCTTCCAAGAGAAGTCGGCGGCCATGGCCTGCTTTTGGATCTGCTCCCACGCCTTCTTGTCGGTCCAGAAGATCTCGCAGGCGTTGAGCAGGCAGTTTGCCATCTCGTCTGCGTTCATGTTGGCAAAGCTGAAGCCCGTGCCCTCGCCCGTGTACTGGTTGTAGGCGTCGACGGAGTCCTTCAGGCCACCCGTCTCGCGCACCACTGGCAGCGTGCCGTAGCGCATGGCGATCATCTGGGAGAGGCCGCAGGGCTCGAACTCGGACGGCATGAGCAGCAGGTCGCCGCCCGCATACATGCGGTGGCTCAGCGCGTTGTCAAACGCGATGCGCGCGCACATCTTGTCGCCGTACACGGAGTCGAAGTAGCGGAACGCCTCTTCCTGGTCGGCGTCGCCGGTGCCCAGGATGGCAACCTGCACGCCGCGCTCCATGAGCTGGCCCATGGCGTAGCGCACCAGGCCCAGGCCCTTCTGGTTGGTCAGGCGGCCGATCATGACCACGAGCGGACGCTCGGGATCCTGCGCCAGGCCCAGCTCCTCCTGCAGGAGGCGCTTGTTCTCAGCCTTGGCGGAGAGGTCCTTGACGTCGTAGTTGTGGGCGATGAACTTGTCCGTCTTGGGGTTCCAGTCAACGGTGTCGATGCCGTTGAGGATGCCTACCAGCACGTCGGCGCGACGACGGAAGATCGGGTCCATCCCCTCGCCAAAGAACGGCATCTGCAGCTCGCCCGCGTAGGTCGGGCTGACCGTGGTGATGAGGTCGGAGTAGCAGAGGGCGCCCTTCATGTAGTTGATGGAGTTGCTGTCGCAGTAGAGCTGGTCGACGGCGGCCGGGATATTCTCGAGGCCCAGCACGTCGGACAGCACCTTGTCGGAGTACTGGCCCTGGAACTTCACGTTGTGGACCGTGAACATGACCTTGACGTTCTGGCACACCGGGATCTCGCGATAGAACTCGCGCAGGAAGACGGGCACGAGCGCCGTCTGCCAGTCGTTGCAGTGCACGACGTCGCACTCGAGCTCGGGAACGCGGCTGATTGCCTCACAGATGGCCTTGCTGAAGAAGGCATAGCGCTCGCCGTCGTCAAAGTAGCCGTAGATGCTACCGTCACGCTTGAAATACGCCTCGTTGTCGACGAAGTAGAAGTCGACGCCATTGAAGGTCAGCTTCTCGATGCCGCAATAGACGTTGCGCCAAGCCAGGGGCACGTAGAAGTCGGCCACGTGCTCCATCTTCTCCTGGTACTCCCAGGGGATGCTTCCATACTTGGGCATGATGACGGCCACTTTGGCGCCAGCATGCTTGAGCGAGCGCGGCAGGGAGCCCGCGACGTCAGCGAGCCCGCCGGTCTTGATGAACGGCACCGCCTCAGACGCGGCAAAGAGGACCTTGATCTTTCTTCTAACCCTGTCAGCCATGATGTTTCCGCCTTGTCTCTGGGTTAGTTCTTCTTCACGTAGAGGATGTCACCATCGGTTCCGCGCAGCTCGGTGCCTGCGGGGATGACGTTGTTCTTGTCGATGATGGCGTTCTCGATGTGAGCGCCGGCCTTGACGACGACGCCCTGCATCAGGATGGAGTGGCGCACGGAGGCACCCTCTTCGACGATGACGCTACGGCCAAGCACGGAGCTCTGGACGGAGCCGTAGATGCGGCTTCCGGAGGCCACGAGCGAGTTGGAGACCTTCGCGCCCGGCTCGTACTTTGCCGGCGGGTTATCGTGGGCCTTGGTCTTAACCGGACGGGAGTCCGCAAGCTCGGTCAGCACGTCAGGATCGAGAAGGTCCATGTTGGCGGTGAAGTAGGAGTCCTTGTCAAAGATCGGCTTCATGTAGCCGTCGAAGTCGATGGCCATGACGCGGAAGCGGCTCAGCTCGGAGTTGAGCGCCTCGAAGAGGTCGAGGTGGTCGATGGCCGCAAAGGCGTCGAGAAGCTCGAGGAGCAGCGTGCGCTCGATGACGGCGTAGTCAAGGAAGACGGTCTCGCCAAACTTGGCGCCTTGCTTCATTCCCTTGACGCGACCATCCTCGACGTCGAAGGTCACGACGTCGATGTTGCTGTCGCACTTGGCCTTCTTGGTGAGCACGGAGATGCTGGCGCCGGAGGCCTCATGCTTGGCGATGAGCTCCTTGACGTCCACGTTGCAGACAAAGTTGGCCGTGGAGAGCACGACGTACTGCTCCTTGTTCTTGGTGAAGAACTCACGGTTCTGCACGAGGTCGCGGATGAGGAAGCGCGCGCCGGTGCGGCTGGTGCCAAAGGCGGTGCCGGGCATGATGAACAGGCCGCCGTTCTTGCGGTCGAGGTCCCAGTCCTTGCCGGAGCCGACGTGGTCGACCAGCGAGCGGTAGTTGGTGGGCATGATCATGCCGACGCTGCGGATGCCCGCGTTGACCATGTTGGAGAGCGCGAAGTCGACAAGACGGTAACGGCCCAGGTAGGGCATGGAGGCCACGGGACGACCGGAGAACACGTCATCCTTGGAGGCCGTGGTGTAGTTTGCGGTGATAAGACCGATTGCCTTGGGCATATTTACTCCCCCTTCTCAACAATGGCGTCATCGCCGAGGGTGACGGTATCCTCATCTGCAGAGCCAAACGTGGCGCCAGCGGCCACGCAGGAGCGCTCGGCCATGATCGCGTTGATGACCACGGCACCCTCCTCGACGCGTGCGCCGGGGAAGAGGATGGAGTCCTTGACGACGGCATTCTTGCCCACGTACACGTCAGCGGAAATCACGGAGTGCTCGACCTGGCCCAGGATGGTGCAGCCATTGTCGACCAGCGAGTCGTCCACGGAGCCCTTGGGGCCGATGAACGCAGGCGGACGCGTGGAGGAGTTGCTCATGATGGGGGCGTCCTGCGCGAACAGGTCAAACGCGGGCTCGGCGCCCAGCAGCTCCATGTTGGCCTCGTGGAAGGAGGCAACGGTGCCGACGTCGCGCCAGTAGGCCTTGAACTGGTAGGTGTAGAGGCGCTTGTTGTCGGCAAGCAGCTTCGGGATGATGTCGCCACCAAAGTCGTGGCTGGAGTTGGGATCTTCCGCGTCCTCCTTGAGGGTCTTGATGAGGAGGTCGGCCGTGAAGATGTAGATGCCCATGGAGGCCAGGTTGCTCTTGGGCTCCTTGGGCTTCTCGACGAACTCGAGGATGCGGCCCTCGTCGTCGCAGTTCATGATGCCGAAGCGGGAGGCCTCCTCCCAAGGCACGGGCATGACGGCGACGGTGAGGTCAGCGTTGTTGGCCTTGTGCGTGGCCAGCATGTCCTCATAGTCCATGCGGTAGAGCTGGTCGCCCGAGAGGATGAGGATGTACTCGGGATCCTGCATCTCCAGGTAGCCAATGTTCTGGGTGATAGCGTCAGCCGTGCCCGCGTACCAAGCGCCGCCCGTCTGGGTGGCGTACGGCGGAAGGATGGCCACGCCGCCGTCGCGCTCGTCCAGGTTCCAGGCCTCGCCCGTTCCCAGATACGCGTGCAGCAGATACGGGCGATACTGAGTGAGCACGCCCACGGTGCTGATCCCCGAGTTCGCGCAGTTGGAGAGCACGAAGTCGATGATCCTGTACTTGCCACCGAACGACACCGCCGGCTTGGCGACCTTACTGGTCAGAACGCCAAGACGAGATCCCTGCCCGCCGGCAAGAAGCATTGCAACGCATTCCTTCTTCGCCATAAGCTATTACCCCTTTCGTCTAGGGACCCTTTTTGCAGAACTATCGACAACTATGCCAAATATCCAAAGCAGATTTGCCAATGGTTCGGTCACTAGAGAAATAACCCGACTTAGCGGTAGTCGGGCACAACGATGGCGCCCCGCCCGCAGGGGTGGGCACGCCGTCCGCACTTGCGGGGATGCCCGTGACAAAAGAGGGGCGCCCCTATCGGAGCGCCCCTGGACGGTGCTTCCTGTGACGCGATGCCTAGCTCAGGCTGTGCCAAATATCTGCGTCGTATTCGCGAATGGTGCGGTCGCTCGAGAAGTAGCCCGACTTGGCGGTGTTGTGAACGGCCGAGCGGCACCATGCGGCGCGGTCGGTGGCGTAGAACTTGGTCAGATCCTCCCACGCCTGGACGTAGGAGTAGAAGTCCTTCAGGACCAGGTCGTAGTCGTTGTTGACCATGAGGCCGTCGTACACCGACTCGAAGTTGCCCGAAAGCTTGGCGAGCTGGCCGTTGGTGAGCATGTCCACAAGGCGGCCCAGGCGCGCGCGGTCCGCGTTGTAGGCATCCCATGCCCAGTAGGAGTGCTCCGCGCGCAGCTTGTCGACCTCGGGGGTGGTGAGGCCAAAGATCTTGATGTTGTCGTCACCCACGAGCTCGCGGATCTCGACGTTTGCGCCGTCATCGGTGCCGAGCGTAATGGCGCCGTTCATCATGAGCTTCATGTTGGAGGTGCCGGAGGCCTCGGAACCCGCCCAGCTGATCTGCTCGGAGATGTCAGCCGCGGAGTAGATGAACTGCGCGTTGGACACGGCAAAGTTGGGGACGAACGCCACCTGGATCTTGCCCTCGCAGCGCGGGTCGTTGTTGATGACGTCCGCGACGGAGTTGATGAGGCGGATGACCTCCTTGGCAAAGGTGTAGCTCTGCGCCGCCTTGCCCGAGAAGATGAAGGCCGTCGGCACGGGCATGTAGTTGGGGTTGTCGCAGATGCGGTTGTAGATGTCCAGGATCTTGAAGACGTTGAGCAGCTGGCGCTTGTAGGCGTGGAAGCGCTTGACCTGCACGTCAAAGACCATGTGGGTGTCGAGCTCGACGCCGGTGGTCTTCTTGACATAGTCGGCGAGGCGCTGCTTGTCCCACTTCTTGGCCTTGTCGAAGCCCTCCAGGAAGGAGGCGTCTGACTCGAACTTCTCGAGCTTGCCCAGCTCGAAGGCATCGCGCAGCCAGCCCTCGCCGATGGCGGAGGTGATGAGCTTGCTGTAGGGCGGGTTGGCGTTGCCCAGGAAGCGGCGGTGGCTCACGCCGTTGGTCTTGTTGTTGAACTTCTCGGGCTCGAGCTCGTAGAACTCGTGCAGGACGCTGTCCTCGATGATCTGGGTGTGCAGCGCGGACACGCCATTGACGGAGTGCGAGAAGATGACCGAGAGGTTGGCCATGCGGGCCTCGCCGTCCCACAGGATGGCAGTCTTGCGCAGGCGGTCGTACCAGTTGTCCCAGTCGTGCGGGAAGGCGTCGCGGTAGCGACGGTCGATCTCGTCGATGAACATGTAGGTGCGCGGAAGCAGCGAGCGCAGCAGCGGGATGGGCCACTTCTCGAGTGCCTCAGGCATGACGGTGTGGTTGGTGTAGGAAATGGTGTCGCGGGCGATCTCGAAGGCGAGGTCAAAGTCGACGCCGCGCTCGTCCACCAGAAGGCGCATGAGCTCGGGGCCGCAGAGCGCCGGGTGCGTGTCGTTGGTGTGGATGGCCACGTAGTCGGGCAGGTTCTCCCAGGTAAGCTTGGGATTGTGGCGCATCTTGCGCTCGTAGTCGCGCAGGATCGTCTGCAGGCCGGCAGAGACGAACAGGTACTCCTGCTTGAGGCGCAGGATGCGACCGTGCTCACCCGCGTCGTTGGGGTAGAGGATGGTCGAGATGGCCTCGACGTCGGAGCGGAACTTGAACGCCTTGGCGTAGTCGCCGTTGTTGAAGGCGTCGAGGTCGAAGTCCTCGTTTGCCGGCTCGGCAGACCACAGGCGCAGGTGGTTCACGACCTCGCCGCCGTAGCCAACGATGGGCACGTCATACGGCACGGCGCGGACCTTCTCGCCGCCCTCCTGGGTGAACCAGAAGCGGCCGTCCTTCTCGTGGCGCTCGACGTGGCCGCCAAACTGCACCGTGACGGCGCTGTCGTCCTTGCGGGTCTCCCAGGGATAGCCCTTGGCCAGCCAGTTGTCGGTCTTCTCGACCTGACGGCCATCCTTGATCTCCTGGCGGAAGAGGCCGTAGCGATAGCGCATGCCATTGCCGTAGCCCGCGAGCCCCTCGACGGCCATGGAGTCGAGGAAGCAGGCGGCAAGACGTCCCAGGCCACCGTTGCCCAAGCCGGGGTCGACCTCCTCCTCGATCAGCGTGTCAAGCGGGGTGCCCAGCTCGTCGCAGGCCTCGGCGACCATGTCGCGCACGCCAAAGTTGAGCAGGTAGTTGTCAAGGAGCGGACCGATGAGGAACTCGAGGGAGAAGTAGTACACCGACTTCTTGTCCTTCTGACGCGCCTCGGTCTTTACGTTGTTGGCCGCGCTCGCGATGACGCGCGCCAGCGCGGAGTAGCGCTGGAAGTCGGTGCAGTCCTCATAGTGCTTACCGAACATGTTTCGGCACATGGCACGGTAGCGCTTGATGAAGTCCTGCTTGTCGGTAAAGATCTGCTGCATATCTCTAACCTCTCCGTAGGTTTCGGGGCAAGTGTGCGTTTGCCCACCCGATGCGGGCAAACTATAAGAGCGTAACAGTTAAGAGTGTAGGGTCAATGATGGTTGTTGACTTGGTAACAATGACCGATACCGCGAAAAGCCCAGTGTTTTGCCCTTCTCTACGCATATTTGCCCCGTTTTACACGGTTGCTGGTACCGACAAGGGAACGGGCCCGTCCCAAAAAGGACAGGCCCGTTCACAAAAGAACCTATGCTTTGTGCACTACTTCTTGGCCGTGGCCTTCTTTGCAGGCGCCTTCTTTGCGGCAGGAGCGGTCTTCTTTGCAGCTGCCGTGGTCTTCTTTGCGGCGGCGGGAGCCTTCTTGGTCGCGGCCGCAGTCGTCTTTGCCGCAACCTTCTTGAGCTTGGGCGCGGGCAGCGGACCCACATAGCGCAGGATGGTGCCGCCCAGCGGCGGGACACGCAGCACGATGGAGTTGGCCTGGTTGTTCCAGCCCACGGCCTCGCTCTTGAACTTGGTCCTGCCGTTGGTCACGCCAGATCCGCCATACTCCTGCGCGTCGGTGTTGAAGACCTCCTCGTAGATGCCCGGCTTGGGCACGCCCAGGCGGTACTCCTCGTAGGGGTTGACCTCAAAGTTGATGAGGACGACCAGGTCGTCGTTGGGGTCGTCGCCGTGGCGCGTGTAGGAGATGACGCACTGGTCGGCGTTGTCCGCGTCAATCCAGTCAAAGCCGTCGGCCTCGTAGGCGCGCTGCCACAGGGCCGGATGGCGGTTGTAGAACTTGTTGAGCGCCGCCACAAAGTGCTGCTGCTGACGGTGGTTCTCGTAGTTCTCGGCCAGGAAGTACTCGATGCCCTCGTAGTAGCGCCACTCGATGAACTGGGCGATCTCGTTGCCCATGAAGTTGAGCTTGCCGCCCGGGTGCGTCATCTGGTAGAAGGCCAAGGCGCGCATGCCGGCAAACTGGCGCCAGTAGTCGCCCGGCATGCGGGTCACCAGCGAGCACTTGCCATGCACGACCTCGTCGTGGCTGAACGGCAGGATGAAGTTCTCGTTGAACGCGTACATGATGGAGAAGGTGAGCAGCTTGTGGGCACCCGGACGGAAGGGGAAGTCCGCCTGCATGTAGTGCAGGGTATCGTTCATCCAGCCCATGTCCCACTTGTAGTTGAAGCCCAGGCCTCCGACCTCGGGCGGACGGGTGACGAGCGGCCAGGCGGTGGACTCCTCGGCGATCATCATGACGTCGGGATAGTACTTGCCGATGGTCTGGTTGCACTCGCGGATGAACTCGATGGAGACGAAGTCCTCCTCGCCGCCCTTGTCGTTGAACTTCTTCTGCGCGGGGTCGTCGATGCCAAAGTTGAGGTAGAGCATGGAGGTGACGCCGTCCACGCGCACGCCGTCCACGTGGTACTCGTCGACCCAGTAGAGCAGGTTGGAGATCAGGAAGGTGTGGACCTGGCCGCGCTCGAAGTCAAACTTGTAGGTGCCCCAGTTGGGGTGGATCTCCTTCTCGTAGAGCTTCTTGCCCACGAAGTTGGCCAGGCCGTGGGCGTCGGCGCAGAAGCCGCCGGGCACCCAGTCGAGGATGACGCCGATGCCGGCCTTGTGGCAGGCGTCGACGAAGTGCTTGAACTGCTTGGGGGTGCCAAAGCGGGAGGTCGGCGCGTAGTAGCCAGTCAGCTGATAGCCCCAGCTACCGTCAAACGGGTGCTCCATGACGGGCAGGAGCTCGATGTGGCTGTAGCCCATCTTCTTGACGTAGTCCACCAGTTCCACGGAGAGCTCGTCGTAGGTGAGGTAGGAGCCGGCGTGGTCTTCGGACTCGGGATCGCCGTTGCCGGCAAGACCGTCGTTGTGGCGCTTCCAGCTGCCCAGATGCACCTCGAAGATGTTGAGCGGGCGCTTCATGTGCGGGGTCTTCTTGCGCTCGCTCATGTACTTGGCGTCACCCCACTTGTAGCCGCTGATGTCGGCCGTCTTGGAAGCGGTGCCCGGGATGAGCTCGGAGCTGAACCCGTACGGGTCGGCCTTGTAGAGCAGGTCGCCCTGCGGAGTCTCGATGAGGTACTTGTAGAGCTGTCCCTCCTCGACGCCCTCGATGAAGCCTTCCCAGACGCTACCGGTCTGGGTGCAGACGAGCGGGTTGGCCTCAGGGTCCCAGCCGTTAAAATCGCCAATGACGTTGACGCGCCTGGCCTTGGGCGCCCAGATAGCAAAGTGATAGCCGCGCTTGGCGCCACGAGTTGCCGGGTGGGCACCCATCTTCTCGTAGCTGCGGTACCAAACTCCCTTGGCCATCATGAACAGGTCGTCATTCGTCAAGAAGAGGTTGCTGTCGCGAGTTGCCATAATGGTCTCTCCCATCATTTGAGCCTCATGGCGCAGCCCACACCTTCCAAGCGGGCCACGCCTCTGCAGATATGCACAATTGTATGGAGATGCATATGGATAAAGCGCCTTGCATCCGCGAGGGGTACCCAGCAACCGACAAAACGTGAATTCTGCCGTGCTCCAAGGGCCCGTTTTGGTTGAGCGTCCCAAAGTGACCCGCAAACGGCCGAACGAGAGCCACGGTGACCTATACTACAAGGTAAGTCAATTAACCGCAGGTGGGAGGGGATATGCCGCGAGAATCCAAGAAGGCCAAGCACGAACGCGCCATCGAGATGTGCCGCCGCATGGGCGAGCTGTATCCCGCCGTCGAAAGCGCCCTTAACTTTACGACACCGTTCACGATGGTTATCTGCGTGCTGCTTTCGGCGCAGACCACCGATGCGGCAGTGAACAAGGTGACACCCGAGCTCTTCCGGCGCTGGCCCGACGCCGAGGCAATGGCGCAGGCTGACCCTGCAGAGGTTGCCGAAGTCATCCGCTCCATTGGGTTCTGGCGCACCAAGTCAGTCCACTGTGTCGAGGCCTCGCAGATGATCGTCTCCGAGTTTGGCGGCGAGGTGCCGCACACCATGGAGGAGCTGACACGCCTGCCCGGCGTGGGGCGCAAGACGGCAAACATTGTGCTCAACAAGGCATTTGGCATCGTCGAGGGCATTGCGGTCGACACACATGTGTACCGCATCTCATGCCGCATGGGCTTCAGCAAAGCGCCCACGCCGCTGGCCTGCGAGAAGGACCTTCTGGAGCTGCTACCCCAGGAGCTGTGGGGGCCCGTCAACGAGCAGTGGATTCACTTTGGCCGTGACACCTGCACGGCGCAGCGACCCAAGTGTGACGGTTGTCCGCTGGTTGACCTCTGCCCCTCGGCGTTCAAGGCGGATGGCAACCCACGCCAGAAGCCCAAGGGCCGGCGCACCACCACATAGGCGTAACAAAAAACGCGCCGAAGGGGATGAGCTCTTCGGCACGTTCTCCAACTTGTTGAAGACACCTTCACTAGTCACGGCGTCCCGTCAACGTGCGGAATATACGCCGGACCCCCAAATTGATAACGTCGATGAACGACGCCGAACGCACCATGCGCTCGGCTGGTACGTGCTTTTGGATAGCTCGCAACGTTGCCTTGTTGTCATGGGTTGAAAAGGCAAAGTGGCCGCTCTGCTTGGTAATGACAGCAAACCGAGGGATGATCTTCCCCGGAAGCACCTCAGCCGCAATGGAGTCCACTTCGGTCCACGGGATCTGAATGTAGTCCTCGGGGTTCTTCTCGTTATAGAACTCGAGGGCGTTGTTGCCCACCAGTATGTGTCCATAGACACCCATGCCATGAAACGAGGTCGCCTTGACGGTCAGGTCAACAGAGTTGTTCATAGACTGTGCCACGGCGTCCTCCTGACGTACGCACCTTTGACAATGTTCGCGGCCGCCTGGCGGGATGCGAAAACACAACCATACCAAGCGGCCGCGAAAAAGTGAACCGTGCGTCAGCGATTTACGCTAACGCACGGCCCGAAGATCTTACATAAAGCCAATGAGGCGGCCGACGATACCCACGGCAAAGAGCGCGAGGATGATGGTGATCGGGGAAACGCCCTTCTTGAGGAGCCTGCAGCAGAGCAGCGTCAGCAGGACGGCAGCCAAGCCCGGAATCAGCGCGTTCAAGTTGTCCTGAAGCGTGGTGACCTTGATGGGATCAAGGGCGGTAGCGCCAATGGAGTTGTACTGCGACAGTGCTTCCTTAATGCCCTCGGCACCAGCAGGCAGGTTGGCCCAGTCAATATAGGCGCCAGCAGCCTGCTCGATCCTAGAAACGACGGGGGTGAAGGAAATAGACACCCAGCGTTGCACCAGAGCACCGATGATGAACATACCAAGGATGGAGGCACCCTCGGTCACCTTGCCGAGCAGACCACCGGAGAGGTCCTGAGCAATAGTGGTGCCCACCTTGTAGCCGAACTCCTGCGTGTACCACAGGAAGGCCATACGGATGAGGTTCCAAGCGATGAAGAACAGCAGCGGACCGACGATGGAGCCGCCCATGGCCATGGAAGCACCGAGAGCACCGAGAATCGGGCGTACGGTAAACCAGAACACGGGGTCGCCGACGCCAGCCAGCGGGCCCATCATACCGACCTTAACGCCCTGGATAGTCTGGTCCTCGACCGCGGCACCGTTGGCGCGCTCCTCCTCGAGAGCGAGGGTAACGCCGATGATGGGGGCGGAGACGTAGGGCTGGGTGTTGTAGAACTCGAGATGACGCTTAAGAGCCGCAGCCTGCTCTTCCTTGTCCTTGTACAGAGCCTTGATGGCCGGGATCATTGCGTAGCACCAGCCGCCGTTCTGCATACGCTCGTAGTTCCAAGAGCCCTGCAGGAACTGATGGCGCCACCACACTGAACGACGATCAGCAACGGAAAGCTTAACTTCTGCCATTTATATCACACTCCTTTGAGCTCTAGAGGATCAGTAGTCGTTGAGGATGTCGCCCAGCGGGTCGCCCGAGCCGCCACCAGCGCCGCCACCCTGCTTAGCAAGGTCCTTGAGGCCCAGGTAGATGAGGGCGAGAGCAATACCGATGACACCGAGGCCGATGAGGGTAATGCTGGGGATGCAAGCGACGACGAAGCCGAGAGCGAAGAACGGCCAAACCTCGGGGGTCGCCATCATGTTGATGACCATTGCGTAACCAACGGCAGCAACCATGCCGCCGCCGACGGCCATGCCGCCAGCCAGCCAAACCGGCATGGCCTGGAGCATAGCGGTAACGGCCTCAGCCGGAATCATGCACAGCATGGCAGCGGGGATGGCAATGCGGACGCCCTGGAGGGCAATTGCAAGCAGCTGCCAGATCTCGACGCCACGGAAGTCAGCCTTCTCGGCTGCGGCATCCATGAAGTGGACCATCGGGATGGCGATGGTACGGCAAAGCATGGTGAGGAACAGGCCGGCGACGGACAGGGGCACGGCCAGCGCGATAGCGGTGTTAATAGCGGTCGTGGTGTCAGCGCCACCAAGGCCCTTGACCATGATGATGGCGGAGGCGACGGAGGCGAGAGCCGCGTCAGGAGCCACCGCAGCACCGATGTTAGCCCAACCAAGGGCCATCATCTGAAGGGTGCCACCGAGGATGATGCCCTCAGTGGGATGCCCGGTCACGATGCCGATGAGCGTACAAGCGATCAGCGGCTGATGGAACTGGAACTCGTCGAGAATGCCCTCCATGCCTGCAAAGAAGGCCACGAGGATGACCAACAGAACTGAAATGGGATTCATGCTTCCCTCCTTCTACTTCTACTTCTGAGCTGCGAGCTCGGCCTTCGCCTTAGCGATAACGGCATCGAACGGCTCGGGTGAATCGGCAGGAACCTTGCGGACGTCAAACTTCACGCCCATAGCGGCGCACTTCTCGAGCGTCTCGACGTCGTCCTGATCCATAGCGACGGCGTTGGTGACGACGACCTTGCCCAGGGAGTGAGCCATGGAGCCAAGGTTGACTTCCTTGATCTCTACGCCGCCCTCGAGGGCGCGCAGCAGATCCTGAGGCGTCTCGAACAGAAGCATGGCCCTGGTGTCGCCAAAGCGCGGGTCCTTCGAGACCTCGATAATCTTCCAAATAGGCACGACGTGAGCCTTGACTCCCGGAGGAGCAGCCTGCTCGATCATGGACTTGCGGAGCTCATCGTGAGCAACGGCATCGGAGCACACAATGATGCGGTCGGGGTTGACCATCTTGGTAACGGTAGTCGCAACCTGACCGTGCAGCAGGCGCGTGTCGATACGTGCAAAGGCAATATCAATCTTGCCATTGCCAAGAACCGTGCCCGGCGGGATAGCGCCGACCGGTGCAGCTGCAGGGGCGGCAGCCGGAGCGCTAGCCGCGCCAAGCCCTTCTTGCAGGGACTCGGGTTTGATGCGGACGCCAGCCACTGCCTCGGGGAAGATGGCCTTGGCGATAGCGGCTGCAGAGTCCGTACCCATACGCTCGCCGTAAGCAGCGATGACCATGGGAAGGTTCAGGCCTGTGACCGCAACCCAACCGTCAGTCCCGTTCTCCTCAATCAGACGGCTGCACTGGTTGAATGGGGTGCCGCCCCACAGGTCCACGAGGAAGAGGATCTCTTCCTTCTGGCTGAACGTGTCGATGGCTGCCTTAACCTTGGCATAGAAATCGTCAGGACCCATCTCTGGCGTCAGGACGATTGCTGCAACGTCCTCTTGGGGACCGAAGATCATCTGTCCCGACTCCTTGATGCCCTCGGAGAACTTACCGTGGCTGGCTAGGATGATACCTACCATCTACCTACCTCCTTTTCGTACAATCGACGTGCATTGCCTGCCAGCAGAATCACCTTGCACAAAATTCCTGCGCATTTTGCACAAGGCTTCTACATCACGTAATAGATTCTACTGTTCGGCAATCTGAAAGCCACGCTTTTTTGCTTTTTCTTGACGCTGTTTTGCGCAGTGGATGAAAAAGGGACGGCAGCGGTAGATGGAAACTGATCTGCAAGAAATGCAAGATAAACAGGTACAAAAACGTCAATCAGGCATGACTGTTCATAACTTTATATCACGTTATTTACTGAGCCCCATACTGCCGAGCCACCCCCAGCGAGGCTGTGCCATCAAACCGTAAGCGCTGAGCCACAGAGCGAGCGGCATTCTCCGCACCTCCTGGCCGACAGCATCCATCACGATTTCGTTGCCAATATAGAGGCAGACATGTCCATGGATAAGCCCCTGCGCAGAAAAGGGGTGTTGCGGCACGGCGATAATCATGCCCACCTTCAGGTCACGCGTGTCCTCGTAGTGGCAATACCCGTCATAGAGGGATTTCGCATCCCCCAGCACAACGCCAAGGCCAAGGCGAGAGAACGCCTGCTCGACCCAACTTGCGCACAAGTCGGCGCCAGGCGAGGGTGTCCCGTGTGCGCACGCCACAAACCGCCGCTGAAGCGCACTCGCCTCTTTAAGAATCTGCGGCTCATGCCCCACAGCTACGGGCCGTGACACAGGCTGTCCCCACTTCGAGAGGCCCCCTCGCACAAACCCGCGCTTTTCAAGCGTCTGCAACAACTTCTCTTCGTCAGTCACGCCCATCCCCTATCCAGTTCGTCGTGGATGTGGGCACGCCTGTACGATACACAAAACACCCGCTCCAGATGAACATGGAGCGGGCGTCGCGTGCGCCTTAGGGTTAAGTGGGGCACGCCTCGAAAGTCAGTGCGCAACGACCCGCTGACACCAAGGTTCAGCGGGGCCGTTACACCCGAGTCGCAACGTTAGATGGCAGCCAAGGCCTGGTCGAGGTCGGCGATGATGTCGTCCACGTCCTCGATGCCCACCGACAGGCGGATGAGGTCTTCGGAGAGGTGCGCCGCCTCGAGCTGCTCGGCGGTGAGCTGGCTGTGCGTGGTGGACGCCGGGTGGATGATGAGGCTCTTGGCGTCGCCCACGTTGGCGAGCAGGGTGTGGAGCTTGACGTTGTTGATGACCTCAAGGCCGCCCTGGCGACCGGCCTTGGTCCCAAAGACCACCACGCCGCCAAAGCCATGCTTGAGGATGCGGCTCGCCACCTCGTGGCTGGGGTCGTCCTCAAGGCCGGAGTAGCGCACCCACGACACCTTGGGGTGATCCTTCAGGAAGCGCGCCACGGCGAGTGCGTTGTCGCTGTGGCGCTGGACGCGCAGGCTGAGCGTCTCGATGCCCAGTCCGATGAGCTGGGCCGCATACGGGGAGAGGGTCGGGCCAATGTCGCGCAGGCGCTGCGCGAGCACGCGGGTGCCAAACGGGGCCGCAGGAGCCGCCTGGGTCCATATCGCACCGTGGTAGGACTCGTCTGGCTCGGTCAGCGTGGGGAACTTGCCGGGCACGGCGCCCCAGTCAAAGGTGCCCGCGTCAATCACGGCACCGCCGATGGTCGCGCCGTGGCCACCGATCCACTTGGTCAGGCTCTCGATGATGACAGCGGCGCCATCATCCGCCGGACGGTACAGGTACGGCGTGGCAAAGGTGTTGTCCACGATGACGGGCAGGTTGAGGGACTTGGCCGCATCCACCAGCGCGGGCACGTCGGCCACGTCCACCAGCGGGTTGCCGATGGTCTCCACATACCAGAACTTGGTGTTTTCCTGCGTGGCCGCCACGAAGGCGTCAATGTCGTTGTTAGGCACGAACGTGGTCTTGATGCCCAGGTCATCGAGGGTGTGCAGCAGGATGTTCCACGTACCTCCGTAGAGTGAGTCGGACGCGACGATGTGGTCCCCCGCCCTGGCGATGTTGGTGAAGGCCAAAATCTCCGCCGCATGTCCGGAGGCGACGGCCACGGCAGAGGCGGCGCCTTCGATGGCGGCCACGCGCGCGGCAATGGAATCGGTGGTGGAGTTGGTCAGGCGGCTGTAGACGTTGCCCGGGCGGGACAGGGCAAACTTGGCCGCCGCGTCCTCGGCGTCGTCAAACTGCCAGGCAGCGGTGGCATAGATGGGAAGGGCGGCAGCGCCCGTGACCGGGTCGGGAGCCAGGCCGGCATGGACCTGCAGGGTGTTGAAGTGCTTGGCGGGATCAGATGCAAAGGTGGGGTTAAGCTCGAAAGACATGGGAGATCCTCTCTGGTGTTAAGCGTGCGCCTTGTCGTTGCGGGGGGCGGGGCAAGGCGAGAGAGGATCCCCCGTCTTGCCCCTAGGGCATGAACAACCCGAGGCAAATGAGCCAGTTGTATGTGTGCTTCTTCTTCATGGCTAAGAATCCTACCAAAATGCTTCTATTTATCCACAACGTTTTCTTTGCGGAAACAAAACGCCCGTCCCGGGAGTCCGGGACGGGCGCGCTCGCACACCAGAAGCTGACGGGGAGGCGAACCCCGTCGCAGGTCAGGCTTTAGTAGTTGACCGACTGCTCCTCGAAGTAGCTCTGCGGGTGGTTGCAGGCCGGGCAGACCTTGGGGGCCTTTTCGCCAACGTGCAGGTGGCCGCAGTTCAGGCACTTCCACACCTTGACACCAGCACGCTCAAAGACCTCGCCCTTCTCGACGCGCTCGGCGAGCTTGCGATAGCGCTCCTCGTGAGCCTTCTCGATGTCGCCGACCAGGCGGAACTTGGCTGCGATCTCCTTGAAGCCCTCCTCGTCCGCAACCTTGGCGAACTCGGGATACATGCTCGTCCACTCTTCGTTTTCGCCAGCAGCGGCAGCAAGCAGGTTGTCGAGGGTGCTCGGCACCTCGCCGCCGTGCAGATACTTGAACCAGAGCTTGGCATGCTCGCGCTCGTTGCCCGAGGTCTCGGCAAAGATCTCTGCGATCTGGACGTAGCCGTCCTTCTTGGCCTTGCTTGAGAAGTAAGCGTACTTGTTGGTTGCCTGGGACTCGCCAGCAAAGGCGGCCTCAAGGTTCTTCTTAGTCTGCGAGCTCTCGAAATCTACTGCCATGGGAACTCCTCTCTCCTCTGTGGGCGCCCCGTGGGCGCAGGCTGGCCCCATTCCAGCCTGTTCTCTATCTTACTCGCTTGTGGGTAAAACGGCTAGGCAGCCCGCGGCCAACGCGACACGAAAGGGTGGGACCCCTGACACGAAAGGGTGGGACCCCTACGTATCAGACGACCCAACGGCCCTCGCAACAGGTGCAGAACCCCTCGTGCGAAAGCTCCTCAAGCAGGCCATTCACCGCTTCGGTGGAGATTGCGTCGCGCCCGTGGGACCGCTCCTCCTCTGAAAGCAGTTCTGCCAGCTCTTGGGGGTCTGCGCCTTCGCGGTGCGCCAGGAGCGCCCGGACGAGCATGGCACGCCTCTGCCGGTGAGACCCCTCAAAGCGCGACTGCCGCACGTGCGCGCTCGAGCGCCTTGATGGGTTGGGTACCGTCCGCTTGAGCCAGGCACCGTAGTCGAGCAGCGCAAAGAACCAGGTACGCGGGTCGTCGGCGGGGTTGCTCGCATCGGGCGGGCAGCATACCTCCACCAAGGGCACCAGCTCGCGGTCAGGCACCTTCTGGGCCTCGGGAAAGAGCTCGTGGAGAAAGACGGTGCGGACGTTCGTCTCGAGGTAGACGCCCGGGAGGTCGAGGGCAAAGGCGCGTATGCCCGCCGCCGTCGCGGGGCCGATGCCGGGAAGCGCGACCAGGCCCTCCACGTCGCACGGCATCTCTCCCCCGCCAAGGACCACCTGCTGGGCGGCATGCCACAGGGCGAGAGCTCGGCGGTTGTAGCCCATGCCCTGCCACTCCTCCAGCACCTCCGCCGCCTCTGCCGAGGCAAGCGCGCCGACGTTGGGAAAGCGCTCCAGCCACCTCTGCCAGCGGCCGTCCACGCGGCTCACCTGCGTCTGCTGCAGCATGACCTCGGAGACCCACACCTCGTACGGGTCGCGGGACCTCCTCCACGGCAAGTCGCGATAGAGCTCCGCGCCACGCTCGAGCACGCGGCTTCTAAAGCTCACGAGTTGTGGCGAGAGCGCGGGTCCGCGCCCACCTGCTTGGGTTGCATCGATTGTTTGGCCTGGCACCTGGCGTTACCCCTCTGCCGGTGTCCCCTCTTTGGCCTGCTTCAGCTCCTCTGGCGTCAGCGCGACAAAGGCGTGGCCGTTCAGCGGGTACGGGCAACGCTGCTCCATGACGACCTGATACAGCGTCACCGCGTCAAAGTAGTCGCGAAGCAGGCTCTCTGCCTCACACCAGATGACGGTGAAGGCGCAGCCAGCCTTGAGGGGGCAGTTCTCATCTTTCGACATAGTAGTATTGCATTCGCCGACACAGATGGGCCCCTGAATAGCCTCCACGATCTGACACATGGTCGTCTGCTTGGGATCTACCGCCAGCTTCATCCCCCCGCGACTACCGCGTACGCTCGAGACTATTCCCGCTTGTACCAAGTCATGTTGTATGGAACGTGCAAAAGAGTACGGCACGTCATTCTTCTCGGCGGCGTAACGGACAGAGATCACGGTGTCGTTACTTCGTACGAGCTCAGCAAGCATGCGAATGGCGTAGTCGGTCTTTTTTGAGATCTCCATGGCGTCCCCTTCCGCCGCCAGGCCGATTGCGCAGGAGGCCCGTCATGTGCAACAAAACACGGTGCTATGCGCTAGTCCCCCATTTAAGTATCGCCCATTTGCGACGCTTTGCAGCCAACTTCATTAAATAACTTGGATTGACGGCAAAGGCGGTTCGAGCAGTGGAGAGGAGGGGCACGTCGCTTCCGTGGTCACCGTATGCATATCTGATGTACCACCCGTCGGTGCCAAAGCGATCACTTGCCCACTTGATAACGGCATCTAGCTTTGCTTTTCCTTCGGTGACGTCACCTTCGACGTTTCCCGTGTAGTCGCCGGACGCGTCACGTTCCATCTCGGTGGCCACATAGCCGTCCATGTTCAGGAACTCTGCCGCACGCTCGGCCACGTCGCGGAAGGTAGCCGAGGCAAGGAGGGTGACGCAGCCCTCTTCCTTGCGGCGCGCGACCTCCCTCACGCCCTCGCTGCGATAGCGGCTGACCATGACCTCGTCGTGGAAGTCGCGCATGGTCTGCCTGATCTCTTCGGGGGTGCGGTCGTGGAGGGCCGCGATGATGACCTCGCGCGGCTCGTCCTGGCGCTGGGGAAGATGCAGCTTGTAGCGAGCGCCCCACCACGCAAGGCGCGTCGCCCGAGGCACAGAGACCACCTTGCGCGAAAGCAGATAGAGCGAGATGAGCGAACCCGACTGACCGTTAATGAGCGTCCCGTCCAAGTCGAAGACCGCAATGGGGGTCTTTTGGCCCAAGGTGTTCCTCCCAGAAAAGAAAAGGCCCCGTTACCGGGGCCTGTGCGCGCAATGGCGGGATGTAAGGGACTTGAACCCTCGACCTCCGACGTGACAGGCCGGCGCTCTAACCAACTGAGCTAACACCCCGTGCTGGTGCAGAAGCTATTCTACACAGAAACTGAGACGCTTGTCTAGGGGAATTTTTGAAATCTGGAAACTGATGTTGCGGAAAGGGCTCCGGTACCGCATGCAGGGGTCCCACCCTTTTGTGCGGTTTGGGGCGCCTACAGCTCGCGGCGAGCCTCGATGGCGCGCCCGAGCGTCACCTCGTCTGCATACTCGAGGTCCCCGCCCACGGGAAGGCCGCTTGCCAAGCGCGTCACCCTCACGCCAAGCGGGCGTATGGTCCGCGCAAGGTAGGTCGCCGTGGTCTCGCCCTCCACGTCGGGGTTCGTCGCGAGGATAACCTCCTGCACCTCTCCCGAGGCAAGGCGCTGCAGGAGCTCGCGCACGTGCAGCTGCTCGGGGCCGATCTTGTCCATGGGGCTGATGACGCCACCCAGCACGTGGTAGAGGCCGTGGTAGGAACCCGTGCGCTCGATGGCCGACACGTCACGCGGCTCAGAGACCACGCAGATGCTGGCCTTGTCGCGCGACGCGTCCGCACACACGTCGCAGGTGTCTCGCGTGGCGTAGCTAAAGCAGATGGGGCAGAAGTGCACCTGCTGCTTGACCTCGAGGATGGCGTTTGAGAGGCGCCTGGCCTCCTCGGAGTCCGCCTCGAGCAGGTAGTAGGCGATGCGCTGCGCGGACTTTGGGCCGATGCCCGGCAGGCGGCCCAGCTCGTCAAGCAGGCGCTGGAGGGCGCGGCCGTCGTTGTGCGCGTCCATTCCTAGAACATCCCCGGCATGCCCATGCCGCCCGTGATGGCGCCGAGCTGCTTGTTAGCGACCTCCTGAGCGGAGGAAAGCGCCTCGTTGACGGCCGCGAGGACCATATCCTGGAGGAAGTCGACGTCCTCGGGGTCAAGCGCCTCGGGGTCGATGGTGATGGCGGTGATCTTCCCGTCGGCGGTGGCGGTGACCTTGACCATGCCGCCGCCCGCCGAGGACGAGACCTCGATGTCCTTCATGCGCTCCTGCGCCTCGAGCATCTGCTCCTGCATCTTGCGGGCCTGCTTCATGACCTGCTGCATGTTCATTGCCATGGCTTCTCTCCTTTGTGTGGGCCTACTCGTCGGGGTCGGTGTCTGCGGACGGTGCTGCGACCGTGCTCATGGTCACGCCCTCGCCAAAGACGTCGGTCAGCATCGACATGATGGCGGCCGCCTCGTCGTCGGTCGGGGCCTGGGCTGCGGCCTGCTGCGGCGCTGGGGCGGGCTTGGGCGCGGGCTCTGCCTTGGGCTGTGGTGCGGGAGCTGGTGCGGCGGCAGGTGCGGGGGCGGGCTGCGGCACGGGTTTCGGTGCAGGCGCCGGGGCTGGCTGTTGCTGCGGTGCGGGCGCTTGCCGCGGCGCGGGAGCGGATGCCTGCGGCAGGGGGGAGGGAGCGAAGTACTCGTCCTCCTCGTAGGGAGCGGCGGCCGCGTCGTCGTAGGGAACCTCCTCGTAGGGAGGCGTGTCGTCCCAGGGCATGGGATAGCTGGGGACAGGCGCTGACTGTGGCGCGGGAGCGGGTGCTGGGGCTGGCTGCGGCGCCGGCGCGGGTGCCGGCGCGGGCGCCTGGGCCCTCTCGCTGCGCGCGATGTCCGCGCCCTTGAGGCTCGACTCCACGTACGAGATCCGCCTTCTCCCAAACGCGCGCATGACCACCGGGGCTATGGCCTCTCGCACGTCCTGGCGCTCGAGCATCTTGCAGGCAAAGGTCGACCCCTTGGGAAGCGAGACCGTGAGCGTCTCGCCGTCGTCAGAGACGATGGACGAGTTCATGAGCAGCGTGCCGCGCGACGGCATGCTGGCAAGGAGCTCGTCGCACACCTGGCGCCAGCGGCGCTGCAGGTCACCGGGGTCGGTGACCGCGTGCGTGCTCGTGGGCGCGGGCTGCGTGGGCGCTGCCTGCGCAGGAGCGGACGCTGCAGGTGCGGGGCCTGCTGGGACCGCAGCTGGCCGCGGGACGACCTGTGCGGGGGCGGGTGTCACAGGGCGCGACGGAGCTGCCACCGACAGAGGCGTCGATGCCGGCTGCGGAGCCCCCGTCTGCCTGGGGGCGGGGCGCTCTGCCGCAGGTGCCGCGGGAGTCGCAGGTGCCACGGGAGCTGCGGGTATCGCAGGAGTTGCGGGAGCCGCAGGTGCCACGGAAGCTGCCTCGGAGGCTGCGGGGGCCTGGACTGGCGCGCCCGTCGGCGCTGCCTGGGGCACTCCCGCTTCCATGAGACGGGCAAGGCGTCCCTCGAGGACGGCCACCCGCTCGGCAAGCGCGTCGAGCGTGAGCTCGCTTTCGGGGCGCGCGATCCGCGTGAAGGCGAGCTCCAGGACGAGGCGCTGGTTGGGGGCCGTGCGCATCTCGCTCGACGCGTCCCCCAGCACGCCCATGGCACGGGAGATGCGGTCGACCGACCCAAACGCACGAGCCTCCTCGGCCAGGCGGGCAAGGGCGTCTCCCTGCGCGGACACGACGCCCGGCCGCTCCCCCACCGCGGCAACCACGTAGGCGTCGCGCAGGTGGGCGGCAAGCTCGCGGGCAAACTGCAGCAGGTCTCGTCCGGACTCGACGAGCCCCGCCACCTCCGCGAACAGCCGGGGGACGTCGCGCGAGGCAAGCGCGAGCGCCACCTCGGAAAGCGTGGAGGCGGGAACCTCGCCCAGGAGGTCCTGCGCGGCGTCGAGCGTGATGGCCCCGCTCGTGTACGTGGCAAGGCGCTCCAGATCGGACAGGGCGTCGCGCATGCCGCCGCGCGCGTGGAGCATGACCAGCTCCAGCGCCTCGCGGTCGTAGGTGAAGCCCTCCTGCTGACACACGTACTCAAGGCGCCCGAGCAGCTCGTCGTTGCTGATGGGGCGGAAGTCAAAGCGCTGGACGCGCGAAAGGATCGTCTCGAGGACCTTCTGCGGGTCGGTCGTGCACATGACGAAGACGACGTGCTCGGGAGGCTCCTCCAAGGTCTTGAGCAGCGCGTTGAACGCCGCCGGGGTCAGCATGTGGACCTCGTCGATGATGTAGACCTTGTAGCTGCCGCGCACGGGGGCGTAGCTCACGCGGTTGATGATCTCTTCTCGCACGTTGTCGACGCCGGTGTTGGACGCGGCGTCCAGCTCGTAGACGTCGGGATGCTCGCCTGCGGCGATGAGCTGGCATTCCTCGCAGGTGCCGTCGGGGAGGTGCCCCGCGCCCTGCTCGCAGAGGAGCGCCTTGGCGAGCAGGCGCGCCATGGTCGTCTTGCCCGTGCCGCGCGGGCCACAGAAGAGGTATGCGTGGCTGGTGCGCCCTTCGAGCACGGCGCGGCGCAGGGTTGCGACGACATGCTTCTGGCCCACGACGTCGTCAAACGTCTGCGGACGATACTTTCTGTACAGAGATTCCATGGCGCCTCCGTCCGGCGGGTCTCCCCGTTAAAGTCACGGGTTCAAGTATACGGCAGGCGTCGGACGGGATGTGGGACGGGTCGTTGGCTAAGCCGATACGTAAGGGTCCCACCCCTTCGTATCACTTCTCCTTGCTTAGGTGGCTCTTTATCAGGCCAAAGACCGTCGGCACGAGCGACACGCCAATGATGCCCACGATGAGCAGCTCGAAGTGCTTCTGCACGAAGGGGATGCCGCCAAAGAAGTATCCCAGGAGGGTGAATCCCGTCGACCACGTGAGGCCGCCCAGGATGTTGAAGACCACGAAGTCGCGCCAGTGCATGCCGCCCATGCCGGCGAGGAAGGGCACGAAGGTGCGGATGAACGGGAAGAAGCGGCCCAGGAAGATGGCGAGCTTGCCCCACTTCTCCAGGAACTGCTCGGACTTCTCGATGCGCTCGGGCGTCATGGCCTTGACCTTGCCGGACTCGATGATCTTGCGGCCAAAGAAGTGGCCGATCATGAAGTTGCACTGGTCGCCCGCGACGGCCGCGATCCACACCACCGGCAGCAGGATGGCGATGTTGAAGCCGCCGCCGTTGGCAAAGAATCCGGACGCGAAGAGAAGCGAGTCTCCTGGCAGGAAGGGGAAGAACACGACGCCTGTCTCGATAAAGATGACGAGGAAGACAAAGCCGTAGGCAACGAGGGGACCCATGGCGATGGCGCTTGCGATGAAGCCACGCGGATCGCGGAGCAACTCGACAAAGAAGTTGATGATGGGCATGCGACCTCCGGGTCAAGGTATGAAAGGAGCACGCTCGGTGGATACGGGCGCCCGCCAGGGACCCCTTATGGCTGCTGTCTCCCGACCCTGACCAGGTTCGAGGTGTGACGTCGCCCGCACCCACCCAACGTGCTCGAATAGCTACTGTAGCACAACTACGCCTACCGCACTTTGGGGTCCCACCCTTTTGTGCGGTACCGCACAAAAGGGTGGGACCCCAAAGTGCGGTTGTCCTGGACGTCAGGCCTCGAAGGGGAAGGTGTAGGGCAGGCCCAGGTGGTCGCGCACCTCGAGGATCTCCTTCTGGACCGCCTCACCCACCGGCACGCCCTTGTCCTTGCGCTCCTGCCACACCAGCCACTCCTTCTCCCCCGCCGTGTAGATGCGGTCGTATCCAGGAGCCTTTGCGGAGGCGCGCAGGGCTCGGCAGATGTCGCCCGCGATGCGCCTGAAGGTCTCCTGGCCACAGAACGCCTCGGGGTCCACGACGAAGAAGAAGTGACCCAGGTGGTACATCTCCGGGTTGCCATTGGCGTCGATGCCGTTCAGGGCCTTCATGAACTGCCCGCCGGCAAGGGCCGCGGAGAGGATCTCCACCACCGTGGCGTAGCCGTAGCCCTTGTAGCCGCACATCTCGTCTCCCGGACCGCCGCCGAGCGGGGCCAGCGCGGCCGTGCCGTCCACCAGCATGTCGAGGATGGCCGCGGCGTCCGTGGGCGTGCTGCCGTCGCGCGCGACGACCATGCCTTCTGGGACGGGCAGGCCCTCGCGCGCGTCGTACTCGATCTTTCCGCGCTGCACGATGGACGTGGCGCAGTCAATGCAGAAGGGAAAGTCCTCGTCGGTGGGGAACGCAAAGGTGAGCGGGTTGGTCCCCAGCATGTTCTCGACGCCAAAGGTGGGCGCAATGGAGGGGCGGGCGTTGGTTCCGGTAAGCCCCAGCATGCCCTCCTTGCTGGCCATTGTTGCCCAGTAGCCCGCGATGCCGTAGTGCGTGGAGTTGCGGATGGCGCCGCCCGCCATGCCGTAGGTGCGGGCCTTGTCTATGAGGCGCGTCATGACGTGATGCGCCGCCACCATCCCCATGCCGTCGTGCGCGTCCGCCACGATGGTGGTCGGCGTCTCCTTGACGATCTCGAGATTGGTGACCGGCAGCAGCGTCCCCTTGACGATGCGGTCGATGTAGATGGGCTTGAAGCGGTTGCAGCCATGGCTCTCGATGCCGCGACGGTCGCTCTCGAGCAGGACGTCGGCGCAGATGGCCGCGTCATCGCGCGGCACCCCGTAGCCCACGAAGGCATCGGTCAGAAAGTCGTTCATTAGCTCCCACGAAACGTACGGCCTGGTCTCCATGGCTCTCCTTCCTCGGCTTTCATCCGTTGTAGCTTCATCTTAAGACGTATGGAAGACTGCCGAGAAGCGTGTCGGCGAGAGGTTTTGCGCACGTCGGGTGGTCGCCGGCATAAGGTGGGAGGAAATGCTCCTACAAACATGCTGAATCAGGCGCTCGCAGTCGCCGCTCAGTCATAAGGTGAGAGGAAATGCTCCTAGGATTTCGACAAGCCGCAAAAGAAGGGCCTCGCACGAGGCGAGGCCCTTGCCCAACTCGATTGAAACCTGCACCGATAATTTGCTATGCGTCTTGGCGGGCTTGACTATAGCCAGAACCCGCCTAGCATGATTGCGCGCGGTGCGGTGACCCATCTACCTGCTGGCATCCCGAGGGACTGCCCTCAAGCCGA
>Ga0256405_10002472_pt1 | contig 42326 bp, 27 predicted proteins | sample RumenRJG_02DNA_FD_189096 | JGI IMG/M metagenome (GOLD analysis project Ga0256405, IMG submission 189096) | Bovine rumen microbial communities from Lethbridge, Alberta, Canada - RJG_02 | ecosystem: Host-associated > Mammals > Digestive system > Stomach > Rumen | place: Canada: Alberta... | reverse complement strand
CAGAAGTAAGAGATACTGTCCCCGAATATGATGATGAATACGTCACCTTTGATTACGGCTGGCATGCCGTTGGATCAAGCTCAGCCCTGCATGACACCTTGAGATTCGCAAATTATTACGGTTTTGGCGTCGTTGATGCGCACAAAGCCGTACTTAAGGCTCAGCAGTGCGACGAAGACCAACATTGCGCCAAACGTTCAGAACTTCCAAACGATTACTTCAGCAGCAATGAGGATCCGTGCTCTTCAGAAGACGGCGGATTCACCGTGACATGCAGCCTTACCGAACTGATAAACGCTGAAGATGAAAATCCTCCTGAATCAGCCATGGAAATTGAGAATGTTTCCCTCGATGTGATATCGCTGAGATACGCAACTTCAGATAACCATTACTGCTCTTTGGCACATTCCGGAAACATGATTGGTATTGCCTCGGCAAACAATCTGCTGCAGATTACCATAAAATCTCCTGACGGGACTGTATCACTCGTCAAACCGGTATATGCAAATTGGGACTTTAACGGAAAGAAGATTCAGGAACACTATTCATCCGATGCCGCATTCCTCATCAATTCTTCTGACTTCTATACCGAAAAGGTTTCGGCAACGGACACATTCACTGTTGAATTCATGAGCGGATGCCCGATTGACGTTTCCAAACTCAATGAAGACTTTTCAATTGTGGTCACAGGTTATGAGGACAGCGGATCTTAACGGCCGGAGTCACTCTGAAACTTTAACTTAATAGGAAAACGACAGCCGGAATCTATCCGGCTGTACGCTTAACGGATAACGGACAATCAGGAAACCCCGTGCGGAATTCCGGATGTCAGTCTTGGAGATATGTTTATGAAATGTCCTTTTTGCCAAAAAGAAATCAACGACAGTTCCAAATTCTGTCCTGAATGCGGAAAAAAACTGCAGTCTGACACCATTTCTGAAAACAGCAGGCTTCAGGACACTGAGGTTTCCGATGATAAGGAGCCTGCTAGCGGATTGAAATCCACTGCCGAAACCGCCGGAAACTTTCAGAAAGACGCTGATTTCGAGACGGAACGTAAGGAAGAATTCAGTCAGACGAACAATGACCCGGAGCTTAATGCAGTCATCAAAAAACTCGACAACATGAACATCATGCAGATTGTCTGTCTCGTGTCTTTTTTTATTCCCGTGGTGAATTTACTGGGACAGATTCTGCTTCTTGTCATTGTCATCATGTCTCTCGGTCTGTCCGTCAGGGTAAGCAGTGTTTTACGCAGATTCCGCTATTATGAATATGCCAGGATATCTGAGGGCATTAAAACCAAGTGTGCGGTCATACTGCTGTCGTCAATACTGATGGCGGTAGCGGCAATCATCATGCTTATCGGCGTCGGACGACAGTCCGTTACACTGATGGTTGGAGGCTATGCCGTCTGTTTCGTTATGTCACTTGTGGCAACGGTGCTTGAAATTTACTGCTTCCTCCGCCTCTACACCATAATGAACGTTATGGATTCAATTGCACACAACAGGGAACATCCGAAGAAGCCGGGAGCCGGACTGGTTATCTGTGTTCCCATTGTTTTTGTACTGCTCATATTTACGCTCTCAGGCATAGCTGCTGTCATCGGTTTACCGATAGTCATTCAGCATATGAAAAACTGCATTTTTACCGAAATCCTCATGGAGGCCCACAATGTTCAACGACAGGCTGCAATCTGCGCCCATGAATATAATTACACTGATTTTGCGGGAATCTGCGACAACACCTCTGAGGCCGCCGAGGGCTTCGGCTGGAAGCTGCGTTCACCACGCGACTACGCTACCGAATACGTGGACTCAATAGAGGTAACATCGACAAATGCTGAAGACAGCGATTCGGGATATCCTGAAATAAAGGTTACCGTTAATGCAAAGGACAGTTATTTTCCGGATCCCGATCCAAAAATCACCTATGTGGGGATAGCAATCAATGACGATATCCGCTGGCGACTGGATCCAAGAGAAACCACCGTTATCATAGATATACAGTCACCATGGTCGGTCTGGGATATACGCTGATTTACGGAAATTTCCTAATGATAACGGCGGCAGGACAAACATCCTCGCCGCCATTATCGTTAAATAAGATTCAGATCCGAAAACCTGAAGTCTGAACGTCCGTCAGTCAAACCAGTTGCCTTCCTGTTTTTCGTCATCGGCAAGATTTATGTTCTTGCGGAACAGAATGGTGAGAGCTCTCTGAAGCTTATCCTCTTCCACAACTATCATGTCGGTGCTGATACCGTACTTGGTAGCGAATGCATCGAGACCTTCAATGGCCTTCGGGCATGACGGATCGGATACTGCAAGATAAAGAGTGTTATCCACGATGCCCATCGGAACAAGCTCATATTTCATGCAGTAATCTTCGTTGAGATATTTCTGTGGAGCAGTTTTGGGATTGAACTGACTGAAATCCATTGACGGGAGTGCATACTCTTCAGCCAGAAGATCCATGAGCTGCTTTGGTTCAGCATAACTGAGACTGATTACCGTCGCTATAACTGACTTCTCATATTCTTCACATTCACCGATAACAACGCTTTTTTTAGGACTGCTGATAATTCCCTTATCAACAAGAAGATTCAGTAAGGCTGACTCTAATGGCATACGTATATTCCCCAAATAGACTTCTTTAAAAACAGTAACATGCCCGCCCTTACCTTTTGCGGTCCGCATGAGCGGAAAACGGTCGTTTTCCGGAATATGCGGATTATTATTAGACTATGATTACCGCAGGGCTGTTTTAAAAATTTTTTATAGGCGACACACAAATTTCAATACCTGTTTACTATTTTACAATAAAATCATGTTATTTTTCAGTGAAGTTATTGTTACATATCACAAAAATTCTATCGAAAATTCCATTTTTATTAAAATCTGAGAAGCCCTTGATAAATTCCACGTATCTTGCCCCTGATTTCTGCTTTATTCGGGATGCCTCACTCACGGTTTCACTGCTGAACATGTACTTGCCGTCGGTGATGAAGAGAACATCGGCCCTGGCAAAATCAGGCTCATTCTCTATCATTTCCGACACCTTAAGCATGGCATTATCTATGGATGTACCTCCTCTGAATGAACGTCTGAGGAAGGAATTCACCTCTTCAAGCGATGCCTCGGTACGACTGCTTTCCACGGTAATGTTTTCAGTTTCGATGGCGAAGTTTATGATGTGACATGGTCTTGATGCCTCGAGACACTTAAGGGCCAGAACCAGAGCAACGGCTTTGCCGTAGTCTTCAGCCTCACCCTTCATTGATCCGCTGGTGTCGACACAGATTATGACAGGCCCCTTTTCCTCCTGCTTCTGCGGTTCGGTTCCCTTTCCTCCTTCAAAAACACGGGCCATTCTTATGAAATCAAAGGTAAGAAGGCAGCGGTTTATGAGCTTTATGTCAAAGAGGAGCTCCAGATCCGGATCGGAAAGTCCCGCCAGTTCTTCCGGCAGGGCATAGTCAAGCGTGTCACCCAGCGTGACACCTGATATGTGCTCCCCGCGCACGTTCCTGCGGTATTTGGCCATTCTTTCGGTATAAATCTTTTCTGCCCTGTCTCCCGCAAGGACATCCAGACTCAGGTACCTTCCCAGGGACTCAAGCATTTTCATGAGAGGAATGTTTTTCCTGACCACGTTAAGGTATTTCAGGAATATGCCGCCGGATGTCGAAGGGCGAACCTTCGAATAGGCACTCAGTACCGTTTCGCGTCCGTCGGTATTCCCCCTGTTACGCTGTTTCAGGTAGGCGGAAAGATAATGCTCCGTCATTTCACGGGTTTCCTCGTCATCTCCGCTGCCGCCGAAGGATCTGGCATAAACGGAATACGGGATCCCCTGCCCGGTACAGAAACTGATATTGTCCCACATTTCGTTGAACTGGGTTTCAAGAGCCCTTTCGAGGAAGCTCCTCATGGACTCTTCCTTCTTAAGCTCCAGTCTGCTTATCTCGTTTCTTACCGTGGTAATCAGGGCTTTTCTGATTCCGTCAGCCACATTGAACTCACGTCTGCACCGGTCGGTGAGATCCTCAATTCTGTCAGTCTGCAGCATGCCGTCCTGCCGGGACCTGAGAGCATGGAGCTCCGTTTCGGCCGCTGCAAGTCCGGACATGCGCTCGCGCAGTTCACCGGAATACAGCTGACTGTGAAGATACTTCTCCCCCAGAACATCCAGATCGGAAAGATATTTCTCCTTTTTGCGAAAATCTTCGAGGGATCTGCGGGCAAGATAATCCGCCAGGAGAAGATCCGACGCATACCTGCTGTGATTTTCCAGTCTGGAATTAAAGGCCCCGGAGAGAGAGCCGTTAAGTCTGTTCAGTCCTGCAAGTGCCGCATCGATATTGTTGATTACGGATGGAGACGGAGTCCTGAGTTCCCGAAGCTTATTCTCCCTGAGACTGCGGAGCTTTTCCACGCCGCAGGCATAGAAATCAGTTATCGGAAAAACACCCGGCACGGATCCGGTGCGTTCACGGGAACCGGTTACCGTTTTTCCTTCCGGGGAAGGTTCCGTGTCAGAAAATCCGGAAGTAACTGCAGACCGTTCCGTAACGGATACATCCGCACCGGACACATTCAGCGGATTAACACCGCCTCCGGCTGAAACGCCTGACGTCAGTTCAACTGTCCGCATATATCTCATTCCTTATCTGATGGCTGCCGTTATCATCCTTCCCGCCAACCGAATCGCACGGGACGGCATATGATGCGGCAGAAAGGTTAGACCGGGACCGTGCGAAACCCACGGTCACCGGCAGAAGCTCCTATTTTGCAGCATGTTTTCTTATGGAGTACTTGTCAACCAGCTCGGAGGCCACCTTTTCATAATAACCGGCCCTGGCTATTTCCGCATTAACAGGAGCGTAAACTTCCTCTATGATATCAGTAAGGCGCTTCTTCTGTTCATCGGAAAGGAAGATGTCATTGTTTACCGAATCACGTATGCCGTCAAGACGCGCTCTGGTGTCCTTTATAAACCTGGCGTTCTCCTCAATAATCCTCCTGACGGTTTTGAAGGAACTTATGGTCTCATTCAGGAACCGCAGAATGTCACTGGATATGAAGCTGTTAACCTCACCGCCGTTGTCAAAACGGATCTTTACGGACCTGCCTGTCGGAGCCTCCCTGGAGGATGCCTTTCCGCAAGGTCTGCCTTCATGATCCAGTACCGTAAACTCATCCTTCTGACTGAATTCGTCAAACGGTATTCTTGCTGAAGTAATGTCCAGTCTGTCTTCAGGCGACAGCTCAAGAAGCGCCTTTTCGTAATTTATTGTCTGAAGGCGCATGGCATTCCTGCCCGGAACCGGTGTTTCCCCGTCATTGAGAACGCAGTGGAGTCCCCCGGCAAACAGCTCGTTGTCTTCGTTAAAGGTGCAGTTAAGATGTCTGGCGGATGCCATACCGAGTCTGTTTACTTCAGAATCGAACCATCTGCGATAGCTTTCCTTTTCCACCCAGACATAGCCTCTGCCGTTATATCTTCTCTCGTAGGTTAACATCTCTCCCTTTGCCGGAGGGAAATTACCGTGCACGGTCTGATATATCACCCTGTCACCGTTTTCCATGGTCAGGATGTAGACGTCAGTGCCGGCAGTCATCATAAAACGACCCGGCATGTATTCGCCACGCTCCTCCGGTTTAAGCGGAACGACGGATTTAACGGCCGCAACGTCGGCGGCGTGTCTTTCAGCCCGGCCGCATTCCTCACTGAAAATACCTTCAAAATTAATTCTGATGGTTGTTTTGATCTTCTTTTCCAGACCGCCGAAATGACTCTGAATTTCAGAAATTCGGGCATACATCTCGAACCTGTCCTCAAGTCTGTTCTTAAGCCACAGCTGTACCAGCTTCGGCATGAGAACTGAAGGTGCCGTATAGCGTTCCTCCTCGAGAGACTGACCGTCACTGCCCCTGTGTCCCGGAACCGAGAATGTAAACACCTCTGTGCCTTCAGCATCACCCTTGGAGAAGTAACCGTTAAGATCACGGTAGAGAATAATCCTGATTACGTCACCGGTTTCCGGAAGCAGTATGGCCGTCTTTCCGTCCTTTACCTGATTTCTGCAGCCGGATATAACCTCCTCAGGATAAAGTGATTTGATATCCGTCTTTCTGAACCATGATTCAAGGTTCCAGAAATCGTTGGATTTAACGTAGGTAAAGCCGTAATCCTTAAGCATGCTGAAGGTAACCTTAGGTTCGTCACCCTCATTGAGCATTCTTATGGCAATGTTGTGATCGGTAAAGAGCTGCTCATTGCTGCAGGACGTAAGAATTTCATCAAGTATACGGCTGTTCTCCAGAATCTTTCCTTCATCAGTATTCCGTATTCTCTCATCCAGGGCTCTTCTCAGTTCACCGAGTATCAGTGTTCTGAGTCCGGCCTTTTCCGAAGGAGCATGCCAGAGAATGTCCTCCAGGAGAATAAGATACTTGATTGCAGCCTCATTCTCCTCATTGAAGAATGCCGCAGCCTTCAGATAGCGGGCACTCTGAACCCAGCGTCTGTCGGAAATGTAGGAAACTGAAGTCCCGGCCTTCTCATTTTCCGAGAAGCCGTCATACCCCTGTTTTACGTTTTTCCCTGCGGATTCCTCAGCGTATTTTGCGGAAAGTGCCTCGCGGAGGGAAGCCATTGCGCCTAGAAGTTCATCGGATAACCTGATGTCATCAATCAGCTTCTTCCAGTTTCCGTATTCTTCATCCGTAACGGCCAGATCCTTGAGCCGATCCCTGTGAAGATGCTCATCCCTGTCAACCTCAGGAGCAGAAAGAAGCAGCTTCCTGAAATTATCGGTACCGTGTACGGGTTCAATTACGAGTCTTACGATAAATCTGTCGTAAAGTGCGGCAAGATCATCCTCGCTCAGCGGAATCTCATTGGAGGCAACCACCATGTTCCGCAGCGGAGCCGACACTGTCTTATTGCCGTTGTGGTATGTTCTCTCGTTGATGAGGGTAAGAAGAGTGTTCAGTACTGCCGGAGAGGACTTCCATATTTCATCAAGAAAGGCAAAATCAGCATCGGCAAGATACCCGGCGGTTTTTCTTTCGTATTCATCCTGCTTCAGCTTTGAAATGCTTATGGGGCCGAAAAGCTCCTCCGGTGTACAGAACCTGTGCATCAGATGCTCAAAATATCTGCCGTTGCCGGCAAAGATTTCATTAAGTCTGCGGCATATTTTACTCTTTGCGGTTCCCGGAGGCCCGTACAGGAAGGTATTAAGCCCGCACAGGGTTGCCAGAACAGATGATCTGACGGTGTCAGTCCTGTCGGTCAGTCCGTCAGCCACAAGCTCAGTCAGCCGTCTGATTCTGCGCTTTAAGGAAAGAGAAACTTGAGTGTTATTATCAGCCGCTGCTGATTTGGAACCTGATTCCATAATCCCTCCGGTCGGTATGACGTTCCCGGGAAATATAGGGTTTTCCTCCGAAATATCTAAGCACCGGGAAAAACGCCCGTAAACGGTAACATGCCGAATTTCTTTCCGGTACGGAGGGAACTTAACCACATGACTCTGACGGAAGTATTTCCGCCGGGGGAACAGTCTCATTCATGGATACAAACAATTATTATGGGATTATACATCTTAAGATAATGCGGGTCTGCGATCCCCGTCGAAGGGTTCATGAATCGCCCTAATGAGCTTAACGACAGCTCGAAACCGTTGAAAAATAAAGGATTGAGACACGCTGATATCAGGCTGAACCTGCATGATCGCAAAATATGCCACATAATTATTATCTTTTATTTAACATCGGATTAACACAAAAGAATTCAGGCGGAAAAAACCTGACAGGTTGAATCGAAAAACTGCTTCTTCAGGCCAAAGACTATGTCGGACAGGCTCCGGTACAGACGCGGCATCTGTTGCAGCCGTGTCTTCTGCGGGAGGTGGACTTTACGTCCTTCCCTTCAGCCCTCAGCCTTCTTATTTCACGTGCTGTAAGCAGCATAAGCTCCTGAGCCTCATCGGGATTAACGGATTTATCCCTGAATGCGGCCTTCTGCTTTCTCGGCTTACGGATAATCTCACCGTCCACTGCTGCACTCCTGAAAATACTGAATATGACCGTAAATGAAAAGTCACTGCAGACGTACCGCACTTTTACATATTGCGGAACAATCTCTTACTCTTATCTTATACCACAAAAAACACCGTTCGGACAGTATGAACGCATACGGCCGCACTGAGAACGCATCACCCGTGGAGCCACTCATAAATCTGTTCCGCAAGCTTTCTGCTGATCCCGGGAACCTTGCTGATTTCATCCGCGCTTGCCTTAAGGAGCTCCTGCATGCCGCCCATGTGCTTGAGCAGAGCCTGACGGCGCACGGAACCGACTCCCGGAATATCCTGAAGCCTTGATGTTACACGACTCTTTTCCATGCGGTGTCTGTGTCCCGTAATGGCGAAACGGTGGGATTCGTCTCTTATGTGCAGCACCAGCTGCAGTGCCGGATTATCCAGGGTAAGATTATGCTCCTCATGGGTATATCCGGTTATCAGTGTTTCAAGCCCCGGTTTGCGGCCTTCGCCCTTGGCGACACCGATAAGAAAAGGAGGCATCACGTCCGTCACGTCCCTGAATATTTCACCAATCATGCGTTCAGCCTCATGGAGCTGTCCCATTCCGCCGTCAATAAACAGAACCTGCGGAACCTTTCCGTCCGCGGTAATGCCTCTGAATCTTCGCGTAAGAGCCTGATGCATTGCCGCAAAATCGTCACCGGGAGTAATCCCCTCGATGTTGAATCTGCGGTATTCCGAAGTATCAGGCCCCTCACGGTTAAATACCACGCATGATGCCACGGTAAGCTCACCCATGGTATGGGAAATATCAAAGCACTCCATACGTTCTACATCGGACAGTCCGAAAAGCTCCTCAAAGCTTTCGATTCTTTCAGCCATGGTATTCTCATGGGCAAGTCTTGATCTGAGTGATGCTTCCGCATTGGCTCTGGCAAGACGCAGGTAGCCCGCACGTTCACCTCTGACGGTTGCCGTAAGTCTGACGTTTTTAGAAAGGGTTCTGTTAAGCGCCTCTTCAATTTCCCGGATGTTTTCAGGCTCTGCCGAAAGAATAATTTCATCAGGAATGCTGCGTCCGTGCCTGTCGATGAGATAGAACTGGCCTATAAATGACTCGAGCAGATATTCGGGCGAATTATCGGCCGGCATCTTAGGAAAGTAGCTTCTGGTTCCGAGGATCTTACCCGTTCTGATAAACAGCACGTGCACACAGGCAAGGCCGTCCTCAACCGCACATCCGAGGATATCAAGATCGCTTGATATTTCGCCGCTGACGCTCTGCTGCTCCTGAACCTTGCGCAGGTTTGTCAGCTGATCCCTGAACTTAATGGCCTTTTCAAAATCCAGATTTGCGGAAGCGGCATCCATCTCTTCAACCAGATCATTCAGAAGCTGCTGATTCTTTCCCTGCAGAAAAAGACGGCAGAGATGAACCTGTCTGGCATACTCCGCGTCATCACAGATCTCCGGCACGCACGGAGCCATGCATCTGCCCATCTGGTACATGAGGCACGGTCTTTTTCTGTTTCTGTATACGGTGTCACTGCACTGTCTTACGGGAAATATCTTCTGCAGAAGACGGAGTGACTCACGTACGGCACCTGAACTGGGATATGGTCCGAAATAGGTGCCCCTGCTTTTCTTGGCCCCGCGATGGGAGGATATTCGGGGATGTTTTTCATCAGTGAGGAGAATATACGGATATGACTTATCATCCTTCAGGAGAATGTTGTATTTCGGCTGATACTGCTTTATGAGATTGCATTCCAGGATAAGCGCATCCGTTTCTGAAAAGGTGACCGTGAATTCAATATGATCAATAAGCGAAACCAGCTTTGCCGTCTTGACGTTCGGCAGGTCCTTCATGAAATACTGACCGAGGCGCTTTCGGAGATCCTTCGCCTTGCCGATGTAGATAATCACACCGTCACTGTTAAACATGCGGTACACGCCGCTCTGATGCGGTACCGTTGCCAGGAAGGCTTCACTGTCAAAACTCATGTCGTGTCCGTCCCCGCCGTTAAAACATATCCGTAACAACCGGTACCGGAAGACGCCCGTCACGAAAACCGCAAGACGTCTTTCCCATCAGTAACCGGCCGTTACCGGTCTTTACATTACAAACTGACTTACCATGATAACCAGAATCAGCACCGGAACGATGTATCTGATTATGAAAAGGAACATCCTTGACCAGGCGAATCTGAAGGTTCCGCCGCTGGTGATTTCATCTATGACGTCCTCTTTCTTCATTACCCAGCCGATAAATATGGCTGAGCCCAGACCGGTAAGCGGAAGAATAATCTTAGAGGTCGTGTAATCCAGAAAATCAACAAGATTCATGCCGAACGGTCTTATGAAATCCCATGGTCCTTGAGAAAGAGACGCCACGCAGGCAACGATCAGGGAAGATACGGAGATTAGCGTTGCGGACTTCTTTCTTGAATATCCGAGCTTTTCCTGAACGAATGCCGTAGCCACCTCATGCAGGAACATTGCGGAGGTTACGGCAGCCACAAAGAGGATGAAATAGAAAAGAGTTGGCACAAACCAGGTCAGAATCGCATTACCGGAGAACGCGGTGCTGAACACTTCAGGAAGAGACACAAACACCAGACCGGCCCCGCTTGAAGGTGACAGTCCGGGAACGGAAAACACCGCAGGGAAAATAATCAGGCCGGCAAGAATCGCAACCATGGTGTCAAGTCCGCCCACGGTGAGAGCCGTGCGGCTGAGATTCACGTTATGACCGAAATATGATGCATAGGTAACAAGCCCCATACCTATGGAGAAAGAGTAGAAACACTGACCGAGGGCTGACAGACAAACACTCGGAGTAACCTGCTTCGGATCGAAGTCAAACAGAAATCTGTAGCCTTCCTGAGCTCCCGGCATGAAAATGGCAACAACCGCAAGCACCAGCAGGATGATAAAAAGTGCAGGCATAAGGAACTTTGAGGATCTCTCAATCCCCTTCTCAACACCGGCCTGAATAATGAAATGGATAATCCCCATTGTTACGGCCGTGCAGACAATCGGCCAGTACGGATTGGTAATGAAGTCGGTAAACTGTTCCTTAAAATGAGCTCCCTCACCACCTGCCGTGAGCTGTCCGGTAAGGCTCTGAACAAAATAATAAAGAACCCAGGCAACAATAATCACGTAATAACAGAAAATGGCGAAGGCAACCAGGGAAGACCCCATGCCGACAATTCCCCATCTGCTTCCCGGGGCAAGCTCGGTATAGGCACGGCCGACATTAGCCCTGGCCCTGCGTCCTATTACAAACTCAGACAGGAGCAGCGGTACGCCGAACAGCAGAATAATGCCCATGTATACAAGAAGAAATGCCGAACCGCCGTTTTCGCCAACCTGTGTCGGAAAACGCCAGATATTACCGAGACCCACTGCGGATCCCGCAACGGACAGAAGCCCTCCAAGTTTAGAAACGAACGCGGCTCTTGAATGCTGTGCAACCGTGTTATTAGACATTATGTACTCCAATAAAATATCTTTTTTAATATATGCTCTTACTGCCTGATTATTCATTTATCCGGACTGATTAACGCAGGACTGGGCATTGCGTGAAAGCCATAATCACCAGTCTCACTTCCGTCCGGAGCATTCCTCATCATAATCCTTTAATTATACCATTCCTTGAGTCTTATGACATCAGCTTCCTGATGTCATTCACCTGCAAAACCGCGTCAGTTGCATGTATGACTGATTTCCGTCCGGACGGAAAATTCAGATCCGACATTCCGCATTCACGTAAAGGAAGCGTTTTATCGGTCAGAATCACCTTTTTCCATTAAAAAAGGCCTTAAATAAAGCCTCAGATCCCGTTATTACGTCATAAATTAAGCAAACCCCGGTCGTAAATCGGATTTTTATACGGTTTATTTGATTTTTACGCATGCGTTACATAGAATTGAGGTATGGAGTTCCATCTTCAACCAATAACCGGACAAAACCATGCTTGGAATAACAGACTACATCCGAAACGATCTGGAAGGCGTATACACCGCTGAGCTTCTCCGCGGTGCCATCAGCATGTTTTTTGCGGTCATTCTTACTCAGATTCTTGAACTCGGCGAAGCCCGGGCATACATTCTCATTGTGGCGCTTAACGGTCTGAGATCAATGACCGGAGATACGCTTCCTCGCAGACTCCTTAACATAATAATAAGTCTGTTTCTTCTCGTGGGCACAATCGGACTCAGCATCTGGTACGGACACAACCACATGTACGTTGCCCAGATCATCACCGCCATTGTTCTGTCTTCCGCAACGGTGTACGCCCTTGCCAGACACAAATCCGCTTCGGGAACGATAATGTTCATGAGCGTTTTCAACATCGTTAATTTCGGCATGGGCCTTCTTGACGTAAATCACGAGGTAAATCCCGCAAACTTCTCCGTCGCCGCGGGATGCGGAGCGCTCTGCGTCATAACCTCGGTTCTTGCGGTACCAGTTCTTAAATTTCACTGGTGTCTGCTGATAAATCACTGCTTCTATCATGATCTGAAGCTCTACGCACGCATGATGTGCCGTTCAAGCTACTATGACTCATTTTCGGATCTCAGCGAAAAGTCCAAGAACAGACTGCTGATGCTGCAGAGCTCGCTTTACAACATAACCAAACACGTGGACGATCCGGAGAGAAAGGAAAGATACGTGAAAATTCTGAACGGTGTGGTTCTCATAACCTACTGGCCGACCACCGACACCGACAGCGAACACGTGGCGCACATAAACAGTCTCAGAAACAGTATATTCAAGCTCATGTACGGTCTGCTTTCCGCAGGAACCGATAAAGACGTAAAAAACGCCGTCGATGAGCTTAACTTCTTTCGCCTGAATCTTGCCATGGTGCCGGACGATCCCTTCTGTAACGGCGAAATGAAAAGACACGCGGGAGAAGTGATAGAAGCCATTACCGCACTAAAAATGAGGGAAATCAAAAATGCCTCATCAGAATAAAAGTCCGCTTAAAGCGCAGATTAAGGTCATGGCCGTGTCAATGCTGATTGCGGAGCTCGCCGCATGGGCGTATCCGGTGGATCAGAGCTTCTGGATACCGCTCACCACGTTCTGCGTCTGTCTCTACATTGACACTCCCCTTACGGCACTCAGAAGAACGGTTCACCGCATAGGCGGAAGCATCTGCGGCGTCATCATTGCAGGTCTCATATGTCTGCTTTTTCCAAGCGAATCCGGACTTATGACATTTCTGGTGATATTTGCGGGACTTACCCTGTGGAGCCGGGCTTTTACCTCGCTTTACTACCTCTTTGTGTCCTGCATAACCGCTGCAACCATCATGCTTCTGGCCATTCTCATGAGACATACCGCCCTTACGCCGAACTATCTCATCACTGAAAGGGTTATATTCACCACCATAGGTGCGATCATCTCCCTTGCGGTAAGTGCCGTGATCATGCCGGCAACGGAAAAGCCTGACATGCTGAGAACCTACCGTCACTATCTGACAAGATTCTACTTAGAATACAGACTCTGCATTTACTCTCTCAGAAATCATCCGGACACACCGGAGGAAAAAACCAACATCAGGGTAAATGAAATTCTGAAAAGCAGCAGGGTTTATCAGGAAAAGCTGCCGGTATGGCGCTATGCCCTTTTCTTCAACGTATTCATCTTCAGATCCTTTACCAGATTCCTGCACCGCATTCATAAGATGAGAATCCTTAACATGGTTCTTATCTCCAGCATCGGGAACCTGCCTGAAAATCTGAACTTCAGCGATGAAATCAAAACCCTTCTTGAAAGGAACAGAATCCTTACCAAACGCATTCTGCTGAGTCTCATGAATCTGGACAGAAAACGTTCCGAGCAGTATCTTACCGAGCTTCATTCGGTAAATAACGAACTGGAGACGCTGCTGCACGCACACCGTTCCTGCACCACGATTCTCATTGCCGTAAGAGACCTTGAACAGGATATGGTGCATCTTAAAAACGGAGCCGTGCAGATCTATCTGGGATACAGAAATCAGAAATACTGACCGGATCAAAAAGCAGACCTGTAAAGATTTTCTTCCTTACAGGTCTGCTTTATACGTAATGGTAATTGCGTGAAATAAGATATTACTTTAAGCCGTCCAGTCCGTATCTCAGTGCCAGTCTGGTAAGCTCCACGTCACCGTTAATTCCCAGCTTCTTGAACACTCTGTATCTGTAACTGTTTACGGTCTTAGGACTTATGGCGAGCCTGTCGGCGATCTCACTCACCTTCATGCCCTGAGAAATCATTGTGCTTATCTGCAGTTCTCTTTCAGCAAGGATTCCAAACGGATTACCGTCATCACCGACTTCCTTCTTGCCGTTTCCCGGGAAACGCACGAGCGCCATCATCTGGGCAATGTTTGATTCAAGATAGCGATGACCTGAGAAAACCTCATGAATTGCCTTCAGCATTTCTTCCGCTGAAGCACCTTTGGTAAGAAAACCCCATGCACCGGCCTTCATCACCTGACTTGGGATAGGATCGTCAGTGTGAACGGTCAGCATAATGATTCTGGCCCCCGGATTGTAACGAAGTATTCTTTTTGTAGCCTCTATGCCGTCAATTCCCGGCATATTCATGTCCATGAAAATAATGTCACACTGATGCTGTCTGCACCAGGCTACTGCTGCCTCCCCGCTTGAAGCTTCCCCAACAACGTTGATCCCCGTACATTCTTCTAATATCTTTTTAATACCTGTTCGTACAAGGTCATGATCATCCACTAAAAAAATATTTATCAACTTCTCAGCACCTTACCATAACCAGTTCATTAAAATGATTACGGATTATATTTAACAACTGCCGGAATATCATTTTTATTATAATCAGTTTATTAATATCCCATACATGGTAACAAGCAAATTATCTCCACTTAAAAGGATAACTTTTTACTAATAATCATTAAACTTAAGCAATATAATTTTTTGAAGTTTAGCAAAATAAAAAATCACTTTTGAGCAGAATGTAAGCGGTACCACGCTAATCCGCGCCTATTTTAACAAAAAAATTGAACGATAGTGCCCTAAAAGCAGGCATAACAGCCTCAGTTATGATTTTTTGTACATTTTTTATACTTTTGTCTGCTAAAACGACAAAAAAAAAGAGTGTCACTCAGAGAGCGACACTCAAATTGCTGGTTAATATATTCTTACTTACTTCTTTGTGATCATGCCGTCAGCCTTGGCTTCAGCTTCCTTTTTTTTGTCTATTTCAGCCTTCAGACAGTCCTGGCATCTTGAGTAGATTTCAGAACCGTACAGCAGTTCATCACCTTCGGTTACAACGTAACTTCTGTTGCATTCATGACACTTGCTTATTGTCTTGGTATGCATGAACTTGGTCTTGCATGACTGACAGAACTTAGGACTGTCATCACCACCGACCTTGATGTCCCTGTAGCTTACCAGGAAGGTCTTACCACAGCATGAGCACTTTGCAAGACGGCCTCTCTGATTGAAGCAGTGGTGACAGAAACCGTCAGTTACGCTGGCATCAATCTTTGAAACAGCTGAACGGCAGAGCTTACATTCAACGCTGGTTGAAGAGTCTGCAGACGCTGCTCTTGAAGGAGAGAGCTCAAGTGCCATTGGAGCCACGGCAGGATTGGTAATCTCCGCCAGGAACTTGTTCATAAGAACAAGCCAATCGTTCACGGTCTTACGGCGATCTGATTCATGGTAACCGGTAGACAGTGAGGAAATGAACGCTTCCTTGATGTACTGAGGCAGATAACTCCAGATGTAGAACGCTTCATCCTTTGGCGGAACCATCGGATCGAATACATTTTCAGGGAATCTGAAGGCGGTAAGCTTATCTACCGGAACACCTTGGAGATGACTGGTTACATATGGACTTCTGCCCAGGAAAAGAAGCTTGAACAGAGTGTATGCAACCACATATCTGTCGCTGATTTCGCCGGCCATGTTGGCTGAAAGCTCACTTGAGAGTTCAGGAGCTGTCACGGCATTCAGAACAGGCAGATAAGGATAATCACCGATCTGCATTCTTTCAAGGTTCAGGAAAGACACCTTCTTATGAGCATCAATCGCAATCGCATTAAGATCCTCAACACCGAGGAAGATGTTAAGTTCATGCAGCTTGGCAACCTTGTTAAGGTAATCCAGTGCCATCCTAACAAGATCAATGCGGTTGTAGCTGTGGAAGTAGTACTCTCTTGAATTGCACATTACCTGCAGAGAAGTGGTGTTTATCTTTCTCATTACGCAACCGACAATGTCACCGGAAGCGTTCTTGATAAGAGCGCGAGGCCACTCAATGCCTTCAATGTTAACCTGATTTTCCATCATGGTTTCAAGCTTTGCAATCATGGAAGCATTCAGAGAATTTCTTCCGAAGATCTTGATGATTGTGTCAGGATCCTTTTCATTGGCGTAAATTGCAAGGCTCTGACTCATGATAATTGGATTTGTCAGTTTAACTTCGGCACCGTTAATGAACACGCTGTCGTTAAGCTTTGGAATCTCAACAATACCGAGACCGACGGTAACCTGATAAGGATTACCGGTTCTGGCGAACGGAGCCTGAGCGGAATTGTCCATTGAGGAAACCACACTGCGATCTACTGAAACAGGCTTAACGTCAATTGATTCCTCAACTCTGGAAGCCTCAGTTCTTACGGCAGCAACCTCCTTGTCGGCACCGGCCTTCACTCCGTCCTGACTGCTGATGACAATATCAACTGTCTGGGACTGGGTTGAAGTCGCATCGGTTCTGGTCTGAGTCTGCTGAAGTGCGGCTTCAGGCTTTCTGTTTTCGAGTTCTCTGGTTCTTTCCTCGATCATCTGGTTAACGCGTGCGTAATCCTGAGTACTTCTTTCAGGATTGGTCTTCTGCATGCTTGATGACTTAGGCTTGTCACTAAACAGCGAACTGTCAAAGCCGCGAACGTCAGCAACCTTTCTGGCAGTCTGACCGGCAGAGTTTACGGCATTGCCGTATCTGCTCTTGCGCTTGTCATTGGCATTATAGAAGCTTGCGGAATCCAGATTTCTTCTGACTGAAACTTCGCTTCTCTGGCTTGCTTCATAGTTACGAAGCATTTCCTTGCGCTTTTCATTCATGTCGAAATCTTCAACCGGAGTTTCATCCTTGATCTTTGAAGACTTGCCGTATACGTAATCAGCGTTTTCGCCTTCAAGTTCAAACTCCTCGATTGCCTTAACGGTGTTAACGTCTCTGGCATAATCGGCAGCTTCCTTTTCCTGACGGGTCTTCTCAGCCTTAAGAGCTTCAACGAGACCGATATTGTTGATACGGTGACGTTCCTGAAGTTCTTCGGCCTTGTCGGAAGTGATGTTGAATCCGCCGGTAGTCTTGTCCAGCTTAAAGTTCTGGGTAACATGAGGAACCTTGATCTTGCCGAGTGCAATATCCTCCTCACGCTGCTTGGCTTCCTGAGCAAGACGGGCCTTTTCTTCTGCTTCCCTTTCCTTCTGGATCTTTTCAAGTTCCTTTCCGGTCAGGTTGAAGCCCGTAGCACTAGGCTTAAGCTGTAAAGCTGCAGGAGTCTTGTCCTCATCGCGGATAGCATCAGATTCGCCAAAGGAAGTATTTGATTTCACCTGATCAATTGATGAGAGCATTTCATTTACGATTGACTTACCCTTAGCGGCATACTCTTCCCTGGATGTCTTCACCGGATTCAGTTTCTTGATCAGATCCTGAGCATCGTTTCTGCCACTGCCGATGCTGGTAACATCGGCGCTTCTGCCTGCTGATTCAGCTTCGGACTTAACCTTTTCGGAAGCAAGCTCAACGGTCTTGGCAAATGACTTCTTGATCTCCTCGGTTCTCTCAGCCATTGAGGAAGCACTGCCTACCATTACGCTGTTTTCAGCTTTTGTCTTTTTGGCAAGAGCTGATACGGCATCCTTATATGAGGTAGATGAGCCGGCAGTAATGCTTTCCTCGGTTGAACCGATATCACCATCCGCCTTTTCAGCACGGTTACTGCTGTCGATAATGCTGTCAGCGATGTCAGAGACTCTGAATCTGTTGAAGTCGTTAACGATATTCATCTTGTCATCAACAGAAACATTCTTCAGAACATCACTAGCGGTAATTCCGTTGTCCTGAGTCTTAACACTCTGCGAAACCTTGGCACTGTCATGTATCTTAACCGCATCAGCAAGAGACACGGAGGCTCCGTTGCTGTCAAAATTGCTCTTTTGGAGACTTGGCTTTGCAGGAACGTCACTGCTTACTGCCGTGCCTGAGTCCAGAGCAATTCTGGTAGTTTCATGACTTAAGTTGAGAAGCTTCTTGTCATCAGAACTGATTGTATCAGCCTTCTTATCTTCAGTCTTTACAGGTGCCGCTTCGGTCTTCTTTTCTTCAGCCTTTGCAGGTGCTGCTTCAGCCTTCTTTTCTTCAGCCTTTGCAGGTGCTGCTTCAGCCTTCTTTTCTTCAGCCTCTTCAGTCTTCTTCTTTACGGTAAACATGAAGTTTGAACCGCTGGAAACAAAACTGTGCTTAGCATGCTCGTCAGAATGAGCATCGGCGTGTTCTTCCGGTGCAGCTGAGTCATCATGCTTCTTCTTAAAGGAGAACTTATAGTTTGATCCGCTGGATACAAACTTTACGGTTTTAGCTTCATGATCTGATGAACCATGTTCGGCAGATGAATCCTTCTTGGTCTCAGGCTTCTTTGTAAAATTGAAGCCCAGCCCTGAGGACATGAATTTCACCTTCTTGTTATGTTCATCGTTATCGTTAAGAACATCAGTATCGCCAACTATGCCGGCAATTGACTCCTTAATACTCTTCTGAGACTTTATTGCATCTTCAGCGGATTCACTGGCGCCGTCCGCAACTCCGATTACAGGATCGACACTCTTTAATTCTTCTGCCTTCTCGACAGCTTCAGTCTTAGCTTCATCAGTCTTTTCGGTCAAAGCTGCCTTAACTTCACCTGCTTTTTCGGCAATGGCGGTCTTAACTTCAGCAGCCTTATCTGCCACTGCAGTCTTAACTTCATCAACCTTAGCCTTGGCATCAGCAAGCTTTTCGGCGGTCTCTGCCTTAACTGCTTCAACCTTTTCAGCTACGGCAGTCTTAGCTTCAGCGGCCTTATCTGCCACTGCAGTCTTAACCTCATCAACCTTAGCCTTGGCATCAGCAATCTTTTCGGCAGTCTCTGCCTTAACTGCTTCAACCTTTTCAGTTACGGCAGTCTTAGCTTCAGCGGCCTTATCTGCCACTGCAGTCTTAGCTTCAGCGGCCTTATCTGCCACTGCAGTCTTAGCTTCATCAACCTTAGCCTTGGCATCAGCAAGCTTTTCGGCGGTATCTGCCTTAACAGCCTCAACCTTTTCGGTTACGGCAGTCTTAACTTCAGCAGCCTTATCTGCTACAGCGGTCTTAACTTCATCAACCTTAGCCTTGGCATCAGCGATCTTTTCGGCAGTCTCTGCCTTAACTGCTTCAACCTTCTCAGTTACGGCAGTCTTAGCTTCAGCGGCCTTATCTGCCACTGCAGTCTTAACATCATCAACCTTAGCCTTGGCATCTGCAATCTTTTCGGCGGTCTCGGCCTTAACTGCTTCAACCTTTTCAGTTACGGCTGTCTTAGCTTCAGCGGCCTTATCTGCTACCGCAGTCTTAACCTCATCAACCTTAGCCTTGGCATCTGCAATCTTTTCGGCAACATCCACCTTAACTTCTTCAGCCTTTTCAGTTACGTCTGTCTTAGCTTCAGCGGCCTTATCTGCTACCGCAGTCTTAACCTCATCAACCTTGGCCTTGGCATCTGCAATCTTTTCGGCAACATCCGCCTTAACTTCTTCAGCCTTTTCAGTTACGGCTGTCTTAGCTTCAGCGGCCTTATCTGCTACCGCAGTCTTAACCTCATCAACCTTAGCCTTGGCATCAGCAATCTTTTCGGCGGTCTCGGCCTTAACTGCTTCAGCCTTTTCACTGATATCTGACTTAATTTCTTCAACTTTGGCTTCTACTGTTTTCTGTACAGCTTCAACCTTTTCAGTCACATCATTTTTGACGGGTTCAACAACTTCCTTGCTCTCCGTCTTTACTTCATTAGCCTTTTCTTCGGCCTTATTCTTTTTACGACCAAAAAGTGAAAAACCGAAAAAACCTCTGTGCTTTTTTTCTTCCTTTTCAACAGGTTTTGCAGCAACTTTTTCAACGGTCTTTTCTTCAGGTTTTACTTCAGCCTTTTCGACGATCTTTTCTTCAGGCTTTACTTCAACCTTTTCGACGATCTTTTCTTCAGGCTTTACTTCAACCTTCTCAGCGATCTTCTCTTCAGGCTTTACTTCAACCTTTTCGACGATCTTTTCTTCAGGCTTTACTTCAACCTTTTCGACGATCTTCTCTTCAGGCATTACTTCAACCTTTTCAGCGATCTTCTCTTCAGGCTTTACTTCAACCTTTTCAGCGATCTTCTCTTCAGGTTTTACTTCAACCTTTGTATCAGTCTTCGCTTCAACCTTTACATCAGATTTCACTTCAGCCTTTTCTGGGCTGATTTCTTCTGACTTAACAACCTGTTCAGGTTTTGAATCAGAGAATACGGAGTCAAAAGACTCAACCTTTGTTCCTTCCTGAGGCACAATCTTTTCAACTGATACGGAATCGGCAACACTCTTGGCGGCACCGACAACGGAAACAGTAGTTTTGGTTCCGGTCACGGCAGGTTCAGTCTTCTTTTCCTGGGTGACAGGAGTTTCAATCTTCTTTCCAATCTGAGCCGGCTGCTGAACTCTATCAGCTATGGACGGCTTCTTTTCGTCACTCTTAACAAACTGAAGATTGTTGTTCTGATTAACCTGACGGATAACACTGTCATCAGTGGAGGCAACCTTAGGATTAATTGTGGAAGCTTTAACTGATGAAGTGGTTAACGGAGCAACCACATCTTGAGACTTAGGCTGGACGACAGCCTTTGCAAAATCCTTGGATTTTGCAAACATCATTTCATTATTCTTCGTTGCGTCGGATTCAACAACGAGATCGGAAAAATCAGAGTTGTTTACCTTGATTATAGGATCGGCAACAGGCTTCTTTTCCTCTGCAGGCTTTGCCTTAGCGCTTTCAATCTGCTTCTTCTTTTCGTCTTCTTCTATGCTGGCTGCAGTACGCGCTTTGGAAAGTTCCGCGTACTTTGCAAAAGAATCCTCATTTGAGTTAAGGAAATCCTTCACCTTTGCAAAAAGGTTGTTTATGTCATTCTTCCAAGGGCTGGAAGGATAATCGGTGTTGGCATCACCATCTTTAATTTTGAACGGGCACACCCAGCGACCTGAAAGATCAGGCTCGTTCATATTGTAGAACTCGCTGGCTCTGCTGTCATTGAAAGTCAGAACACCTACATTCTTTTCCGTTCTGAATTTTCTGACTGTGGCGCTGTCATCCCTACCTTCAAGTTGCGGATTGAACGTAATCGCACCAAACTCTCTGTCGAGTCGGCTGTAGCTGGAATCGGCAAAATGACTTATCTTGGCTTCATTATAGAATTTATCAAGATCTGTCTTGCATATATAGAACTTGTACTTAAAACTCGGATTATTGAACAGATTCAGGTCATCAAGGAAGAATGAGGTATTCTCAAAAAACAGTGATGACATGTCGATGATAATCGAATTCATCTTAGCGGCTTCGGCAGGTGAATTACCGAGACTGGCATACTTGTTTCTGATGCCCTTGAAATAATCCAGAGAAGCTTCAAGGTTGATACACTTTATAAACAGATTGTTACTGTCAAATGTATCCTCATTATTCTTAATACCGGTAGCCTGATCGTAGTCCTGAGTGATAAACAGCGTATTGCCGTCAGAATGATGACTGCTTATAAGATCGCCGACTGAGGCACAGTCCACGATGCTCAGACGACCGCTTCTCTGCAGAATATCAAGGTTATTCTTCAGGTTCTTCTCATTTGCCAATACTTTACGGACATGCTTAATGTAATCACAGTTAACATTTAACTTCTGATTATATTTACGCAGGGTCGGAACCACCAGATCAACGAACGGATTAAAATCCTCGGGACTCTTAAAGCATTCCTGATCTATATATATGATAAAGTCTCTTACAAGCGAGCTAATTATCTTCTGTTCATTATTTTTTTTGTCTGTATCGTTCATAGATCGCCTTTCCAAAAATACATAACCAGCCATTGTCAGTAATATCGGAGTCACGCAGAGGTCTTATATGCAGCCAAGATGTTGATGAATGATTTTCCATGACTGCTTACCAGAAGAAATACGGCATATCCCGCACGGCAGTTCCTCTGACTTACTTATTACATCGATAGATAAAATCAACGTATCAGAGATATTTTAAATGTTTATCCGCAATAAAGGCATTCAAAAATCCCCAAAAAAAACTGAATGACAACATTTGAACGCAACAGCTGTCCAAATGTTAATCATACGTAACTCTCCTATCTTTATAATAATTACATAAAATGCAAAATTAAAAAACTTACTGGATCACTAAATCAAAAAAAGATGTTGATTTTACTTACTTTGAGGCCATTGAAGCCGTCTTAAAAAAGTGACAGAGAGAGCTTACGGGACAGATGTCGCATTTAGGCTTTCTGGCAGTGCAGACGTACCGTCCGTGAAGTATGAGATGGTGATGGGCATTTTTGAGGAAACGGGACGGGATGCGGCGTGCCAGAACATCGCTCATAAGGTCAGGAGTATTTGCATGGCTAAGTCCTATACGGTCAGCAACCCTGAATATATGAGTATCCACCGCAATGGTATTCATGCCGAAAGCCACATTCATCACCACTCTGGCAGTTTTGATTCCGACACCGGGAAGAGACGTAAGTTCCGACTCGGTCATCGGAACTTCTCCTCCGAAATCGGAAACGAGCTTCCGTGCCAGTCCGGAAAGATAACGGGCCTTAGCCCTGTAAAGCCCTATCGAGGATATTATGCGTTCTATCTCTTCTACGGGAAGTTTGGACATAGCCTCTGAATCCGGAGCAAGTCTGAACAGCTCCGGCGTAACCCTGTTAACCGAAGCATCGGTAGCCTGAGCGGAAAGAACAACCGCACAGAGCAGCTCGAATGCGTTACGGTACTTAAGCTCCGATTTCGGACTGTCATTTATGGATTCGAATATTTCAAAAAGTTCCGTTATCTGTGCCCTGTTCATGGCGCAATCCTCAGGTAATGTCTTAGTTTTTACATTATAAACCGTTTCGAACAAACCGGGTCTTTCTCATGAATTTATTCACCGTAATCAATTAATATAAATTATAGTCGCTATTTTACATTCATTCCTATTAACGTGTATAATTGAGGTATAATAATCTTATTGGGAAAGATTGATTTCAGACCGCACCGATAATGGCAAACTCATTAAAACCTGCGGCAATCCCTCTCAGAATATCATAAAGTTTTCACCTGCGGAATAATCCTGTCGACAGTCACATGAGCATAATCAGATACACGGATCCGGACAAAGCCACACCGGAAGACATTTCAAGACTCAGGGCCTATGAAATGAATGCCTCCAGGCGTTATTTTGCCCTTGCGGACTGTAACAATTTCTTTGTATCGTGCGAAAGACTGTTCCGACCGGATCTGAAAAACAGGCCCGTAATTGTTCTCTCGAACAACGACGGATGCGTAATATCCAGATCAAATGAAGCGAAGCAGATCGGAATCCCCATGGGCATTCCGCTGTTCAAGATTAAACATCTTGTCAGCCGATACGGCATTGCCGTATTCAGCTCCAATTTCAGTCTTTATCTTGACATGTCCAACAGAGTTTTTTCCAAGCTGTGCGAATACGCCGTAAACATTGAAAGATACAGTATAGATGAATCGTTCATGGATCTTACCGGGCTTGGAAAAACAATAAACAGACACGATTACTGTCTGGACATAAGACATGCCGTTACCCATGATGTGGGTATTCCCGTATGCGTGGGAGGAGCATCCACCAAGACTCTCGCAAAAATTGCAAATCACTGTGCCAAAAAAGGAATTCTGCCCGGCGGAGTCATGACCATAGACACCGACGACGAGAGACTTTTTGCCCTTAAACAGACTCCTCTTGATGACATATGGGGAATCGGCCGTGCTCTTAATGAAAAATTCAGCAGAGACTACGGAATCAGAACAGCATACGACCTTTCCCTCATGGATCCCGAAAAGGTAAAAAAAAGATTCAGCATAACTGTCGCCAACATAATCAGGGAACTTAACGGCATCTCATGCATAACCCTTGAGGACGAACCGCGGCCAAAAAAGCAGATTATGTGGAGCAGAACCTTCGGACATCACATCGTTGATCTGTCAGAGCTTCGGCAGATTGTTGCCGACTTTATCGCCAAAGCAGCGGAAAAGCTCAGGGAGGATGGTCAGTATGCCGGACTTATCAGCATCTTTATCCAGACTAACCTTGCCTCCAGAGTTGACCGCAGATACGCCAAACAGGCTACTGCCCGCCTCAGCGTAAAAACCTGCGACACCACCGAGCTTATGAGCGCAGGTCTGAAGGTTCTGGAAAAAATCTTCATCCCGGGTTATCTCTACTACAAGGCGGGAGTCATTCTTGAGGATCTTTCCCCTCTGAGGGAATCACAGTCAGACATGTTCGATACCCCCTGCGAATCAGAGGAACTGCGGCAGAAAAGAGAAAAGCTTCAGAATGCCGTGGACAGTCTTAACCGGAAACAGCACAACACGGTATTTCTGGCCGCTCAGGGAATATATGCTCACGGACAGGTCTCAAAGCAGGAACGCCGCTCCCCTTCATACACCACAAGCTGGAAGGATCTCCCGAAGGTAAAGTAATTCCTAACGGTAATCCGCTAACGACGATCAATGCCGCCATTCAGTGATTTCCGCTTCTGTCTGCCATGAAATCCTGAATATTCAGCCTGCATCAGATATGTTTAACCGTCGCAATGCAATATCTGACATATTTTTTTGTTTTTATGTATCCATCTTATAAAAATGCAATGAATTAATATTGTACAGGCTATTTACTATAGTGTATACTTTTGATACCATATAAAAATCAGATCAACACATTTAAAATTTCTATCAACATCAAAATTAATATGACAGGAAAAAAGACCAGCATTACCGTCCGCGGAAAAACTTTTGAATCCGTATCTGCGATGTGCAGACACTACGGAATCGGAAGATCCAGATGGAACAACGTTATCAAAAGAGCCGAAAGCCCTGAGAAAGCTTTAGACTTATGCCTATCATACGAATCTGACAGCATGAAGAAAGTAAGCATAAACGGTATGACGTTCAGCTCCATCATCGAAGCTTCCGCATACTTTGGGTTGAACCCTACAAGTGTCTACACCAAAATCAGCAGACATAAAATCTCTGCTGAAGAGGCCATATCATCACTTCTCAGCCGCAGAAACTCCGACAGCAAAGACGAAGTCTCCGAATGACGGTGAGTTAACCATTACCAGGATTCTCTTCCCGGCTGAAACAGTTATTGTTTCAGCATCATGCTGAATAAAAAGAAGCAAAGACAAACAAAAAGGAGAAACGGCATTACTGCCGTTTCTCCTTAAGATTCTAAGCGCACGCGAAAGTACGGCTTTAAATTACTTCAGATTAAGAACGTCCTGCATGTTGAAAAGACCGGTAGTTCTGTCACTGAGCCACTGAGCAGCCCTTACGGCGCCATTGGCAAAAGTCATGCGACTTGAAGCCTTGTGGGAAATCTCCACGCGTTCACCGATATCTGCAAACATTACGGTATGTTCGCCGACAATATCACCGGCACGGATGGTTGAGAAGCCGATGGTACCCGGCTTTCTTTCTCCGATAATGCCGTTGCGTTCCTTCACGGCAATATCATTAAGATTCTTGCCGAGAGCTGATGCAACAGCCTCACCCATGCTGAGTGCGGTTCCTGACGGAGCATCAACCTTATGTCTGTGGTGAGCTTCAACAACTTCGATATCAGAATAATCACCCATAACCTTTGCAGCCATTTCAAGAAGCTTGAACACAAGATTTACGCCCACGCTGAAATTTGATGCGAACACAACAGCAGTCTTTTCAGCGAATGCGGCAATCTGCTTCTTCTGCTCATCGGTAAAACCGGTGGTACCCAGAACCACCTTGGCACCGCGTGAAACGCATTCCGCAAGATTGTCGAGAGATGACTGAGGACGGGTAAAATCAATCAGAACGTCGAATGCTGCGGCATCCTTAAGAGACGCAACAACGGATACACCCAATTTGCCTACGCCGGCAATCTCTCCGGCATCAGCACCGATAACTGAAGACTCAGGATGTTCGGTAGCGGCTACAAGTTCACACTTTTCACCGGCGGCAAACACTGACTGAACCAGGCAACGTCCCATTCTGCCGTTTACACCGGCAACGGCAATACGTAACTTACTCATAATTTGACTCCAACTGACACTCCCGTGAGAAGGCACGGGATTCCTGCTCAGACCTTAGAAGCCCGGTAGACCGAGCCTTATAAAGAAACCTGAAAACACTGGCGTCTCAGATCATCCATGCAGGCATAAATTTCCGTATGTCCTACGGTATCTTATACTAAAGGCGGGAATCCCGATGCGCTTTGCATTGCACCATAGGACTTCCCGCCACCCCGGATTATGTAAGCCTGACGACTCACTACCGCATGCTTAACGCTTACTTAACGATATCGAGAAGTTCTACTTCAAATACGAGAACGCTGCATGGAGGAATTGAACCGGCTCCGTTTTCACCGTAAGCAAGTTCGTATGGAATGGTTAAACGGTACTTTGAACCAACCTTCATTAACTGAAGACCTTCAACCCAGCCCTTGATAACCTGGTTTACGCCGAACTGTGCAGGTTCACCTCTTAATACTGATGAATCAAATACGGTACCGTCAATGAGAGTGCCGTGGTAATGAACCTTAACCACGTTGTTTTCATTTGGAACTGCACCGTTACCTTCGGAAAGAACTTCATACTGAAGACCTGAAGGAGTTACTACAACAGATTCCTTCTTGGCATTTTCAGCGAGGTATTCAGCGCCCTTCTTCTTGGCAACTTCAGCAAGAGCGGCCTGTTCCTTTGCAAGCTTCTCATTTAATTCCTTGAAAGCATCCATGAGATCCTGCTGGCTGAGCTGTAACTTACCAGAAAGAGAATCCTTAACACCTTCAATCACTGCATCAACGTTGAATGCAGGGAACATGCTGTGCTTTAACTGATCGCCAACCTGAGTACCGATACCGTAACAAACCTTATCTTCAGTAGTCTTGAATTCCATTAAAATAAATCCTTATCTTTGATTTCCGGGCCGGATGAATTTCCAGCCGCCATAATTGAAAACCGGATAACACGTCAACATTCAGCCGTGCTCCCAGCCGGAGCCGCACAACAGCTCTACGTTAACTGACACCTGCAATTATTACCGTTGTGCCTGTGAACGTCTCCTACAGTCTGCAACCGAACGACACCGACAAACGGCATCATGACAGACAGAGCAGATACAGCCTGAACCGCCACGTGTAAGAAACTTTCGTCATGTTACAACAGCACATATGTTTAGTCAACCTATTGACGCTAAAAACACGCAGGGACAGGACCTTGAGGCATCGCTAAGCGGCGGGGTTAAGAATGCTTCCGCACGCGATACATCACAGCAAAAAAAATCACCGTTCCGCATTAACGTGGAACGGTGATTCATTATAAGCGGGGAGCCGGACTCCGGCTTACCCTCTGTAATTATTCTCCCTTATCAGAAGAGTTCTTAAGATACTTCTTTGTACGGTTATACTCGATCTTGGCATCTGCACGTGCAGAATCGATAAGTACAAAGTTATCCGCTCTGGACTTCATTACGGAGATCTGCTGAGTAAGGAAGTCATCACGTGATGCATCCTGTTCAGTCTTCTGTTCAACTGAATCGAGAATCAGAACATACACATCGCCGTTCTTAGCGGTATATCTGCCGAAATTGATATTACCCTTTTCAGCATGAGCCAGTTCAAATACGTTCTTTGAAACTTCCTCGTCAACCTTGTTGTCTAGACGGGAGATTGTTCTTGGGCTGTCAATGGTAATCATTCCGGAAGCAGCTTCCTTCTCGAGAGACTCACCCTTTGAAAGTGAAGCAAGAAGTCCGTTTACGTATTCGTCAACCTTTGACTTTGATGCTTCAGCACTGATGTCAGCCCTAATCTCATCCTTGACATCCTCAAGCTTCTTAGGAGTTTTTGGTACATAATCTTCGATATGAACAACCACGAAGGCATTCTGACCGAGTTCAATAACATCAGAATTTACGCCTGTTTCACGGAGTTCAGGATCAAAGATCTTATCCATTACAGACTTTTCGCTGAATGGGAACGGAAGATCCTTAGCGTCTGAAGCGATGTAGTCATGAACCTGAACCTTTACGGTTTCAGAAGGATGATCCTTGTCTGAAGCGTTTGCATCCTTAGCGGCAAGATCCAGAGAATCAGGATTTTCAAATGAAATGTCTGAAACAATCTGGCGCTTGTCGAGGAACACTTCCTGACTCTGCTGCTTAACGTATCTTCTGATTACGTCATCCTTTGATTCACTGAAAGTCTTTGAGGTAGCAGGAATGATGGTGTTGAGCTTAATGATGTGCACACCGAAATCAGACTGTACCGGATCACTCACGTCACCCGGCTTAACGAGAGCGAAGGAGGCGTTGGCAATGTTCTTATCCTGATTACCTGAAGCGAATGCAGGAAGCTTACCGCCGTTCTGTGCTGAAGAAGGATCCTGAGAATACTGCTTGGCAAGCGCGGCAAAGTCTGCACCGGCATCCAGCTTAGCCTTTACTTCCTTTGCCTTTTCCATTGCATCGTCACCGGTTAAAAGGATGTGGGAAATTTCACGCTTTTCAGGAACGGTGTAGATTTCTGAATGGAGATTATAGTAGTTAAGCAGATCATCATCAGTGTAATGCACGTCTGACTTAACATCTTCTGATGTAAGGTAGATGTATGAGAACTTTACCTTATCAGCCTGCAGATAGTTATTCTTGTTGGCTTCGTAGTAATCAGCGATTTCCTTATCTGAAACCGTAACATTTTCGGTAAACTTGGCCTTGTTTACGTTTACCATGGTATAGGTGCGGTTTTCAGTCAGGAGCTCAGCAAGATGGCTTACTTCCCCCGGTAAAGCAAACTCACCGTCAATAACCGGCTTTAAGAAGGTTTCTTTTGCCAGATCGTTTCTTAAGGCTTCACCATATACGTCAGGGCTCTGGAATCCTGCCATGGCAAGAACCTTTTCGTACTGTTCCTGATTAAACTTACCGTCAACCATAAATTCAGGCATGCTCTTAATCTTAGCCTTAACAATGGCAGCCGGAATTTCAATACCGTCCCTGGCGATAAGCTGGGTAAGAACCTCATCGTTAATCATCTTTTCAAGGATGGTTGCCTTGAACTTGTTATTGAAGTTCTCATCTGCAGCCATCTGCTGTTCGAAGAACTGCTTACCGAACTGTCTTTCAAGCTTGTTCTTTTCAAGGCGAACCTGATTTTCAAGCTCATATTCAGGGATTTTAACCTTGTTAACCTTTACAGGCTCTTCATTACGATCTGGAATTAAATAAGAGCCGACACCGGCAACGGCGAAGGAAACAATGATAATGCCGAACAGTATTTTGGCTGCCGGACCGGTTGCACCTTCGCGGAGTTTATCAGTAAACATGTATTCTTTACTCCGAAATATACACTATGCAATCAAAAAAAATTACAAACTAAAAAGTTAAAAAATTGTGATTATTATAAATGAAAATGTTTTAATAATCTCACTATTATTATTTCATTTTTATTATTTATCACGGTTAGAAATGAAGACTGTACAAAAAATAACAGATTTACGATATAGGGACACACTGGCATTCTGTCGTTTTTTTAAACACTCTGCATTTTCAGCTGTCCATAAATGAAAAGCACACATAAATGTGTGCTTTCTTGTAATGGATTAGCCGACTCCGCAGCTTACTTTAAAGCATCCTTTAAAGCCTTGCCTGGACGGAACTTAGGTACCTTGCGGGCGTCAATCTTAACGACTTCACCGGTTCTTGGGTTACGGCCTTCACGGCTCTTACGTTCGCTGGCTTCAAAAGTACCAAAACCAACAAGGGTAATGGTCTCATCGTTGCCAAGAGTTTCAGTTACTACAGATTCGAATGCCTTAAGAGCTTCATCAGCCTTCTTCTTGGTAATGTTTGCTCTTTCAGCAATCTTCTCAACTAGCTGGGTCTTATTCATCTTTGCCCTCTTTTCACGTTATTGTTTTAGACTTTCCTCTCAGCGTCAGCACAAAGGCTACGCTAAACGTTTATAATTATCAGTGGATAAGCCATGTTGGGCAACGTGCAATAAACAAAATTAAGTTATTGATCACTAAATTCAAGCCTATTTGACTTTTTTTTCACAATTATAGCGCCTTAGAACGGCTCAACTTATACGTTTAAGGCATTTCCGCCCTGTTGCATTTCAATTTATGACATCTTCAGAAAAACAGATTTTCATACGCAGAAACTGCCGAAAATTCTCCTAAAGGGTATCAGCGAGAACCGATTTCGTAACCGATCCGCTCCGGGTACTGCTCCGTCCTAAACTCCGCACGCCCTAGTTTATAACTAGGGCGAATCTCATCATAAAACCATTAAATATCACATTTATTCCCATGTTTTTAAAAAATTCTCTTTATTTTTTCTCGTTATGGGTATAACATAGTCCATAATATATCTAATGGACTATTTATATGACAGACTCAACAGACATCAAGTGGAATTTCTCCAGTTATACAGACAAAAAAGGTAGAACCTACATCATCTCTTACATCACTCCCGACTTACTTATTAAATTCCATTCTTCTTAATTCTGGAATAGCTCCAAACTTTCCTAATAAGTAGTCATCTTGATTAAAATCAACAACGTCAGGAATATCAACTAAAGAATATAATTGTGATTTGCCATCTTTATCTTTTTCTACAAACCACACTTCTTCTTTTTTCAATACATGATTAGCTAATTGCCACGTATCGTGGGCAGTAAATACCAATTGTGCACGATTTACATTTATTTCTGGATTTTTAAAAGTAATTAAAATGTTTCTAACTAACAAAGGATGCAGTCTAGCATTTAATTCATCAATGAAAAAAACACTACCTTTTTCTAAAACTTCTTTTAAATCAGGGTATAAAGAAAACATCTTCAAAGTTCCAGCTGACTCATATCTGAGAGGGAGTTCAGCCATTTCACTTGAATTATTTTTTTTATGCAAGGTACTTATTTTATAGGCTTTATCACCGTTACCTCTTTCTTCCACATCAATTTTAAAATCCTTTATATGTCCATCAAAAGAGGCCAGAAAATCAACAATATTCTTCTGCTCCTCCTTACTCTCAATAAAGCTAGCACGTACTTTTGTGTCCATGACTATGTTTGTATCAGGAGAGGCAAAATCAGTAAGCTCATTAGCTAAAAACCAATCTCTTATCTCTTTACATTCAGCAATCTTTAATTTTGCACCAAGTGAAACTATTAAAACTTGATCCCAAAGTGCAACTTTTATATTCTGCTGACAATCCTCTTGAATCCCTGATAAATCCAATTCATTTTGCTCACCGCCTCTATAAAAAACTAATGAGTATTCATCCCTGTCTTTATCTTTCTTATTAAGCCACTCTTCAGTAACCTTATATCTATTAACACAGAAACCATAGTTGTATACAGTCTCTGATTCACCATTTGCTATCGAAAAATACACCTCAAATGAGGAATCGTCTTTTGCTGATTCATTATCAAACAAAAAAGGAGTCGGTGCACTGACATTATTGGTTTCATCACCGTACATAAAAGAACGAATAACATATCTAGACATGTATACAAAAGCTTGATACAAATTGGATTTTCCGCTGGCATTAGCACCATAAACGGCTGTAACTGGTAAAACCGACTCGTTCCCCAAAGAAAAGAAACTATCTGAAGCATCACTTTTCTTCTGAACAGTGAGATCTAAAATTGCCTCATCTTTAAAAGATCTGAAGTTTTTAAAATTAAACTGAAGTAACATTCCAACATCCCTACCAACTATAAATCCTTATACACTTTCCGCTCTCTATGTAAGGATTTTAAAAAATTATTTATATTTGCAAAAATAAAATTATAACTTTTTCGTCTTTAATTTCAGCTAATATTCTGTAAACACCAATCCTATACCTCCATTGACCGGATTTGTTTGCAACTAAAGCCTTGCCTAGAGGTTCAGGATTCTCACATCCTTCTAAATTTTTCTTCAACCAGGAAGTTATCAGTTTTGCTGTAGTCTTGTCTAACTCTGATAACCGCTTTTTAGCTTTTTGAGTGAAAAGAACTGTATAACTCATGCCAAATATGCTCATGTCAATCTTGGTTGAAGGAGCGACAAGCTTCTGAACACCGTCACCTGTTCTCCAGTTCTGGAAGAGACACACTGGCACACCATCGGTATGGATCTTGTACCATCCGCTCTTCTGTCCAGCTTTATCTCCCTAAACAGCTACTCTGGTACTTCTGCCATTTATTTCAGGGGACTTGTCAATGACAAGCCCTGCTTCTTGCATCTTTTCAACGAAGAAGGCTATCGGAATATCAGTCTTTTCAGATTGAACCTGATTAAGTTCAAGATCCTGCTTAAGATTCTCAAAAGGCTTAAGATCTACATTTTCAGGAACGTACCAGCATTTTGCATTAGCGTCATACTTAGCTCCCAGCTCCTTTATCTGCTCGCGCATCTCAAACGGAGCTTTAATCCACATTTTTTCATGCTGGAGGGTAGGCTCCGTGCAGTCTGAATCGCACCCCAAAAAAGAAGCCCCTTCACGCACTGATGTCGTAAAGGGGCCGTCACTCATGATAACTTACGCAATATCCTATGAAATCTCGACGCTGTCGTTATCCAATCCGTCGGTAAACTCTTCGGAAGATCTTGTAAGATCATCGCCGCCACGGACGAACTCATCCTTTGCTGAAGAAATTCTGTCCTCTGCACCGGCATCCAGCTTATCCTGAGGCTTGGCCGTCTTCTTTGCAGGCTTAGTTGCGGTTGACGTTTTCTTCACGCCGGAGCTCTTTTTGGCTGTTGTCTTTGCCGCGGAGTCATCCTTCTTAGCCTTGGAGCTGCCGGAGGCTTTGGAGGCCGTTTTCTTCACCGTCTTTTTCTTAGTTACGGCTTTTTCCTTTTCCTCCTCAAATACCTCTCCGAACTCGTTTTCATCATCAGGATTCGGAGGAAGTTCCTCGGAGTCATCATCGGCCTTTGGCTTGAACTTCTTTATCGGTCCGCACAAGGCCTCCTTGAACACCTCGGTGATATGCTTAACAGGCACAACGGTTAGAGCCTTCAGGGTTGATTCAGGAACTTCTTCAAGATCCTTTACGTTGCCGTGAGGAATAAGAACCTTCTTAACGCCGCCTCTTACGGCACCGATAAGTTTCTCCTTAACTCCGCCGATAGGAAGCACCTCTCCGCGAAGGGTAATTTCACCGGTCATGGCAACATCTCCCCTTACCGGAGTTCCGGTAATGGCGCTTATGATGGCAGTACACATTGCGATACCCGCACTCGGACCGTCCTTCGGAATCGCACCTTCAGGACAGTGGATATGGAAATCGTTCTGTCTGAAGTATTTAGGTGTATAGCCAAGTCCGGCAATGTATGAGCGTACAACGGTAAAGGCTGCTGAAATTGATTCTCTCATTACCTCACCGAGCTTACCCGTATAAACCTGCTTACCGAATCCCGGAATGCTTGAAGCCTCGATGGTAAGTATCTCACCGCCGACTGAGGTATACGCAAGACCGTTCACGATACCGACCTTGTTGTCCAGGGTAATGTCAGTATGATCGAACACCCAAGGTCCGAGCATCTTCTTGACGGTTTCCCCGGTAATGTCGATATGGGTAACCTTTCCGGAGCTCAGCATGATTTCCTTAACGGTCTTTCTGCAGAGTCTGCCGATCTCCCTTTCAAGATTACGCACGCCGGCTTCACTGGTGTAGTTTCTTATAAGAGAGAGTATAGCCTCATCGGTAAAGTTGATTTCATCATCCTTCACGTTATTGTCAGTCATCTGCTTAGGAATAAGATGATTTCTGGCAATATGAAGCTTTTCCTCTTCCGTATAGCTGCTCAGATTGATTATTTCCATTCGGTCACGGAGTGCCGGAGGAATGTTCAGACTGTTTGAAGTTGCGACAAACATAACGTCTGACAGGTCAAAATCAACCTCAAGATAGTTATCGGTAAAGCTCTTGTTCTGTTCAGGATCAAGTACCTCAAGCAGAGCTGAAGCCGGATCGCCCCTGTAGCTGTCGGTGGAAATCTTGTCGATCTCATCCAGCAGGAACAGCGGATTCTTAACACCGCACTTCATGAGCTTCTGAATAATCTTGCCCGGAAGAGCGCCGACATATGTACGTCTGTGACCTCTGATTTCAGCCTCGTCACGCATGCCGCCCAGGGCTACGCGCACATAGGTTCTGCCGGTGGCCTTCGCAATTGACACACCGAGTGAAGTCTTACCTACGCCCGGAGGTCCTACAAGGCAGATAATCGGCGCATGGAGTCTGTCCGCACGGTTCTGTACGGCAAGGTATTCCAGAATTCTTTCCTTAACCTTGTCCAGACCGTAATGATCATGATCCAGAATTTCCTCTGCCCCTTTAAGATCCTTTTTCAGTTCGGAACTCTTGTTCCATGGAAGGGCCAGAATGGTTTCAATATAGTTTCTGCTGATGGCGGCGTCCTGGCTGAATCCAGGCTGCATTGCGAGCTTGCGGAGTTCGGCATTACACTTTTCGGCAACGTCATCAGGCATGCCTGCTTCTTTAATCTTGGTACGGAGAACCGCAACCTCGTCCACGTTCTCCTGCAGTCCGTCATCGGCAAAAGACGCATCCTGACCACCGTCAATCTGTGCCCTGCTGTTCTTCAGGTTCTTAAGCTCCTGCTGGGCAGACTTGAGATGTTCACTCAGGAAATAAATCTTCTGATTGATTTCAATACTTTCCTTTGCCCTGTCACGAATCTGCTCCATCATCTGCTGGTTTTTGGCATCCATAGCCATGACGGTCATAAGAAATTCGGCAAGTTCATTCTCACTCTTTAAGGAAATGTATTCCGCTCTCTGCTTTTCATCAAAGAGAACGGTTGAAGCAATACTGTCACAGAAAAGGGTAAATGAAGGAGCCCCCTCCTCAATTACCTTAATCATTTCTGAATTTATGTGACCGTTATGGCTCATTGCGAACTTCTTGTACTCCATGAGCATGTCCTGACGCACCATGGCCTCGCTTACCATTTCATTGTCATAAGGTACAAGGAAAAGAGGCTTATAGGTGGCAAGCAACTCGAAGTTTGACTCATCCACAAAATCGGTTACACGATTGATGTCGTCGACAGTCACCCTGCCTTTAACACAGACGATGTACGCATGAGAACCGTCACTGAAATTCTCTCTGCTGGAAACGGATGCAAGACAGGCATAGGATTCCTGCAGTTCCTCAACGGAACAGTCCTTCAGAGATTCATCCGGATGATACACCAAAATAAAATCCGTATTCTTTGAGCAGGATTCCTCAAGAATCTTTTCAATTCGCGGATACGGGGTTATCGGCAGCATAGACATTGAGATGACCGGATAACTTAATCCCAATACCGGTATGAACTTGGTTTTCTTTCTTCTTTGAACCATAAACGATTCCTTACTGTCCGTAATTCATTACTGCAAATGAATTTTTATACATGATTAATCATAAAATATAATATACAGTATTTAAATATGGCTGATAATAGCTGATTTCAAGAACGATGCCACATTTTTTACATTCGTTTGTACATTATTCAACCTATCTGACCGGGCTCAGGTTCACGACCGGCCGTTAAAACCTCAGGCACACGACCCCATCGATGCGGGATTGCGTAACAATACATTAAGAAAGAGACAGCCCGTTCCGCTTTTGCGGAACGGGCTGTCTGACATATCATCACCGAATCATTCCGAAGCAGTTACTCCGGGCCGAAACGAAATGAGTCCTATTTTTTAAAGAACTCATCATCCCTAATGAGCACGGGATCCTTGACGCCGTTTACAACATCACCGTCAATGATAACCTTGGCAACCTCGGTACTGGAAGGTAAATCATACATGGTATCAAGAAGCATTGATTCCACGATTGAACGCAGACCTCTCGCACCGGTATGACGCTCCATTGCCTTCTCAGCCATTGCCGTAAGAGCATCAGGAGTGAAATCAAGGGTAACCTTGTTAAGCTTGAACAGCGCCTTGAACTGACGGGTAATCGCATTCTTAGGTTCGGTAAGAACATTGATTAAGGCTTCACGGCTTAATTCATCGAGTGTCGCTATAACCGGCAGACGACCGATGAATTCCGGAATAAGACCGAACTTGGTAAGATCATCAGGCTCAACCTTGGCAATCTTCTCGCTAAGATTAAGCTCATCCTGCTTACCGTAAACGGTAGCATTGAAGCCGATGCCTGAATTCTTTTCAACACGCTTTTCAACAATCTTGTCGATGCCTGCAAATGCACCGCCGCAGATAAACAGAATCTTGGAAGTGTCAACCTGCACGAAATCCTGCTGAGGATGCTTTCTGCCACCCTGAGGAGGAACGGAAGCAATGGTACCTTCAATAAGCTTGAGCAGAGCCTGCTGCACGCCTTCACCGCTTACGTCTCTGGTGATTGACGGATTGTCTGACTTACGGGAGATCTTGTCGATTTCATCGATAAACACGATACCGCGCTGAGCCTTTTCCACGTCATAATCACAGTTCTGCAGAAGCTTCTGAATAATGTTTTCCACGTCCTCACCCACGTAACCAGCTTCGGTAAGAGTGGTGGCATCAGCCATTGCGAACGGAACATTCAGCAGTCTTGCCAGAGTCTGGGCAAGCAGAGTCTTACCTGAACCGGTAGGACCGATGAGCAGAATATTTGACTTATTGAGTTCAACACCGTCATACTTGTCGTTTACGAGCTGACGCTTGTAGTGATTATAAACCGCAACTGACAGAATCTTCTTGGCTCTTTCCTGACCGATAACGTAATCGTCAAGATGCTCCTTAATCTCATGAGGAGTAGGCAGAGCCTCGAGCTCCTTGGATATATCTCCCTTGCGTTCGTTGGCTTCGGACTTCAGACGGTCCTTGGTGATAATGTCATTACACAGGTCGATACATTCGTTGCAGATGTATACCCCCTGATCAACACCTTTAATCAGCTTCCGTACCTCAAACTGCGACTTGTTGCAGAATGAGCAACGCAACGGTTCGTTCTTGTTATCTTTGTTATTTGACATTTACTAACCTTTTTGAATTATGGGCGCTTGGTAATCACATCGTCAATCAGACCGAAATTCTTTGCTTCTTCGGCTGACATAAAGTTATCCCTGTCTGTGGCCGCAAGAATTTCCTCATAGGTTCTGCCGGTATGCAGAGCCAGCTTTCTGTTCAGTTCTTCCTTGATTCTCAGGGTTTCACGCGCATGGATTTCAATATCGGAAGCCTGTCCCTTGAAACCGCCGAGAGGCTGATGAATCATGATTCTTGAACTTGGAAGAGAATATCTCTTGCCTTTTGCTCCCGCAGTCAGCAGGAAAGAGCCCATTGAACAGGCCTGTCCCATGCACACGGTAACAACGTCCGGTCTGATAAACTGCATGGTATCATAGATACTCATACCTGCGGTAACTACTCCACCAGGTGAATTGATGTACATGTAGATGTCCTTATCGGGATCTTCTGATTCAAGGAAAAGCAGCTGGGCACAAATCAGATTAGCCATGTGATCCTCTACCTCACCGGTGAGGAATATAATACGATCTTTGAGCAGACGTGAGTAGATATCATAAGATCTCTCACCTTTAGCGGTCTGTTCTATAACATAGGGAACCAGTGTGGACATGGTGGTTGCATCAGTGATTGCGGACATAATCCAATTCCTCTATCAACATTAAATAAATTCTGTCTCGGTAAACGACACGGAGCTTCTCCGCGACCGTAAATATCTGAAGCACAATTATATATGAAAATGTTAAATATTTACACACCACCGACGTTAAAACATCTCACAGCACACATAATAAATACCACATTACTGCACTTTGTCTAAAAATAAAACAGTGGCATAACCCAACTCAAACAGAACCCATGATTCCGTTCACCAGTAAAACCACACCGCGTATCCGCCACGCGGTCAGCTGACCCGGATCAGAAAATTCCGCCCGCAAATAAAAGACCCGGCATAAGCCGGGTCTGACATTCATAAAATCAACTATGACTCTGCCTCACAGAGGCTAAGGCATATTAGAAGTTATGGTTAACGAGTTCGTAGAAGCTCTTGTTTTCTTCGGTAACCTTGCCCTTTGCGAGAACTTCGTCAACGATCTGTTCGAACATTGCACGGTTACGGATGTTCTGGAGCTGTTCAGGGTTCTTTGCAAGAGCCTTCTTGAATTCTTCAGCCTGATCGTATGCTGAAGCGATTGAATCGATGAATGCATTTACACGTGCTTCGTCAAGGGTAATGCCGTACTTTCTGCATACAGCGCCAACGATGATCTTCTGCTTGATCATGTTTTCGCAAGAAGCCTTTAACTTAGCTTCGTCTGCATTCTTCTGATCCTTCTTAACGTTGTTGAACAGGTTTTCAACTTCTCTTGAAGGTAATTCGATGTTACCGTACTTAGCAACGAGCTTGCCGATAACTTCATCGCTGTTTTCTCTGAACACAACCTGATTAAGTTCGCGTTCCATGTTCTTCTTAACGTCAGCACGGAAAGCTTCAACACCGCCGTCAACGCCGAAGCTCTTAACGAGTTCGTCGTTTAATTCAGCAGGCTTGCGAAGCATTACTTCGTTAACCTTAACCTTGAACAGAACTTCAACACCTGCGAGGTCTTCAGCGTGGTAGTCAGCTGGGAAAGTGATGTTGAATTCGAATTCATCGTTAACCTTGTGACCGATTAACTGATCTTCGAAACCAGGGATCATGCGGCTTGAACCGATGATGATTGGATAGTTGTCAGCCTTGGTCTTGTCGATAGCCTGACCGTCCTTGAAACCTTCGAAGTTGATACGTACGAGATTATCCTTGGCGATTTCAGCTTCTGAAGCTTCCCATGAACCCTGCTGACGGCAGAGGGTATCAATCATCTTGTCGATGTCGGCTTCGGTGATGTTGCCTACAACCTTCTTGAATTCAACGCTTTCAACGCCTTCAGCGAAGTCAACTTCAGGATATACTTCAACTGAGAAGGTATATGCGAAATCATTGCTGATACCGGTATCTTCAATGTTTTCAATTAAAGGCATTGAATCTGCAATATTTTCGATCTTTGCTTCATTAAGAGCCTGGTACATTGACTTGCTGATGATATCATTAACTGATTCATCCTTAATCTGATAGCCGAACTGCTTAATAACTACATCATCAGGTACCTTACCCTTTCTGAAACCAGGGATACGGCTGGTCTTACCGATTTTGCGTACTACGGCATAATATGTCTTCTTGTATTCTTCTGCCGGAATAACAACTTTGATCTTACGATTTAAACCTTCTGATGATTCAACGGAAACTTGCATGTTTTCACCTCAATAATAGTAGTTAAATTTTAAAAACCTTATCAATCAATTTTTAAAATAATTTAAGTATTGCATTCCCGCAACTTTAAAACGGATGTGCGGGAACAAAGTAAACCTTATTAAAAATTACCGCATTATAATGCGACAAACGGGCTCTGTAAACTCAAAAATACCCTCTAACCACCTGACCTGCTTCACAAAAAGAAATATTTGAAAGTTTTTTTCGTAAATATGAACAAGAAATATACACTTATCAAAACAAAAACGTCTTCATAAGCAAATTCAAAACTCCGTCCATGCTTTTTCATACCTTTGCTGATATCATTTTCCGTTAGTGACGGCCTCAGGAATGAGCCGTTCCAATCTTTATTGTTCCCTGATACATAAAGGCAGAAAGCAGCCATTTTCATTTCAGACTCAGGATTCAATCATGACAGCAACAGGTTCACATAACTCACTGAAGAAACAACAGGATTTTCCCGTCGGTATCATAGAAGGCTTTTTCGGGACCCCGTGGGACATGCGGTCACGCATGACCTTTATCGAAAGGCTTCCCCGCATGGGGCTCAATTTCTACATCTACGCTCCAAAGAACGACCCGTGTCTCAGATCCCGATGGAGTGAGGAATTCACTGCGGAATACACGTCCGCCCTTAAACAGCTTGCCCTAAAGATTAAATCAACGGGCATGAAATTCGGAATCGGCTTCTCTCCGCTCGGGGCAACGGCAGACAGCAGAAAATACCTGCCGGTATTCAGGCATCAGATAAAGCATCTTGCCGAAGAACTGCATCCTGATTACCTGGCACTGCTCTTTGACGACATGAAAATCTCCCTTGAACATGAAGGCGTCCTGCAGAATATCTTTATAAGGGAATGTCTCGACGTTCTGACTCCGTACGGAATCCGCCTGATTACCTGTTCAAGCTTTTACACCACGGATCCGATTCTCGAAAAGGTGTTCGGAAAAATGCCTGAGTGCTATCATTCCGATTTACTGAAGGGGCTGCCTGACAGCGTTGACTTCTTCTGGACCGGTTCAAAGGTCATCAGCACCGAATATACGGAGAAGGATCTCCTGCTGGCGGCGGACATTCTCGGACGCAAGCCATTTATCTGGGACAACTACCCTGTAAACGACGGCAGAAAGGCAAGCGACTACCTTTACCTAAAGCCGTTCTCCGGCAGAAATCTGATTCCTTCACTTGCCTCAGGAATAGCCGTAAATCCGATGAAACAGACCTTTCTGAATCTCTTTCCCCTTGCCTCCCTGCGAAAGGCTTTGGAAACGGATAACGCCGAACTCATATCGGAAGCAGCCGCAGAGAATCTGAAATTCTGTCACGGCGGCAGTTTTACGGATTTCATGGGAACCTGCACCGAGCTTTTTGCTTCCACTCCGGTAAGCGAAATCACGGACCGAGAAAAAAACGACCTGCTGCGAATTCTTGATGCCATGCTTCTGGAAAAGAAATCGGCCCTCAGCGGAGCGGTTCCTGCTGACGGCAGCATTACGGATACGGACGTCGGTGAAACGGAAAAAATCCGCAACGAGCTTGCCGAAATAAATGAAATAAAGAATTTCCTTAACGGGAAATACGTCTTTGATCCCGCCTGTCTCACCGGCTAGCCTCTCACGCCGCCGTGAATCCATAAAAAAACGCAGCCGGAAAGCTCCGACTGCGCTTCAGTGCTAAACCCCCATACATTCAGCAGAAAATCGTACGAGTAAAATGCCAATACAATAAAAATTATATTTTCAGACAAACGGGATTATTCCTTTGCAGAAACTCTCCCTTAAATAATTTTCCGCGGAAGCAATACAGGAAGCTAACAATGATCATGTTATACCATCAGGGGCGCCTGTGTCTTATTTATTTGCAAAGTTTTTTGCAAAAGTCACAACCTCTGACTCGTTAACCTTGTCATTGACTGATACGGAATGAATAAGATCATGTCCGTTATCAAGATACAGAACAATGTTAATAGGAGTACCGCCGTCAAAATAGCATCCTGTTCCGATAAGCTTATGAGGATTCATGAGGACACCTTCGCTGCAGCTGAAGGAAGTGATGATTTCAGTAATGTCATTCTCTACGAAAGACTTCTTGCCTTCTTCAGAAAATCTGTTGTAAGACATCAGACCTGAAGTTGAGGCATTGACAATAACAACGGATGCTTTTTCTGAAGAAACTACTTCGTATCCGTCAGGCAAATTCATTTCACCGGCAAAAGAAACCGAGGCCAGCATGCAGCCGACCGCAGAGATTATTATATTTTTCATTACAAACATTCCTTTATTAAACCAAAATAAATTTCAGTTCATCACAACTTCCGTGGAGTTTAGGTAGGAAATCTATAATTTAGGACATCCATTCCCCATATATCGCGTAAAAACCGTCTAATTTCTCATAAAACATCTTAATTAAGTCCTTTTTTAATGCCTTTTAGCTTGGTTTTTCTCTTTAAAACTGTTATAATTTAGGTATACGGTAGTTATACAAAAGGATGAATACAAATGAGTACTTCCAGTGGGCGATATGCTGTTCCACCAGAAATTTTGAAACACAAGCCAAGAGGCTCCATGGTTAAAAAAATTCATGGGGGAT
>Ga0256405_10002471_pt1 | contig 42331 bp, 28 predicted proteins | sample RumenRJG_02DNA_FD_189096 | JGI IMG/M metagenome (GOLD analysis project Ga0256405, IMG submission 189096) | Bovine rumen microbial communities from Lethbridge, Alberta, Canada - RJG_02 | ecosystem: Host-associated > Mammals > Digestive system > Stomach > Rumen | place: Canada: Alberta... | reverse complement strand
GTTACACTATTTAATGTGGATGACAAAAAGTAGAGAAGGTAAACCGGTTTTTCTAAGTCCAAGTGGAGTTGTGCTAAAAGAGGAGGACGAGCACACCATTTTTTGTGGACCTGTAGGACTGACCGTATAAAAGCTTGGGACTTTATTGTCAGGTATATACAATTTCGGTAGTCCTTCTCATCTTAAAAATTCGTAGTCATTAAGCTTTCTTGAGTTTATAAATTTTTTATAAATAGGTGTTAAATAGTAAACTAAGTGTAGCCTGATTTCTACGTTTTGAAAACATTAAGGTTTTCCTGTTTTTTTATATTTATTAACTAGGAAATAATAGCAGTAACATTTCGTTTCCACGATCCTATATAGAAAAAGCTTTAAGCACAAATTTAAGAAAGGTAGATTTTGAATTTGCTCTGTGCTAAATCAAGAACTCAATAAAATAAATGTAATGTCGATTTTTGTAGGAAATTTATGACTTGTACCAAAGGAAGGAACCTTCCTCTTTTTTGAACTTAAACTAGTATGCATTTAACTTTTGGAATTTTTTCGCTATAATTTTCAGAACTACTAGACTTGTTTTTTGTGTTAAATTTAATTTTATAAAAGAGAAAATAATAACGAACTGTACTAAAAATGTTGGGTATATCCGCACTCGGGATGAGATTGTATTTTTTCCTAATTGTTTGTTAATATCTTTTATTTTATTGATCTATGTGTTGGCTTATATTTTTTATAACTGGTAGTTTGGCAATGATAAAATCATATAGATACATTTGGTCGTATTGAACGCAAGATCTTAAAATTTGTAAAATTTCAGCCTAGAAATGCCTACTTTGAAAAATTACTTTTACTTAGAAAACAAATTTTTTTGCTTAAATCTATTGAAGTTTAGCGCTGCCAACAATTTTTAGTTTTAGTTACTTAATTTTTGTAATGTTTTTTATTTTTTATTATTAAAAGGGGATCTGTTTTTATTAGCTGTGAAAAGAAAATGTTAATTTTTTTTGGGTCTCCTCATGACCATGGTAATACAGGGCAAATGCTAAGAATTTTACTCAATAATTTGGAAAGCACTTATGATATTTTTATAGTGCATGCATTTAAATTGTTGGCTAATCCGTGCTGTGATTGTGATTTTTGCAAAAAATACGGAAAGTGTCAGTACAGGGATCTTGACGAAGTTTATGCTTATTTAGAAGAAGCATCTAAGATTATTGTAGTGACTCCTGTTTATAATTGTAGCTTCCCCGCACCTTTGAAAGCAATTTTTGATAGATTCCAAATTTATTTTAATTATAAGAACAAAAAAATTCATAATAAAAAAAAGGTGTTTCTTTTATTTAGTTGTGGGAGTTTTGCAAAGACTGAAATTAGAGAAAGCTTACTAACACAGTGTAAATATATATTTAAATCTATAAATGCTGAGGTCGCGGGATTTTCTATGTTGGACCAAACAGATAAAGGAAATACAATTAGCAATTTAGAAGAATGTTCTAAAAATTTGCTGAAAAATTTATTAGGAAACAACTAAAAGTAAATTTCTAGGGGCATTACTTTTAAAACAATACTTTTTATAAATTTTATGTATTTTTTAACACAAAGTAACTATAACCAATTTCAAAATTAAATGTAAGTTAAAATAACAGGTTTATAAAAATATCGTGAAAAAATCTTTATAAGCTGTAAACCACTATTTTTACTCAGTATTTTTATTTACTATATTTTGTTTACTTTGTAATGTAAATTAATAAAAAGACTAAAATTTAAAGATACAGAAACGTTATGTTTTTCAAAAATTTACTAAATTCATAGAATAATTATACTGTTATTTAGATAAGTTTTATATAAATTAAAGTTAACAAATTTCGACAATATTATATTTATAATTTATTTTTACTAGTTAATTTACATTAAAAGAATGCAAGCAATTGTGAATATTTATCACAATAAAGAAATTCTTTTTGCATTATTAAATATAATTAGTTAGTAACTGAGTATATTTGCATTTCATCGAACAAAATAATTTTGTAAAAAATTTTATAATGGTGGGCTTAAATGTTTTCGATTGCTTGGGCTTTAAAAAAATATAGAGAAAACAGTGGATACACGCAGCAGCAGATGGCTGATGCTTTAAATATTGACCGTTCTACTTATGCTTACTATGAAACGGGAAAGACTAACCCGAGTTTAGGCACACTTATGAAAATTAAAGACATTTTAAATGTATCTTTAGAAGATTTGCTAGAAAGTGAGCCAAAAAAGAAACGTTTTCATGACTCGGAATATGAAAAAGAAAGTTTTGACCACGTTTATGAACTAAATAAAAAAGAAAAAAGTCTTGTGAGCCTTTATAGAAGCTTTTCTCCGGATGTTCAAGACAAAATTCTAAAAAATGTTTCTGAAGAAAAAAAAAAAGAAAATTAATATGGTTCTGATATAATTTGCAAAAATAATTAAGCTCAAAGTAATATTTACAAAATAAAAATAAAAAATGATTAGAAATAAAATTTACTCTTTTAATATTTCAGTAATATTTTTTTTATATAACTTGGTGTTGTAGACTAACAATTAGGTTAATTTGACACAATTAATATAATAATTAAATTAATTTACACAAAGTAAAGAGAATTACCATTATCAAAAGACAAACAAGAATCCGTTAAAAAATTTCTTTTTTTCTACCTCAAGAAATACCTAATCAATGACTAAACCTTATATTTTAAAGCCAATTATGTATTATGAACATTAAGTAAAGCAAGCCAATTGGCTGCAGAACATTTCTTTTGGCCAACAAAAAAGAAAAATGTATATTGTGCGAATTAAAAGACAGATTGGAACAATTAGTTAGAGTTAGTTTTGCTAGCTATAGTGATGTTAAAGTCCAAAAAAATAATAATTATGACCGTTTTGCTGTTTTTCTTGAAAAAAAAGAGAAGTTTAATTTAGAAAATATAATCAAAAAGACAGAAGATAAATTAGAAGAAATAGAAAGCGTTGTTAACAGAAAAACTTGTTTTTTTCATATTTATACAGTTCATTTATAATTTTTATATAAACTTAGGTCTTACAAAATCTATATTTGCACTTCTCCCGGTTAATTATTATAACAGCACACTCAAAAAGCCAAACAAATAAATTACTTAATAAATTAATTCCTACAATTTAAACAATTTTTAAAAATTAAGACTTTCATCTCTTTTCTTAAAATTAGTTTTTATAGAATCTACCATTCAAATCTTCCTTAAAAGTTACTCTTTCTACTTATTTAAAAGAGAGTCAAAACAAATTTTCTAGTAGATTGCCCACATGTCTTAACAACACGCAAATATTCACATTGTATTCTAAGTATACCTCAGCGGTCTCTACAGTTAAATGTTGTTTCCTAGCAGTTACTTTTTTTTCGTATCCAAATGAATTAAGCATAAAGCTCGTTTAATAAATCTCCCAACTCGGAAATTTTCACGTTCAAGTTTTCACCTTCCCCTCTAAATCTTAGCTCCACAAAATCGGTATTTACATTTTTTTTGCTAACAGTCACCCTCACAGGAACACCCAGAAGGTCTGCCTCAGCAAATTGTGCCCCAACACTTAAGTTTCTATCATCTAACAAGACTTCAAAATTTTTAGATAAATTATTATAAAGAGCAAAAGTCCTCTTGCAAACTAGTTCGTCATCAAAGTTTAAAGCACAAATATGCACTTGCCATGGGCAAACAGTCTTTGGCCATATGGGACCAAATCTGTCGTGATGAGCCTCGATTAAACTGGCAATGAGCCGTGTTACACCTATTCCGTAGCAACCCATTAATGCAAAGCTCTCACTGTTATCTTTATTTTTATACTTTACATTCATAGATTTCGTATACCTAGTTCCAAGCTGAAAAATATTTCCTACCTCAATTCCTCTTTTAACAGTAAGCTTAGCACCACATTTTTTGCAAAGATGCCCCTCTTCCACTTTGTAAAGTTCATAATAATTGTCTACCTTAAAAAAGTCTTTTAAAGAGATGTCATAAAAAATTTCTTTTTCATTCTTTTTTTCACCACAAGAAATAAACTCAGAAATTTCATCCATATTGCTGAAAACTTTATCTTTAACTTTAACTAAATCTTTGCACAACAATTTCTTCAATTTTGCTTCATTAACACACAAATCAGACCTCATATAAACGACTACTTCAGCTTCTGAAGACTTATAAAAGTGAACTTTAACTTTAAAATTCTGTGGAAGTTCACGAATTTTCAAAGCATCTGGTAAAATTGATTCTGCAACTTCCGAATTCGCTTTATACCCACATCTTTCACACAGTATTATAGAGTCTTCGCCGGAATCACATAGAAGCATAAATTCGTGAGAAACATCTCCACCCATCATTCCGCTGTCCGACTGAATAGAAACAACTTCCGGCAAACCGATTCTGCGATAAATTTGACGGTAAGACACTAATACCTTTTCATAAAACTCCATTAAATCTTCCTGACTTGTATGAAAAGAATAAGCATCCTTCATGGTAAATTCTCGAAGTCTTACAAGACCACCACGTGCTCTGGGCTCATCTCTAAATTTTGTTTGTATCTGATAAACCATAAATGGATAGTCTGAATAAGATTTTGCAAAATTTTCCGAAAGATCTACAACCGGTTCTTCATGAGTCATAGCCAGAAGCATGGAGCGGCTGTTTCTATCTTTAAATTTTAAAAGTTCATCGCCTATAGCTGAAATTCTCCCGGAGCGCTCTAACAAATTGCCAGGTAAAACGACCGGCATAAAAATTTCCTGCCCGCCAATTTTTTCCATCTCCTCACGAATTATTCTCTCTATCTTTCGCTTTATTATAACAGCAGGGGTAAGTAAAGAATATATCCCGCTGCCTACACTTTTTATATACCCACCCCTTAAAAGAAAAATGTGGCTAATAAGACTAGCCTCTGAGGGGACTTCCTTTGTTCTTTTGCCAAAAAGCTTACTGAGCAACATAAAAATAAGGTTTCTCTCTAACTAAAAAAATGAAAAAGTGCGGCCTTTGCCACCACTTAAGTGCCTCTAAAACCAACACCACAGAAATATTTTAACCCATAAGTTAGAAATTTTCAACAAAAGCTAAAAAATCAGCGGGTTCATAAACTTACTCAAGCACTGTATCATCAGGATCAGAAAAATCGTAATTTTCTTGCTTTTTTTCAGACTCGAAATAAGAGTTTTCGAGAATTTTCATTAATTCGTTTGCATCTTTTGACTCTGTTAAATCGTAAGAAACAGTTTCACCATTGGTATAGTTCAAAGTAAATTTCGAGTAATTATCCATGGTAGCGTCTTTTACGGTGCCTTTCCCGTCAATAATCTCCCATGTCTTTCCCACGTCTGCACTAAACTTAACCTTTTTTTCTTCACCCTTTTTATAATAGCGAACCAATCCATTATGATATAAACGTTCGTTAAGATAACTAAAAACTTTACTATGTGCTCTAACCTTTTCAAGTGCAGTCGTTGCTTTTTCTAAAGCGTCTTTATCATTAAAATTTACAACAACAACTTTGTCTAATCCACTCGGCCTGTAATCAACTACCAACTTATCTTGGGCAATCGTTACATCTGCCAAATAAAAATAAACCACACCTTGTTCTATATAGCTCTTAAATAAATCCTTTGTACAAAATTTAAAAGTTAAGATTTTACCACTCTCTCTAATAAAATTTTCCCTTTGTTCTATACTAAACTCTTTAGCTCCTAATCGATGCATTTCATCCCAAAGAGGGTGATTAAATTCATCGAAGGCACACTCTCTATCCAATTTTATTATTTGCTCTTTAACCTTCGCACAAACATTGTAGTTTTCAATTTTTCCTTTGTCATCTTCCACCTTTATTTTTTCTAAAATTCCATTCAATTCACAAGCTGCATTTAAATCTGTTAAATTATATTTTTTGATTTCCTTATTCGCATACTGTAAAGTTACGCTACAATAATCATTCGAAAGTACAATCTTTTCTATATAATCGCCACCCTTTAATTCTATGGCTTTTCCACCCTTTGGTGAAATCTTTATTCCTTCTTTTTCATCAAAAGTAAAAATTAAATTGTTTTTCTTCTTTTTTTCTTCATTAAACAGTTTTTCTTGAATCTGGTTCCTAACAATATTGTGGTGTATCTTAATGTTTTCTAAAACATCAATTGCCTTTTCTAAAGAATTTTCCTCTTCAAAATTTATAAAAAATTTTTTGTTTAAACCACTTACGTTATAATCAACTATCATTTGCTCCTTATTAATCTTGATATCAGCCACAGTAAAAGTACCATCTGATTTAGTGCTATTCTTTTTAATGTCCCCAGTTAAACATCCGTAGTGATAACTTCCGTCATCTAATAACCTTTTTCTATCTAGAATCTCATCGTTGCGCATTTTTTTAAGAATTTCAGCTATTGTTTCGTACCTGCTAACAGCATCTTGCTGCTGTTGCTCAAGTTTTACTGACTTGTCGTCAACAGAGTTAGACATATCTTTAACATTTTCTTCACTTCGGCTGAAACTAAAAATTTTAGAAATTAAAGCCCTTATAAATTCCCACATGTTGGCGTACTCTTCTCTTGTTGAGCCAGAACCAATATAGTAAACCCCTTTAGTGTCATCCTTTCCTAAACTAAAACTCCAATCTGCGCTAGCAACAAAACTAGAACTCATAACTGTACCAACTAAAGGCGCTGTAACTACGGTCAAAATAGTTTTACTTCTAAATTTCTTAGAATTCATACAAAAGTCCTCACATAAATATAAAATAAATACAGTAATTATTATAGCAAATTGAAAACAAAAAAAGCAAGTAATTTACAAAAATATCCCTTATGACAAAATTATTTAATTTTTAAAGTTTTTTTATTATTTATTGCTCCGGGGACTATTAAACGTACCCGATTTTTTTACAGTTAATTTTTTAATACCTAAAAAGAGACATTGCCAGTCCGAGTTATTTCCAGCTTTCTATTAAACCTACTTTAAGAAACTATTTTTTCACTTTTAATATTAATTTTTTTACATCTATTTTTTAGCAAAACTCGTAAAGATTTTATTTTTGTTGCTATTTTTCACAAATCTTGTTAGAATGAAGAAAAATTTTGAGACTGGAGGTAGAAGTTGAATGGCAGTTTGTAGTGTTTGTGGCAAAGGGGTTAATTTTGGAATAAAGCTTTCTCACTCTCATAGACGTTCCAATAGAATGTTTAAGCCTAATCTTAAAAAGGTCAGGACTATTCTTAATGGAGCAACAAAGAGGGTTAGCGTATGCACAAGATGTTTGCGATCCGGCTGTGTACAAAAAGCGCTCTGAAAACAGGCTAGTCTTATCATCAGAAAGTGGCTTTTTTGTCCGAATTTGAATTGCTTGTTTTTACGTAGGGCATTATGGTGTGTGCTTCTTATTTGGCGTGGGGAGTTGCCTTGCTCTTTTTAGTGAACATCAATTTTGTTAGTATATGTAAAGCCTTAGTATTACCCTGTTAAGTAGTGCTGGGGCGGATTATTTTTTTAACTAAATTATAAAGTCTCTGGTGTTTTGCAATTATAATTTTTCAACCATTATTTTTGTGAGTGATTTAGAATAAGGTCTGCAACGTGAAGAAAAAAGTTTTTCCTCTTTTGGTACAAATTTTTAAGTTTGGAATAGTAGGAATTATAAACACCTTTATTTCTACAGTTTTGACTTATACATTTTTGTTTTTGTTTAAAAAATTTTCATTTTTTTCAGGAAATTTTGAAAATCAGCTCTTCATTTCGTCTTTCTTAGGATTCTCTTTAAGTTTTTTTAATGCATATTTTTGGAACAAAAAATTTGTTTTTGGCAGCAAAAAAGACAACACAAAATCTTTTTTCAGGAGCTATTGTTGCTATTTCCTAAGTTGGAGCATCTCTTACGTTCTGACGTACATTTTAACAAATATAATCTTTTTTCCGAAAATATATATTCCAATTCTATCTCTTATTGCAACGGTTCCTTTAAATTTTTTAGCAAATAAGTTTTGGGCTTTTAAATAGCTGCACTGCTGTGCAATAAGTTGGTCTTTTTAGCTATATTCACGTGATTTAACAAAATGTAATTGTAATTTTTGTAAAAAGTAAAGACTGTTATACTCTATTTTTACTTGTAATATTGATATGATGTTGAATACGAAGCAATGCTAGCAATCGTAGATATACAAAAAGTTTTACCGTATATAAATTTGAACAGCAAAAAAGCGGGGAATGGGAATTTTTGAGTCAAATTATGGTGTTTATTTAAAAATAGCTATCACCTGGTTACACAATCGTCTAAATGAATTTATCTGGTTTTATTACTACTTAAATAAATATGCAGGTAGGTGCAAAAAATTTTTTAAAAATCATGAAAAGAATCTGCCCACCTAATTTTGGCAGTAACAAAATCGGGTGGAAGCAGTGGTTGAAGTAATATCTATTTTTTAATGAACAAATTTTAGAAGCTATCGTTTAAAAAAATATTTTTTTGACACATTTCAAACCTTTTATAAACAAATTTTTATAGTTTTTGTACTTCTTATTTAAAAAACACAACTATTAAAAGCAAATTAGTATAATTTTACATTCAAAAAATATAGTGTTACTACTTTATGCAAATGGTGTATTTTTCTATTTTTTTAGATAGTCTCTGGGATATTATTAAAAACAAATAATTTTTTTATTACTGTTTAAGCAACAAGTTTTTTCTTTTTTTGTATTAAGCTAACTAACAATGTAACAATTTCATACCCTATATTTACGGTAAAATACATTTAGCATATTCTAAGATTTCAATATTTCAGTTTAAATCCAAGATCCAAAGAGGGTATACAACAAAAAGTATTAAAAAATTAACTAGGAAGTAAAGAGCCTATAAGCTAATTTGCAGAAAAATATAAATAAATAAAAACTCTAAAAAAGCTGTAGAAACTTTGTATTAAAAATTATTGCCAAAGAAAAAGTTTATACTAATAGCAATAAAAGACAAAACATATTTTTAAAAAACTTATAAATTGTACAGTTTTTTTGCATAACAAATAGCTAAAGCAACAGCATCTGCAGCATCGTCTGGCTTTGGGACTTCATCTAATTTTAAAATTTCTCTAACAGTATTCATAATTTCGGGTTTTTTTGCCCTACCATACCCTGTTATTATCATTTTAACCTGTAAAGGCGTAAATTCTTGCAAAATAACGTTACACTTTTTCCCCGAAAGCAAAATAACGCCCCTAGCTTGCGCCACATCGATAGCTGTTTTCTGATTATTTCTAAAAAATAATTTTTCTACTACCATAACTTCGGGTTTAACGTCTTTAATGATATCTGCCATTTTTTCAAAAATCAAATCTAGACGCTCGCAGAAAGAACTTTTCGCTGGTGTAGTTATCGCCCCATACTTAACTATGGCCATAGAATTTTTTTTATCTTCTACTTTAATAGCTCCATATCCCACCGTGCCATAACCCGGGTCAATGCCAAGAATTACCATAAAATCCTCTTTAATTTTTCAAAAAATTTAAAAATAATTAACCAAATAAGATAAAACTATCCCCAGAATAGCACCAGCCACAATATCCGACAGATAATGAACTTTAAAATAGAGTCTAGAGAAACTAACCAAAAAAGCTAAAACAGTAACAGGAATAGATAAGCCCGGGCATGATCGAGATATAACAATTGCAGATGCAACTGAAGAGGAAGTGTGCCCAGAAGGGAAGGAATAAGTGATAGGTTTTTTTATTAGCATATCGCTTTCCTCTATGTACTTTGAAGGTCTTTTCCTCTTAGCCAAATGTTTAATTAACCCCTCTCCTAAAAATCCAGCTAAAACAACTACTAAAATAACCTTTATACCTGTATATCTTAGCGATTCACTGAACAGCATAGGAACAGCTATCAGCAGCCAGATAAGACCTAAACTTCCCACCTTAGTTACAGGGATTAAAATTTTGCTAAAAATTGGTCGCTGTATATTCGACACACTATCTAAAACTTTTTCGTCTATTTTTTTTATAAAACTACACACTATCTTTCGCCTTAAAAATAAAACTCGGATGCATTTTAGCACAAGCCTAGCTTATTTTCAACGTAAGTTGAAAAATGGCAGTATTAGGAATGGAATAAACACATAAGTTATGTTGTGTAAGCTGAGGAAAATTTAAAAAATTAGTTAGAAAAAAACGTATAATTAAAGAATTTAAAAAATTTTTGATATTTATTTATTAGCTATATTTAAGCCTATTTTTATTTATGTAATCAATATTTTAGCACGATATATACTATTTTAGCGCTACCTGAAAAATATCTGTGCTAAAAAATTGGGATGTGTAAAAATTAACGTATATAAAAATATAAAACAAAAAATATTCAGATGTAAGTAATAAACAACGAAAGATTGGTGATTTTTGTACCTTATGATATTTGTTTAAAAGCAGCTATTACCTTGCTTTAACATAAACACGTAAATCCGATTTAATCTACCCGGTTTTAGCTAATAAGCTATGTTTTGGTGATCGAAAGGGCGAAAAAATCTCAGAAAAATTAAGAAAAATCCTAAAATATATAACAATTTAAAATATATACTTTTGAATTAGGTGATATGTGCACCAAAAATATTAGGATGTAAACCTAGATTGAACGAAAAAATAATTGTATACTTTTAAAACTTTGAAATTTATAATTCGCGCAAAGAAATCTAAAAAAATAGATAGTGTAAAGCCTAGACAGTATATAAGTTTTTTGAAAAAATCTTTAGGCAGATAAAAATTGATTCTATCTACCCTGTATCTTTCGGTAAACTAATAATTTACGCGGTTTTATATTCAAACAACTGTTATTTTTAATACAGCACTAAAAAAGAAACAGAATAAGCTCTAATAAAAGTCTGCACGTTTGAGAATTGTTATAGCTCATTAAGCTAATAGAGTTTTTAAATGTACATTATTTTTTAGCTACCTACCATATGCTACATTACCAGTTTTAAATTTATTTGTAAAAACAGTGCAACAAGTTGACATATTTGCCAATTTATAGTTTTTATATAAAATTTATAAAAGGCTTTATTTAATAGCATGTTATAGGAGGTTCTGCATGATAATAAATTCTAATTTAAAAAAACTTTCTAAAACTTACTTATTTACCCAAGTTACAGAAAAAGTAGAGAACTATAAAAAATTAAACCCCGGGGTCAAGCTAATTAATCTCGGAGTGGGTGACTACACTTTACCGCTTTGTGATGCTGTTGTAAAAAAATTAAGAGAAGCTGTAAACAATTTGAGTAAAAAAGAGACTTTTAGAGGGTACGGTCCAGAGGAAGGATATTTATTTTTAAGAGAAAGTGTAAAAAAATACTATAAAACTAAGGGAGTAGATCTTGACACTGACGAAATTTTCATAAGTGACGGAGCAAATTCAGATATTGGGAATGTTTTAGAGCTTTTTTCTAAAGATAATCCTGTACTAATTCCGGACCCTGTTTACCCAGCATATGTTGATGCAAATATAATCCATGGCAGAAAAATAGAATATTTAAATGCAACACAAGAAAATAATTTTCTTCCCGGTATACCTAAAGACGAGGTAAAGTCTAGAATAATATATATATGCTCACCAAATAATCCTACAGGAGCTACATATAATTACAGTCAACTCAAAGCTTTTGTTGATTATGCTTTAGAAACAGGATCAGTAATAATGTTTGATGCAGCATACGAATCTTTCATTAAAGACCAAAATTTACCAAGTAGCATTTTTAGTATAGAAGGAGCAAAAAAATGTGCTATAGAGATTTGCTCTTTTTCAAAAATAGCAGGATTTACAGGAGTAAGATGCGGGTACACTGTAATACCTGAAGAGATGGTTTATGAAGACTCTAACATGAATAAAATTTACAAAAGACGGCTAGCAGCTAGATTTAACGGAGTTTCTTACATTTCACAAATGGGTGCCAATGCTGTCTTTTCAAGAGAGGGAACAGAGCAAGTAAATGAAAATCTAGACTATTTTAGAAAAAATGCTAAGATCCTTTCTTCTGTTTTTGAAAAAAAAGGCATATTTTATACAGGAGCAAAAAATTCACCTTATATTTGGTTTAAGTGCCCCAGTGGTATGAGCTCCTGGGATTTTTTTGACTATTTGCTAGAAAAATTCAATATCGTGGGGACTCCGGGCGTTGGCTTTGGAAAAAACGGGGAGAATTTTTTTAGGCTTTCTTCTTTTGGCACCTTGGAAGAGACAGAATTGGCAACTGAGAAGCTTTTAAAGCTTTAGCAAAGAACTGGTTTCTTCGGTTTTGCTAAAAGTTTAGGTACCTTAGGTGCAAGATTTATGAAAACAGTAAGCATTTTTTAGGCTTTCTTCTTTTTGTATTTTAGAAAAAACGAAAGAGACTTTTTTAACTTTAGTAGTAAAAAAGGTGGTTGGATTACTTTATCTTTTTGAAAAGTTTAATATAGCGGATTTTTTGTATGTAATTTTTGGCAAAAGCAAAAAGACTTTTAAAAGATATAGTAAGGAAAAGGTAGTTTTTTATTTATTTAGGGAATTTGATCTAGTATGAATCTTGAAGCCAATGCTAAAAGAGGATAGACTTAGAGAAAAGAAGAATTACGAATCTTAAACTTTAAAAAGTTATAGATTAGAAATAGGTGTGTTTTTAAAAATCTAAATTGTTTATAAAATAATTTTCTTACTTAAATTTAATAGGTTTTAGCTTTGACTAAAAATTTAAATCTCAGGTGATAGATTTTAATTTTTGTGATAAAATCGAGTATTAAGTTTCTACATATAGGTAATTTTTGAAGAAAATATAACTTAGTTAATTTTCAGTCCTCAAAAATCATTAAATTATAATTTAAGAGAAGAGGCAAAGTTTTGTTACCAAAAATCAGTTTGATTATTCCTGTTTATAATGCAGAGAAGTATTTATTTAAAGCTTTAGATTCTGTAACTAAGCAGACTTTTAAAAATTTTGAAGTAATTATAGTTAACGACGGCTCCACAGACGGCAGTTTTGGCATCGCTGAAAAATTTGTTAATAAATATAAAAATTTTAGAATTATAAATCAAAAGAATGTGGGTGCTGCTGGCGCAAAAAATTCAGGAATAAAAAATTCTAAAGGTGAATATATAGCTTTTTTAGATAGCGACGACTTTCTAGCCCCAAATTTTTTAGAGGTTTTATACTCACTAATAGAAAAAAATGACGCAGATATCTCCTGCTGCAATTTTAATCTTTACCATACTAGAACCAAGATACCTATATATATGCCTTTTACTGCAAGGACGGGAGTTTATGAAAAAGAAAAGGCATTTGCTAAATTACTCTCTGATGTTTCTTTTCATCATTTCCCCTGGAATAAGCTGTATAAAAAAACTCTATTCACAGAGAACAATATAGAATTTTGTAACATGTTTTACGAAGATGTAGCTACCTGCCCCAAAATATTTTATTATGCAAATAAAGTAGCTGTTACATCAAAACCTTTGTATTATTATAGGAGGCATAAAAACAGTATTATAGCTATTATGGACTCTGAAAAAATTAACGATTATGTAAAAACGATCGGAATAACAAGAGATTTTTTAGAGAAAAAAAACGAATATGAGAAATACAGGCAAAGATTTAAGTGGTATGCGAAAAGAGTCAAATTTCAAGTTTTTTACTGTATATTTCTGGATTATATCCGCAACAGAACGCTTGAAGATATTTACATAAATTTAAAAAATGCCAGTGATTCCATAGACTATTTTATATCTGATGACTTTAGTTCAAAAAATTCTTCAGTAGAGCTGCCGTACCGTGTAAATATTCCTAAAAAGCGGTCAAAAGTAATACAGTAACATAGTAAAAGTAGGGATATGTATTAATCCAATAAAATTTTTTATACTGTTTTATTCTAAAAAATTTCATTTGTTTGCCTTAAGTTTTTTATAATAAAGTTTCCGTTAGCGGTTTACGGGAGATTCCACTTGTGCTTTGATGGGGTTATAAAGCTTGAAATATTACGTCAAATCGTTACTTATACTGGTAAAAGTAGGGTTAACTAAATACTATAGATTTATGAAAACTTTTTAATTTAAACATATTTTATAACATATATTTTAAAAGCCAGTGTTATCTTGCTAAACAAATCTTTAATGTGCCTCCTTAGTTTGAGTACCACATAAGTAATAAGTACCTTGATTTTATTACCATTTAAATTTAAAATATTAAGGCAATGGTACATTGATATCTTTTATATTTTTGCTTAGGATAGGAAGTTTTTGTGAAACATTCAGCTGTTAATATTTTCAGCATACAGAAAGATTATTTAAATTTAGAGTCTTCACTTATAGAAGTGTGTGGGTGGGTAAGAACCAGTCGCAGGTCGAAAAATGTTGCGTTTGTGGAAATAAACGATGGCAGCTCTTTAACCAATTTGCAGTTGGTAGCTTCTGTAGAAAACATAAAAACTTTCCCGCAATTTGAAAAAGTTAGCGTAGGCTCTGCTGTTAAGGCAAAGGGTACCTTAGTTTTAACAGGAAAAGAAAATCAGCCTTTTGAATTAAAAATTGAAGATTTTTCTATAATAGGAGAATCCGCTAAGGACTACCCGCTTCAAAAAAAGCACCATACCCTTGAATTTTTGCGAACGATAGCACACTTAAGGCCAAGAACTAACACATACAGTGCTATTTTTAGGGTGCGTTCGGCTGCTGCTTTTGCTATACATAGCTTTTTTAATAAAGAAGGTTTTATATATGTTCACACTCCTATTCTTACGGGGAGTGATTGTGAAGGTGCCGGCGAAATGTTTACTGTTACCTCGTTTGATTTAAAGGATATTCAAAAAAATCCTAAAACAGGTGAAGTAAATTACAGTGAAGATTTTTTTGGCAAGCACGCTTCTTTAACTGTTTCAGGGCAGTTAGAAGGTGAATGCATGGCTATGGCGCTTGGTAAAATTTATACTTTTGGGCCAACCTTTAGGGCAGAGAAGTCTTATACTGGTCGGCACGCAGCAGAGTTTTGGATGATTGAGCCGGAAATGGCTTTCGTTGACCTTGAAGGTAACATGCAAAATGCTCAAAACATGATAAAATACGTGGTAAAATATGTTCTAGAGAATTGTAAACAGGAAATAGAATTTTTTAACAAGTTCTACGAGAGAGATCTTCTAAATAAACTAAACAGTCTGGTTTCGTCGAACTTTGAAAAGATTAGTTATACAAAAGCTATTGAGATTTTGGAAAGCAGTAACGAAAATTTTCAGTACAAACCATCTTGGGGAATTGATCTTCAGACAGAACACGAAAGATTTTTAACAGAAAAAATTTTTAAAAAGCCTGTTTTTGTGGTCGATTACCCAAAGGATATTAAATCTTTTTATATGAAACAAAATGCTGACGGCAAGACTGTTGCTGCAATGGATCTTTTAGCACCTGGAATAGGGGAGATAATTGGCGGAAGCGAGAGGGAAGCAGACTACGAAACTTTGCTTAACAGGATGAATGAACTCAACTTGAAGGTGGGTGATTATTGGTGGTATTTGGACCTTAGAAAATATGGCAGTGCAGTTCATTCTGGGTATGGGCTCGGGTTTGAGCGCCTTATTATGTATTTGACTGGTATATCGAATATTAGAGACGCTTTGCCTTTTCCAAGAACTACAGGTAATTTGGAGTTTTAGAAAATTTTTTTAAGTACAGCTGTTAACATCTGGGAGTGTTTTTAGTTTTTTAAGGAGCAGATCATTACTGTCTGAGTGTGTAGGGTTTATTTGTTAAGGCCTCACTAAACTAGTACTTATGCAACAGGCAAATTAAGCAAAGATTTTAGCATAAAAAAGTTCACAGTTCATAAAAAAATACTGCGTTGCGTAATTGTTTTCTTCTTCGCAAAGTAAGGAATATTGTTCTAAGTTGTTTGGTCTCGATGGCTATATACTTAAAATACAGCTTTATTTATTCGACTAACTATGAGCTTTCACCGAAAAATTTTATACCAGTAAATTTAAGCTATCCATGGGATAATTCTATATTGGCTAAACTATTCTTAAATTGAATACACTAATAGTTTTAGTTCAGGCAACTATAATTTGAGTATTTGAAAATTTAAAAATTAGAACGTCAAAGTACATATGAAAAAATTAGTTTTAGTGGTTGGGCTTTGGTGGAGTCTTACTTGTACTATAATAAAATCTAAATAAAAAAGTAAATGGAATATATTAATTATCCGCTTTTTTATTACTGTAAGCTAAGTGGGCCTAATCTTAGCTTTTGCCAAAATTCTGAAAAGTTGTAAGGTATATCTTGGACTTTTTTGTTAATTTTAAAAAAAATTATAAAAAATCAGCAAAAACCTATTTTTAGTCCTAACTTTGGAGGGTTAAGATATTTAACAGATGCATGTCATCCAAGGTCGTCTCCATGTTTTAGCTTTTGCCTGAGCGTGAAAATTAAGTCATGGTAAAAATAAAATGGGCCGACTATTATACTATAAACTCAGTGTTTGCAAATTTTTATTGAATACATTAGTATTTAGTGCAAATTAATTAGTAGTTTTATTAATATATTAATCAGTGAATCGTTTACATATTTTTGTAAAGAGTGGCAATAGCAGGAGGATTTTGTGCCCCACTATTATTTTATAAGTGATGGATGTAATCTTTCGAGAGCTAAAGCCCCTGTTAGGTAAGTTTTCTATTTATTTGTTTTTAATGCCAATTATTTCATGGTTTAGTACAATAAAGGAAATAAAGAAATGGCAACAATTTTAACAATAACACAGAGAATACACATGGGAGTGAAAATAAAACCAGCCAACCTAAGATCAAAGAGCTAAAATAAGTGAAGATAAAATAGAAAATAGAGGTATTAAAAATATGGAAAACAAGGATGTAATGTATCACATAAATTTATCTAAATCCGATATTAAAGGCGCAGCCTTTGCTATACTTACTGGCGACCCGAAGCGCGTTGAGCTAATTGCTAATTACTTGGAAAAATCAGAAAAAATAAAAGAAAATAGGGAATATACTTCTTACTTAGGTGAATTAGAAGGTCAAAAAGTAGTTGTTATTTCTACAGGAATTGGTGGACCTTCTACTGCCATATGTATGGAAGAACTTGCACAGATTGGCGTAAAAAATTTTATTAGAGTTGGAACTAGTGGTGGTATGCAAAAAAATGTTTGCGCAGGTGATATAGTAATTGCAACTGGGGCTATAAGGCAAGAAGGTACAAGCAAAGAGTATATGCCAGTAGAATTCCCTGCAGTTGCGGATTTTGACATTTGTGCAGCTTTGAAAGTTGCTGCTATAAATCAGAAAATTCCATACCACATGGGTATAGTTCATTGCAAAGACAGCTTTTACGGTCAGCACTCCCCGGACAGAATGGGTGTTTCTTATGAACTAAACAATAAATGGAGTGCGTGGCTAAGAGGAGGAACTTTATGTAGCGAAATGGAGTCGGCGGCAATGTTTGTTTTGGCTAGTAATTTAAACCTTAAAGCTGGTACAGTCCTTTTGGCTATTTGGAATCAAGAAAGAGACAAGGAAGGTTTTTCACAAGAAGAAAAGTGTTTCGAAATAGAAAGAGCTATAAAAGTTGCTGTAGAAGCTTTGAAAAATTTAATAAGTAGTGCTAGATCTACCTTAAGTTAATAAATATTTGAAAAAATATAAATGTTTATAAATAATAGCTTTTTTTAAAATAACCGCTTAAATGGGCGTTGTTTGTTTGAAGTATTCTTATTTTGGCAGCTTCAACAGAATTACTTAATTGCCTTCAAAAATAAAATAAAAACAAAGTTATACTAAAAGTAAAAATCTAAAATTAGCAAAATATTCTCGTTAGTAAAGCTCGTAATTAAAAAAATGTATGTTTTTATGTAAACAACTTAACGACTTATTAAGACAAAAAGTACCTATTAAAAATTTTTGATGTATAATCGATATGCTGCACAGTTTATATATCTGTCTTCAAATTCAAGTAAAAGAGTTTAGGCTTTGAGTAAAAAAATATTGAGTATTTTTAAAAATTTAGAACAACAAGTCGAAAATATTGAAAATACACTTTTTCTTATTACATCAGAGGTAAATCGGTTCTATTTAACAGACTTTTCTTCATCTGCAGGTTATTTAATATTAACTAAGTCGGAATCTTACCTTGTCTTGGACGCTAGATATTACGTAGCTGCATTAGGCAAAGTAGATGGAGTTAAAGTTGTCCTTAGTAAAAATTTTGATGAAACTTTATTAAATATAACAAATAAATATGGCATAAGAAGAGTTTTTGTAGAAACCAATCATGTAACATTAAAATTAGCAACAAAAATAAAAAATACGCTTTTGAAAGCAAAAAATTGTTCGCTTACAGAAGATGATAGTCTAGATGTTGCCCTTGAAAAAGCAAGGGCAAAGAAAACAAAAATAGAGTTAGAAAAAATAAAAAAAGCGCAATTAATAACACACGAAAGTTTTAACCGTACTTTAGAGTCTGTCCGCCCTGGATTAACTGAACTTGAAATAGCTAAAGAATTTGAGTTTTTGGCTAAAAAATTGGGTGCTAGCTCTGTTTCTTTTGAGTCAATTGTAGCTAGTGGCGTGAATAGTTCTTACCCTCACAGTAAAATCAGCAACAGGAAAATAGGAAAAAAAGATGTTATATTGCTGGATGTTGGTGTTAATTTTGAAGGATATATGAGCGATATGTCAAGAACGGTGTTTATTGGTGAACCTAATGAAAAGCAAAAGGAAGTTTACAAATTAGTACTAGAAGCTCAAAATTTAGCTTTTTCAAAAATAAAGCCAGGTGTAAAGTGCTGTGAAATAGACAATGCCGTTAGAAATTTTATTGATGCCACTAAATATAAGGGCTGTTTTCTTCACTCAACAGGGCACGGAGTAGGATTAAACATCCATGAAAAGCCATATATTTCGCATAACAGTGAAGATGTACTTGAGCCAGGTATGATTTTCACAATCGAGCCCGGAATTTACATAGAAGGCGAATTTGGTGTAAGAATTGAAGACATGGTTCTTGTTACAGAAAACGGTTATGAAAATTTAACGTCTACTAACAAAGAAATCATTGTTTTGTGAGAAAATCAAAAATATATTTATAAAAATACTAGAGTGTAAAAAAATCTGAAAGCTTGTGTAGCACAATATGATTACCCATTACGAGCGAATAATTAATTATCAGTTAGGATTATGCCTTTTAGCTGTTTATAGACATTTTTCAAAAGCGCAACAAAAATTTAGTTACTAAAATTTTTTTGTTAGATATTAATATCTAAACCAAAATTTTATATTGGCCAAAAAATTTATTAATTTAAGATTTAAATAATTTATTGCGTACTATGCAGAGTGTTTTTGTAGCAAAAATAAGCGGACAACGTGTGTCTATGGGTAGAAAAAACTTATAAATAATCTAGATCTAAGGTGAAATTTTAAAAAATTTTGCCTTCAAAATCTTTATTTAGTAAATTAAATTTATTCAAAAAATATAAAAATACTTAATTATTTATTATTAAAAAATGGAAAAAATACGAATTTAAGGATTTGTTTTTTCTTAAAATTATTTCACATGCTATAAAAAGCTAACAATAAAGTTTTTTTCACTTAGACCAGCGGCAGTAATAGAGCTAGGCACAATAGCTTATTTGTTACAAACGTCCAAGGTAACTAAGGCTGTTTAAAGTTTTTTTGTTCTAAAGTAAGGCCATGTGCTTTTTACGTTAACAAAGGTTCATGCTTTAAACTAATGCGGCCACCCGCACTTAAAAGATTTAAAATAGGAAATTCTAAGCTGATATATAATAAAAAATACGAGGTTTAAAGTTAGAAGACTACAATCCAAGGCCAACAATATATTTAAAAAATCTTTTCTTATACTAATAATTAGGTTTACTACTTATGTTATGTACACTGTGCCTAAGCACTACTTTAAAATACGTCTTTTTATAATCTTAAAACTTTTCAGCACTTAGTTAAACTTTTCTACACAATATTTCTTTTTTCACTTTATAAAAATCTAAGAATGTATCGTTATCTAGGGAATCTCTAATCTCTTTAAAAAAGTTATTGTAAAAATAAAGATTATGTATCACCGCAAGGCGTAGAGCTAAAACTTCTTTGCACTTAAAAAGATGGTGTAAGTATGCTTTAGAAAAATTTTTGCAAGTTTGACAATTACAGTTTTTATCTATTTTTTCATCAGCTAAAATATTTTTAGCATTTAATATATTTAATGTGCCCTCGCTTGTAAAAAGCTTTCCGTGCCTTGCGTTGCGACTAGGCATAACACAGTCAAAAAGGTCTACACCTCTTAATATGGACTCTAAGATATTCAAAGGCGTCCCTACACCCATAAGGTAACGGATTTTATTTTTAGGCATAAAAGGCTCCAGGACTTCTATAACATGGTACATTACGTCTGCTTCTTCGCCAACTGCAAGCCCGCCTATAGCGTATCCGTCTAAGTCCAACTCTGATATTCCTTTCATATTCTCTACTCTAAGGTCGTCGAAAGTGCTTCCTTGATTTATTCCGAACAAAAGTTGGCTTTTATTTATAGTATCTTCCCTTTTACTTAATTTTTGCATTTCCTGTTTACATCTTTTAAGCCAGTTTACAGTTCTTATACAAGCCTCTTTTGCGTAATCTTTTGGTGAGGGATTTTTAACACATTCGTCAAAAGCCATTGCTATGGTGGACCCTAAGTTAGACTGTATCTTAATACTTTTTTCTGGGGTTAAAAAAATTTTCTTTCCGTCTATGTGCGAAGAAAAATATACGCCTTCTTCAGTAATTTTTCTTAGTTTTGCCAGAGAAAAAACTTGAAATCCACCACTATCCGTCAAAATTGGTCCCTGCCAGATTGTAAATTTATGAAGTCCCCCTAAGCTTTTTATAATTTCATCCCCTGGCCTTAAATGTAAATGGTAAGTATTACAAAGCATTACTTGGCAGTTAACATTAACTAAATCTAAAGAAGAAAGCCCTCCTTTTATTGCAGCACAAGTTGCAACGTTCATAAAACCAGGGGTTTCTACCTTGCCGTGTACAGTTGCAAGTATTCCTCTTCTTGCAGAGGCAACTGTTTTTATTAACTTAAACATTTAAAAAATTTCCACTAAATAGCTTTCTAGGATCTTGTGATAAAACAAAAGATGCAATTTACAAGCAATAGACGGTATCCCAACGGAGTTAGTATACCATAAATTTTAAAAAATTAAATAAAACCAGAAAAACTATCCACTTTTAATACAAAAAAGCTGACTTATATACGTAACGTTATTTTAAAAAAAGAGCACTAAAACCGCATAAGTGCAAAGCTTACTTGACGATATCGTCGCTTCGTTAATAAAAACCAAGCTAGGCAATCAAACTGTCCGCTCACAATACCAAAAAAATTGCTTATATGCGTCACATTGCCAAAAAGGATAACACCAGAACTGCCCACACATCCAATTTCTCTATCACTGAGGTCTAGCTAATTAAGAGTAGACTAATTAAGTAATACACACACCCTTTATGCAGTAAAGAATCCCTCTATCAAAAATTCTTTTCCCGCATTAAATACTCCCATATAAGAAAAAATGGATCAAGAACTATGTAAGACTTTTTCCTGCCTAGCGCTTCGCTATTTTATGATATCTAAGCCTGATCTTTATTTTTATAAGATTCAAGATCGTCATAAACCGTTGTTTCAAAATAATCTTTTTTATCGTGTTTATCGTAATCACTTTCTATTTTAGAAATTATGCTTTCAAATAGTTCTATGGAATATTCTTTTTTAACGCCAAAGAGACTGTTTCCTAAATTTAATTCTAAATGACCACTATGTAGTTGACGTAGGATTTTATCATAACGAGAGGAGAGAATGAAATACATACGTCCAGCATAAGGGTCATACTGAATTGCATAAACTTCATATCCTTCAATATTTGTAGACTTACTCCTGGCAAGCCTAATCTTGCATCTAAAAGTTGGTTCCCAAAGTACACAGCCACTACTTTTATTCACTGTTTTCACAAAAAGTCCCTTTTCTTCTAAACTCTCCATCTTCTCTAGTACTTTACTAGCGGTGCTACAATAATCAAAAAATTGTTCTGCAATAGGCTTAGCCTCCTGATCATCCTTTTCATCTGCAAAAAAACCACTCCCACCGTTCCTTATACGTATCACTGCTTTTTTATCATCAATAACATCAATGTAAAAAGGCAACTCATAACCGCCATACAGCTCCACTGTGCCAGGGATTTTTCCACCCTTGTAAGGCCAAAAACTTATTTTTTCGCCAAACTCTTTTTCCAGATCCGACTGTAACTGTTTAAATTCCTCAGGTACTTTTTCTTCAGCTTTTTCACCTTCTAACTTCACCGCGCTAACAGAAGTGAATTTTTCTTCTGCCTCAGGCTTGTTTTTTGCTAAAAAGTTAGATAAAAATCTACTAAGACTAGAATACAAAGCGGCAAAAATTAATTTTGGAGTTAATGTATAACTTTTAAAAATTTTTTACTTTCCTTTTCCTCTGACTTAAATCCGCCCACTGCCTGAGTACTTTGCGGAATAAAACTCCCAGCCAAAGAACTAACTAGAAAAACTCCACTACTATATTCTTTAAAACGATTTTTACTCGTTCTAAAACTCCCCAAAAATATCGAACTTAGTCTTCATTTATCACATATAGTTTAATTATACACTATTTTTTCTATAAAATAAATATTTTTTTAAAAAAAATAAATTTTACAGCAAGCTAAATTTATTAAGAATTTCTATTAATTAAATTTCTAATAAATTATTATTTTGTTATGATAAAATATAGCAAATAAATGATTTTTAATTACTTTATTTTTGTATAAATTGATGAGTAAGGAACGGCGTCTTTTGAATCTTGGTATAGATATAGGCTCTACTACTATAAAGTGTGTGCTTTTAGATTTTAAAAATGAAATCATATATAAAAATTATTTTCGTCATAGCCTAAAAATAAAAGAAAAACTTTTAAAACTTTTATTGGACTTGAGGACTAATCGGGAGGTAGAAAAGACTTTAAAACTAGCATTTTCTGGTTCTGCAGCAATGGGTATAGCTAAAGACCTAGACCTTACTTTTGTTCAAGAAGTTTTTGCCACAAAAGTTTGCACAGAAACTTTTAATAAAAAGGTAAACACCGTAATAGAACTTGGTGGCGAAGATGCTAAAATCTTATTTTTGGATTCGCCCCTAGAAGTAAAGATGAACGGTACGTGTGCTGGTGGAACCGGCGCATTTATTGACCAAATGGCTACTTTATTAGGCATACCGGTAGAAAATTTTAATGAAGAAGCTAAAAAATATAATAAAATTTACCCTATAGCGTCAAGGTGTGGGGTTTTTGCTAAAACAGATGTTCAAGCGCTTTTAAACCAGGGTGTAGGCAAAAGTAACATAGCAAAAAGTATATTTTGCTCTGTTGCAAACCAAACGATAGTGGGTTTGGCTGGGGGAAGAAAAATAGATGGTAATGTGATTTATTTAGGTGGACCATTGACTTTTTTTGAAGAGCTTAGGAAAAGTTTTGATGATGCACTAAATACAAAAGGTTTTTACCCAGAAAATTCTCTTTATTACGTAGCAATGGGTACAGCACTTTTAGCAAAAAAAGAATATAGCTTAGACTCTTTAATAGAAAAAATAAAAAGTAATAATTTTAAGTTACAAACAAAAGCTTTAGAACCTCTTTTTGGAGATGAGGAAGATTACCGTTTATTTTCAAATAGGCACAAAAAAGCTAAAGTAAACATTGTAAAAGATGGTCTAAAATCTACAGATAGAATTTTTTTAGGAATAGACTCAGGGTCAACTACTTTAAAGTTAGTTGCTATTAACGAAAAAGAAGAGATCGTATTTTCTAGATACGCACAAAATAAAGGTGAACCTTTAAGTCTTTTAAAAGGGTTTTTAGAAGAACTTTACAAAGAAAATAACAAGGTAAAAATATTAGCCAGCGCATCTACAGGGTATGGAGAAGATTTAATAAAAAATGCTTTTAACTTAGATTTTAGTACAGTAGAGACAATAGCTCACTTAAAAGCCGCTAAAAAATTTTTGAATTCTTTAGAGTTTTTGGTAGATATTGGTGGCCAGGATATCAAATGCTTTAAAATTGGTAAAGAAGGAAATATAGAAGATATTTTTTTAAACGAGGCTTGCTCTTCAGGGTGCGGGTCTTTTCTGCAAAGTTTTGCTAACGCTTTAGGTTACAGCGTTGAAGATTTTTCTAAATTGGCTTTATTTTCTAAAAATCCTGTTAATTTAGGGTCCAGGTGTACTGTTTTCATGAACTCTTCTGTAAAACAGGCACAAAAAGATGGTGCAAAAATAGAAGATATAGCCGCAGGACTTGCCATTAGTGTTGTAAAAAATGCTCTTTACAAGGTAATTAGAATAAATAAAGCAGAAGACTTAGGGAAAAATATAGTAGTTCAAGGAGGAACTTTTTTAAACGACGCTGTTTTAAGAAGTTTTGAAAAAGAAATAGGCGTTAATGTTATTAGGCCTAATATTTCAGGACTTATGGGTGCTTATGGTGCAGCACTTTTTGCAAAAGAAAAAAGTAAGAAAATGGGGTTGAAAGTCAGTAAAATTTTTAATTTAGAAGAATTAAAATATTTTTTTTACAAAACAAATTCTGTTACTTGTAAGGGCTGTACTAATAACTGTGATCTAACAATCGTTACTTTTCAAGGTGGTAAAAAGTATATAGCCGGTAATAAATGTGAAAGACCTACCGGTAGAAAGGTCACAAGTACAAAACTTCCATTTGTTACAGATATGTACTCTTTTAAGATGGACCTTTTAAAAAAATACAGCAAAGAAAAATTAACAAAAAACGATATTTTAATTAAAGAAAAAAAAGTTATTGGTATACCTCTTGTTTTGAATATGTATGAACTTTTGCCTTTTTGGTATACTTTTTTTAAAAGTTTAGATTTTAAGGTTATAGTTTCCCCCGTTTCTAACAAAAATACATATAAATTAGGTCAGAGCACCATACCTTCAGACACCGTCTGCTACCCGGCAAAATTAGTGCATGGGCATGTTATCGGTTTAATAAATATGGGTATAAAGAATATTTTTTACCCCTGTATGTCTTATAACCTAGACGAAAAATTAGGTGATAACCACTACAACTGCCCGATAGTCGCTTACTACCCCGAACTTATAAAAACAAATATTGGCAGTATAAAAAAAGTAAACTTTATAAATGATTACGTTGGTCTACACAGAAAGTTTGACTTTACAAGAAAAATTTTTAAAATACTAAAAAAATATTTTCCCGATATTAATTTTTTTTCTGTTATAAAAGCTACACAAAAGGCTTTTAAAGAGTATAAAAATTACAGAAATAAAGTCTTAGAAAAAGGACAAGAAATACTAAATTTAGCTAAAAAATATAAAAAACAAATTATTTTGCTGTGTGGAAGGCCTTACCATATAGACCCAGAGATTAATCATAATATAAATAAATTAATTACGGCTTTAGGTGCATTTTTATTAACTGAAGATTCTGTGCCATATATAAAAGGCAAAAAAGAAAATCTTGAAGTTTTGAATCAGTGGACTTACCAGTCAAGACTTTATAACGCTGCTAGGTTTTCGTTAAAAGAGAAAAATATAAATGTGGTTCAGTTGATATCTTTCGGTTGTGGAACGGATTCTATCGTTTCAGACGAAGTAAAACGTATTGTAAGTGGTGGGGGAAAAATATATACCGGCATAAAAATAGACGAAAACAGTAATTTAGGAGCTATAAAAATAAGGCTTAGGAGTCTTTTGGAAACTATCTAAAAGATCTTCTATAGTCTAAATCCTAAAGCTTTATGTATTTCGTTCGAATTTTTTTTAGAATTAACAAGTTATTTAAAAAGATAAAAATAAAGAATATTTGTAATCTATGGAATCGGTTAAAAGCCCTTGAGTCTTATTTTTTGAAACATAAAAATATTGATTTATGTAATATTTTTTTAATATAAATAGATCATAAAATCAGTGTTCTAACTTTTATTTAATTATACCTTCGGCTTTTTAATTAATGACATATGAATAAAAAGGTAGAAAAATTTAAACATTATTTTCTGTTGCAAAAGGAGATACTCTAGAGCAAGACATACTCAAATAGCAAACTCTAAGAAATTAGGTTAAGAGATGCGTTGCTGCTTTTGGACTGTACCCTTTAAATTTTAAATTTTTTTTTGCATATTATTTTTACTATGTCTATCCGTTCTTAGCGTTGATAAAGAAGAATGTAATGAAAAAACCGGATGTATTGTAACAAATTAGCGACTCATATGTAGTGAGGAAATCACCGCCTATAAATGGTAAGAATTTATATAAATTTTATATTTTATTTTTTCGTAACCTATATTTTGAAAATTTTTATGGCAATGTACAGTAGTTATTTATATTTCACTTCAGTTTTAGCTTTATATTTTCTTTTAGGCACTACTTTATTTTTTGAAATTTTCTTAAGTTATTTATTGTTTTTATGATAAATATGCCAAAAATACCAACTTATAATCTAAGCATCGGCGCCAAAGATTCTTTTCGTAGTAAAATTCTTGGAAAACAGCTAAAGGACCAATAGTTATACTATCTTACAAGCAATATTTAAAACTTTTTCTAAATATAACTTCTTTAAATAATGCGTATTTTCATAGTATTATAAAATTATATTGTTAAATATAAAAGCAAGGAATCTGAGTTATTAAATTTTAGTTACTTAAGATTAATTATACAAAAATGTTCAGTCTTTACTGTGTGGAGTTTAGCTTTTGTAAACGCCACACATTCCTTTGCTGCAAATTATAACTACTTTTCTGACATCTCCAATTATGCATAAAAAGGTTACTAAAACCCGTTTAGATGTCTCTTTTTAATAATTTTAGGGTAATTTACATAAGATATATCCAGGTCCACATTGCCTTCAATTCCTGGTATGTTCCCTTTACTAGTATATTGCCATATTCCGTAAGGTCTTTTGCAGTTACACTCTTTATGCCACTGTGCAATCCATAAGTCAAAACGGCTTAGTCTTTTTAAATCCAGAAATTTTTTTGTCCAGTTTAAATTAGTGTAAAAAGCTGCGTAGTACCCTGCTTTTTCAACTCTGTCTAAAAATGTTATAATTATATTTGTCCTTTCGTCGTTATTGAGCTTTAACTGACATTTATCTTCTATGTCCATACAGACCGGGTATTCCCATTTTGCCCATTTTAGTCTGTCTATAAAAAAATCAGCTTCCCAAATGGCTTCCTGGCAATTAGTAGCATAACTGTAATGGTAAGCGCCAATAGGTATTCCAACCGATTTAGCTCCTTTTATATTATTTTTTAGCTTGGAATCTGTAAATTTTTCTCTGTTGGACCAGCCAAAACTAGTTCTTATTATGGCAAATTGCACTTGACCGGATTCTTTTACCTTTTTCCAATCAATATCTTTGTTCCAAAATGAAACATCTATTCCTTTAAAATTTTCTTTCCCAGAGGGAACAGAAAAAGCTAAAGGATAGTTAGAAAAAACAGCAAAAAACACTAAAGTAAATACATTTACTAACATTTTTTTAAAATTTTTAAACAAAAGCCACCGCCTTTTTGATTAAAAAAAGTTATTTAGTAAGAGTAGATTAGGATCTTTTAAAAGATTTAACCCAGAAAAAATCTCACATTGTAAAAAAAGAGAAACTGGATTTTCTTATTTTTAAATATGTAAAAAAACTGATTGATAAATTAATTTTTTAATAGTACCAAATCTAGAATATTTTTTCTATAGAGAAATCAAAACTCAGATATATATGGTACTTTGTTTAGATCGAAAAAAAACTAAATATTGGGCAAAAAAATTGTAAAATAGATAGCTTTCACAAATTTATGGATTTTATTATATGGCCGTGGTTGGCCTTTTTCTTATTTATTACTAATTTAAATAACAGTCTTATACGACAAATCCATATTTTAAAGGGCAGTACAAAAACTATATAGCTTATTTGGGGCAAATAATAATTACTATTTAAAATCAAAAGAGGCAACGCTTAAAATAGGGAGGCGTATAAAAAAGTTACTACACAGGGAAATAAAAATTTTAAGAAGGTTAAGAAATATGTGGAAAATCAACAAATTTCTATAAATTTATGCAACTTACGTTGGGGCTGCGCTAACCTTATTTTTATCTAAGCAATCATCTAATACAATTCACCAAGCTTAGAACAGCTTAAAGCGTAATGGCTCACAAAATAAAGGAATGCATCTTTAAAATTCAAATTCTTCCATTCGCAAAACAAAGCTTACTACCTAAATATACTTTTTTGGTGCTACATTGAAAAGAAAAGAAAACGCTAAGATTAGTCAGGCAAAAATCCCATAGATTTATAACTATTAAAATTTTTCGGTACATAACTACCTGCTCTATTCTTAAAGCATTATTTGAAAAGTAATTTTATACATAATCAAACGATTTATGAAACTTTAGTGCTACTTTTAAAAATTTTTAATAAGCTAACTATAAGTTGAAGTTTTGCAGTTCTTACTTAATAATGTACCCATCTGGTAGTTTATTTATAGTTTCTTTTGTAATAGTTTTTGTTTCTTTCAAAGCTTTTATAAATATTTCATCTAAATCTGAAAAATGATTAATTTCAGGACTTTTGCCAATTAATTCGTAGCCGTCTCCACCAGCAGATAAGAAATCATTCGTTGCTAATACATAACTTTCATTTGGATTTATATCTTTACTGCCTATTTTAACAGAAATCACCCTGGACCCTGCCTTTGCTTTAGAGTTAAAAGTGCATGTCATTCCTGCTATTTGTGGAAATCTAGCGGCCACTTCTGGGTAGCTTGAAAGACCATGCTCTAAAGATTTTATAATATCTTCCCCTGTAACTTTTTTCGTCACTATATAATTGCCAAATGGTGCTATTTTCACTATGTCTTCAGCAGTAATATTACCAATATTTATACCGCTCCTAAAACTTCCGCCGTTTAATAAAACAACTTGTGCACCAGTTTCTTTTAAAACAGCATTTGCTAAAAATTTAGTTAAATTTGTTTCTTTTGCTCTTACAGAACTTTTTTTACCATCTAATTCTATCTCTGATTGCCCTAGTACCTCTTTTAAAATAGGTTCTTGCTCTTTCTTTATTTTGTTTATTAACTCACTCACTTCTTTGTCGTCTTCCAAAGATTCTAGTTGAGAAAAGTTTACATTGCTTGGAGTTATCTCTTTTTTACCATTTTCTAGTTTTATTTTAACAATTCCTAAATTTTCAGAATATGCACCAGTTGAAGTAATTACAGCCTTACCCTCTGCTTGTTTAATCTGTTCTAAATTTGAGTGGCTGTGTCCGTCTATTATTAAGTCTATTCCTTCAACGTTATCCCTTATATCGTAAGAACGATGACCTTTGCTTTCACCGTCTATTCCCAGGTGGCCAATCAAAATAATTAACTCTGCACCCTTGTTTTTTAAGTCTTTTACTTGATCTTTAGAAGTTTCTACAACATCTTTAAAATCTAAATCTTTAACATTTAAAGGGTTAGTCTTTTCAGCAGTTTCAGGTGTTGCTAAACCAAATATTCCAATTTTTACACCGTCTATTTCTACTAAATCGTTTGCTAAAAATGGCCTCGTTCCATCCTTTAAACAAACATTAGCAGCTAAAACTTTGCTTTTCATTCCTTCTGACAGTTTTTTTAATCTACTAAAACCATAATTAAAGTCGTGGTTCCCAGGTACAAAATAGTTATACCCCATTAAATTTAGTAAAGATACTTCAACCTCTCCTTGGGACAATGTAACTATGGGTTGCCCATGTAAAGCATCTCCCGCATCCATAAGTAGTACGTTTTTATTTTTAGCCTTCAAGTCTTTAATGTAAGTTCGCATTTTTGCATAACCAGTGACTTTGTTGTCTTTGTCATATTCAACACGTCCATGTATATCGTTTGTGTGCACAATAGTCAGATCTAAACTTTTTGCTGAATTTGAGCACCCTTGAGAAAACAAGGCAAAAATAATGAAAAACAACGCTAGCAAGCAAGAATTTATTTTTCTAAAAATTTTCATATTAACTTCCTTTCTTTTCTAGTAGTAAAAAAACTGAACCTCCTTTTTTAGAATGAAAATGATTTTGCATTTTATCAAATTTATTATTAGTTTGCAATATATTTTTTTGAAAAAGTGAATATATTTTAGTTAAAAAGCTTATTTATATAGTCTTTTTGCTCGAACAAAATCAAAACGTCTCCGTTTTTATATTGCGCTAAAAGTAAAATTAAGTATTTTAAAGTGTGCACAGTTTTAGTATTACTATAAAAAAATTGGCAGTGTTAAGATTTTAGAATCAGGTATGGCTTTTAATTCAGTTCATTTTTCTTTTCTAAGTTTTTTTATATTCTTAGTACCAACTAATCTATTGCACATTCTGTGTACTGGCATACCAATCCTTTTTATATCACGGAACAAATTATTTGCTTTCAAAAACAGTATGTTTCATCTATAATTAATAGAGTTTTTTCAATTTATAAAGGGAAATTTAATTTGAAAGTATTAATTTTATCTGCTTGTGTTGGCGGGGGGCATGAAAGAGCTGCCAGGGCTTTAGAGTCTAACATTATAAGTGAAGGTCAAGAAGACGAAGTGAAGGTAGTAAACACCTTAGGTTATATTAGTGCTTTTTTGAACAAAACTATAAATGAAAGTTATAAGATAATGGTAAAAAGCGTTCCTAAAATGTTTGAAATCATATATAAAAAATCAGACAAAAAAAGTTCTTTTAATAGTTTCATAGCTTTTTTAAATCATTTTTTTAGTAGAAAAATATTACCGTTACTCAAAGAATTTGACCCAGAAGTGATAATTTCAACCCATATGTTTCCTACAGAGATGGTTTCTTTTCTAAAATCACAGAAGAAGACTTTTATACCATTAATTTGTGTAATAACTGACTATACCCCGCATAAAACTTGGCTATCATCACATGTTGATGCATACGTAGTTGCTAGTAAAGAAATGGTCCAAAAAATGGTAGACTTAGGGATAAATGAAAAAAAAATTTTCCCGTTTGGTATACCAGTTGATAATTTATTTTTCGAAAAACAAAATAGATCTGAAATTATTAAAGAACTAGGCCTAAAGGAGAGAACAAACACTGTTTTAATAATGGCAGGGAGCTTTGGTGTTAAGGGAATACTACCAATATATACAAATTTAATTAAATCTAAATTAGACCTACAAATAATTTTAATTACTGGAAAGAACAAAACCCTTTACGAGAAATTATCTTGTTTTATAGAAAAAGAAAAATATAACAATGAAAATGTAAAAAATACGAGAATAATATATTTTACAGACAAAGTTCATAAATTTATGAAGATATCTGATTTAGTAATTACGAAGCCAGGAGGTATGACCGTCTCTGAAGCTTTGGCAAGCAATCTGCCGATGGCAGTCTTTGATGCCGTTCCTGGGCAAGAGGAAGCAAATGCAAATTTTTTAATAAAAAATAATTTGGGTATAAAAATAAGCCAGAATTATAGCTGCCTTAATGAAGTGGAAACTCTGCTGAAGAATACCGATAGGCTCAAAAGTTTAAAGGAATCTTGCAGAGAGTATAGCAAATTTGTGTCTAACAAGAATATATATAATTTGGTAAAAAGTTTGGCCATTAAGTCCTGAAAAATTGCAAAAATTAGTGGAAATTTAGTTTTGAAAAGATAAATTAGTAATAAATTTGCTTGTATAATTTTTTTATGTGTTTGCTATTACGAGATGAATAAGTACAGCACTTTAGTTAGTAAATGAATTTTGCCTTGTAATTTTTAAATATAAGCCTTTTAGGTAGTACAAATAAAAATTTTGACTTTTTAAAATTTTTATAACTAAAACTCGAAAAACGGCGGTAATAAAATTCTGAATTAAATTAATTAAAAAATTAAAGCAAGGCAGGTTTTCAAAAATTTAAAATATATCACTTTAAAGTCTTGAAGTTTAAATGTGCTTTGTGTACCACATGTACGATTTTATTGTAGCGAGAAATTTATGTAGGGTTATTTTTTATATCAGATAAAATAATTCATGGTAGTTAAAACTTAAAAATTTTAAAACTTAAAAAGAGCTATATTGTTAAGAGTAATTAACTTATTTTGTAGGCTTATTGTTAACTAGAGCATAAAACTTTTTATTTAACTTTATGAGCTTTAATGCTGTTAAAAAACAAAATTGCTATAAAAAATCATCTACATAGTTTAAAATATAAGATATTTCATTTATTTTTTATTTTTTTATGAATTTTAAATTTATGGTTTGTTCCCGTTATGCAAAAAACACTAACATTAGACAATTTAAAAATAGAAGATATGCTAAGTGTTGGGGAAAATAGCTCGAATTTACCTTTTAGCATAGAAGCTGAACAAGCCTTGTTAGGCTCTATAATTCTTGATTATAAATGTTTAAATACAGTAATAGACCTAGTCCCCTCCTCTGAATATTTTTATGTAGAAAATCATAAACTAATATATGAAGCAATAACAGAGATGTATGCTTTAAGTATACCAATAGACTTTATTACTTTACTTAATCAACTAAAGAGCCATGAAAAGTTAGATAACTCTGAAGAAATAAAGGCCTACCTGCTTAGTCTTGCACAATTAGTTCCGTCTGTCTCTAGTGCATATAAATATGCTCAGATCATTAAAGAAAAATACCGAACAAGAAAATTAATTTCTGCTGCTAAAGAAATAATAGAAGAGTCAACAGACAATACAAATGACTCTTCATTGTTACTGGATTCTGCCGAACAAAAAATTTTTGATATACGTCAAGGAAATGAAGTCAGAGGTCTTGTTAGACTAAACGAGTCTGTTATAAAAACTTTCGATAGACTTGACCAATTAAATTCTGATGAGCGTGATTTTTACAAGAGTATACCCACTGGAATAGAAGATTTAGACAGAACAATTACAGGTCTTAGCAAGTCGGATTTAATCTTGTTAGCAGCAAGGCCAGGGATGGGAAAGACAAGCTTCGCTTTAAATATTGCAAGAAACGTAGCATTAAAGTCAAAAAAAAAGGTAGCATTTTTTTCGTTAGAAATGACAACAGAGCAACTAACTGCCAGGCTTTTATCTTGTGAAGCTAAAGTTCAGAGCACGAAATTAAAGACCGGTTTACTTGAAGATGATGATTGGGTAAGATTAATTGAAGCAGGAGACATACTTTCTAAAGTAGAAATGTATTTAGATGATACCCCCGGCATAACAGTTCCTCAGATGAAAGCTAAGCTTAGAAGACTTAAAAATGTAGACTTAGTCTTAGTTGATTATTTGCAGCTTATGTCCAGCACGAAAAGAATAGATAATAGGGTTCAAGAAGTTTCAGATATTACAAGAAATTTAAAGCATATGGCGAAAGAGCTAAATGTACCCGTTTTAGTACTTTCTCAGCTTTCTCGTGCGAGCGAACAAAGGACTGAGCATAGGCCTGTACTTTCAGATTTAAGAGATTCCGGGTCAATTGAGCAAGATGCAGATATAGTCATGTTTCTTTACAGAGAAGATTATTACAATACCTCAAATGAGATTATAGACGAAAACGTTAACAAAAATAGTGGAGAGTGTATAGTGGCTAAGAATAGACATGGTGAAACACGTACGGTTCCGCTTTACTGGGAAGGCGAATATATGAGATTCACAGGTACAGATAGTATAGAAAGAGACGCAAAATTTTAAGTAAAAAAATATATATTTGGCTAAAAATTAAGTAAAAAACTTTAGGACATATTGCAAAAAAATAGGATGAAATCCACAGCACCGTACTCAGTTATGGGAATAAATTCATAGATTTCACAGAAAAAGGCATTCCAGGAATAGACGCTAAACTTCAAGCTAAAAAGTTTTTGATTAGAAACCAAGACATACTTAACAAAAAATTAAAATAAAAACATTAAATCTTGCCGTGAAGAAGAGTTATGTCAAACACGTATGGCTTTGATTCGCTGAGAAAAAATAAAGTCTGCGTAGAGGTCTGCAGTGCCTTTTTTTCTTAAAACAGTTCTATAATCATAAAAATAAAAAGTTAAAAACATAAAAAACGTACACCTTTACAAAACCAAACTTCTAGACCCACCCTCACAAACATATGTACGCCAGTAGCCAAAGTCTTTACAAGCGTTCATTTTCAATGCAAAAGAATTCATTGCACGTTCGGTAGTAAAAATCTCATTAGCAAACTCCGCCTCACCGGAAGGATTTTCCTCGACAGCTTCCCAAACCTTTTCATTTAACTCTTTCCACCCTATCCATTCTTTCACATATGCATCCACATTAATGTCTAAATTAGGCCCATGCAGTAACCAAAAGGCAATATCTTCAAATTCACCAGTATTGTTCTTTTCGCTTACTATGACTTTAAAAGGATGCTCGCTGTCGTTATTCTCCCTCGAAATATCAACTCTATAAATGACACCCTGCTCTGACGTATAAACAAAATTTTTGATCTTGATAGAAAAAGGCAAAAAACTGTCTTCTTTTAGTTCCAAAATCGCACCTTGAAAGCCAAGTATCTTAAGGTCGTCATCCTTATTGGCGTCACTACTTTCCCACGGCCAAGACCAAGCTCCAGCAACCGACGTTCCTGCAACACTCACCAAGGATAATCCTACAGCATTCTTCAAAAATCTTTTCACAGAGTACCTCCCACTGAATATGCTCTATTGCCATATTTTTAGCACAAAAGTAAAACTTAAATCAACAAAAATAAAAAAAGGAGTGTTCCAAAAATAAAAAATCCACAAAAAATCTACCTATTGAATTCTTTTATACTTCGCTGAATTTTCCTGTTGGCTTCCTTTTCAGCTAAAGCTTTTCTTTTATCGAAAAGCTTTTTACCTTTGCAAACACCAATTTGCATCTTAACCAAAGAGCCTTTAAAGTACAGCGACAGCGGAACTATGGTATAACCTTCTTTTTTTACAGAGCCAAAAAGTCTAAAAATTTGGCTTTTATGAACCAAAAGGCGCCTAACTCTTACAGGATCTTTGTTAAATATATTACCTTTTTCATAAGGCGAAATGTGCATTCTGTGCACAAAAAGTTCCATTGTCTTTTCATTTACAGAGCACCAAGAATCTTTTAAATTAACCTTTCCCTGCCTTAAAGATTTAACTTCCGTCCCGCAAAGCTCTATACCGGCCTCCAGCTTTTCCAACACAGAATAGTCATGAAAGGCTTTTTTGTTTTGTGCAATAGTTTTAAAAATAGCTTCTTTCAAGAAATTAACCTGCTTTTCTCACCTTTTTAAAAATTAATAAACAAAACCTCTATATTAAAGTCTAATACCAAAAATAAGTAATTATCAAGGAAAAATAAAAATATTTCGCTCAAAAGCTGCTAACTTATTATTTTAAACGGGTCTACCAAGTTTTAAGTAACAACACCGGAATTTGGTTATATGCACTATTGGCACAGTTAAAACATTAAGCTGTGTAAGATTTAGACCGCAAAATAAATCTTCAAGTAACGTTCATTTTCAAGCTATAAAATATTAAAAATTATTTATCTCATTAGATCTATTTAATTTTAGAACATTTACATTTTTGCAAGCCTTAAACTGCTTTATTATTGTGTCAATACAGTTTATTGCATATTTTCTTTCCTGCTGGTCGTTAAAACGACTAATGGTACTCAATCTTAAACCCCCACTTTGAAAACTGAAAAGTATGAATTTTTTATCGGAATCGAAAGTCAATTTTTTAAGTTTTTGCTTATCAATAATACAGTCAAATTTAATTTCGCCGTCTTTACTAAATAAATCTTGGTTTTCATCCATAAATCTTTTCAATTTAATAACCTTAGAAAAAAGCTCTATTTTGTCAAAAAATTCTAAAGCTTCTTTTGTATCACCAGTTTTTCTGTTAAATGAGAAAACTCTTTTTCCGTAAATACGGGGCTTATCTTCATTGTTTTTTCAATTATTTCAAAAAGAATGTACTCATCGTCACCAAAGTAAAACCTGTATTTATTATTACCCAAATTTAAAACATATTCTACATTTACATCTTTTTGAGTTTTTTGATCTGAACCAAAAAGTACAGCACTGTGTTCTTCTTTTAAAAACTTTTTTTTAACAAGTTTTAATAAATTATCTAAAACTTCATTAACAGGTAAGCTACGAATAGCTCTTTCTTCAATCATATTCATAAAGTAAGATAAGTTAAAAAATCTAAAAAACTTGTACATAAAACTTTTTTCTAAAATGTCATCCAACAAATTAGCACTAGCATTAGCTCCACTAAATGCGCTTCCGACTACTGCCGCGCTACCAATTAAGCTCAAGCTTTTTCCTAAAAATTTATTCTTACCCATAGCAGTATATATTTTATCTCTCTCTTGTAAAATTAATAATATTGTATCATATATTATAATAAAAATCAATAAAATATTAAGCACAAACAAATTAAAATCTTAAAAACAAAACAACAATCCAAAAACAAATTTTACACAAAATAAAAAACATAATTTGGTTAAAAGAAACCAATTTTTATGTTTAATAAGCTATAAAGACTAAATCAAAATTCAAAACCAGATTATACACTACAAAGGCCACACAACTTTTAGGCTTTTCTGAAATGACAGAAAAGCTTACTTTAGCAAGAAAATCATGCTAAAGCTAATATCAATTTGAACTGCCCTAAAACTATTCCTCAGGGTCACAAAAATTGGTAAAATTGGCAGCCGGTGTGTATTTAAAAGTACTCGGCTAAACCTAAAGATTTTTTGTAGTCTTTAAAAGACCCATGTTTTTTATCTTTTTCTGAAAGAATAATACTGTCTATGCCCTCAGTTGGCCAACATATGTTAATGTCTGGGTCGTTCCATATTATCCCTGATTCACTTTCAGGGTCGTAAAAATTGGTGCACTTATATGTAAACTCAGCTTCGTTTGAAAGCACTAAAAAACCGTGAGCAAAATTTTCCGGAATATAAAACATGTTCTTTTTTTCACTACTTAAAATGACTCCAAACCATTTACCGAAAGTTTTGCTTTCTCTTCTTAAGTCGACTGCTATATCAAAGACTTCACCTTTTATAACTCTTACAAGTTTTCCTTGAGGATTCCTGGTTTGAAAATGTAGTCCCCTTAAAACTCCTTTTTTAGACTTCGATTGATTATCCTGCACAAAATTAACATTTATTCCGGCTTCTTTAAAATCTAAAAAGTTGTAAGTTTCCATAAAGTAGCCTCGTTCGTCTAAAAAAACATGCGGTTCAATTACTAAGAGTCCCTCTATTTCTGTTTTTATAAATTTAAATTTTTTCACAAAACTACCTCCGAACAATTTGTAAATAAGACTATATGCCGTTTAAAAGGCTAAAAACCAAAAAATCCAGCTAAGAACCTACCAAAGTACTTTAAAAAACTTTTTAAAAAATTTTTTCATACTTTACCGCCAAATATTTAATTTTCAATTAAACCCTTCTGCATAACAGTAGACACACCATCGTCAAAGTTTTTAAATAAAACTTATTTTACTGCCTATTTTTTATATTACATGCCAGTTCTTACTATTCAAGCATTAGGTTAAGTAATTCCCCACTTTTTATTATACACTCAAAGCCTTTTATTAACTAAAAAAACCACACTATTTTACTTTACGCTTTCTGTATTCCCTGCTCTCTATATTTTCCAGCCACTCTTTGTTATTTAAATACCAACTTATGGTCTTTTTTATTCCGTCTTCAAATTTGGTTTTTGGGGACCAACCAAGTTCTTCCTTTATTTTAGAAGAATCAATAGCATAGCGCCTGTCGTGACCTTTTCTGTCTTTTACAAATTCTATTAAGTTTTCACTGACTTTCGGGTCAACGTTATTTTTTATGTAATCCACTATTAAATTTACAATCTCAATGTTCGATTTTTCATTATTTCCGCCAATATTGTAAACTTCGCCCAGTTTGCCTTTATTTAAAACAGCATCTATGGCGCTGCAATGATCTTTAACATAGAGCCAATCCCTAACGTTTAGGCCGTCGCCATAAACCGGAGTTTTTTTATGATCTAAAAGTTTTTTTATTGTAAGAGGAATAAGCTTTTCAGGGAACTGATATTCACCATAGTTGTTAGAACACCTTGTAATATTGGCAGGTAACTTATACGTTTTAAAGTAAGATCTAACTAAAAAATCAGCTGAGGCTTTACTGGCAGAATACGGGCTATTTGGTGCCATTGGAGTTTTTTCTGTAAAAAATCCTTCTTTACCTAAAGAACCGTACACTTCATCTGTAGATATTTGCAAAAATTTACAGCCCTTTTTGTATTCATCTTTTTCGCCATCTAAAAGCCAGGCCTTTCTTGCTTCTTCTAAAAGCACTAAAGTCCCTTTAGCATTAGTTTTTAAAAATACAAACGGGTCCTTTATACTGTTATCCACGTGCGTTTCAGCAGCAAAATTTACAACATAATCTATTTCGTATTTTGAAAATATTTCCTTTACTAACTTTTCTTCGCAAATGTCTCCGTTAATGAATTTATAATTTTTAAAATTTTCAATACTTTTTAAATTTTCTAAATTTCCAGCATAAGTTAGGGCATCCAAATTTATTAAAAACACATTTTCTTTGTATTTCCCCAACATATAATGCAAAAAATTAGAACCAATAAATCCTGCTCCACCAGTTACTAAATACGTCCTCAAACTGATTTAACCTCTATTAAAAAGTCGCTACCTATAATATATAACATCGTTCGCTTAAGATCAACATTGCACGTTTATTTTTTATTCTGAAAAATAGCTAATCTGTTTATTTTGGTTTAATAGTAATAATTTATTCAACATATTGAACAGCGTAATTCACTTTGTAGACCAAGAAATTCTTATTTAAATATATTATATTGACATTTTTTCAAAGCTATTTTACAATTTTACCAAAAGTTTAAGTTTGGCATTAGCTAGGACAAGAGGGTTATGTATATAAGCAAAAAAGTTAATAATTCTAAAGTGGCTGTAAAAATAGGTGGGGCCTTAATAACACCTGCAATATTTGGAACTTACGTTTCTAACAGTTGTTCCGGGCTGGGTTTTGAGCAGATTAAGTGGATTTTTAAGTATCTCGCTATTTGGTTTGAGACTGTTAAAGATTATATTTATCATGATATTTATTTAAGTATTTACCAAAAAAATTTTGGCAACGAGAAAAATGCTGCTAACACTGAAAACGTTCAAATAGAGGATCTGAAAGTAAAGAAAGTTGACTCTATATTTACTAAAGAATTGAAACAAAAAGTTTATGACCATGTCTGCGGTTATGGTAAAAAGTTTAGTTTTATGCCTGCATTATATGATGGCAAAATTTTTTCTGCTGAGTCTGATACTTGTTTTGTCTTGACAAAAGAGGTGGATTTTTTAGGGCATAAGAAGAAATTATCTATTTTTGTCGAATTTCGTGGTGAAGGCAGTAGTCTGAAGTTTAGTATTTTGGGGTTTGACGCAGGTTCGGCCGGTATTCATTGCCTTTATTTGAAAAATCCAAAATTTGAGGGTGAAAAGGGAAAGCTCTGTGGTGAGGTAAATGGATATAATGGGATTTTTGGCTGTAGAACCAAGCTCGAGGAAGAACAACTTGGTGCCTCGCCATTGGAACGTTTATTTAGTGCAGCAAATAGAGTGTTTGTTTTAATGAACGACTTGGCTTGTTTAAAAGAAAAGAAGGGAGTTAGTCTAAAACAGTATAGGAATGAAGATGGTTTCGATCGATATGATTTTGTGTTTGATAAGATTATAGAATTTAAAGACAGAAGATTTGGTAGAACTTTTCGCGTAAAAGGTATTTCTTATTTTGGTACAGATTGTGACACCGGACACGGTTTAAGGTTAGCTACTTCTAAAAAAGAAGATGTCGATGTTAAGGAATTGGACTTTTCCGGTCGTTTTTTGCACTTAATGAATGATCATGATTGGAATGATTACTTAGCCCTAAGGCAGGCTATTTCTGAGCAGCTGGGTATTAATTTTGGAAACAGCATTGGTAATGCAAATTATGGTTACGCTGCGGCTCCTTTGGTTAATGAGCTAAACGATAACTAGTTAAGAGTTTACGGCGGTAGTTGCATTTATTTCTAAGTTAATAATGTTCTTTCCAGGTTAGAGTTTTTGGCTATTTTTTGTTAAGGCAAAAGCTTTCTGTGAGGTGTAGAAATGGTGTTGACATTTGGGCGTACTTTTTAGTGCTATGCTCTTTTAAGTTTATAATTTTTCGGTTTTATATTTTTTGGTTGTTTTTTGAGGCTAAAGCTTTCTGTGATGTGTGGAAATAGCAACGCCAGTGGAGCGCGTTTTTTAGCGCCATACTCTTTTGGGTTTGCCATCTCTCAATTTTATATCTTTTGATTATTTTTTCAGGCTGAAATCTTTTGTAATATGCGGAAATGGCACCGCTAGTACAGTGTATTTTTCAGTGCTATTCCCTTTTAAGTCTGTAATATCTCAATTTTGTATTTTTTGATTATTTTTTTAGGCTAAAAGTTTCTGCAATATGTGGAAGTAGTGCAGCTTTAGAAAACTTTTTTTGCTGGGACTAAAATTTTCTTTAGTATTTTGGGGTAGACCACTAGGAAAATATGTTTTTAAGTGCTATGGTTTATAGGGGTTTGAGTGCATTCATTGAGAGATATAATTTTAGGACTTTTAATTCCTTTTTTTGTTTAGCATGCTGCAATTAGGATTTGTAAGTTAAGTACTCGTCTAACTTGTTAAAAAATTTACTTTATTACAATAGGTTCCTCTTTTGCAATATCTTTAACTAAATTGTAAGTTCTAGTTAGAATAAATTTTTTGTTACCTGTTTTTTCCTCATCTTTAAAATCTAAAATTTTAGCGTCTTTAAGTTCTAAGTTTTCTCTTCTTTTTATATTTTCTAGTGCCATGTTTTTAGCTTCTTCTTTTTTTAAAAAAACTTTTTCTTTTTTGTATTTGTACCATTCTTCTGCTTCTAGTTTTATTGGTAATCTCGAATCAAAAATTTTTAGCTCTTTAATTTTAAATTCCGCTTTGTAATTCCCTTTTGGTACAGGCACGAAGGTAAATGGTACACTTTTGCCCAAAAAAATTAATCTTTTTCTTTTTACTTTTTTATTAGTTTTTGTCTCTTTTATATTTTCTAAATCTATTTCCTCTTTTATTTCTTTTTTTACTTTTGCAAATATTTTAGCACTAGATTTTAAAAGTTTACTTTCACCAAAAGCATCTTCGACTACACCATTTACCAGAATTTGACCTTCAGTTACAGCATCGCTGACTTTTACTTCAGGTGTCCCTTTGTAAACTTCCATCCTTACAATTTGGGCATCGGTACTGGATTTTATATTACATGGTTTTTCCTCTTTATTAATATTTGGGGCACTATCTTTTTCTTTTATTTCTATTTTTACCTTGCTCCCCATTAAATTAACAGATGCCCAAGCAACATCTGGGAACTCATTTAAAATATAGTTTTCAACGAAATTAGGATTTATAGATCTTTTTAAAACACCATTTTTTAATCCTAAATTTTCAACAGAATTTAAAATTTCCTCTTCGTATATATTCTTGTTTCCATAAACGCTAACATCCCAAATAAACAAAGATAGAAAAAAATGGATACATAAAAATACAATAAAACCGAAAACCACGCCCGTTCTTTTTTTATATTTTTTTGCTATAAATGGTAGCCCCTTCTCGCTTTCTAGTTTAAGCTCAGATCTTGTTATTTTTGCGATTTTTAATAATGAGTTGAGCTCTGTTGCTAAACTGGAGCAATAAAAAATGTCTTCTTTTCTTTTTACGTTAAAAAGGCAAATTCCTCTGCTGGCACTTAAATTTATAAATCTTTCAAGGAAGCTTCCGCTAACAGAAAATGTTATATACCCCAGAAAAAATCTTATTATTCTTAACATATAAAAAACCTTTTTTGTTAATTTATATGCTTATTTTTTTTTCTGATTCCCTTTGCAAAAATACTTAAAAATATAAAACAGAAATTTTTTATTGAAGATATTTTTAGGGGTGGCATTATAAAGACCGCGCAGCTTATTTAAATATAAAACGACCTAGATTTATTTGTTTTTTACGCGATGGCCTGCAAATAAAATTTCCGGTTATTTATAGAAAAATTTAAATAAAACTATTGACATAGTAAAAATAAACTGCTAAAATAGTACACAAGACACAAGACACAAGACACAAGACACAAGACACAAGACACAAGACACAAGACACAAGACACAAGACACAAGACACAAGACACAATGGCCGGTCTGTGTGGT
>Ga0256405_10002470_pt1 | contig 42344 bp, 49 predicted proteins | sample RumenRJG_02DNA_FD_189096 | JGI IMG/M metagenome (GOLD analysis project Ga0256405, IMG submission 189096) | Bovine rumen microbial communities from Lethbridge, Alberta, Canada - RJG_02 | ecosystem: Host-associated > Mammals > Digestive system > Stomach > Rumen | place: Canada: Alberta... | reverse complement strand
GCTATTATACAATAACCCTTGTTCCATTGATTGAATTTCCTTATTACTTTTTTTGCTCTATTGCTCATAATATACAAATTTAGCAGAATATTTTGTAAACCTCTTCAAGCTGTTCCCTATTTAATTCAAGACCTTTTTTCTTAAGATTATTATCAATATAATTTATATATTGTTCTCTTGTTGCATCCTTCTTTTCTTGGGAGTAGTTCTTGTGTGCTTCTATTGTTCTATCGGTAAACAGCAACCTAAGTGCTGATGCTGCATCAAAATCAGAATTATCAACAGACTCAACAACCGGTGTTTCATCTGCCACATTTTCTATTCCATTGTTTTGCTCTGTTTCACTATTTATAGCATCTTCATTTATTGGCGACTTGCTATATTCAAAATATTCACCATTATTTCCAAGTGGCTTGATTGCTTCATAATATGAATTATTATTTAAATCTGTCATCACCTTTCTAAATATCACAGATGACTGGCTGTCTGAAATCTTAAAGAAATCAAGTCTTGATGCACTATAGTCTGATGTTACATAATATGCTCCAGATTTTCTAAACTTTGGTTCTTTTATCACAGGAACAAGCTTTCTGTTGTTTGCGTTATTCCTTATAAAATTAACAACAACTTCTTCCGGCACTACTTCTTGACCATTTACAAATGTATCTACATATTCTTTAAATGCTGTTTTTACCGGAACTGGGGCAAGATTCATAAAGCTCTTTGGACTGAATCCTATGCCACCCTTGAAGAATGCATACTTGAATAGAAGTCTTGATAGTTTTGGATTAACCTTTTCAAGCTCTGCCCAACCCATCATGAGCGCTTCTTTCTGTATATTGTCAAGGCCTGTTGTCTTTATTGAAAGTACAGTTCTTGTTTTACCATCAGCAAGATTTATAACATCTGGCTGTATCGCCTGTATCAAAGTGTTATTTTTATACCTTTCCTTAACCTTTGTCTTGCCAAAGAAATCCTTGGGGAATTGTTCAATGAGATATTTTAACTCATCCATTCTTATTGCACCAGATTCAATAAGCATTGCAGATTGATAGAAATCACCGAAAGAAGAAAGTTCTTTCCTGTAATCTTTTGACATTAATCTTCTTGTAAGATTTTCTCCAAAAAATGCCAGTGTTGTTCTGAAATTCTGACTGTATAATGGAGAATCTGACATAAGCTCTCCTGCCAAATCAATTGTTTTGCTAAATGAGTTTAATATCGGATGGTCTTCAAGTACATCATATTGTGTTATCTTTCTTGTTCTTGTTGGTGTTCTTGAGATAATTTCACTATTGATAAGTTGTGGTAAGGTATTATCATCAACAACAATAGTCTTTCCATCAATGTTTATAACATCACCAATACCAACCAGTTGTCCATTGAACGAGAATCCTTCGGTTTTCTTATAGACATTATCTCCAAAATGGTTAAACTTATATTCCTTTGCAATATTATCAACAACAAGCGGGCCCATAGCATTTGCTATTGAGTTAAATCTTGTGCAGAAGTCAAGACCCCTAGCCTCATTTGCAATCTTCGAGAATCTTTCATATGCCTTTAATATCTTGTATTCTGACTCTCTCGTTGCATTACCAGCTATTGCTTTTTCAACCTCTTCTTTTGAAAGGTCTTCTGTGTAAAGTTTTGAGTAATAAGTTTGACCCTGAACCCTATATTTAATCTTATCATCCTTTTCAAACTTCTTTATTTTTTCAGATATTACACTATTGAGGGTAACGCTTCCATCATTAAGCTTTCTCTTATTGTATTCTTCAAGAGCATCAGATATTGTCTTTGTTGAGAGAATATGTGCAATATCTTCAAATGGAATACCCATTCTTATTGCAATGTTAAGAACATTTACAGTATCTGCATTAATGTTCATAAGATTGAGAACCGGGTCTTTTACAGCATCTGCCGCTGAAGCAACAAGGCTACCAAGTATCTTACTTATTCTTTCTCCAGAGAAGTTTATCTTCTTATCAATATCAACAAGACCACCAAATGTTCTTCCAAAAATTGATATTTTATTACCATTAAGGTCAAGCGAGCTGTCTATATCTATGGCATAACCATAACCCTCAAGTGCAGTATGTGCAGTTTTTGCAACAGCAAATATTCCAAGTATCTGCCCAGCAGCTGAATTCTGCTTGTAGAATTGTGCGTGTGTATCAATAAATACTATATTTTTGTCCCTGTAGCAAAGTTTTTTAAGCTCTGATGAAGACATTTGTTCAAGTTCATCAAGAGTATATGGTGTTCCATCGCTTTTCTTTGCACCAAGCTTATATGCAGTCACTGCATACCCAACCCTCTTCTGTGGGTCAAATCCACCGGGGTTAAGAATCTTATCGGTTGTTGTTGCGTGAGTAAGTGTTGCCCAAGACATATCGAATATCTTATTATCACGATATGCCCTGCCTTCACTCTTTACGGTTGTTCCATATCTGAACTCAAGATATTTATCTCTGAGCAGATTCTGTATAGGGTCTTCTGATTTTGCAAATATATCACCCTTTAAGAACTCTGTAATCCTCTCATATTTCTTGTTTTTATTGGCTATTTCGAGCTCTTTTGTGTATCTTCTTGCCCTCTCTGTCTGTATATCTTTTATTCTCTGCTCATATTCAGCTTGCTCTTCTGCAATCTTTTCATCAAGCTGCCTGTCAAGAGAATCCTGTCTCTTGTTATACTTTTCTTCTGACTGATTCTTGCTTTCATTCTCATCAGACTTCTTATTATAAATTTCATTTATCCTGTCAACATTCTTTGAGTGTATTTCACCAACATCAAGAAGTCTTTGGTTTATTGATTTTCTCCTTACCTCTTTACCATCCTTATCCTTATATATAATATCTTCCTCATCAATCTTTCTCGCTATCTCATCCTTTTCTTCCTGTGTAAGTATATCTTCAGGAAGTACAGATGATAAGTGAGCTCTTAATCTCTTACCCCTTTCTTTAAGATATGCTTTTATTGATTCTTCATCCTTCTTGTTTGGCTTAAGCTCATCCTTTATTGCCTGCTCAAGACCTCTTGTAAGTTCTATTTGTTTTCTTACAAGATATATCTTATCAATATCAAAGTCTGCACCAGTGATTGTTGTTATTTCATAAGGAAGCATAAGTGCATCGCCTGCTTCTCTTGGCAGAAAACCAACAATCTTTATTGGCATCACACTATACTTATCCTCTGATGGAATTCTATATCCAATCATCTTGAGAAGGTCTGGATTAACCCTCTCTATTGCCTCTATGTTTATGAATCCACTCTTATCACAGAACTTCAAAAGCTCATCTGAATATATTGGTGCAAAAGCTTCATAGTATGCTATTCCATCTTGATTTTCAGCAAGCCATTCTTCAAATGATTTTCCGTCATGTTCCTCTGGTTTATAATCATTCTTCCTTATCTCATTCCCAGCCTTATCCTTGAATACAATACTCAATCTTCTTGATGTTCCAAAGTTACTTACCTGAACAACAGGACCACCAGCTATTTCCTGCTTATTGACCATCTTCTTTATAACAGAGTTGAGCAATTGCTCAATCCTCTTTGATTGGATAGGGTCATTAAGCGGAATTCTGAAGTTACCGTTTTCATCAACAGAGCAAGCTTGAAGCATATCAATACCATATCTTGATGGATTGTTCAGAATTTCTCTTTGAAGAATCTTTGATATTGCAACATTTCTGTCTGCCTTTGATATATAATAATCTCCAAGGCCAAGCTCCCGCTGAAGATGTGCTATGTCTTCCTCTATATTTTGAGATATTGTTTCTTCGTATTCCTCTCTAAATTGTTTTGCATCGAGTTCTTTTGTTACTCCATTATCATTAAATGAGTATCTTACTGGATTCCCATTATCATCAGACACCTCAAGGTCTGATGGAATAATATATCTAAGCTGTGAACCAAACGCTTGAAAGTGTTCTTTAAAGTGTTCTGGAATATCTTGCTGCTCACTATAATCTCTTATCTGAAGTCTGTCAACATAGAGGTCGTTATACTTTCCATCTACTATAACATTATCCACCAAGTATTTGTATGCAGCATCATACCCTTCCTTTGAATTCATTCCAAGGAATTGGTTTAGATTCAATGTATTGCCTATACCAGTCTTGACACACGACTTGAACATTACGGTATCAATACCATCATATCCAAACTTATCATATGTCATTTCCATGAAATCTGCAATAACCTTTAGCATGTTTGGCATGCCTGTATCTTCATCCTTCAGTATTGCATCTGCAAGAATCAGAAGGTATTCAGAGTTCTTATATTGAACACCCTTCCTTATTGATGACAGTGGAGCATTCTCAACATCAAGCTGCTTTGATATCATACCATAAGCAAATGGCTTTCTTGGTTGAGTAAATGCATTTTTTACATCTTGATATGTATATTCTCCATACTTTTCAGGATTTTTAAGTTTATTGAACAAGGCTTCATTTTCCCTTGTCCAAGTGCCAAACATAAATGCATTCTTCCTTGCAGCAGATATAGATTTAAATGCCTGACCATCAGTTACATTTATATCTTCAAATTGCTTTATTATGGAATCTTTTGTTACTTCCCAGCCCTTTGCTTCTTGCTCATTTCCTCTTGCTCTTGCAGCTTTTATCTTTCTATCAAACACGATAGAAAGGTTCTCTATTATATTACTCTTTACTCCTTCAAAATCATCAAGAACAATACTCTTTATTGTACCATCACCACTTACTGAATTACCATTAAAGTCTGTGGCAAATTCATTTGCCATAAGACCGGGAGAATGGAGCTGTGCAAGTCTCTTTTGAATATCTTCAGCACTTGAATATAATGCCATATCTGTGATTGTCAGTTGCAATATATTCATTGCTGCAAATGTATCATTCCAGATAAAGTTCCTTATAGCTTCTTCCTTATTAGCAAATCCAGAATTTATGCCTTCTATTGAATCAAGATTATCGAATATACCTATCCTCCTCCATTCTTTTATTATTTCATCTGCTTTGGCATCCATTCCTTTCTGGATTGCACCAATAATGAAATTGCCATTTTCATCTGTATATCCTGAAAGCAATCTGTCTATTCTTGATTCATCTGATGCCGTCGCCTCGCCATTTATCTTTTTATCAATAAGATTTCCAAGCTCGGTTTTATTCCTTCTTTCTTCATTAAGGAAACTAAGGAACTGAAAATCCTTACCCTTCTCATTAAGGTTACTTATCTTTACTTCCGAGCCCTGTTCTTCCATCATTTTTACTGTCTGGATTCTTGATATTTCCTGATTGAAAATCTTCTTCATTCCAGAAATGATTTCAGATTTATATTCTGGGCCAGAGTATCTTATAAATCTTATAAATTCAGCTGATGGCTTATTTGACATTATTGGTATTCTATACCAAGCAACATCTCTATCCAATATCTTTCCAGCAGAAAAATACTCAGAAATGAATGACATTATATATTCTGTATCACTCATTCCTCTCATATAGCTTTTCCTGTTGAAATTAAGCTGAACCTTATGAGAGAATATTTCCTTTCTCTCCTGCTCACTCATTCCAGATAGTACTTGAAGCCAAACATTCCTCCAGCTACTTGCAACGCTTTCATCCTTGCTTTGGTCTCTAAACCAATCTTCTCCAGCATATTCCTTTGATATAAACTCCTTGAAAGATGCATCATCAGAGCCAAATTGTATGAACATCTTTGAAAGGAATGATGGAGTAACATAGGATTGATACATCTTTCCATTATCATAGAATGATGTAATTGCAGTATCTTCAAGGGCCTCTGTAAGAGGTGATAACAGTTGCTTTATGTTTCCTGATATTGAATAGTTTTCACCAAACTTGAATGGATTATATTGTTTACCCTTGGACTCAAGTGATGCTCCCTCCTTCAGGTTTGCAACTATAAATCCCATAGTATTTACTATGTTCTTGAAGTTGTTTCCATTGAGCGATGAAAGCGTTAGTTCCGGTGATATGTAATATCCAAACTCATTAACAAATACAGATATTGCATTTGACAACACCTCTCTTGTTTCATCATCAATATCATCCCACCTTGCATCTCTGTATTTAAGTGCATCCTTATATATATCTTCAAGCTCTTTCAGTGCTCTTGTATTTACTTTCTTGTCTGTAAATATTGGAGAACTTCCAGATTCATAACCATTTCTAATAAGGTCTCTTGCTTCCTTGAGTGCCGGTCTTTCATTTACAATCTTTGATACATACTTCTTTTTCTCATTATCCCAAGAAACAACAGAGTATATCTGGAAATGCTTTTCAAACACCTTAAAGAATTGGCTCTGAAATTGTGTTTGGTCGCCACTCTTATCTTCAAGTTTTTCTATTATCTGGTGAATCCAAGGATTGCTATCTTCCTTTTCTTTGAGCTTGGCAATCATATCGTTGATATTCATAGAACCTCTTGCCCACCTCAATATAGAACTGGTCGCATCTCTTGGTGTCATTCTTAATTCAACACCCCATTTTGATTTTACTCTTTCGTAATTTCTTACCTTATTACCATTTTCATCAACAGTATCTACAGCTCTTACTATGTAGCATTTACCGAGAGCATCTTTCACAAGGGCTGTTGCACTGTTAAGCACATCTATTGTTCTTGATTCAATTTGCCAATGTTCCTGTATATTCCCTATTTCATCAAGTATGGCGTCATAGTCAATTGAAGATGTTAAATCATCTGCATCAATACCAATATCATCAATAACAGAGAAATCTTCAACACCATTCTTATTCATTGACTCTTGTGTAGCAAGATTTGATACAATACCAAATCCTTCTATCTGCGAGAATGTTGACATTCCTATTTTAATAAGAGCATCAAAGTTTGCAGCATAAAGGTCTGCTTGGTCAAGCATATCAAAAGTCCAATTACCTTGTGGCAATTCAAACATTTGGGCTCTCACATAATTAAGAAGGTTTCTTGCACCGATATACTGTACAAGCTCCTTATGACTCATTCCAGCAATTCTCTTCTTTGCTTCTTCTATATTCTTTTCATCTTGCTTGCTAAATTTCTCTTCTGTAAAAATCTTATCAGGATTATCTATAAGGTCTCCTATGATATCATGTATCTTATAAGCAACCTGAACAGCAACATCTCTTACCTCAAGGGGAGAAACAAGTGTTCCATCAAGAAGATTATCAACCTCTCTATTAAACTTTGCAGACTGTTTCACATAACCTTCATTTGTCTTCCTTATAGCCTGTGGAACATTTCTTTCTTCTGCATCACTGTTACTGTCTACAAATTTATCTTCTTCATAATAATTATCTTTACTATTGGTAATTTCCGGTTCATCAAGAAGTCTATATATGGCATCAGATGCTTTTGCCATAAGTGTTCCGTTTGAACCAGTAAATATTCTTGTAAAGAAATTCTTTATCTTATCCCACAAGGTAAGATTATCATTTGTCTTTATGGATTTAAGATTCTCTATAGTATTTCTATTGCTCCAAACATCAGCAATAAACTCCTCCATATAGTGAGAATTCTCTTTTCCTGCAATAGTTGTTTTCCTATACCTATAGTTGCGGAAATTTTTATTATACTCATCTATAATCTTATCGAACTCTGCTCTAAATTTACTATTACCAAGTATTCTATTTACAGTAATAGCGTGCATTACTTCGTGCAGAATAACAGAATCTGCATTACCATTAATGTATTGTGCAGAAGAATCTATATATATTGTTTTTTCGGATGCATTATAATAAGCTCTTCTGCCACCAAAATCATTCTTTCTTGTTTTTATTACATCTGTATCAACAACCTTTACTTTTACATCTGACAAAAGAGATTTTCTTCCATCTTTCTTTGTTTTCAGCAAGTCAATTATACCAGAAAATTCGGAATTTTCATCTATTAGAGATAATAATTCTGTTATCTTCGTTTCTTCGGTCTTGTTTTTGTCCCAAAGTTCTTGCAGTCTTGTATCTCTTTCACCAAGTTTTGGAGTACCCTCTCCCTCATGATATATATTATTATCTTCAGTAGAGAAAGTGCCGATATTATCTGCGGCTGATTTTGCTTGATTTGAATTAAATGCAACATATATATATCCTGGAATATCCTCAAATGATGACGTTATGTATTCACCATAGTCTTTAACATTTCTAACAATAAATCCATCGCTGCCACTATTTTCGGCAAAATGCTCCAATTCTCTTGTGGTTACTTTTTTGCCATCAAATAATATTGAGTCCCAATGACTACCACCAGCATCTACAATTAACGGATTTTTTATATTTAAAAATAGACGCATTGTTATGCCAAGTTTTCTCTCATAATATTTTCTTACGTCTCTTGGTCTTTTAAACTCTGCATACTCTTCTGCTATATTCTCTAGCTCGCCAGATTCTATAAGCTTTTTCCTGAGCATGCCGTACATATCTAAATAATATTCCGGATGTTTTTTTTCTATAAAATCCTCAACATCTGTAATCATTTTATCCATTAGATAATCTGACACATCGTGTATGCTGTTTGTTATAATACCAATAAATCGCTCACGTGCACCATCTCTTTCTAAGCCATATGATTCTTCTTTTTCTTCAAAATCATATAAATCTTCTTCAATAGAATCTTCATTGTATCTATATGAATCCGACATTTTTTCATTATTTGATGTATATATGCTAAAAAGATTAGAAAAAACATCAAATTTGTTGTCTGTTCCATGATATACCACCAAAGGCTCACCATTTTCATCAACCACCTTTGATATTAATTCGGAATCTTTATGGTTATCGAACTCTACAATATATGGATTTTCAATAAAATCCTTACCAAGATGTGGATGTTCGCTTAATGATTCAAATCCAGTATATCCTTCTGATTGCACAAACTCAAAGAATTCATTTTGTGTTTGCAATCCCTCTTTAGAGTTGTCGAGAATATCAAATCTCTTACCGGTTTTTTCATAAAACTCTTGGCTGAGCTTAGTGTATTCATTGCTGAAATAACTAAGCATGCCAGTAGTATCAATGGTCTTGGACTCTAAATTATTACCATACCTTGATGCTTCATTCTTATCTATTGTATAGTAATTGAATTTTCTACCATCTTTGTTTGATTTCCTTCCCTGATATACAACAAATTGCTTAGTCCAATCACCAAACCAATTCTTAAATCTCTTGGTTCTAACCTGTAGCCACTGTCTTTCTTCTTTAAGATTTGTATCTTTGCCATTAGGAGCTTTCATAAAAGTACCGTTCTTTTCGGCGGCATCTTTTATTGACTGCATTTCTTTTTCTATTGATTCAATGGTTTCTTGTGGCTCACTAACAGTAACCTCATACTTACCATCCTTTGTTCTCTTTATATAGCTTGCATCCTGAACAAAGAACTTGTTTGCTTCTTCTCTATATGTTTCAGCATCTTCTCTACTATCAAATATAGCTGGCTGTAAAAACTTTTCCTGCCAAATTTTTGTGGCTTTTTCAAAAAGGTGGTCTTCAACAAAATTATCTTTTGCTGATATCTGTTCTCTTATGTAATCAATAGATGGGAAAGCATCTTGTCTTGCTTTAATATCCTTTCTCCATTCTTTTATTATTTCCTCAAGAGAATCAGGATGAATATCAAGTATATCAACAATTTGATTAAAGCTTTTGTCTCTAATTATACAAGCCATAATATTAAGATAAGTTTATAATTAACAAGCAAATATAACAAATATAAATCTTAAAGCGTCCTGTATTATAAAAAAAATAAGGGGCAATAGACCAAAGTCTATCACCCCTTAAAAAATAGTTAACTAAATAGTACCAACTGAAATCTGTAGCTATAACATACCGATATCATACAACCTTTTATACCAGCCATTTTTTATTCTGCCAAACACAACAGAATCATCAATATATATTAATGAAAAGAATATATGTTCAAGCAGCTTCTTTACATCATCATGCATTTTAGCACTATCTCTTCTTACTTTCCACCATTCATATTCAGACTTGTATGAAAATTCTCCTTTTCTGTAAGTTCTTCCAGCAGAAAGATAATCACACACCATTTCTATGACATACTTATATGGTATCTTTACTGGAACACCACCACAATCGAGCCAATCAACCCAATATTCGTAATGATGTTTGTTTCTGCCTCTATGATGAAACCAAGCTTTTGAGTATCCTCTATCTTTCTTTGCAGCATTTATCGGACTTCCATTGCCTGTAAAATATTTCACACTCTCAAAGAATTCAACAGGTGAGAACTTTGAAAGGTCATGAACCAATCCACGCCAAGGAATACCACATTTTACCGAGTAATAGAATACCCAATACTTATGCTTGAATATTGTATAAAGGTGTCCGAAAAATTTCTGTATGTAGTTCATAATTAACACAATATAAAATCAGTTGCATAAGGAAGTTCTTCTATAAACTTACAGAAAGCACCCCAATCTTCTTTTAGCTTATGAGACTTTCTTTGCTTATATATATTCCTTAATTGCAGATAGTTTGTTGAACATCTCATAAACAACTCTATACCCTGCGGGCAGTTTGATATCACCTTCATAAAGTTCTCATAAGACTGGTCTATATTATAGTCTGCTATGAGCGCTTTCATATTATATATTGTAAACTCATTAACATATTTATTACAGCACTTGTCAAAATCCATCTTCATTATCTTGTGCATCTTGCTTGCAGAGTTTACAATATCAAGAAAGTGATATCTCTGCAATTCTGGTGAGATATAGTTTGGATATTTAAGGTCAAATGAAACCCTTATACCAGAGAGAAAGTTGTTGTGTCCACCATCAAGAGGAGCCAACTTACAAGCCCTTACAAGAGATTCTGTAAATTCATCAACAGTATATTCTGGAAGCTCTGTCCTCATTGAGTTCCTGCAAGCTATAACACTTTCTTCGAGGTCATAGACTTTTACATTACTTACTTCAAGCATAATTACATATCCCAAAAACCAGCATATTTCTTATCTTCTTCTCTCTTGATAGCTGCATCAAGCCAATCTTTTTCTACAACACACATCTGAACGTCTGGGTCATCTGTATGCCAAGCGTGATGGTAGAAATCTGGAAGGTCTTCATATTGTTGATAATCTGGCCAATAGAAAATATAACCAATTTTTACATCGTGTATTGTATCCATATTATTTATCAAGTATTATTTCTCTATCATCTTCCGACCAACCAGAAGTCTTGAATATTTCGATATCATCAGCAATATTATCATAGGTAACATCATATAGATTGCAGGTTGAAAAATCTTTCTCTACATTATAGTTTCCATCCTCATCTACCCACTCATCAACTATCCTGTAATCCCTTACCTTAACCTTGAAGTTCTTATGCAATGTGATGCTCACACAAACATTTACTTCTTCTTCTGGATTTTCTTGTTCTGAAAGATATTTTCTTTCATCAGTTTCTTTGAATGAACCTAACATACCAAAGCCTCCGTTGTTAATAGTTGAAGTGCAACAGACATAGAGTTTTCAATGGAAAGTCTTACCACTTTAACAGGGTCTATTACACTCGATTCTGAAAGATTTTCTTGAGTATCGGTAAGGAAGTTCCACCCAAGAGTATCTGTTACTTTATCTACAAGCTCAACACTACCATAAGAATTGGTACAAAGCTGGTCAAATGGAGCATAAAGAGCCTTCTGTATTTCATCATAACCACATATTTCTCTTGCCATCCTTACAAGTGTAGAACCACCACCATCTATAACACCTTCCTCAAAAGCAACCTTTACAGCGCACACAGCATCTTCAATCCTGTCATATCTTTCCTTCTGCTCTACGGTGGTAGTACCACCGACATAGATTGTTGCTATATTACCATTAAGACTTGAAATTCTTTGCCTCAACAACTCTTTTATTGGTGCAGCCTTCTCATTTTCCATATTCTCCTTGAGAATATCAAGATACTCTATATACTTTGGTCTTGGTGTAGCATTGTAAAGAACTGTTTCAATAAGTGTTGATTTAATCTTGTCAAGCTTACCAAAATCAACATCTGTTGATGTTGGTCTTGACTCATAAATCTTACCGCCGGTTATTGACTGAATATCATTGAATAGGTCCCTTCGATGATATGAAGAACCAATAGATTTTATAGGAAGAACATTTACAACACCCTTAATATAGTTAGTATAAAGCTGAGACAGGCAAATCTCACTAAAATCATTTGCAATGATAACGATTGGTTTCTTCTGTTCGGCTGGTTTTACAAGAGCATACTTTATCTCATCAATACTCTTTATATCATTGTTATACAGAAGCACATAAGCATCACTATACTGTGCTTCATTCTTTCTCTTGCTGCTATAAAAGTCCTTGCTTGCAATGCCAATCTTATATCTCGAACCCTCTATATATTCAACCTTTGTATATGGTTCATCATATTGCTCCACTATTACAGAGCCTTCTTTTCCAACCCTACTGTAAGCTTCAGCAACAATCTTTGCTATATCTTCATCATTGTTTGCAGATATATATGCTATATACTTTGCATTATCATAAGTATAGTCAAGATTTCTTGCATTGTTTTTAAGATAGTTGTTTGCTTTTTCAAGAAAATCTGAATAGTGTTTTCTGATATCAACTATACTTACCCCGTTATCAAGAGCCTTTAGCCCCTCATTAAAAAGGGCCTGTGCAAGTATGAGGGAGGTTGTAGTTCCATCTCCAGCATCTCTTGCTGTTTTTTCTGATGCCTCTCTTACAATCTTTATTGCAGCATTGATTGCAGGGTCTTCATTATATACTCTGCTTGCTACGGAAATACCATCTTTTGTAAGATAGGCATTGTCAGAACCATCGTAAAGTATAACATTCCTTCCTTTGGGGCCAAGTGTAACCTTTACAGCATCTGTAATAAGGTCTACTCCTTCCTTGAGTTTCGACCTTATCTCTTTTCCTTGTAGAATCATATTGTTTATTTCTTCTCCTTTCTGCAAATATAGTTAAAATAAACTTAACTGTCTGTTTTCAAGCTCTGAAATAATCTTCTTTGCTTCACCTATATAATACACATAATTGATATTTTCCGGAAATATTATATAATGCGACAAATCATTTGCTATTTCAACACCAGAAGCCTTGAACATATGTTCATATTTACTCCATTTTGAGTTCATTTTATCCCATCCAGCGTTATATTCAAAGTAATACACTGTTTGGTTGTTAAAATATTCTCCACCTGGTTCTATCTGTGTTTTTGGAACTCGCTTATATGTCTTATCTTTAAAGTGAACAATAACCATCTGTACAACACTACCACTATCTACTTTTGCCTTATATAGATAACAGCCATTAGTTGCGGCATAGTATCTGTTTATTCTTTGAATAATCTTATCATTATACTCAATATAATATTGGCTATCAACCTTTTGATATGTAAGAAAATCGGTTAGCTCTTTAGATTCTTTTATTGTTTTTTCTACATCAGCTCCATTTACAAGATACTCATCAACAGCCTTTGCTATTATCTTTGGTTTCATCCCCTTGCCAATGTTCTGCTCCTGCGAGAATATTCCAATAGCCTTTAATGTTCCATCTTTTCTTATTGCAAGATAGTTATTTACATCATACTGGTATATCTTCTGGAATTCTTCTGTATCAAGTGACAGGCAGGTCAGCCCTTCCCACACATCCAGCACCTTATGTTTATAATCAAAGTCTTTATTCACCAAGAATATTATACCATCGGTATTTATCTGAATAAGTTTACATCCAGAACTTATAAGCATTTCTGCGAGTTTAAGAATAAACAACTGGCACGAAATATTTACCTGCATGGCATATAGTGGGCCATATAACCAGCTTTGATATACACGATAGTTTCCTATTGCAGAATTAAGTACATTCTTAAGTGTTTTGCTGGTTACAATATCTCCAGAGTCTTTTGCTTTCAATCTTTCATCCCATATCTGCTTGAATACATATAAGAATGCGGTCTTGTTTATATGTTTCGGAACAACACCATAAGACAATATAAAAGATGGATACATGCTTCTTACATCAGCATATATAAGCTTTTCATTATCTTTTGGCACAACCACATCCCTGCCAACTATGCTATGAAGACCACCAACACCAAAAGATACCTCTATATCATTCTGTATACCATCGTTCAGCAAGAAGTGCTTTTCATATTGTTTCTTATCATTTATATTTACTGTTGTTTCCTTGATTTCTTTCAGAAGATTATTCAGAACACCAGACTTGAATTCAAGAAATGGTAGAACGCAATCTTTTAGTGCAATAACATCTTGTGGTGACTTCTTTTCTTTTATATCAGACCATTCAAGACCAGCTCTTTCAAGGTACAGTTTCTTAAGAATTTCAAGCCCCATTCCAACATCATCCTTGCTCAACAGGTTGATATTATACCTCTTTGATGCTTGCTCTCTCAATCTGATTTTATCTTCAAGCTTATAGAGGATATATCTCACACTTTTTGCATCGTGAAGACTATACTCTTTAAGTTTTTCAATATCATCTTGTTCAAGCCTTTCATCATAAGATTTGTAGAAATCTTCAGCCCAAGTAAAGTTTGATGTTATTTGAACCTCCCTCAAACCAACCCTGCTTTTCTTTGGTGCAATAAGTGTGCACAGGTCAACAGTAAGAAAGTGTCTTGTGTGCTTATATTGCTTCCACTGCTCAAAATCTTCAGATGTTATTGACTTTGCTACAATTCTGCTTATATCATATACAGCAACACATATATGCCACCAATCATCTGGCATTGTCCTATAGTTGTCAATAATGAAATTGAGTACTGGTATACTATAATGTATAGTATTATAACCAGCAAAAATATAGTCGGGAGATAAAAATATCCCGACTATATCATTTATCTGGTTTATTCTTTCAGAAACTTCGTAGACTTCAACATCATCAGACTCCGTGTCAAGGAATGTGCAAACTATTACATTTCTGTATACTTTCAAATCATAGGCAAGAGCCTGTTTTCCATTGATAATCATACTATTTATCTTGAATAAATTATACAGTTGTCAAAATCAAGAACCTTTCCATAATGTGTAAGAAAATCTACACCAAGAATACCGTGAACTTCTTCACCATATTCTTCCTTACTCCATTCAAGAGAGTCTGTTATATCCATTACGAAGAATGTCTCAAAGAAAATTTCTTGTTCATTTTCAAGTTTCATTGAAATCACTTTCTGCGTATCCATCCTTCCACTGACAGAAATACTTTCAATTTTGCTTACATCAAAATTCAGGTGTTCGATATCAAGACCATCAAGAGCTTTAAGGTTCAACACATTACATGTGCTTCCTGAATCAACAACAAAATTAAGCTTTTTACCATTGTTCTTAAGTGGTATTATTACAAGCGCGGATTTGTCAATAGAGCTTTTAAAAGAAACTTTAGTTTTAATTCTATGTGTCCGATAATTAACAACCAACCAAAAGATACCTACCGGTATTATCCCACACAAACATGTAATTAAAACAATGCTCATATCTACTCTCCCGTGCTACCAAATCCACCCCTGTTTTTATTTGAAAGGCTTTCAACTTTCACGAGTTTAATCTTGCTTGAGAAAAGCCATTTTATTTTCTGCCAGAACGTTGCCTTTTGTGAAAGTTGTATTCTAAATTGTGCTATCCTTGTTCCAGCAGGTATTGATGTTTTCCTAAGTGCTATTGCTGAAAAATACCAGAAATCTTCATTTCCACAATAACTATTATCTATTACACCCTGAGAATTTGCAAGAATAATTCCATATTTTTTATATGTTGAACTCCTTGGTAGTACAACAGCTTCAAATCCCTTCGGAAGTTGCATTGCTACACCAAGAGAAATCATCTTGTTGTCAAACACGACATCCCTTGACCTTAATATAACATCACCATCCTTTCTCTTGTGCAGAGTCTCTGCAAATGGTGCTGCCATATTTACTTCTTCTGCTGTGTACAAGTCAATCCAATCGCCCTTTTTGATAATCTCGGGCATTTGTTTATATGTTTTAATCTTTACTTTCATATTGTTTTCGTTATAAATCAAAGCCAATCTTTGGTTTTCTTCCAACCTTGAACTTTGATATTCGTTCTATATTTGTAGAATTGATTACCTTCTGATATACAAGTTTGTTGAATAAATATACTTCTTTAAATATTTCCACATATTCTTCAACTTCTTTATCACCAGTAAGATATTCAGATTCAATTATTTTTATAAACATAACATAAACAAAAAAAAGAATAGCTGGTGGGAATCTGACACTATTTGTCTGTTACCCTTGCTCCCACCACCTACTCTTCCATTATTTTACCATTCTTTAAGAGCTTCTGTTATACTATTCTCCTTTATAGGGCTGATGTTCTTTGGTGTCTTTGGTCTTAACTTTAGATAACAGTCCAAATCTACTGCATACTGCCTCCAGTTTGGAAGATATACATTCCTTGTCTTTCCTTCAATAACCAAATCATTCTCACAATTAGCTTGATTGAATACCCAGCTGAGAGGAACTTTGTTTGTTTTATTTATCACCAAGAAACCAAAATCAAGAACCTTGAAGTCTTTAAAATACTCATCCTTTGCAAGATTTTGCTTAAGTATATAGGTGTATATCTGCGCTTGCATCCAATACTGCCATTTCATAAAAGATTTGGCAAACTGATACTCTTGGTCACCAGTTGTCTTTACATCCTTGATATAGATAATCTTCTTGTTGTGGTCACAAACCAAAAGGTCTATCATACATTTAAGCTTCACACCATTATATTCTCCCTTGAACTTAAGCTGATGCAGTCTTTCTATACCATCAAAAGGATTATCTTCTCTAAAGAAGAATTCTGTTGCTTCGCTTGTCTTGAATGCTTCAGCACAATCTTTTGCATCTTGTGCCATTTCTGTTGAAACAACCTCCTTATCACCAGCTTTAATCATCATCTGGTAATATGTATTTGCACCTTCCCTGATTTTATCAGCCTTGGTGTCTACCTTCCAGTTGTTCTGATATATACCAAACCTATCAAGATAAGATACAATTGTTGCCGATGGAATATCATATAGAGATGCATGAATATTACCAAGTTCTTCCTTTATTGCATTAAGTACAAGCTTATAGTCATCTGATATAAGTGGTATGGTACATACAAAATATCTCTTATTGAACTCTTCCTCTCCTTCTGTCATAAGGCAGTCAACCATACTGCCAAAAGAAAGTGCCTGAGATTCTTCTTTATCAAACAGCTGGTCAAGCTTTGAGAATCCCTCTCTATAGAATTTACTTATTGATGAAAAGCTCAACGCTTCATCAGCCCTATATGTTGGCTCATCTATAAGCCAAGATATATCTTTTAGTGATTTTCTATCCATTTTGTTTGCTTATCTTTTTCATTACTTCCAGACTGGCAAGAAGCCCTTTTATACTCCTTACTTCAAAGAAATATGTCTTTGGAATATTTTCTATCACCTTCAAGAATAACTTCTTTTTATATGGCCATAAATCATTCGGATGTCCTTTTGCTTCAACATAAAAAGCAAAACCATTCATTCGGAGCAGAAAATCGGGTGTATATCTCCAGCTTTGAAGTGCTTCTGGCTTATCTGTCAGGACTGTCATTTTTCCTGTAAGAGTGTCTTTCTTTTTCGTGTTTTCAGGAATACCATTATAGTAATATTCCTTCTGTGGTCTGAAGCCTTCCCACAACACAAAATGCTCAAGCTCATATTCTGGATTATAACCCAAAGAAAGAAGCTTTTTATAGACCCTTTCTTCAAACTTACTCCTGAAGTTTATATCCTCATAGGTTACAGCAGTAGCACCTTTAATCTTCTTGTTTTCTGACATACTATATCCACCATATAAGTTGTTTACCTCTTTCCATCATCTTCTTGTCTATCTGCTCAAAGATATTTGGGAACTTCTCTCCGGTTCTTGCGCACCTTGCTGGATGTGGGCAGCATATAACATTATCCTGATTTAGCACGCTCTTAAATGATTGAGCAACATCTCCCATAAGAACAAATACAAGACCATTATCTTTCTTTTGCAGATTTGTAAGCAATGATTTTGTAAAAGGCTTCCATAAATTTGAGTGACTGCCAACTTTGTTTACCTCAACACTTAATGCTGAATTCAGCAATAATACACCCTGCTTACACCAAGATTCAAGTGTGGGAAACACACTGTCTATTGTTGAAAACGGAAGGTCAAAGCTACAATATTCTTGTACTGCATTATAAAGAACCTTTAATGATGGTGAGAAGTTTGATGGCAGGGTGCCCTCTTTGTTACCAAAAGCTATACCCGTCGCAGTCCCAGAAGTTGGATATGGGTCAAGGCTCAAAGCAATTACCTTCAAATCAGAGAGTTTGCAGCACTCGAAAACCCTAAACAGGTTCTCGGGTGCTGGGCAAATCTCTTTTGTCTGGATGATATACCCAAGGGTATTAAGAATCTTATCCAGAATGTTGAAGTCTATAACCTCTGACCACTCTCCAAAGAATTCTTTTGCATCCATTACTCGTTGGCTTTAGCCATTTCAAATATTCTCTGTGCTATACCAACCCTGTCTATACCAACATTCCTTACAAAGTTAAGGGTATAGTTATCAAAGTCCTCATTGTTAACCTTTCCAGAATAATCTACAAGATATTGTTCTGCAAAGTCAAGACCAGCCTCATCAATATCCTCAATTACATTACCTTCTTCATCATATTGAGCAATAGCAATAGGCAGATACTCGCAGCATCTGAGCTTTCCGTAATCAGATTGCATCGGGACAGCCACTATATTAGCAGGATTTACAAGACATACCAATCCGGTATCTCCATAGTATCCCTGCTTTAACCAACCGGGACCACCTTGATGTACAAATTGTTATCGTTAGGCTTTTTATCCTAACATCTTACAGTTTCTATTCCTGTAAGTTCAGCATATCTTTTCATCTTTTTCAAGATGTCGCTGCCTCGTGGAAGTATTATATTCTATTTTCATAGTTTCAACTTCTATGCGTTGCGGCTGGTATATATATTACTATATACCTTCACCTCTGATTCCCATTTCAGAGTTCCAGATTTTTTCAGCGATTTAATTACTCAGTTGTCACCAACTGAGAGGGCCACACATTTCATTTTATCATATTTCCTTTTTAGGTAAAAATTAGAACCATCATAAAGATAGTGATATAATATAGATATAGATTTTTTGTTTTGTATGTATAATGATTTTGCGAAATTATTGTCTGGATAATCTATTTTTATGTTATAGCATCCAATTTCTTCAAACTCTTTCATACAAAATTTCAAAAAGGGAACATTTGACGATGTTATTTTAAACTTTGTTACTCTACTTTTCTTTGATGGTAATATTATTGAACCGTCGCCATCAAAATATCCCCTTATAAAATGCCTATATAAATCTTTTGTGGTAAAAGTATCTGGTAGGGCAAACATATTATATGTCTTTCTACATGGAAAACCTTTTTCGATAAGTATTTTCTTATTTATATAGGAATTAATTTCTATTTTCAATCTATCTTTATGACTATATTTTTTAGCTGGATAATAATAATATTCTTTCTTATCGTTGAAAGCTCTTTTATAATAATCTAAAATCTCAACATCTTCAGCCTGTATAAGTAGCGCCATTCCACAACCATGTTTGTTAATAGTGCCATCAGCTGCAAAGAATCCCAATAAATATGCTTTTTCTTCAGTATCTATATTTTCAAAGAAAAAATTATTTATTGACACATCTACTTTTTTCGGTTCTATTATATATCCAAACTTTTTAAAATATTTAGATATTGTCATTTGATAATATCCGTATTTCTTTTCAAGTTTGTATATAGCAACACCGTGTTTATATTCATCATACATTTTATCAACAATATCTTTTGGTATTGTGTATGATTCTCTGTTTTTGTTGCTTATACCATTTCTGATTAAATAAGCAGATGTTGATTTGTAGTCTAAATTATTTTCACGGCAAATCATTTTCAACGATTTACCAATATTATCATCCAATAACTTTTTTAGAAATTCTAATTTATTTTCCATTTTTATACATTTTTACAAATGTACAAAATGTAATCCTAATTGACAAATATTTTTATGCTTTTAATCGACCCCTGCGAGCAGTCATGTTCTTGTATGTGGTCTGTATCCTCTCTTGGCATACTTACAGGCTCACCAATCTTGATTGTAAAGGTGTGGCTATGGTGGTCTGTGAATGTAGTTTTATCAACAGTTGTTTCACCAATCTTGTTATACAGGTCATCAAGTGTTACAAGAACATTATCCTGCTTGATAAGCTTTGATTCTTCTGTTGGCATACCAGATTCATCAAGATAGTCATAAGTATATCTCTTTGGAGATTTCTTTTGACCTTTAATCTTAATCCAGTCGCCAGTAACTCTTTCTGTTGCATACTTACCATACTTGCCTTCTTCCTTAAAGTCTGCATTTCTATAGGTTACAAGCAAACCGTTCTTGGTAATCTTGATGTTCCACCTCTTAATGAACCAGAAGATATTGTTTCTTACCCTGCTGTCTGGATTAAGTGAAACCAAGGTCCAGAAGTTAAGGTATGTTTCAAGCAAAACTTCATCACAATCTTGCTCTGCTTTGATTATAGCCTCAACAAAATCCTGTGGCACTGTAAGTTCTGAAATAGATGGAATGTATGCACTGTTACCCCTGAACTCTACATAATCAGATTCTGTTTCACCATTATATACAGAGAGTACTCTTTGTGACACCACCTTATCACTATCATCAACATTCTCATCGGGGCACATAAGTGCTTGAATTTCATCATCATCAGAGGCTTCTTTTATTGCATTAAGAAGCTCTTTTGATGTATCAGTAGAAACCATAACGGTTCCATCACTGAGCGTTACACTCAGAAACTTGTTTGTTTTGATTATGTTCTTTATCATCTTTGTTTGAATATAGTTCTACAAGTTTATTATATTCTTCCTTGATTTTATCTGGGCAGTTTATGTTTGGTAGGGATGCACATAGTAGAGATAGTATATACCAATCATTATTACCATTCATTGATGCCCAAAACTTTATACAATTAAGCATATCTTCTGATGGATTCATAGCTTCAAGAATATCGTCTATTGGTTCTATGCTATCCCAGAAAGGAGTGATATACTTCTTTAGTTTTGCAACTGCAATATATGTACTGCAATATGTCCTTAAAGCATCAATAAATGCTTTCATTTCTTTTGTTGGATTATGTACATACATACAATTGTGGTATATATCTGGATTATACCAATCTTTTTTTCTTATAATCTCGAATGTTTTTATGAACCTCATCCAATATCTCTTTGGGTCTATGAGTTTGTTCCAATCAATAAATCCATCTTTTCCAAACAGTTCTTTCTTTGTTTTTTCTCCTACTTCTATAAATTTTACACCAGATTCAAAATCATCATCTTTTCTTATCAACCATTCTGGTATGCTACTCAATTCTATTGGCAACACATTTTCAGCCTTTGTGAACATAATGTATGTATCACCCTCATTTAACAGCCATTCAACTTTATGTTTTTGTTGTTGAACAAAATGGCCATTACTATAATAGGATACATTAATATTCTCTGTAATATAGGTATTTTTTCTTGAATATCGTGATTTAAATTCATCCGTTACAAGAGAATCGCTTATTTCTGGCAGGCTATTCCATATATCAATACACAGTTTCTTATATATTGCGAGAGTGAGCCTATCGCAATCGTGTGTATTGTATAATATGTTAAGAATGTTTCTCTTTACATCCCTCTCATCTTTTTGTTTTAATATTGTAAACTTGTTATAGTTTTCCAATACATACTGTTTCAGATAGTAGTTGAATGTTTTGAATCCACACCTGTAGAAATTTGTATCTTTATATTTTAACTTTTTATCGTTTATATCACTGAGCGACACACCGACCTCTTTTGTGCTGATGTGGTTGTCTTTTTCGTTGTGTGAAGAATAGAATGGTGTTATATCTGATACACATGTTCCAAGATTTTTAATCTGGTCAACATTTAATCTCTTACCATAAACAGTAGATTTTTCTGCAATAATCTTGGATATTATATAAAATTTGATATTTACAGATATATTATAATCTTTATTCAGAACCAAACTTATATCATCGTTACAAATAAGTGGTATTATATCTGTTTCGAGATTTTTTGCAATATTCTGTGACGCGATTTCTTCAAGCTCCTTCTTTACATCATCATACTTTTTCTTGATAAGTGCTTCAGATGTATTGTTATACAGAATATCTTCTCTGTTCGGAGTTACTGAAATTTCACCAATATTAAATCTTGGGAATATAACATATTCTCCGTATTGTGTTGGGCTTTTATATATGTAATCATTAGAATCTCTATGACAATAATCAATTCTGTATAACACATTCCCAAGAAGCACACATTGTTCTGATGCACAATCTATTGTAACACAAGAGAATGTTTTGAAGTTGATAATCTTTCTTTTGTTGAACTTCTCTACATACTCATTAAATTCTCTCCATCTCTGATATGAGTAATTGTATCTGTAGCCATATGATGTTTCATATGTTTCAGTTTCTTTAAGACCATTGTTTATATAAAGACCATCAAAGAAAGCCAACTCCTTTACTGCTTCTGTTAGTGTGGTGTAATTCAAATCTATTGTTGGTTCACAATACAATTCAAGGCCATTTCTTTCTTTGGTTGGTATTGCTGAAACCTCATCTATATTTACAGCCATACCATCCTTATACATTATATACTTATATTCTGTACCATTATATCTGTTTGTAATAGTAGCACTGTCAGAAACTGCGAGAATCGAATATTTTCCGACGCCGAAGGCCCCGATATATTCATTGCTATCCCTCTTTGTAGAAGAACCAATAAATCTGTATACAGTATCAAATCTTTCAGGTGATATTCCAGTTCCAAAATCCTGAACCCTTATGTACCACTTACCATTATTCCTGCCAAAATCAAGAATAATAGGGTCTTTTGTACCAGCCTCTTTATGTGAATCTATTGCATTTGATATTGTTTCTCGCAAGAAAGAATTAAGCGGTCTTGAATACAGGTTTGTTGAAAGGATTTGTGTAATAAAGTCTATATTCTTTACATCTATGGATACTCTGTTTTGTTTTAGTTCTCCATAGACCTCAACGTCTTGTGTTGTGTTATTTAATATCTTCATTTATAAGTTTTTGAATTATATCATACAAACCCTTTCTTCCGTGCATCTTCACAAAATCCGAAGGGTCTTTACATTTATATTCTTCTGGCAATTCGATTTGTTTGAGGTTAAACATCTTGCACATTTTCTGCCCATCTATTCTTCCATGATTTTCCTCTGCTGTGAAATCATTGTCATAAAGTATATAAATTGTAGTGAATCTTGATTTAAGCTGATTAACTATTTTTTCTTTTGGTATATAACCCTCACCCTGTAAAGATGTTGAAGGTATGCCAGTGTTTTCCCATAGGCATAATGCATCTTTACGGGATGAGGTTATAATCAAAATATCTCCACTTGGTGGAAGTTTGGTCCATAAATCCCATACAGAAGAATTGTGTTTGCTCATCCATTTGCATACCTTACTATAAGGCTGATAAATCTTTAAAGATTTCTTACCATCCTTGAATTCCACATAACAGTACGCATATTTTTCTGCTGGATAAACTCTTTTTCCACCGTTGGAATCTATGAAAAATATCCTTGATATAGGATAAACATCACCAAACTTCAACCAAGGTAAAGATATTCCATAAAGTTCCCAATATTCCAAGTCATAGTCTCTCCATTCTCTCACAGTTACTTCTATATTTGATGAAGAGACTATTTTCTTGGATTTGGTAAGCCTTTTTGTTTTGATTTGCAGTTCTGAATCAACTTTACTATTATCAAGAACAACCCTTCTTTTTGTTTCTTGAAAGTCTGTATTCCAGATTTTCATTAACAGGTCTATTATACCACCAGTTTCATTTGTGGCAAAATCTCTAAACCTGATATTGCCAAGCTTTGAAACATATAGACTTAATGATGGATTGTCATCTTTTCTATATGGTGCATTTATTACACATGGTATATTGGTTATTCCAAGATACCTTTGCAATATTACATCCTGTGGTATTTTCTTGAAAAGTTCATCAATATGTGAACTTAAACCCTTACTAAAAGGCATGAACTTTATTTGTTTTTATTAGGCTTGTGGTTTCTTGAACCAAGGATTTGCAGGGGCTGCACCACCAGCTGTGGGAGCAATGGTTGTAGGACTCTCTACATACTCTGCAATATCTGAAATGGCATCAAGATTGCCAAAATCTGTGTTTGGATATCTTCCGTTGTTCTTGGCATCAACAATTGCATCGTGAAGATTGTTATAGTTTCTTGTAGATGCCCTCATCGGGAACTCAATAAAGAAGTCCTGCCACAGTCTGTTCTGGTCATCCTTCCTCACACCAACCATAAGCTTAAGCTCATTCTCTGGCTGATAAGAAAGAATCTCACGAATCTCACTGAAATCACCATCAAAGAGCTTGCTTACATTTTCAAGCCTACACTCTGAATCTGCTGGATTATCTACAAGCCCGGCAGGTTTTCCATCAACAAACTTGGTAACATTAGGAATGTTAAGAAGTGCTACAAGGAAACCAATTTCCTTACCATTGTTTCTGGTAAGATACTCCTCGCCGGTATAGAGCTTGCGATAATTGTTGGTTACATTGGCCGGTCCACTTGCATACTGTGGGATTGCACGAGCATCAAACTCTGCATCAGTAATCCAAGCAGTTCTACCATACTGGTCCATAATCTGGGATTTTCCAGAATTTGAGCCAACTCTTGTTGCATCAAGCAGACTATATCTTGCATTGAAGAACTCACGCTTTCCATCAATCTCGGTAGAAAGTGTGAAGTTCAGTGAGACTCTCTTGGTCTTTACACCATTTAGGTCTACCTCTGTAACAAAGCTTCTCTCTGCGCTCTCAATTTCATGACCATAGAGCTCGCTGAGTTCCTTATTAGACAAGTTTACACCGTGGCACTTGAAAAGACCAACACCAACATATCTCTTAATACCACCGTTTGCTACACTTTCCTGTCCTCTTGAGAATGCCATAATTAGTCCTCCTGATTTTCTACGGTTACACTTTCTTCATTTACTGTTTCAGCACTTGCGAGCTCTCCGGTTGCAGGTTCTTGATGTTCTACAATATTAATTGTATATCCACCATCTCCATTCTCAACAAGAACACCAGCCTTGGGAACATACTTTGTAATGGTGAGTGCACGACCATCCTTATCTACCTTCTGGGTGCCATCCTCGTTAACAGCAGGAAGAACAACCCTATCAATAAGGTCGCTTGAAGTATAACCACCGGTAAGTGCTATAACACCCATTTCAAAACCCTTAATCTGTGCCTCAATAACAGTCTTCTCGTCCTCGAGTTCCTGCATTTGCTTTGCAATCTTTGCAAGCTTCTGATTGAGTGGATAATTGTTCTGTGCAGTTCTCTTCAACACTGCAACCTGACGTGAATTTAAAGTCTTCATTTAATTAAATGTTTTAGTTGTTTGTAATTTGGCTTAAAAGCCAGTAATAAGTTTTTCTTGTTTGTTTATTTTTCCCAGTCTTGTATTTTACTTTTTTGTATATCATCTTCTCCTTCAAGATAACAACCACATCTATCGCAATAATATTTGATTCTTATATGGTCGTTATCTATTCTCTCCCACTCTTTATCAGTATCTACAAGTGTTTTACAATTTGGACAGTAAGACATAACTAACCGTAAATTGTTTTAAGTTTATCAACAACAATGCTTAAGTCATTTGGAATTTCATCTGGCATATCATCAAGCGCACCAATTGAATCTTTTGCAGGATATTCACCATCAAATTCTTTTACAAAAACCTTGACAGCTTTCTTGTTTTGGGCATCATAAGTCTGCTTTCCAAACAAAACTATATCAAAGTTTCCTTCTGGTGTAATATAATCATCTGTCATTTTGCCAACAGTCTTGAACTTATATGATATACTATCACCATTCTTATCTTTGAATTCTTCATAGTGAGCGCAGCATATAAGATTCTTGTTTTCTGGAAATCCCATAAAAGAGTCAAAGATTAACCCCATTCCAAAACCAATCTGCTTGGGAACATCCCAGCCACCCTTCATTGCATTTGCCATATAATAATCTTGCGATAGATAATTGAAATCATCTATTACAACATTCTTGTATGGTGACATTTTTAGTGCATTTACAACCTCTGCAACTTTCTTAAATCTATCAAGACCAGAAATAGAATCAACCTGTATTCTATTTCCAGTAGCGAGGTCTTTAAGTTCTGTTGATGCAACAAGTTTATAGTTTGGATTAGTAACTGCTCTACCCCTGCACTGGATTACATATGTTTCGTCTGGATTAAGCCCTTTTATTCCAAGCTTTTGCCTTCCCGACCAGCTCGTGGTTTTACCAAAACCGCTTTTTGCAAGAATTAGAATTTTTGCCATAAGTTATTTGTTTCTTTTAAACCTAAATTTACTAAATATTTTCAAGAAAAATGTCTTTTCTTTTCTCTTTTGTTCGAGAGAATCTATGTAAGAATATACTGCATTTAGAGCCTGCGTATCTTCCGGTCTTGGAAGTTCTGCCCAGAAAGAAGATGCACCATTAAAGAATAGTGGACATATATTGTTATTTGCACCATAATCCCTGTCATCAATTATCTCCATGAATCTTGAATAGTTCTTAAGCTTGGTTATGTCATATCCACTGAACTCTTTCTTGTTGTGCTTGAATGGAGAATATAGACCAATTAACATATTAATATCTCTGACCACCGTTTTTGCGTCACCAAGGTTTGCTGCACTTGGCTTCATTGCATCCATCTTCATTGCATCAAGAGATTCTGCTGCGAGACTTTGATGTTGCACCAATACCATTATATAATTAAGTTGATTCCTTAATGTTATACAGTATTTTGACATCTTATCAATGGTTTCTCTCATTGTCAAACCCTTCTCTGTTGTCAAGTTTGCAGCATTGTCAATTATTACTATCCTATATTCTTCTTCATCATTTGGTGTGTATGGATTATCCGGGTCAAGCTTCATTCTTGTCTCTTCTTCACCGGTTACTTCATTTGTTGTTTTATAAGGAATGTGGTTGAATTTTCCATTCTTTTCTGCATAGTCCCTACAATATTTATTTATACCTGTAGGATTAGCTATTGTATCTATGTATTCAATATGCTCCTCATAAAACTTGATGTATTTTTGATACTTTTCAGTATTTAGCAAATCCAATACATTCTGACTAATCGGCTTTTCATTGTTAACACTTCTTAAATCAACTGGAGAAACAACAATGTTATCAAGCCTATAAAGAAGATGACTCAAGAACTCAAGATATTTTGTTTCAGCATTAACCTCAAGAGTAAAGTATATGACCTTAAATCTGAATTGTGGATTATCTATTGCAAAGAACAATGGTTCATACACAAACATAAAGTCACAGAATTTCGACTTTCCAATCTTGGCGGAGGCTGTTATACAAACATACCGACCTCTTTCTATACCCGGTACAAGGCTTCTAAATCTTGGGAATGGAAATGGTATACAATTATACTTACCACTTTCTGCTCTTTCTTTTCTCTCTACAAGGTCTTTAAATACCTTACTGAATCCCATGATTACTTATCTTGTTCTGGAAGTTCTGCAACTGTAAACTTACCGTGAGTGGCAAATTCTACAAGTTTCTTATAACTTGTTATCCAGCATCCACATCCATCATATCCAATAATTACAACAACCGGTGTGTTGATGTAATCATCTTTTACCATAGCATCTATCTGTTGCTGGCTTCCACCATATGCAAGTATTGCTTGTTTTAATGTATCAATATCTTTCTCTGTCTTTGGTATGCAAATCCAAGCATCGTTATCACAGCTTCCGCAGAAAAGGAAGTCTTCTTCAGAACCTTCACTTACACACATTTCTTTAAGCCTTCCCCTTATGATGCCAATCATTGTCTTGTCATACTTAAGGCATTCTTCCTTATCATCGAATTGTGTACCATCACAAGCTTCATACTTGTACTTGCAGATTGTTTCTTCAATCTTAATTTCTTTCATTGTTGTTTATTTTAGTTGTTAAACCATAGTATTTTGCCACCCATCTGGTGTTTCTTCAACACCAGAGCGCAGTAATTCTATTTCATTTGCCAGTGGAGAATCATAACTACCATTCTTTGTATTCCAAATAAAGTAAACCATAGTTCTCATCTGACCACTGTCTTTATAGTGCTCAACATATTTCTTTGTAGCTTCCCTTATTTCATCAAATGTATAATCATTGTTGAATTTAAGGAAGAAACTTCGCAGTCTTTCAACAGCAGCAGATGGTGACATTCTCCAAGGATATCTGTTGCCTTGCTGATATCCCTTTGGAAATAAAGCAATCAGGTCGCTTGCCAGCTCTTTGAGCTCCTTATCTGTTTTTGTTGGAATTCTCTTGTCAGAATCAAGGACAACTGCATTTACTGCATCAACACCAGCTTTGGTAATTCTATAATCAGCAAAGATATTTCCATCCTGTGTTATATAACCCTTATTTACAAGGGATTGTTGAGCCCTTTCTATTGAACAGCCCCTTGACAGAATAAGCATATATAATACTTCTTCATCAGTTAGATTGTTCTTTAGAAATGTTTCTGTTTGTAATAATAAGTTCATACTATATATCTTTATAGTTGAGTTCTTTTATATACTTTTCATCTATACCCTCAAGTGCCATTTTTAGGAATTCTTCATCTCTTGTATTCTTGTAGTAGAAGATATATATCTCTGGATGTTCTGACCTGTACATCCGCCCGGTTTTCTGTGTTACCCTAATTGGTGACCCATCGAGCTGAATTATGATACCAGCTTCTATGTTTGTTAGATTCATTCCCTCCATGCCTTTAAACACAAAGAAAAGTTTGTTTATAAACTCCACATTGAATGCATCTACAAGAGAATCGCTATCAGGTTTTTTAGAATGTACTGCATATTCACCACCAAGAGTATCACATTGCTGAATGTTTGTACAAAAACAAATATATCTTTTGTCTTTTATCTTTTCAATAAGTTTTGGTACAAGTGGTGTTTTTAAAGAGCCCAAGAAATCTTTTCTCTGGCTACCATATTGCATCTGTTTGTTCTTTGCATATTCTTTATTCTTTCCTATCTTGGATTGCTTCTTCCAGTAGTTATATTGTTCACAAAGATACAGATACTTTTGATATGGAGTACATTGCACCGTCATCCTTATGTTTGGGAATGTTCTTTTATCTTTCTTATATACCCATCTTGTTTGGTAATTTGCAGTAACGTCTATTCTCAACTCCTTTTGTCCCCATTCTTCTACAAATGTTTCTGATGCAACATTGCTTGACAGATATAGTGGTATGGTATAATATGTTGGTTCTGGCAACCATCCATTTGCTATTGAATCCTGAATTGTTACATCGTCTGTAACAAAAGCGCCAAAACAATTATTTAGTATTGGCAAAAGTTTTCTTTTTGGAAAAGTAGCACTAAGACATAGGATATATTCAGATTTCATCGTGGCTATTATATCTTGTTTTAACTGCGGTCTTAAATGATGCGCTTCGTCAAAACATATAAAATCCCACTCTGTGTCCTTATATTTATGTAGTGATGCATAGCATTCTACAGTTATATCTTTAAATAATTTTAATGCTTTCCACTTCTTGAATTCATCTTGCCAGTTTTTCTTATGTAATGTTTCAGCAACTACAAGCAAAACTCTTTTTGGTTTCATTTTCTTAATGAATTCAATAGCAACTTTACTCTTGCCGACACCAGTAGAATAGCTTACTATCATCCTTTTATTTTTAATAAGCATATCTACAGCGTTTGCTTGTAATTCATCTTTTGTCATTATTCTTCCTTATTGTTTTCTTTTATAAACTCACCAAACATTGGTTCAAAATTAGATTGTTCCATATATGCTACTTGCGGAGCCGGCCTTAATGTAAACAATCTTTCACAAGCTTCTGTTGTTATTGCAACCAATCTTCCTGTTCTATAAGGATTATTGCCAGATTCACCATCTCTTACTTCTATAATAAAATGACCACCACCATCAATAACTTTCTGGCAATTTTCGCAAGGATTGTTATCAACCATATCCCTTGGTGCTTCAGCATCTCCTTTAAGTTTTCCCAGCAAACCAATACCAGTTTCCTTTCCACATATAGGACAATGTAATATACTAGGGTTTACTCCGTGTTTCTCTGATAATCTAATACTTCTGCTTGACATCTTTTTGATAGTTTAATATTTCCTGCCTTAATTTATATAGGAATTGGTTTGCTATTGAAAACTTTAATAGCATTGTATCATTCCTCTTCTGGTTTTTTATCTTCTCTGTCATAAGACAAATTTATTTCACCACCATTATGTACATAAAAGCCAGCCCATATGATAAGTATTAGCGCAAAAATTGCTGCTAAACATATCACCGCTATTATTATTTTTAGCAATATATTCAGTATCATATTCTATGTGTTAAAATCATTTATTTCATCATAGTTGTTTCTACGGTATTTCTTTATATACCACAACAGTCTTTGTGAATACATATCTCTCTTTTTCAATGCTTTATAATATTCCTTACTCTGCATTTTGGAAAGAGATAGTTCAGCAATCCAAGTTCCCATGAGCTCGCCCATTTGAATTGCTCTGTTTCTATAATAATCATCTTTGCCAATCAACCATTTTATATGTCTGATTTTTATTGGATTCATATTATTTCAATTTAATAGTAATCTCGACGGGGGTTGGCTTTTCATCTTCCCATTTAATTTGTGGCAACAAATCAATTGGTGGGAAAAATGTCCCACAAACCCATTTGTTATTATATTTGATAGGCGTTCTATCATATAGGTACAATCTACCATCTCTGTCTCTTGCAACAAAGCCTTTTATTGTCACCTCCTCCTGATGTTTCTTATGGAAGAACTTGTCGGCTATCTCTTTGCCGAATTGTAGAATCTCTTTGCGTGTCATTTCTTTCTCTGTTCTTTAAATCTTGTTAATACTTCTTCATAGAACTTTTGCCTACTGATTTCTTTTGAATAGTCTACGGCAAGCTCATTGTTGGTGTCAAGAATGATAGAATCTATTACAGCTATATCTTCCCAAGACAGCATTGGGTCTTGCTTCACTTCTATATGACTGATGATAGCGTCTTTTGACTCAAATTCAAAATCAATATTAAAGTCATTGCCGTTGCATTTAAGAGGTACATCAGCAGAGTTGAGACAATCGCAGATGCCCTTTACTTTTCGATACAAATCTGATAGTGTCATTTATTTTTCCTCCATTTCTTTTATCTTGGTTAATGTTTTCCTCGCCAACTCTGCCGCATCTTTCTACTCAAACAGGATTGTCTCGCAAAGTTGATTTATTAGTGGGATTAGGTCTTCTTCGGCTTTTTCATAGCCATTTATATAACCAAGCCTTGTTAGTGTTATAGTCGAATCTTCTCCAGATTCAAAAGTGTGACCAACAAAGAAATCTGCTAATTCTTTCGCTCTTTTACTCATAGCTTTTGCTCCACGCTTTCAAACATTTCGCAAGCCTTGGCACCAGAACGTGCTCCATAGAAGCAATTCTTTCCTGCAACTTTCTTTGGTTTCTGGTCACATGCACAGCTTTCCCAAAATTGATTTGGACTAAACAGATATTTTCCATGCAAAAGATGTTTGCAATCCCTGCATCTGTCACCTGTATAAATGACTTTTTTCTTAAGTATCTGAACTTTTGTTCCTTTGTCAACAATAATAGCTCTATAACCTTTGGCTATTTCATAAGTTCCTTCTTGTAGCTCCATATCTATTCCTCCTTTTAACATTCGCAAGCAGTTGTCATATAACAATCATCAATACAAACTTTGAGATTTCTGTATTTCACTCCGTAAAGTTCAAACTCCGTGATACGTTTCTTTGCCTCTTTCTTAATGTCTTTTTTCCAGCAGGCAAATCGTTCTCCATCAAAGCCTTTCTCTAAAACCCAAGTTCGGCTTTCCTCGTCAAACACCTCGTAAGACCACGAGTAATCAACCCACCACGAATAATCACATCCTACTATTGCTGGCATATTCAGTCCTCCTTGAAGCCGGGTAGTTTTTCGAGGTCGGAAATCTCAATTTTATACCCATTAAGATATAGCCTCCATTTATAAGAACCATCTTCTTGTAATATTCCGTTAACGAGTGGTTCTTCTCCTGCATTATGCGGGTATTTTTCCCACGTTGGTAAGTCCTTCAAGGCTTCAGCTTTGCCCAACTTATACAAATCAGTTTTTTGAGGGTCTGAGGTGTACCGTTCTTCAATAAGTTGTTTCCTTGCGATGGCAAGGAGTTCTTTAGCTGCATCTTTAATATGTTTAATCGTTTCGTCGCAGTTCTCTTTCATATCATTAAGGCTGAATCCCATAGCAAAGCCAAGGCATTTCTCAAACTCCGTCATTTCTTCCTCCGGCGTGACGATGAAAAGCCCATATACACCATCATAAGACTTTCCGTCTTTGGTGAACCATGCAGAATCTGTGGTATCTCCATCATATATGACTGCAAGAATCGGATACTTTCCAAGACCTTCCGTAAAAACAACCTTCGCTGGTTCACCAAAAGCTGTTTCTATCTTCTGGCTCTTGTCCTTGAGCCACGCATCTAATGTAAATGGTATTTTACTCATATTCTCCATTTTTTAATTGTTGTAGCTCTTCTTTAAGTCTCTCATGAAATGATTCTTCTCCATCATCTCCAGACAATAGCCAATCTATTCTTTGAGCATAGATATATGCTTTCTTTAGAATTCCAATAGCATTCTTAAATTCTGCTATTGTTTCATCAGAATAACGCTTACCACCATCTTTTAAGAAATCCATATTAGCGAGTTTTTCCCATTCATCTTCTGGATTCTCAAAGTATGGCTTGTTGTTATTGTCAATTTCATCTTGTATGCGCTCCCACATATCTCTTATGTGGTATTGCTGATAATCGCAAAGCGAACCTCCGCTCATAGTTCTATCTCCTTTTTAATATCACATAATCTCATAGCGTGCTGGAGTTCGTGAATATAAGAAATATCTTTTTGTACGCATCCATGCAAGTCGGTTGTAACATTTATGCTACCATTACACCAAGTAACAAGATACTCATCTATCTTACCAATATTATGCTTTAGTGAATATCCTTCTAACCTTATTTTATGATAATCTGCAATAGATTCTTCTTCATAAAAATCATTCTTAAACCCATTCTTTTTCAAGATTTCAAGAGTGATTTGAACCTGCTCAAGCTCTTCTATTAGAAATGGGCCAAAATAAATGTCTCCATTTTTGCCATAAAAGAATTTATTGCCATCGTTAATACGAGTAAGTTGGAATGGTTTTTCGCGCCACTTGCGTGCTGTTATCCAATCGCCAATACTCAATTGTTCTTTCTGTATCATTTTCTTTCTCTTTTGGACTTTCGCCGGGTTAATAAAAAAGGGTGCGGTGAGATTGGTTACTCACATCCGCTTTTGCGTACATTCTCTTTTTCTATTTTGAGTGCCTTGTTTCAACTCACATGTTAATGAGGTAGTTGGTTATCACCTCGCAAGCGGTAACACTCTCTACTGTTAGTCTCGGCCCCAAGCAACTTCATCTTGGTATTTAGCAACGGCCAAAGCGTCTAATTCCGCCACGCACCCTATGGGTTATTTCTTTCTAATCTGAACGAACATATCAACATCATTAGAATCACTGAATCTATAATTCAGTCCTTTGTATCCCCTGTCGAAACAATCCGACTCGATATAGAGATTACATCGAGGACCAGGAAGTATTCTTCCGTGCAGTTTAATTCCCTGCTCCGCCATCCACTCGGCTCCGGCTTTGAAAGCATCTTCGATTGCATCTTGTAAATCCTCATTGTTTGCCAAAATGTTCTCCGAGTATTTCTCTGCCGCCTCGTCCAGATTGGAGGGAAGGGAAGGCTGTTCCTTACTTATCATATCAATAAAATCTTGCTCACAAGCCTTATGTAGTTCTTCCCAAAAATCCTTACTCGCAAGCATAAGGTCAATTACTCCGTGGCCAACTTTCTTTTCCATATATTCATAGAGCTGCCCTATCTTGGAGCCATCAATGAACATCTTTCCCGTAAACGCGGTAGCGATAATCTTTTCTTCTTGTGTCATAGCGATTCGATTTTATCAATAACAAATGTGAGTCCCATCTTTACACCTTGTGCTGTTTTAGATTCAGACGACCATTCCCCCACCTCTTTCTTCGCCCACTCCAGCAGCGCGTCCTTACGGATATAACAAACATCATCTTTTTGTTTTATTACAAGGCTTAACTTTGTCAGCAGGTTAATGTCGTTGGGGAAGAATACTTTATCTGGCGCTTTCATATTTCATTTATTTGATTGATTGCTGCTTGCCAAAAATCCCAATAGGTACTTCTATATACGCACATATCTCGTTTTTCTTTTAGCTTATTAAGTATCGTATCTTTATAGAGGTATACTATATTACTATCAGTATTGGAAAACACTGGCATTGTTGCATAGGTGCTTTTACCATCGGTGTATATTTTATTTGGTATCATATCTGTTCCTACTTTCTTGCGTTAAATTCATTCACGGGATATTCGGATTTCATTTTCTCAATAACCTTTTGATTATAGTCTGGATTGGTAATTCTTTTCCTCATTTCATAGATTCCAAGTTCGTAGAAGTGGCGAGCGAAATCTTTATAGTCTGCAAGGTCGATTGGAAAAGCATATTCCATCGCATCGGGGTCGTTCGTGAACTTTGCATATTCGGTTTCAAAATCCACCTCCGGCTGTTCCTGTTGGAGAGTGGTAATAAAAGAACGGAGTTCCTTCAATGCCGATGCGATAGCATAAGATGTTGAAAATTCAGGGTCATCCTGATGGGGCCTTTCTTGTGTACGCTCATAAAATCTTTTGCGCCTTTCTATCTCGGCAATCAATTTCTCGGAATCTATGTATTTCATAACTAAAGTAGTTTTTGAAGGTCGCAATATAATGAGTTAATAACCTTGCGATACTCATTCCCTCCATCTTTTCTAAAAGCGTCTTTAAGTGCTTCCATTTGTTCCTCGCTGGGCTTCCAATGACAATTACATTTTTTGCAATTGTCGCGGAGGGATTCAAGGAATCTTGCGGTATAACTATTGACGCCCCATTCTTTTTTTGCTACAAGTATGGCGTTGTTAAGATGTAGTTTATCTGTCTCGCTCCACTCTTGTTTGGGCGGAAATACATTGTTCTTAAACCAATTGATTTGATGCTGGGTTAAGCCAACTTCTTCTATGGCTTTGCGAATAATATCCTCGCTCCACTCTGCGTGGTTGTTCGGTTTTTCCGAATTACCACTTGCGGGCTTCTGCTCTTTCTGCTTTTTCCCTATCTCGTAGAAGTGCCTTGCCACATCGGATACTGCCGTATCATCGTCGTATTCCTTATCATAGTTCTGGAGAAAAGCTGATAATTCACCGTCCAGAAATTCATCTTCATCGAAAGGGTCATCTTCCTCTGCTGGTGCAATATCACCCGCTGGGATTTCAAGAAAATGCATGGGCTTCTGCTCAATGCCTTCAAAGGCTTTAATTATCATCTTTGCCCATTTATCGGTATCTGCCTCTATCTCGCTATCCTCCTTCTTGCTGGCTGCATCTTGCAGATATTGGAGCATATAGGATTTAAGGTGTTCAATGTTTATTTCGGACCGCTGCTCTTTCTGCTTTTCGAGGTAGGCAATATACTGTACTTTCAAGTGTTCCGGAGCAAATTGGCAAACGAAAGTAATTAAGTCCTTCCTTATTCTCTCGTCATCACTCTCCTTCTCTCGCACTATAATCTTTCCATCTTTGATTTCTGCTTCCATATTTTCTGGAATAGTATATTCCCAGCCTTTTAATTCAGAATCTTTTGCTCCGAATGGGATTTCTATTTCTTTATTCATATCTAAATCAAATTTTTGAGACAATACTTAATAGCTGTTTCACAGGCTTGTTCGTAAGAATCTTCTACGTAGGTAGAAGCTTTACATCCATAGTTCTTTTGATAAACAGACCACTCAAAAACATTTCCTGTTATATCTTCTGTAATTCGTATAAATAAGCCATACACTTCCCTCAGCCACTTCATTGCCAATTGGAGGGAACAAACATCTATAATCTCATCACCCATATTATGGAAGTATGGCTGCCCGGGGTTGCGCCTTAAAAACTCTCCATTTATGTATAGCCCTCTCATGGAATCATAGGGCACGACAAAGCCTTTCTCGTTAAGGAGTTTGGCGGTCTCATAACTGATGTAATCTTCTTTAATCATAATTTAAGCCCTCCAACTATTTGTCCGTCTTCATTTTCTTTTAAACCACTTCGCAATGGTGTCCATTTTTGACTTGAATTATACATTTCTTCAGGTGCTTCGAGGGCAAGACCTTTTTCAATGTAGTAGAACTCCATCCCTCGGCAAGTCTTTTGCTTGCCATTACAACAATTTATGATATTGGATGGATTTACATTAAGTGCTTTTGCTGCCGCTCTTGCCGATGGATAAGATACTAAATATCCATTTTCTTGCACGCACATAACTTGTTTAGACGTACTTGGATGTGCATTCATAATAACTGAGCGTCTTTCCTTTATTGTTCCGTAGTTATTATTATATTTTCTACTACACCATTCAAGGTTTTCGACATTATTATTATCGTGCGATTCATCCTTATGATTTATGCAGTCATAATTATGTGGATTCGGAATAAAAGCTTCTGCTACAAGTCTATGAATAGAAACAGTGTGTGGCTTTCCATCTTTATGCAAAATCACATACATATATCCATTCGACCCTTTATAACCAACAAAGTGTTCTCGCTTTTTGCATTTTCCAAATCTATTAGCATGAGTTTGTGCCAAATGTTTTACTCTACCAGCAGTGCTAATTTGGTATAGCCCTTCGTATCCTAATATGTCTCTCTATTCTTCCATACTAATAAATATTTAATCCTGTACAATCAATAGCTAAACCCTTTTCTATAAGATTGCGAAAATCGAAGTGATGGGCATTGAGCCAATCGGTATATAGTATTATATTGATTGTACAAAAAGCTGGGTAATTAATCCCCTCCTTCATTAAATAAGATGTTTTACCATCAATGGTTCCCTCTTCATCAATATAGAAACATTTGGCATCTTTATCAAATAGTAGATTAAGAAGTTCTTCTTTCTCTTCTTTTGTCATACTTGATATAGTACGGAGATATGGCCTGATATGACTAGTGCTAACAGTGTGTGGCATACCATCTAATTTAACCTCATCAAATTTTCTATCTACATATTGGATGCTGAAAGTTGTTGCTAAATATGCTACTTTAACACCATGGGGTAATCTTGTACAAATGTCTTTCAAAAGTAGTTGTTTCTCTTTCTGTGTCATGCTTCTTTAATTTTTATTGGTACGAAGACATCATAACCGTCATTGTCTTGGAAATGGTTTATATCCTCTTCATATGTGTATCCGAACTTGGTGCGCTTATAGGTAAAAACTTTACCATTCCACACTGCTTTGTTTGCGTTTCGTCAGTTTCCAATGTAGGTCTTCCCAATGACTAACTTATCCTTCGGAATTGCCCCGCAACGGATAAAGTTAGTGATTACATACTTGTCGTATAGTTCCTTGTCAAGTATCGGAGGTTCGTGTATGAACCCCTCCGTGAATGGCTCCAATTCTTCAAGCCACTTGATAACCTTTGGAATACGGTTCTCCCTTTCTTTCTGGAGCCTGTCTTTTATTTTCTATATATCTTCCTGTGCCATAGATAATATGTTTTATTATTCTTTATAAACAACTCTGCGGCTTCCTTTATGATATTTCTTAATGAATTCTTTTGCATCATTAATATTATAAAAATATTTAGTAGAGCCAAAAATTGAAGTATCGTCAGTAAATGATTCCCAATATGGAATAAACAGAATATGTTTTCTTTCTTGAATATAATATCGAATAATATTTTCTGCTCCCTCTAGCCGTTCTTCAATAATTCTAAATTTTATCATTATTAATATGCTTTTCAATAATTCTTTTCCTTGCCCATTTATTACATAATCTCCAGCCTGTTTGTGTTCTTACTTTTTCTGCAAGTTCACGGAAGGTCAAGTTTCCAAGTCTAATTCCCATATCACTTTATTTGTTAAAAAAATGTGGCGAGGATTAAATTATTATCAACCCCCGCCACACAACAACAATAACACTGAAAGTTTAGTCAAGATATGTTTTTTGTATAAACACAATCCTGTTTTCTTCAATCTGGTATCCTCTTGCTCGAAGCTCATTCCAGAGCTCTTGTGGTGTATAATCTGAAAGCTCTTTACACTTAACATTTTGTTCAACTTGGCCAAGACATGGAACTACAAAAGAATTATTTAGTTCTTTTGTTTTTATTTCTTCGCCAGCTTCTTTTTCTCTCTGTCTTTGAGCCCTTTTAGCAATCTTCCATCTTTCTTGTTTTGCTTTATGAGCCCTATCTATATCCTTATATATATTTATATAAAGTGTTTCCGTAGGCTCCATTGTGGCAATCCATCTAAAGGTATATTTTCTACCAATAGAACCACCACCATAGAATGCTGTTTTTGAAAGGATTCCCCTTTTTACAAGTGCTGTTACACATTCTCCAAGAAACCTATCCTTAAAGATATGAAACCCCTCTTTGTAGTCTACACCATTTGTGATGCCATAAATAAAGTCAACTTTTTCTTTGACTCTGTTCAATGTGTCTTTACTTTTGTCCATAAGTTTTGTTGTTTAATTGTTAATAATAATTGTACCCGGTAAAGGATTCAAACCTTTGACCAGCAGAAAATTATAATGTTTAATATATATTATCTATGATAAAATTTATAATATATTCTATCGCTATTTTTATTTTTTGATTTATATGTATCTAATTGAGAATCGCAATTTGGACAAATCAATCTTAAATTATCTCTCATATTATTTTTGGCTCGACCATCTATATGGTCTAATATAAATATTAGTGGTTTATTATTCCACATATTATCGATTCCACATATTGCACATTTGCAATTTTGCTCTTGTGATATATGCGGTTTTATCCATAACATATTTAATCTTCCATTATATTTATCTTGATTTTCTAAATAATACTGATAATTTTTCTTCTTTTTATATTCGTTTGCACAATCAGTACAACAGAACATACTATTTTTATAAAAACTTATAAATTCCTTATTGCAGTTTTTACATATTTTGGTCTTACATTTTCCCTTATTAAAGGTTTCTTTTGGATTTATTTTTCTTCTATGAGGTAATGTAATTCCAATCTTAGAACATATTTTTCTTATATAGCTTCCAGACACATTATATCTTCTGCCAATACTTTCATAAGATTTGCCATTATTAATAGCATTTTCCAATTCACTTTTACATTCAATCCATTTCATATTCGAACTATTTAATATTAATAATGCAAATATATTAATAATAGTTCGAATATGAAATAATTTTAATGTAAAATTAATGTGTTATTAATTGTGGTGCCAATGAGATTCCAACTCATAACCGATTGATTAGAAGTCAATTGCTCTATGCTTTTGAGCTATGGCACCATGCTGCTCTGTTCAGCTGAGCTAACCGGGCATTTTGTTGAAGTGGAGTGGCTCGAACACTCAACCTACAGAACCAAAATCTGTTGCTCTACCAATTGCGCTACACTTCAAAATAAAGTAGATGTAAACTCCAATAAGTGTCACTCAATCATTTTAATGGTTTAAATTAATAATAAGTACAGAGCAATTACATCTACTTTGTGGTCCCTGTAGGGCTTGAACCTACGACCATCTGATTCTTACCACTATAGCTTTCGCTACCAAAAATAGCACCTTGTTAGCTCTCAAACCACAACCCTCCCAGGTTATAGATGCGGGAACAAGAATTAGGGCTTTTCAAATTGCCCACTAAATTTGTTCGTGGTCTGGACTGTATCTTAACCATATTGAAATCTTGCAAGTATTTTGGAATGTCTGTGTAAGCAATCTCCACTAACAACAAACCTCATTATTTCAACTTAGGTTCCCCCTGTATCCATAACTGGGCCTGTTTTCTTTATAAAAAACATCCACCCAAATTGTTATGCGGCTTATAGTATTGTTTTTATGTATTTCTCCGCAGAGCAAATACCAATACTATAGTCCGAGTCTCTACACACTGTCTCTCTATAAAAAGAATTTTCACCGCATATGCTGGTATCTTTTCGTTGTACAATAGATAACATTGGCTCGGTATTAGCATATTATATTGTGCTGTTATAATGACTAGAAATTCACAGCTCTGTCGTGTAGTGTTTGGGAACTAGCACCCATGCCTGCGCACAGCGTTCCATAAACTAAAACAATATAACTATAGCCTTCACCGAATTAGGGAGGTTCTACATCCAGAGTTTCCTCTGGTGCACACAATTTCTTCTTTCAAAGAACTAATGAGTCAGATGCTCTAACCAACTGAGCTAAGGGACCGTTTTGGTATTCAAAGATATAAATATTTTTGAATACCATGTATAACTATTGTAAGTTTTTGTGATAACTTTTATTGTCAGACTTAAAATTAAAGGTTAAACATAATAAAAACAATAGTTATACTAATTTATAAAACAAATTTAATCCATAGCAAGAACAAACAAAATATAGTTTAGCATACCACGAAAAGAAAAAATATGTATTGTTATGTTCTTACTATGGATTAATCTGTTTTATTTACTTCTCGACAGCTTCTATTTCTACAACTATTGTATCGGCGTTGTTGAGAATATTATATTTTGTACAGTTGCAGATGTTCTGTCTGTATTATCTACAATTTCCAATACTCCAATATCACCGTCAGCATCAAACATTATAGTTATCTGCCCTTTTCGTTTCTGTGGTTTTGATACATTTTCTATTGTTGCAATATGTATATCTTTTGTAAGTTTATTGTAGATATATATCTTATCTCCTTTGTTTAGTTCTGAAAACAGTTTCATTGTGTTTGTTAATTTGATTTTGTGATTAAAAACAAGGTGCCTTGGTTCTTTTTTTTTATTTGAGTCTTAATTACACAAGTTATGCAAAGAAGCACCTATTATGGGAAGAAAACTATACAAAAGTATAGAAAGAACCCCCTTGAGAATTAAACAACAACACTAACCATTCAAAGGTAATAATTTTTCTTTAAATCTCATTAAATATCAAGTATTTTTCCAAGTATTATATCAACAATTCCAATAGCTATGAATAATGCAAACATATTGTTTTCTACTATTGATTCTATACCAGTAATGAATACTATCCAGAATAGTATGGATATTATAATATATATCCATCCTATCGCATTTTTAAGTTTTTCTTTCATATTATTGTTGTTTTTGTTGTTATTGGACCGGTAATGAATATCACTTCATTACCGGCATTTGAGCTTATATTATTATTCTGCACAAAGTCAAAGACAATGTTAAAGTCAAAGGCCCGCCAATAACCACTTGAAGTCAAAGGCTTAAAATGATTATTGTGTGGGTTATTGACGGCGAGTAAAATAAATTAGCAATTTATTTGTAATTAATTTATTTATTCTGTATTCAGAATATATAATATAATGCATTAAGGTTTTGCACTATGCGGCTCTGTCCTTAATTACCCAATATATGAAAAAGGAATAGTATTGCATCATATGCGCGTATACAATTCGGAGTATGATTAAATTTTAGGTTATGCGATACTATTCCTTTAGTGTTACTTTCCAACGCTATCAAGCTTGTGGAAGATACCGGTAAGAGCATTAGGGATGACAATCTTTAGTTTACTTGTTTTGTTTACAAGCTCCGTAAGATATTCTCTGTATTTACCCTGAAGTTCGGCCTTGTTATTATCTATCTCTTCTACTTTCTTGTTGAATTCAAAGAGATTTTTCTTGTACTCATCAAGCGAGGCTTTATACTCTACTTCTCTCTCAAGGATAAGGGCATTCATTTCCTCCTTGATTCTGTACTTAAGACCGTTAAGGCTCTTTTCTGCAATTCGATATGCATTTTGCAGTTCAAGAAATGTACTTTCAACTTTGTTTTCTGGGATACTTTCACTGTAATAATATACAGTTGTATCTCTTCCAGAACCAAGTGTTGTTACAGGATTTGCAAGCATTTGCTTCATGTTATCCCTTGCAATATTTATTGCACCATCTTTATGGATTAGTTT
>Ga0256405_10002469_pt1 | contig 42355 bp, 33 predicted proteins | sample RumenRJG_02DNA_FD_189096 | JGI IMG/M metagenome (GOLD analysis project Ga0256405, IMG submission 189096) | Bovine rumen microbial communities from Lethbridge, Alberta, Canada - RJG_02 | ecosystem: Host-associated > Mammals > Digestive system > Stomach > Rumen | place: Canada: Alberta... | reverse complement strand
CTTTGAGGCTATTTGTGGGGCTTTGCCCCACACCCCACCAGAGGCGCTGCCTCTGGACTCTGCCAAAGGAACACAGTCCCTTTGGAATCCCATTCATTGGTATAAGGACTTTTTCGACAGACTGAGACCCCGATATTTTTCGGGGTCTTTTTTATGAAAATATCATTCCGTATCGGCTCATAAATTTCATTAAATCCGATCTTCTTAAATAAAAATAATAATGGACATATGTGGACATTTGTATAAAAATAGAACTTTTTAAGGAAATAAACAAAAAAATACATCATAAAAAGTTGTCTGCTTTGTGAAAAGCAGGGATTTTTTCGATTTTTAGTGACAAGCGGCAAGGAATGTGCTATAATGAAAGTGTAAAGATTTTATGACAAAGGACGGTCCTTATCATGTCTAAGAATTATGATGTTATTATAGCAGGCTGTGGCGCAGCAGGACTTTATGCAGCTATCAATCTTCCGAAGGAGCTGAATATACTTCTGCTTTGTAAGCGCGATCTTCCGCTTTGCAATTCTTCTCTGGCACAGGGCGGCATAGCAGGTGTTTATAATTCTCCAACAGACAACATACAGTATCATCAGAATGATACGCTTATTGCAGGAAGCTTTAAGAACAACGTTGAGGCTGTACATACTCTCGTAAGTGAAGCAGCTCAGGATATCGAACATATAATCAAGCTTGGTGTCGAGTTCGACAAGAATGCCGACGGCTCATACCACCGCACCCTTGAGGGCGGTCACAGCCATCACCGTATCTTCCACCATGCCGACGCTACAGGCAAGGAAATAACTTCCACCCTCCTTGAAAATGTTCGCGGACTCAGTAACGTTACCATAATGGAAAATACTATCATGTGCAGCGTAAAGCAGACAAAGACGGGATATTCTGCTTTCATCAGACTGCCTGATGATTCCTATGATACCTGCAACTGCCACTTCATGATACTGGCAACAGGTGGTATCGGTCGTGTTTACCAGTTTACAACAAACTCCGCTATAGCAACGGGTGACGGTATAACTTTTGCATACGAAATGGGAGCAAAAATAAAGAATCTCAGCTATGTACAGTTCCACCCGACAGCATTCAATAACCGTGCAACAAGAGAATGCTTCCTTATATCCGAAGCTGTACGCGGAGAGGGTGCATATCTTCTCAACTGCAAAAAAGAACGCTTCATGCATAACTATGATGAGCGCCTTGAACTTGCTCCGAGAGATGTAGTCTCACACGCTATAATCCTGGAATCACGCAAGCAGAATTCCACCGATTTCTACCTTGACATAAGCTATAAAGACAGCGAGTTTCTCAAGAATCGTTTCCCGATGATATACAAGAACCTTCTTGAGCAAGGATATGACCTGACAAAAGAACCTGTGCCGATATTCCCGTGTCAGCACTACCTTATGGGCGGTATCGATGTTGATAACAACTCAGAGACCAGCCTTCCTAACCTTTATGCCTGCGGTGAATGCTCGCATACAGGCGTTCACGGCAGCAACAGACTCGCAAGCAACTCTCTGCTTGAAGCTCTTGTTTTCTCACGCCATGCTGCAAAGCATATCGCATCAAAGATTGCAGATGCACCTAAGGAGTTCGATGAAGCTGAATTCGATGCTCATATCGGCGCTTCACGGATCCCTAAGGGAGTTCGTACAGAAACAAGAAAGATACTTCAGAACTGCTACTTTGTAATTCCTGACAAGAAAGCAGCAGCAGAAGGCTTCAGGCGCGTCAAAGAGATACGTGATGATCTCATCAATGGGGGCTATTTCGTTGACGCAGATTTTGTACTTGCAAAGTCTATCGTTACTGTCGCTTATATCATACTGGGCGAGGTAATGCAATAAATGAGCAAGGCATTGAATGAACAGTGCCGAAAGTTTTTTTGTTTTATTTCCGGGGGGATAATGATGAAAAACATTAAACGTATTACGGCGACTCTTTTATCTGCAACTTTTCTTACAGCATCAGCCATAAGCTTTAAAGCGGCAGCTGCATCTCCTCTTCTGATCGGTGATATCAACCGTGATGACAGAGTTTCAATGAGCGATATAGTGATATTGAAAAACAGTCTGCGCGGTAAGTATGGTCTTAATGATACGCAGCGGCTTGCAGCCGATGCCAATCATGACGGCGAGGTCAATGCTCTTGATATCCCTGCACTTCAGGATATCATAATACGAAGCCGCAACAGACAGCCTGTCGGTACATGGATAGGCGACAGAAACGGCGCTAAACGCTATTTCTGCTTCGGTTCGGGATATGGTTACGTCGTTACACCTGACGGCAAGGATCATGAGTTCACTATTGAGATGAACGATGATATCCTGGTAATGAAAATCAACAAAAAGAACAAGGATATGACCGCTTTTATTACTTGGACAGGTGATGATTCCTTTGTGCTGAAATGGGAGGACGGAACAGCCGAGTATTTCAGATCGTGCAGCGAATTCTGCCTGGAATCACGGAATATGCTCAACGGCAACTGGATAACAGACCGCGGCAGAACCTTTAATATAGAAGGTCTGAGCGGAAAGCTTACAGGCAATAACGGCAGCATAAGCCGCTTTGAGTACTTCCCGTCGGGAAGTGAATCGGTTTTCCATTTAGGAAATACCGAAAACAGAACAGAGTGTACGATTGAAAAAATCGACTCTATGCACTGCCTGATAACGTGGGCAGACGGTACTGCCGAGAAGCTTACGAGACATGAGGTAGAAGTGCGCAACGGTATAACTTACGTTAACGGTATACTTATTGCCAATAAGACATACAGTCTGCCGTCGAATTATGCGCCCGGCCGTATACTTCCCGATGCACAGGCTGCGTTTGATGCAATGGCAGCAGATGCTGCAAAGCAGAATATCCGTCTGAGTATAGTTTCAGGCTTCCGCTCATATGAGTATCAGCGCACACTGTATAACAATTACGTTGCCCGTGACGGACAGAAGGCTGCGGATACTTATTCAGCAAGACCGGGCTATTCAGAGCACCAGACAGGTCTTGCAATGGATATAAACAATGCGAGCAGTTCCTTCAATAATACAAAGGAAGCAAAATGGATCGCTGATAACTGTGTGAAGTACGGATTTATTCTCCGTTATCCTAAGGGTAAGGAAAATATCACGGGATATCAGTATGAGTCATGGCACGTTCGCTATCTGGGTAAAGAGCTTGCAAAGGAAGTTGCGGATTCGGGACTTACACTGGAGGAGTTCCTCTGCATAGACTCTAAGTACAGCTCATGAAAGCCGTTAGCCTTTAGTCATGTAGGGAGTCGCTTTCGGCTCTGCGTAAAATAGTGTTTTATCGGGCTGCCATAGGCAGCCCCTACATGGTTAAAGACTGCAACCACCACAGGTGATAAAATATGAATGAAAAAGAAATAATCAGTGAAATAAAGAATAAGCTCGATGAGATAGAGCGTAAGGAAAATATTAAGATCATTCACTGCGTCGAATCAGGCAGCCGTGCGTGGGGATTTGCTTCACCTGACAGCGATTTCGACGTGCGGTTTATATATGTCCGTAAGCTTTCTGATTATCTCAGGCTTGAAAGAACGCGTGATGTCATTGAGTGGGAGCTCAATGACGTTTACGACATTAACGGCTGGGACATAAAAAAGGTGCTGGAGCTGCTTCACAAGTCTAATCCGACATTGTTTGAATGGAACAGCTCACCGCTGGTGTACAGGACAACCCCCGAATGGGAAACTGTACGCACCGTCATAAACGACAGCTTTATGTCAAAGGCGGGAATGTACCACTATCTCAGCACAGCAAAGTCAAATAACAGAGAGTTTTTGCAGAGCAGGGAAGTTAAACTGAAAAAGTACTTCTACGTATTGCGCCCGATACTCGCCTGCAAGTGGATACTGGACAGAGGTACACCGCCTCCGATGCTTTTTTCTGAGCTTATGGACGCAGAGCTTGAACAGGATATGCGCCCTGCTGTTGAAAAACTGCTCGAAGCGAAAATGAAAACTCCCGAAATAGGAAAAGGAAAGCGTATCGATGAGCTTAACGAATACATCGACAGACAGCTCGAAGAGCTTAAACACAAAGCCGATAGCATGAACGGTGAAAAGCCTGTAGAATGGCACAGACTGGATGAAGTCTTCTTCAAGTTGCTTGGAATATGAAAGGAAGAAACCTATGAAGCTTTTACAATGTTATGTTGATAATATAATAACTACTGCACTTATGGAGGATATAAATTATATCGATGCTGCGGCTGATAATCTTATCTCTCCCGAGCACAGAAGTTCAGCTTATTATGTTGCAAAGGATACGGGTGTTGTCTGCGGTATCGAGGTCGCAAAGAGAGTCTTTGACCTGGCAGGCGGAGATGTTGATTTCAGGATACTCCTTGCAGACGGAACTAAAGTCAAGAAGGGCGACATTATCGCAGAGCTTGAGGGCAGCACACTTACTCTGCTGAAAGGCGAAAGGACCGCACTCAATCTCTTGCAGCATATGTCCGGTATCGCTACAGCTACAAACAAGTGCGTAGAGCTTGTAAAGGGCACAAAGGCGGCTGTTACGGATACAAGAAAAACTCTTCCAGGACTCCGTGCGCTGCAAAAATATTCAGTCACGGTAGGCGGCGGAAAGAATCACCGTTTCAACCTTTCCGATGCAGCTATGCTGAAGGATAATCACATCGACGCATACGGCGGTATAACCGCAGCTGTTACAGCTCTCCGCGAGAAGATAGGTCATACCGTAAAGGTAGAGGTCGAGGTGCGCACACTGGACGAGCTTCGTGAAGCTCTTGACAATAATGTTGAGATTATCATGCTTGATAATATGAGCTGTGACGAGATGAAGCAGGCTGTAGAGATAACAAAAGGCCGCGCAATGCTGGAAGCTTCGGGTAATGTTACAGCCGAGAATATCCGCTCAGTAGCCGAAACAGGCGTGGATATCATCTCTCTCGGAGCTCTTACCCATTCGGTAAAGTGCTTTGACATCTCCATGAAGATAAAAAAGTGAGCATCTGCGTTCAACGAGCTGCTATCCGTCATGTTCAAGGCGTTGGGATCGGACAAAGGCTAAGGAGCCTACATACCATTCCCTGCAAAATAATGTATACACAAGCCCCAAAGGTCATCTTTGGGGCATAATTAATTTATATACATATAAAGGTCTGATTTATTTATGTCCACACGATTATACTAAAGGAAAGTTTTTAATGCAAATTTCACGAAAAAACAGACCATATTCAAGAAATCACCCGAAAAGACTTGCATTTCCGTTTGCGAACTGTTATTATAAAACTGTCTGCTTATTTGAAAAAGTGCAGATATTGAACGGAAAGGAAAGATAAAATGGAAAAATTTATAAAATGGTGCGTTTCGATACTTCCGAAACCTCTTCAGAAAATATATTACAAATACGAGGAAAAATGGCTGTATGTCATTTTCGGCGGACTTACCACGGTGGTTTCTATAGTTACAAAGCTTCTGATGTTCAAACTCGTCCCGGGTGAGCCTAAATGGGAGAGCACCGCAGGCGTTGTATTTTCGTGGATATGCGCAGTAACATTCGCGTTCTTCACAAATAAAAAGTACGTATTCAAGAACGAGACAAAGACCTCGAAGGAGTTCTGGAAGGTATTCGTTTCATTCTACAGTGCAAGACTTGCCACACTCGGAATGGAGGAGGCAATTTTCCTGATATTCTGCGATTGGCTCGGAATGAGCAAGACCCTCATCACATTCCTCAGTCAGGTGCTCATATTTATCGCAAATTATATCCTGAGCAAGCTTTTTGTATTCAAGAACAAGGATAATAACTCGGAGACTGCACATGATTGAACAGATAAAAATAGGTAACGTTCCCATATCAAAAACAGCTGCACTTGCCCCCATGGCAGGAGTTGCCGACCGTGCATACAGACTGATGTGCAAGAAGTACGGAGCAGCCTATGTTGTCAGCGAAATGGTCTCAGCTAAGGGAATATGCTACAGTGACCGCAAGACGGCAGAGCTTTGCACTGTTACCGACGAGGAGCGTCCCATGGCGATACAGCTCTTTGGCAGCGAGCCTGATTTTATGGCAGAAGCCGTGAAGATAGTGCTGGAATATCGTCCTGATATCATCGATATAAATATGGGCTGTCCCGTTCCGAAGGTAGTAGGTACGGGAGCAGGTTCGGCGCTGATGAGGGACGTAAAGCTTGCTGCGGATATCACCGAAGCTGCGGTGAAGGCGGCAGGGGAGACTCCCGTAACAGTCAAGATACGCAGCGGCTGGAACAGTGAAAGCATAAATGCTCCTGAAATGGCAAAGGCTCTTGAGTCAGCAGGAGCTGCTGCGATAGCTGTTCACGGCAGAACGAGGGATATGTTTTACAGCGGCGAATCTGACATCAATGTGATAAAAGCTGTTAAAAATGCGGTGAAGATACCCGTTATCGGCAACGGTGATGTCAACGACGTTGGTTCGTGTATAAGTATGTATGAGCAGACAGGCTGTGACCTTGTAATGATAGGACGGGGAAGCTACGGTAATCCCTTCGTTTTCCGCGAAATAGAAGCCTATATGAACGGTGAGAGCTGCACTCCGCCGACACTTGAAGAAAAGATGCAGGTCATGCTTGAGCATATCAGACTGATATTGCAGCTCAGCGAAAAATGTGAGGAGCTTGCCATGCACGAAGCACGTAAACACGCGGCATGGTACATGAACGGTTACTACGGCTCGGCAAAATTCCGCGGTCGCTGTTATCAGCTCTCGTCATATGCAGAAGCAGAATCACTTGCGGCAGAATTCATTGAACTGCAAAAAAGTCGAGAAATTAACAAAATGTAATTTTGTGTATACATAGTGGACAAAAACAAGAATTACTGTCATATTATACAAAAAATATACCAAAACTTTGTATGGTTAAACAAAAATTGGCGAAAAATAAAGTTGCAGCAGAGAATTTCCCATAAATACGTTGTTTGTAACCAAAATTTAACCTTTTAATTCATAAAACAATATGTAAATTCATTTAAGTTTCATACAATTTGTAATTGCCAAATTAAAAATAATGTGATATAATAAACTTAGAAAGGGGCATATTTACAGTAGCTATGTCGCTTTCAAAAAGGAGAATTCTATGAAATTAAGAAAAGGGCGCGCTTTTGGAGCACTTGCCATTGTTACCGCTGTTATCGCTGTTTGCGGCTTCAGCTGCGCAGACAGCCACACTGTAGGCAAGGCAGATCCGAATGAAGAGCCTTCATCACAGGAAAGCACGGAAGCTGTAACTGAGGAGACTACCGAAGAAGCAACAGAAGCTTCGGAGGATAAGGTCGTTCATGTAGCAGCGGCAGGTGATAACCTGATACACTATTCCGTATTCAAGAATGCAGAGGCGTATGCAGGCGGAAACGGCTATGATTTTACACCAATGTACTCTGAGGTCAAGTACCTCTTTCAGGAAGCAGACCTCGCTATAATCAATCAGGAAACTATCATATCACAAAGTAATCCGATACGCGGAGCTGACGGCGGACAGCTTATTTTCAATTCACCGCCGCAGGTAGCAGATGCAGTTATCGATATGGGATTCGATGTGATAACCATGGCTAACAACCACCTTCTCGATATGGGAACGTCAGGACTTGAAGAGTCTATCAATTTCTGGAACCAGAAAGCTAAAGAGCATGACCTTACAGTTCTCGGAGCTTATCTCAATGAGGAGGACGCGAATAATATCCGTGTCCGCGAGGTCAACGGCGTAAAGATCGCTTTTCTTGCTTATGCACACCATATCAACGGCTTTGATTCGCTTCTCGACGATGTTCCGCTGAGAGTAATCAAGAATGAAGAAGAGGACGTTATCGAGCGTCAGATCAAGGAAGCAAAGAAAAAGGCAGACGTTGTAATAGTATCCGCTCATTGGGGAGAAGATGATACAACTGAGGTAACTCCCGACAGAGTTGAGCTTGCAAACAAAATGGTCGGCTGGGGCGCTGATGTTATACTCGGCTGTCACACACATACCGCAGAGACTATGGAATGGATACCGCGTGATGACGGTACAAAGGGCTTTGTTTATTACTCTATGGGTAATTTCATATGCGCTCAGACAGACAACTTCAACGTTGTCGGAGAAGTCCCTGTTTTTGATATAGTTATCGATGGTGAGACAAATAAGCTCTCGCTCGAGAATGTTGGCTGTATACCTACTATTATACATTACGAGAGCGAATTCTCAAACATGAAGATATATCCTTACAGCAAATATTCTCCTGAGCTTGCGGAGCGTCACTGGCTTCCGTATGCAGTGCCGCAGGGCACTTATACCGAGTTCGGCTGGGACGTTATAAACCGCATAATCGAGGAGCAGATACCTGAGGAATTCCGCGTGCTTGATAAATGATTTCTACAATTCATTTTTTGTTCACAATAGCTGTTTGACAGCGTTTTTTCAAGAAATTTGTCATTGTGCAAACCGTGCAAAAATCACTTTTACTGTTTATGTAAAACACCAAAAACGGTATGAACCTATTTACTTTTTTTTAGACCTGATATATAATGAAAGCGTGAAAAAATATATATTTGCGTATAGTCTGTCAATGTGACACAGGGGATTCTCGTGTAAGTGTGTACATACGCTTCGATGAAGAGAAGTTCCTGCAAAAATGACAAGCTGTATATTTTTACACAGATATTTAGTTGAACGCATCTAAAATTGTATCAGAGATGTGATTTTTTCAGAGAGGCGGATACAGTATCCGCTGTATTAAGTCAAGATATAATAAAAGGGGCACCCCGTTCCTTTGTTATATAACATTATTGAAGAAGGAGGAAAAAATAATGAAGACAAAAAAGGTAGTCGTTGGAGCGTTAGCTGCGATGCTTTCACTTTCAGTCTGCTCACTCGCACCTGTTGTTGCTGCTGGCGAAACAGTGCAGATATCCGTTGGCAAAGTTAATGCAGAGGCAGGTAAGCAGTTCTCAGTGGATGTATCATTAGCTGATATCCCATCATCCGGCATCCAGGCACTTGATTTCGCTGTATCTTATGACAGCAAGACACTCACAATTGATTCCGTTGAGGCAGGAGCACTTATAAATAAGGGAGCAGATTCTGCTGATCTTTCAGCATCACTGTCACCTCTCTTTGAGAGCTCTATCAACAGTAAAGAGGGCTATGTGAGTCTGATCTGGTCCACAGCTACTGATGACGCTTCATATTGGCTCAAGGGCGACGGCGTTTACTGCACCATCAAGGGTACAGTTTCAAGCTCAGCTAAGGAAGGCGCTGTATCTGAGCTCAAGATCGTTCCTATCGATCGTGAGACATATTCAGGTTCAGGCTCTGCAAACGGCGAGATCGGCTGCGGCTATGAGTCAAATGGTAAGCCTGTAAAGGTTGCTACTAAGGTAGTGAACGGAAGCGTAACAGTAGGTTCACCGGCTGTTGCTGTAACATTACGCGGCGATGCAAACTGTGATGGCGGAGTTGATATGTCTGATATCGTTCTTATCATGCAGGCACTTGCTAATCCTAACAAGTACGGTCTGAATGGCAGCGAGAAAACACACATAACTTCACAGGGATCTGCTAATGGTGATGTTGATGAGACAGTAAAGGGTCTCACCGCAAACGACGCACTCAAGATACAGAAGTGGCTCCTCAAGAGCATTTCTGAACTCTGATCCGAGATTATCTGATTTGTCCCCCTTACAAAGGAATAAAAACCCAATTTATGTTTTATTAATGGGCGTAAAAACCTAAAGAAAGGAATTATTACAAATGAAAAAGTTAATTTCTGCAGCCACGTCACTGTGTATGGCTGCATCAATGGTTGGCGCTGTTGTTCCTGCAACTGTAGGTGCTGCTGATGCTACCAAGGGATTTGCTATTAAAACATATGATATTAATAATCCTTCATCTGCTTCAGGCAAGTCTACAATAACAATCAATAAGGCTGATATTCCTGCTGATGGATATGTTTTACCTTCTGCTTTATATTATTCAGAAGCTACAAATAACTCAACAGGTTCACTTCTCGTTGGACTTACAACAGATTCAAAGGATATTAAGTTCGAGCTTCACGATCCTACAAAGGGATACACAAGCGAGAAGCTGCCATACACATTAGGTGGCGTAGATTTCAACACAAACTGCTATCTTTCATTTGCTGGCTTCTGCAAGAATGCAAGAAGCGGATATAAGGCTGCTGGTAAGTATGTATTCGGCGTAGACGAGTCTCAGACTGCTGCTGGTACAGATAACTACTTCATCGGCTGCTCATGGATGAACAACGGTACTGATTACGCATGGGCTGGCGAAAAGTCTGACTCCTACCCATTCTACGTATTCGACACTATCATCCCACAGAACATCAAGGCTGGTACTTACAAGGTACAATTCTGTGACTATAACACAGATGCTACAGGTGTAAACGACAACCCATCTCCTATGGTCGAGAGCGGCGGCGAGAGATATACCAAGAAGGCTGGTAACCTCAAGCTTGACGAGCTTACAATCGTAGTTAAGGGCGATACTGAAGAGACAACAACTACTACAACAAAGCCTGTTACAACTACAACAGCAACAACAACGCCTCTTTCAAGTGGAACTACTGTAGTGCAGCCACCTGTTGTTGACGGCGATGTTAAGTTCAGCTTCGTTGATTCAAACGGCAAGTCAAACGTTACTGTTGACGGTAAGAAGGGTGCTAAGATCGATGTTGACGTAAACATCGATGCTGGCAACAACGATATCTCTGCTCTTGACGTTCAGTTCAAGGCTTCAAACGGTATCAAGATCGCTGAGATCCTCGACAGCGCAATGGCATTCGAGGGTGTTACAGTTTCTTCTAACCTTAAGGAACTCCGTGCAAGCTATGCTACACTCGACGGTGATAAGCCAATGAAGGCTGAGAACGGTTCTTCAGCATTCATGCTCACAGTTGACGTTCCTGCTGGTACACCTGCTGGTACATACACAGTTGGATTCGACAGCCAGTGCAAGGTATTCAAGGACAATACAAACTTCAACTACAAGACTGGTTTTGCTCCTCTCACAATCACTGTAGAGGGTACACCAAGCGGAACAGTTACACAGCAGCAGCCAACAACAACAACAACAGCTCCTTATGTTTCTGATGCTGATGTTGACTTCGCATTTGTTGATTCAAACGGCAAGGATACTGTAACTGTTGATGGTAAGAAGGGCGGCAAGATCGACGTTGATGTAAACATCAATGCAGGCAAGAACGATATCTCTGCTCTTGACGTACAGTTCAAGGCTTCTAACGGTATCAAGATCGCTGAGATCCTCGACAGCGCAATGGCATTCGAGGGCGTTACAGTTTCTTCTAACATCAAGGAACTCCGCGCAAGCTATGCTACACTCGACGGCGACAAGCCAATGAAGGCTGAGAATGGTTCTTCAGCATTCATGCTCACAGTTGAGGTTCCTGCTGGTACACCTGCCGGCACATACTATGTTGATTTCGACAGCCAGTGCAAGGTATTCAAGGACAATACAAACTTCAACTACAAGACATCTTCTAAGCCACTCAAGGTTGTTGTAACAGGAGATACTCCAATAACTACAACTGAGCAGCCTATCGAGACAACAACACCTGTTGTTAACGGCGACGTAAACTTCAAGTTCGTTGACGAAAAAGGCAAGTCAAACGTAATTGTTGACGGTAAGAAGGGTGCTAAGCTCGACGTTGATGTAAACATCGAGGCTGGCAGCAACGATATCTCTGCTCTTGACGTTCAGTTCAAGGCTTCAAACGGTATCAAGATCTCTGAGATCCTCGACAGCGCAATGGCATTCGAGGGCGTTACAGTTTCTTCTAACATCAAGGAACTCCGCGCAAGCTATGCTACACTCGACGGTGATAAGCCAATGAAGGCTGAGAACGGTTCTTCAGCATTCATGCTCACAGTTGAGGTTCCTGCTGGTACACCTGCTGGTACATACACAGTTGGTTTCGACAGCCAGTGCAAGGTATTCAAGGACAATACAAACTTCAACTATAAGACAGGCTTCACACCTCTTACAATCACTGTAACAGATGAAGGCGAAGTTTCAAGCCCAACTACAAAGCCTGTAACAACAGTTGAAACAACATCATCTAATAAGGTTACAACAGTAACAACTCAGGCTCCTACACTCGACGGCGATGTAAACTTCAAGTTCGTTGACTCTAAGGGCAACAACACTGTAAAGGTTAAGAAGGGCACAGCTACTTCTATCGACGTTGATGTAAACATCGAGGCTGGCACAAATGATATCTCTGCTCTTGACGTACAGTTCAAGGCTTCAAACGGTATCGAGATCGCTGAGATCCTTGACAGTGCAATGGCATTCGAGGGCGTTACAGTTTCTTCTAACATCAAGGAACTCCGCGCAAGCTATGCTACACTCGACGGCGACAAGCCAATGAAGGCTGAGAACGGTTCTTCAGCATTCATGCTCACAGTTAAGGTTCCTGCTAATACACCTGCTGGTACATACACTGTTGGATTCGACAGCCAGTGCAAGGTATTCAAGGACAATACAAACTTCAACTATAAGACAGGTTTCGCACCTCTCACAATCATCGTTGAAGAAGAAGGTACAACTACATCAACCAAGGAGACTACAACCTCTACGGAAACAACTACATCTAAGCAGACTACAACTTCTACTGTAACATCTACAGTAACTACTACAACTACTACACCTCCAGTAAGCGGCAAGCTTGACGTAACTCTCTGGGGTGATACAAACTGCGACGGTGTTGTAAACGTAGCTGACGTTGTTGTTCTCAACAGACTCCTCAACGATCCTGCATACACAGTTAAGCACCCTGTAACAAAGGCAGACGTAACTGCTCAGGGTAAGGTTAACGCAGACGTTGTTGCTCCTCAGAACAAGACAGGTAAGGGAATCGATCCTGCAACTGTTAAGCTCACAGGCGCTGATTCAGAGGCAATCGCAATGTCAATACTCGAAAAGGGCACTATTCCACAGGACTAATGCTCGACCTACTAAGTAAATAGAGCTTATTGCTCGGAAAGGAAATGCACTGATGAAGAAACTGCTTTCAGCAGTTACATCCATTGTCATGAGCGTCTCGCTCATGACAGGTGCATTTGCTTCGTCTGTTAGTGCTGCGGGCAGTATTACTGTCACGCAGCCTAATGTTAGTATGGGCGAAGTATTGGATGTTTCTGCTAAGAAAACCGCATCTGACGGCTCAGTTGAATGGCTGATACCATCAGTGGTTGCAGCTCCGGGACAAACGGTAACATTACCTGTTATAGCAAAGAATTCTACACTTGCGGTTGCAGGCGCTCAGTTCAATATTGATGTAGCAGCTCCTATCGCTTATAAGGCAATAGTTGGCGGAGATGCTTATACATCTAATATAGGAAGTAATTCCAAGGGAAATAAATTCCTCTTCAATGATAAGAGCGGTATTGAAAAGATTGCTGCCGAGGGCGCAACAGTATTCACACTCTCATATACAGTTCCCGAGAACTGCAAAGAGGGAAAATATGACGTAAAATGGTCTAACGCTAATGTCAGCGACACAGACGGATTCGACATAACTAAGAATGTTAAATTTACAGACGGTGTTATTACAGTAGATAAGTCCGCAGCAGAAAATACAGTTGAGTGGATCATCCCGACTGTTACAGGTGCTCCCGGACAGACCGTTGAATTACCTGTTACTGTTAAGAATTCTACTCTTCCTGTAGCAGGCGCACAGTTCTATATCGATGCAGCTGCACCGATCGCTTACAAGGCAATTGCAGGCGGAGATGCTTATACATCTAATATAGGAAACAACCCGACAGGAACAAAGTTCATGTTCGAGGACAAGACCGGTAAGGAAAAGATTGCAGCTGAAGGTTCAACTGTATTCACAATTTCTTACACTATCCCTGCTGATTGTGCAGAGGGTACATACGCAGTTAAATGGTCTGATCCTAACGTAAGCGATACAGACGGATTTGACATCACAAAGAGCGTTAAGTTCACAGACGGTGCTATCAAGGTAGATAAGGACGCTGAGGCAAACTCAGTTGAGTGGATCATTCCAACTGTTGTTGCAGCTCCTGGTCAGACAATTACTATGCCTGTAATTGTTAAGAATTCTACACTCGCTGTAGCAGGCGCTCAGTTCTTTATCGACGCAGCATCACCTATCAAGTACAAGTCTGTAACAGGCGGCGATGCTTATACTTCCAATATCGGAAGCAACGACAAGGGCAACAAGTTCCTCTTCGATGAAAAGAGCGGTGTCCAGAAGGTTGCTCCTGAGGGATCAACAGTATTCACTCTTGCATATACAGTACCAGCTGACTGTGCAGAGGGAACATACGCAGTTAAATGGTCTGACGCAAATGTAAGCGATACAGACGGATTTAACATCACAAAGAGCGTTAAACTCATAGACGGTGCTATCAAGGTTGTCAAGGACGACGGCGAAGGCAAGATCCAGTGGGTTATCGACAAGACTGAAGCATATCCTGGAGAGACAGTAACTCTCAAGGCTTATGTAAGCAATCCTGATGACGTTGCACTCGCAGTAGCAGGTGCTCAGTATAAGATCAATGCTGAAACTCCTATTGAGTATAAGTCAATGAAGTCAGGCGGAGCTTATGTTCAGAATATCAGCGAAAACACAGAGCTGAAGAAGTTCCTGTTCAACCACAACGCAGGTACAGGTGTCGTAGCTGCTAACAATGCAACTATCATGACACTTTCATACAAGGTTCCTGAGAACTGCGATCCTGGCGTATATTCTGTAAAGTGGGCAGATGCTTTCGTAAGTGATACAGACGGATTCGACCTTACTTCAAGAGTAAGCTTCGTTGACGGTTCTATCACTGTAAAGGCTCCTGTTTCAGACCAGATCAAGTGGGTCATCGACAACGTAAAGGCATCAAGAGGCGAAAAGGTTACTCTTAATGTTGTAGTTGAAGATCCAAAGAGCTCTAACCTTTCAGTAGCAGGTGCTCAGTTCTCTATCAAGGCTGACTCACCTATCAAGTACGAAGAGGCTATGAGCGGTTCAGCTTACACAGCTAATTTCTCAGCTAACGACGAAAAGAACCTCTATATGTTCAGATCAAATTCAGGCAAGGGTTCAGTTGCAGCTGATAAGTCAACTATCATGACACTTACTTACACAGTACCAACAGATTGTCCTAACGGCGTATATCCTGTTAAGTGGTCTGATGCATTCGTAAGTGACACAGACGGATTCAGCCTCACAGAGAATATCATCTTTGTTGACGGTTCTATCTCGATCGGCGATCCGGCTGAAGGCTCAGTAGAGTGGGTTATCCCAACTGTACAGGGCGAAAAGGGCAAGGACGTAACACTCGTTGCCAAGGTTAAGGGTACAGCAGATCTTCCGGTAGCAGGCGCACAGTTTGTTATCAACGATGAGGACGCTGTAAACTATAAGTCAGCTACAGGTACACCTTACGGTGCAAAACTTGAAGCTAATGACGACAAGAAGATCTTTAAGTTCGTTCAGAACAGCGGTAAGGGCAAGTCAGCTAAGGACGGCGATGAACTCTTTACTCTGACATATTCAGTTCCTGCTGATTGTCCTGACGGCATTTACCCTGTTTCATGGGCTAAGCAGTTCGTAAGTGACGAAGATGGTTTCGACATCACTCCAAACGTTAAGTTTGTTGACGGTGCTATCATCATCGGTACAGTTACAACTACTTCAACTACAACAGTTTCTACTACAACTACAACAGCTACAACAAGCACAACTTCATCTACACTTCCAACTCCTGAAGGCGGAATCAAGTGGGTGATCGATACTGTTGAAGCTTATCCAGGTCAGACTGTTAAGTTGAACATCGTTGTTGACGATGCAAAGAATTCTGCACTTGCTATCGCAGGCGCACAGTTCGGCATCACAAACCCTGCTCAGGTAGTTTATAATGCTATCAGCGGTTCTGATGCTTATAAGGCAAATATCTCATTCAATAATGACAAGCAGAAGTTCCTTATGGCTAACAAGGCTGGCAGTCAGGTAGCTGCTAAGGATAAGGATATCGTTGGTGTTCTTACATATCAGGTTCCTACCGATTGTCCAGAGGGTGTATATCCTGTTGAATTCACAAAGGGTTCACTCGAGATCTTTGATACTGACGGCTTCAGCCTCACAGACAAGATCGTTGGACAGGGCGGTGCTATCATTGTAAGGAAACCTATCACAAGCGCTCCTTATACATCTTCTGTAACAACAACATCTACAACAGCTAAGACTACTGCACCTGTTTCTACAGAGAGCACAACAAGTGTATCAGGCAAGACAACAGAGAGCACATCTGCTGTTTCAACTGAGAGCACAACAAGCACATCCGGCAAGACAACACAGAGCACATCTGCTGTTTCAACTGAGAGCACAACAAGCACATCTGGCAAGACAACACAGAGCACAACTCCTGTTTCTACAGAGAGCACAACAAGCACATCTGGCAAGACAACACAGAGCACATCTGCTGTTTCAACAGAGAGCACAACAAGTGTATCAGGCAAGACAACAGAGAGCACATCTGCTGTTTCAACTGAGAGCACAACAAGCACATCTGGCAAGACAACACAGAGCACATCTGCTGTTTCTACAAAGGCAACAACAATCTCAGATCCTTCAATCTCAACTTCAACAGTTACAGTTCCAAAGGATTCTATCGCTTGGGAAGTTGAAAAGGTAACAGCTTACCCAGGTCAGGACGTAGTTGTAAAGGTTAAGGTAAAGGATCCAAGAAATACTCAGCTTGCTATCGCAGGTGCACAGTTCAACGTCAATGCAAACGGCGAAGTTACACTCGTAAAGGCTGGTGACAAGTCAGCATACGGCGCAGATATCAAGCAGAACGATGATACCTTCAAGTTCATGTTTGCTTCAGGCTCAGGTAAGGGTCGCGCAGCAGCAGACGGTTCAGTCGTTATCGAGCTTACTTATAAGGTAGGCGAGAATGCAGTTCCGGGTACAGTAATACCTGTAACTCTCGATAATATGTTTATCACTGATGAAGACGGATTTGATATCACAAAGCTTGTTCTTCCGATCAATGGTTCTATTACAGTAGTAGAGCCTAAGACAACTCCAACTAATACAGGCTCAACAACAACAGTCTCCACAGAGACCACATCTGTAACAACAGAGAGCACATCTGCTGTTTCTACAGAGAGCGAAACAAGCACATCTGCTAAGACAACAGAGAGCACATCTACTGTTTCAACAGAGAGCACAACAAGCACATCTGCTAAGACAACAGATGGTACATCTACTGTTTCTACAGAAAGCACAACAAGCACATCTGCTAAGACAACAGATGGTACATCTACTGTTTCAACAGAGAGCACAACAAGTGTATCAGGTAAGACAACAGAGAGCACATCTGCTGTTTCTACAGAAAGCACAACAAGTGTATCAGGTAAGACAACAGAGAGCACAACAAGTGTATCAGGTAAGACAACAGAGAGCACATCTACTGTTTCTACACAGACAACAACTGTTTCAGGTCCGGAAATAACTTCTTCAACAGTAAGCATTCCTGAGGACGGTATCGCTTGGAAGGTTGATAAGGTAACAGCTTATCCGGGTGAGGAAGTAGTTGTAAAGGTAAAGGTCATCGACCCAAGTAATACTAAGCTTTCTATCGCAGGTGCACAGTTCAACGTCAATGCAAACGGCGAAGTTACACTCGTAAAGGCTGGTGACAAGTCAGCATACGGCGCAGATATCAAGCAGAATGACGAAAAATTCCAGTTCATGTTCGCTTCAGGCTCAGGTAAGGGTCACGTAGCAGCAGACGGTTCAGTCGTTATTGAACTTACTTACAAGGTAGGCGAAAACGTTAAGCCTGGTACAGTGATCCCGATCACTCTTGATAACCTGTTTATCACAGATGAGGACGGATTCGATATCACAGACAAGGTTGCAATTATCAACGGTTCTATCACAGTAATAGAGCCTAAGACAACTATTGTTACTGAAACTGTAACAACAATTGATACAACTACTGTTGAGATAACTACTGTTGAGACAACACAGAAAACATCTATTGCTTCAACAGAGAGCACAGTAAGCACATCTGCTGTTTCAACAGAAAGCACATCAGCTGTTTCAACTCAGTCCACAACAAAGGGAACTGATGAGACAACATCAAGTACATCTGCTGTTTCAACTGAGAGCACAACAAGCACATCAGGTAAGACAACAGAGAGCACATCTGCTGTTTCAACTCAGTCCACAACAAAGGGCACTGACGAGACATCAAGCACATCAACTACAAATAAGACAACACAGAAGGATATCAGCATCACAACATCAACAAACGGCACAGACCAGCATGGTACTGATATCACTCGTACAACATCAACAGAAACAACTTCTGTAGATACAACAACATCTACAGAGACAACATCATCAAATACAACATCTACATCAACAGAAACTACAACTTCTGTTACTACATCTAATGTTCCTGGTATCAAGTCATCTTATGCAGTTATCGAGACTCAGGTAGGTTACTACTTCAGCCACGACAACGGCAAGCGTGCTAACGGCATGACAGGCGGCTTCAACAAGAATCAGGTCAAGACACTCAAGATAGTAGATGTATACAGTGATGGTCACGAGGTTGAGAGAGACACGATCGATATGGATCTCATCAACTTCAACGGCGAGACACCTGAGAGCGTATACAATTCACGTACACACGTTCCGAAGGTAACAACTATCGACGACTTCAAGTACGATGTACCTGTATTCTACGGCGATAAGGCTCTTAAGGACAAGGACGGCAACGATCTTACAGTAAGAGCTTACATTGGTGTAAAGGGCGATGCTTCACTTGATAACATGGTCGATGCTGTTGATGCTTCATCTGTACTCCGTTACTATGCAAGCGTATCCACAAATGACAGAAGCGTTTACGACGTAGTACTCCAGAGCACAAAGGCTGGTTTGGCAGTATCCGGACCAACTGACGAGCTTGACGAGCTTGCTGCATTCCTCGCAGACGTAACTGAAAATGAGTGGGGTGAGAACAACTGGATGACAAAGAAGGACGGCAGACTCATCGACTCTAACGATGCTTCCAAGATCCTTGCATTCTATGCTAAGTCATCTTCATCTGACTACGCTGGTGTATCAAGCTACGACATCTGGAACGAAGTTCTCGGATCAAAGAGATTTGGTGCATAAATAGTATATAAAAAGCAGCCCGTATGGGCTGCTTTTTTTACATAAAATACCGCTTGACAATAAATAAACAGAGTGGTATAATTTTGCATGAAAGATAGAGAAATACAACGTTTATTTATTACAAAAATGTCACTTTAGCAGAATGAAAATCAGCGAAAAATAAAGATAAAACAAACGAATAATACAGAAAGTTCAATCGAATCAAAATATTACTAATTAGATATATCCATATTGTGAAATAAGCACAAAAAATATTATCATTAATCGTCAATAATTTTTGGCAAAAATGCGATGTTCTGCTTGACTTATTGCTGTTTGTGTGATAAAATGTAGTTATGAATTTTTGGGAGAAGTGTAACCAAATTAGGATGGTTGCTCCTAAAATTAGCCTGATGCAGAGCACGAATTATACATTCGTGTCTTAGGTTGCACGGGAAAAAATATGTTAGAGAGGTATAGGACGATGAAGAACTCATTATTCAAGAGAGCTGTTGCAGCAGTAGCGACTGTGCCGCTTGCTTTCACACAGTGTCTCACTATTGCAAACGCTGAATCAAATGACGCTGCTAAGTTAGCAGCAAGTGCTCAGGTTGTTGCTGAAGATAGTAAAGTAACACTTGCATCTTTACTTGCGATCAAGCCGGGCGAAACTTATGCAGAATGGAATACACACGTTTTCACAGCACTTACAGCTCAGGAAATTGGCGGACAGATCGATATTGAAAAGTACAAGGATAAGATCGTCAGCAAAGCCGGTAAATTCAAGGCATTTGCTGAATATGTAATTTCACTTGTATCTGATGCTAAGTACGAGATAGACGGAAACGGTGATCTTGTCATCACAGCTAAGGTAGCTGATTTCGACTTCACTAAGAATGTAGAAAGCACACCCGGTGAAGCAATCACAAAACTTGCGGATGAATATAATGTACCCGGATTAAAGGAAATTGACCTTTCTTCCATCAAGACAGGCGGCGAAGTCAAGATCTTTATCAATACAAGCGACCTTCAGCTTGGTACAAAACTGGATGTTCATGCTGAGTATAAGACAGCTGACGGTACGATCGGTTTAGGTGAGCTTCCTGCTTTTGCTAAGCAGAAGACTGAGAATGCAAGAGCTGCGACAATAAATGAAATCGCTGCACAGTTCCCGGCAGATAAGGTTGAGGAAGCTACAAATAAGTTCAATGCTAAAATTGACAAGTTTGTTGGTAAGATCTCAAAGGCTGAGAATTACGAGAACAGAATTCCTAATTCAGTAAGATTTGAAAAGAAGAACAATGTCGCTGAGGTAATTGCAGCTGCAAATAATATACTTGAGAAGAGAAACATCAACCGCAGAATCCCTTCAACAGCTTCTGCTATCGCTTCAAATTCGATCTTTGTCGGTATTGTAGAAGATATCGCTAAGAAGGCTGGATCAGTTGCATCGATCTCAGCTGATGATTTCGGAAAGTTTGGCGATTCGTTAAGAGATATAACGATAGACCTTAACGCAGGTTCAGGTGTAGCAACAGCATTCTTTGATGATGCTGAGAAGAATCAGGTTAAGGCTTGGGTCGAAGGACAGGGAAATACATACATTTCTTCTGAGAAGAAGATCACAGTTAAGAGCAACTTCAAGAACATCAAGACAACAGACCCGGGTGATATCGATGTTAAGGTCGAGAGAGTTCTCGTAACAGCTCCTGGCACAACAACATCAACATCTTCAACAACTACCACAACATCATCAAATACAACATCGAAGACAACTTCTTCAGCAACATCTTCCAAGACAACATCATCAAATACAACTTCTTCTGCAACAACATCGAAGACAACATCTTCAGCAACAACTTCTAAGACAACATCATCAAATACAACATCAAAGACAACTTCTTCTGCAACAACTTCTAAGACTACATCGAAGACAACTTCTTCATCAACATCTTCTAAGACGACATCTTCGGAGACTACATCGAAGACAACTTCTTCAGTAACATCTTCTAAGACAACATCTTCCAAGACAACATCGAAGACAACTTCTTCATCAACATCTTCCAAGACAACATCTTCGGAGACTACATCGAAGACAACTTCTTCATCAACATCTTCTAAGACAACATCTTCAAACACAACATCGAAGACAACTTCATCAACATCATCTAATACATCATCTTCAACAACTTCAACTGTTTCAACTACACTTCCTGAGGCAACAACTTCACTTGTTGGTTCTTATGTAACTTTCGATACAAAGCCTGCATTCTATGTAAGCATTGACGAAGAGTTTTCAAAGGAGCAGTTCAGCAATGTTGTTCTCCACAACAGATATGTTGAGGGTTACACACTTAATAATGAGAAGGTTAATACAAGAGAGTTTGAATTAACTGAGGATATCACAGATAAGGTTTCCTTCGGCGATGCAAAGCCAGGTAACACATATGACAGAAGCCATGCTTCATTCATGTATGAAGTTCCTGTACTCGTTGACGGTAAGGAGCTCAAGCTCATCAACGGCGAGACAGCTACAGTAACAGCTTACATCGCACTCAAGGGTGACGTAAACCTCGATAACCTCGTTGACTCAAACGATGCTTCACAGGTACTTGCTTACTACGCAAGCGTTTCAACAAATAAAAACGACAACGCTGTATACGAAGAGACTCTTTCAAAGAGTGAGCTTGTAAAGTCTCCTACAGATGAATATGAAGAGTTTGCAGCATTCCTCGCTGACGTTCACACATCTGCTGACAAGCCTGTAACAAGAGCAACTAAGAAGGATAAGAGACTCATCGATTCAAACGATGCTTCTAAGATCCTTGCATTCTACGCAAAGAACTCTTCAAGCGACTATGTTGGTAAGACAGCTAAGGAGATCTGGGACGAAGTTTTAAAGAATGACTAAGTAACAGAGATCCAAGACGTTAAAGGAATGACATACAAAAATAATGATTGTTTAATCTGCCGTCTATTCGGCGGCAGATAACATAAATTATATAAATATCTGAAAGGAAATAATAACAATGAAGAAGAATACTTTAAAGAGTGCTTTCGCTGCACTCGCAGTATCTGCTGTTGCACTTTCCGGTTCAGCTATGACAGCTTTCGCTGGTCCAGCTGCTGGTCAGGCTTACAATGCAGGAAATCTTGACCCAAGTAAGTCAGCTATAAAGCCTACACTTACTGTTTCCAAAGAGACAATTAAACTTGATGAGGCAAAGGCTAATCCAACCCGTGACGTAACAATCACAGTTAAGGGTGCAGCTGATAAATATGCTCCTACAGGTCTTCACATTCAGTTCGACAGCAGACTTAAGGTTGTAACTAAGACTGTTGGCGGTAAGGTTATTTACGCTAAGCTCGGCGAAGCTGGTGAGTATCTCTCACAGGAGCAGCAGGGCGACGGTGACAACGGTTTCTTCGTAGCTACAGCAGCTTCTGAGGACGTTGGACAGGACGGTGTTCTCTGGAAGTTCCAGCTCACACTTCCTTCTGATGTTAAGGGCGGCGACAAGTTCCCAATCGAAATCGCATACAAGAGCAAGCCAACTGCTGAAGACCTCTTCACAAACGGTGATAAGGACGAAGCTGGTCAGCTCATGCAGGCTTATGTATTCACACAGGGTATTGAGCAGGGCTACATTGCAATAGATGGCCCAACTACAACATCTACAACAACAACTACTACAACTACAACAACTACTACAACATCTAAGACAACTACATCTACAACTACAACAACTAAGGCAACTTCAACTGTTTCAGGCTCAGCAGCTACAACAACATCAACTGTTGCTTCTTCATCTTCAACATCTACAACTACAAAGAAGGGCACAGCTAAGACAACAGCTAAGGCAACAACAACAAAGGCTAAGACAACCGGCAAGAAGCAGGATTCTGCTAAGACAGGTGTTGCAGGCGCAGGCGTTGCAGTAGCAGGTCTCGCAATCGCTGTAGGTACAGCATTCGCATTCAGAAAGAAGGAAGACTAATTAATTAGTCAATATTCAACTGAATATATTAAAGGCTCTCCGTAATGGAGAGCCTTTTTTAATCCTTTTTTGCAGGCGGAGTCCAGTTTATACCGCCCCAGCCGTCAACATTAGCGCGCTTCATCGCTCCAAAAAGTCTGTCCTTGAAGCCGTGATCCTTCCGCTCCATGTCGATAAGAAATTCCTTTGTCTTCTGACGGTTAGTGTGACCGTCGGCAGGACAGACCGATTTCACGATGGGGAGCTCGTTCCTCTTAGCAGCTCTGCGTATCTCTTTCTCGGGAGCAAGTACAAGAGGACGGATAACAGTGACCTTCTTATGGGTCAGGTAAGTGCTCGGTGCAAAGCAGCCGATACGTCCCTCAGTGAATAGGTTCATCACGAAAGTTTCAACAGCATCATCGTAGTTGTGACCAAGTGCGACTTTGTTGCAGCCAAGCTCGTTCGCGGCATCGTGAAGAGCTCCACGACGCATACGCGCACAAAGACTGCATGGGTTAGGCTCTTTGCGGACATCGAAAACGATCTCACCGATCTGAGTAGGGATTACATGATATTCTGTTCCGCTTTTTGCACATAGCTCCGCAACAGGTGTGTAATCGGGCTTTGAATTCCTGAAGCCCATGTCCATAGTAACGCCGACTACTTCGTAATCTATTCCGATAAACCTTTTCAGCAGGATAAGTCCCTGCAAGAGCACAAGACTGTCCTTGCCGCCTGAAACTCCAACAAGAATACGGTCGCCATCGCTTATCAGACCGTATTCCTGAATAGCCTTCCTCATGTATCCGAGAATCTTCTGCATAATAACATCCCTTTGCATTTTTTGATAATTATAACATATTTCAAGAATTTTTGCAATTACAACTTGCAAATTATTGAGAAATATATTATAATAGTAATGTGAACCAATTTTTCAAGCAGTTCTTTGGTACATTTAACTCATTTTTGCTTAAAGCATCAATATAAATGTATGAAATATTGCAGAAATCGTTCCGTAAGATATAAAATAAGAAAGGAGCGGCGTATATTAAACGCCTGCAACACGATGACACCACAGCTTAGAAACTTGCTGATACTTCTTTCAGCAATCGCAATAATATTGATTTTAATTATGCTTCTGTTCAGCGGAAAAAGTTCGTTCCGAAAAGTGATCTCAATATTCCTTGAAGAACAGTCGGACGGAGAAGCCTCGAGAAGTGGTCCTCAAGCCCAGAAGTCAAAGTCCAACCGCCGAGGAAGCTCATCAAATGAACCGACACAAAAACGAACATCAGAACCAATTGTTGAAATGGCTACGCTTGTCAGAAAGAGCGATGACCGACTCAGAGTAATAGAAAGCACAGGACAAGTCAAGCTTGTCGATGAATATTATGAGCTTGTTTTTGTGACCAGAAAGGGCCAGAAGCTGAAGATTGCGTGCTCAGCAGATGCGTACAATAAAGTACCCTTCAATCAGCAGGGATCACTTACATACAAGCGTAATACACTCGTAAAGTTTAAATACTACGAGGATACTGTTTTCAATTGATCTGAGATAGGGCGGCTCTGTGTCGCCCTGTTTTTATACCAATAATGACTGGAGAGAATAACTAATGGTAAGCTTCAACAACGACTGGGACGAGCTGTTGAAGGACGAGTTTACAAAGGATTACTACCTTCAGCTGCGCCAGAAGCTCATCAACGAATACAGAACACAGGTGATATACCCGAATATGTACGACATTTTCAACGCAATGAAGTACACTTCCTACGATAATGTAAAGTGCGTTATCATAGGTCAGGACCCATATCACGGAGTGGGACAGGCTCACGGACTCAGTTTTTCGGTCCGCAGAGGAGTTGCTCCGCCGCCGTCACTCGTGAATATTTTCAAGGAGATACGCGATGACGTTGGTATCGATAATCTCGGCAAGCATGGCGAGCTTACGAAATGGGCTCAGGAAGGCGTTTTGCTGCTCAATTCTGTACTGACAGTCCGCGCGAATCAGGCTCGAAGTCACCACGGGCTCGGCTGGGAGAACTTCACAACTGACGTTATAAAACTCCTCAATCAGCGTGAAAAACCAATGGTGTTCCTGCTATGGGGCGGCGATGCAAAGACAAAGCAGCAATTTATAACCAATCCTGCTCACCTTGTTCTTAAAGCTGCACACCCGAGTCCGCTTTCAGCTTACAACGGATTTTTCGGTTGCAGACATTTTTCAAAAACCAATGAGTTCCTTCGTGCAAAAGGTCTCGGTGAGATAGATTGGTCAATAGACTGAACGGAGTAAAACAATGCATATAAAAGAAATATTCAAAAAAAAGACAGTTTTTTCATTTGAGGTTTTCCCACCTAAGAAAACAAGCCCGATAGACGTTATATACAGCACTCTTGATGAGCTTAACGGCTTGAAGCCCGACTTCATAAGCGTTACATTCGGCGCAGGCGGAAGCGGAAACAGCAAGTATGCTCTGGAAATTGCTTCCAGAATAAAGGAGAGCGGCATAACACCTATGCTCCATCTTCCGTGCATCAACTTCACTAAGGCTGAAATTGATGCTGCACTCAATGAAGCGAAGGAGCGAGGTATCGAGAATATCCTTGCCCTCAGAGGCGACATAAATCCCGATATCCCACCTGTGGAGGAGTTCAGATATGCCAGCGACCTTATTACTTACATAAAGAGTAAGGGTGATTTCGATATCGCAGGAGCTTGTTATCCTGAGTGTCACCCTGATGCGGATAACCTTATCACAGATATAAAGAACCTGCGCAAGAAAGTTGAGTCGGGTGCGGATCACCTTATTACACAGCTTTTCTTCGACAACGATCATTTCTACGATTTCCGCGAAAAGGCAGCTATCGCAGGGATTGATGTTCCCATAGAAGCAGGTATAATGCCTGTTGTCAACAAAAATCAGATAGAGCGCATGGTAACTACCTGCGGAGCAAGCCTGCCAAGCAAGTTCGTGCGCATTATGACGAAATATGAGCATAATCCCGAGGCTCTGCGTGATGCGGGTATAGCTTACGCTGTAAACCAGATCGTTGATCTGATAGCAAGCGGAGTTGACGGTATCCACCTTTACACCATGAACAATCCGTATGTTGCGCGTAAGATAAGCGAAGCTGTATCGGGTATAATAGGTGCGTAAATGGAGCTTTCCCCCATATCTAAAAGTGAAGCCGCGCGGTATATGGGCGTAAAAGGTCAGCCCGACCCAGCCGTTGCGGAGCTTCTTTACAAGGCAGAAAAACTTGTACGTGAGAAGATAAGTCCTAAGTATGTTTATATCGAAACTGACGTTAGCTTTACAGATGCAGGTGTTGTTCTCGGAGCAATGTCCGAACCGCTTACAGGCGAGGACATAAAGCGGCATCTGAGCGGCTGTAATAAGGCAGTGCTTATGGCGGTTACACTCACACAAGAAGCAGATAAACTTATAAGACAGACCGCCGTTACAAATATGGCTCAGTCGCTCGCTGTGGACTGTATATGCAGTGCAGCCGTAGAGCAGGTATGCGACAGAGCTGAGGAGGAGATCTTTCAGAGATGTTCTGCGCCCTACAGAACATGGCGTTTCAGCCCCGGATATGGAGATCTTCCCTTGTCACTTCAGAAAAGTTTTTTGATCGCATTGAATGCACAACGCCGTATCGGACTTACCGTTACGGAGAACAGTCTGCTGATACCGTCAAAATCTGTCACGGCAGTGATTGGTATATCAGACAAACCCATTGTACGAGGAGCTCGCGGATGCGCAATATGTAATATGCGTGAAAGCTGCTCATATCGGGCAAAAGGGCAGAAATGTCATGGGTGATCTATTACATATAATTTGTATCATATTACTGTATAAACAAAGGATATGTGATAATCACACTATAAATCATAATAAAACTTATGAAATATACATATTGACATAATTAGTGCAAAAGTGATATAATTAAGAAAAAGTGTACAAGGAAATTTGTGAGTGATTAATAGTAAAAAAGAAAAACAAAGGGCGATATTAAAAGGAGTTTGAATATGAAAAGAGCAAGACATTTTATTTCAGCATTGCTCATTACTGCAATGTCAATGTCTCTGCTTGCGTGCAGCAGTAAAAAGGACGATAAACCTAAATACGATAAAGAGTTAGACTCGGCAGTAAGAGATGAGATACATCAGAATGCTGAGAATTCAGACCTGTTAAAGGGCGATAAGCTGGAAAACGGCGTTATAAAATGGCTCTCTGACTGGGACATAAATCCTGACGGTACAGGCAAGAACGTACCTACCGATCTTGCAGTTTTTCAGGAACGCTACGGCGGAAGTATTAAGTATTACAGCTGTACCTATAATGACAGATACGACAAGCTTACTGAGTATATAAGCTCAGGCGAAGGCATAGACTTCTTCTATGGAGGCAATCTTGATGCATTCCCTAAGGGCGCTATCAAGAAAATGTTCGTACCTGCCGATGATTACGTAGATCTTGACTCTCCTCTGTGGGAAGATGTCAAAGATATAAATGACCAGTTTATCTGGAATAATAAGCATTATATGGTGAGTATCCAGGCTAAAGGCGACAATGTGGCTGTTGTTTACAACCGCAAAACAGTCGCAGAAGCAGGTCTTGAAGATCCGGCAGACCTCTATGCAAAGGGTGAATGGACATGGGATACCTTCCAGGATATGCTCGAAAGGTATGTTGACAATGATAATGAAAAGTATGGAATAGACGGTTGGTGGTTTGAGTTCGGACTCATGGACACCATAGGCAAACCGCCTGTCAGTCTCGAAAATGGAAAGCTTGTAAGCAATATTGGTGATCCGTCTATGGAGCGCGTACAGAACTGGATGTATGACCTTTATCAAAAAGGCTGTATAGCCATTGGTGAGCGCTTTGCATGGAAAGAACACCCCGAGTATGTAGGTGAAGGAAAGACACTTTTCTATCCAGTGGGGCTTTATGAGTTCTACAAGGAGAAGAAACAGTGGACGGGTACATTTGGCGATGATGTATTCTTCGTCCCAATGCCTAAAGATCCCGAAGCTGATGAATATTATATCCCGACAGGCCTTGAGTCGTATTTGTTCGTAAACGGTGGCTCTAACCCCGAAGGCGTGGCAAAATACCTCGACTGCAAACGTTTCGTGTACCTCGACGAGGATACGAGAACTCTCTCCGATAAGCAGTTTATGGAAGACTATGGCTGGACTCAGGATATGATAGATATGAAAAACAGTATGCAGGAGCTTGCAGAAGCAAATCCTGTTATCGATGTATCTATGGGTATTTCAAAGGATTGCGGTGACCTTCTCGACAGCAATCTGAGACTTACATCGAGGGGCGTGCCATGGAATGAGACATACGATGCAATTTATGCAACAGTAGATAAGTATCTTGATAAAATCAACGCTGATCCGGAATCAGCTGATATTGATTAAAAAAATAGAAAAATAGAATAGCTTTTTGTTATGAGGCTAAAATAGAATCAGAGAAAAAATTTCTTGATAGGTTTATTTGATTAGAGGATTTAAATTGATATTATTTAAGCTTTAGAAAGGAGGCTATGATCATGGAGAAAGTACTAGTTACTGGTGGCTGCGGCTTAATAGGACAGCATATTTGCTCAGGACTGTTAAAAAAAGGCTACGAGGTCATAGCTGTTGACAGAGAGGAATCAGGGTATAACGAAGGTAAGCTTCACTATTCGTCGATTCAATGCGATCTGACAGATAAAAATGCAATTGCAGAGATTTTTGAAAATAATAAATTTGATGTTGTTATCCATGCTGCTTGTACGGTGGATAATGATTTAGGTCCGATCGTTGATGAAAAGCAAATGAGTGATTCTGCCTCTATCGACAGGTTCATTTACCGCTACGCAATGAGTGAGAACGTAAAAAAGGTGATCCTGCTCAGTACAGATCAGGTTTACCAGTTCCCAAAGACGAGAGAGCCGATCCGAGAGGACAGCGATCTCAAGCCTGTAACAAACTATGCTCGCATGAAGTATAGCTCAGAAAAGGCATTTATAAGCGAATTACAGCATCATAAGACTGATGCTATCGGTTGTATAGTTCGTTTTGCACCTGTTTATACAAAGAATTTTACGGATAATCTTACTGCAAAGATAACAGATCCAAAGGACGGTACAAATTTTGTATTCGGCGAGGGTCAGTATGGTTTCCAGATGTGCTGTGTGCATAATCTTGTGGATTTTATACTCTGTTACCTGAAGAACGCAGAAGACAAGTCAAGTGAGGGCTTTTACAATGTAAGTGATAAGCTGCTGACATCAGCATCTGATATCATTACATTCATGAGAGAGAATCACAGACTTGGTGCAGTTATTCAGAGACAGCCCGTAGGTGCTATCGGCAAGATAAAGGGACTGTTTGCAGGAAATAAGGAAGAACGCAGCAATTATCGTTTCCTTGATTTCGGAAAGCTCGAAAACAACAATATGCTGGATAATACCAGAGCGAGTAAATTCGCATCCTTCCGCTGGGATATCCACAATACCAAGTAAACAAAAAATCACGGCTGTACCGAATGGTACAGCCGTTTTTTGTCAGTATAGAAGCCAATTTCAGCTCATAAATCATTCAATAACCGTGTAGTTGTCCGCAGCATTTTCTTTAGTAGCGTGTTCGGTAACATTAAGGACCTTGACCTTCAGCGGTCTTGTTCCCATATTTATCTCGATAATATCGCCGACCTTAACGTCATAAGAAGCGCGGGCAACCTTGCCGTTTACGACTATTTTTTCAGCGTCGCAGGCTTCGTTGGCAACAGTTCTGCGCTTGATGAGACGGGTAACTTTGAGGTACTTATCAAGTCTCATGATAAAACTCCCCTTCCTTGTCATTGGATATAGAATATCAAAAAGGGGACAGCGAACTGTCCCCCTCTCAAATTACTTGTTAACAGCTTCCTTGAGACCTCTGCCAGCCTTGAAAGCAGGTGCTTTACATGGAGGGCAAACCATCTTTGTCTTAGTCTTGGGGTTGATACAAGTCTTTTCGCCTCTCTCACGAACCTCGAAAGTGCCGAAGCCTGTGATAGAAACCTTATCACCATTCTCAAGTGATTCCTGAATAGCTGTAAGTGTAGCTTCGAGTGCAGCAGAAGCGTCCTTCTTAGTACAGTTAGCCTTATCTGCGATAGAATTAATAAGTTCAGTCTTAGTCATTTTTTTGTTCCTCCGTTTTACTAATTATTGATTTTGCCTTGTCCCAGTAAGTGTCAAGCGCCTCAATAGGAAGATTTTTCATGTCGAGACCGTCTGCTGTGACCAACTCCTCGGTAATAGAGAAGCGATTAATGAATTTTTCAGTAGCAGATTTGAGTGCAAGCTCTGCATCCACGCCGAGATGTCTTGCGGCATTCACGCATGAAAACAGAAGATCGCCGATCTCTTCCTCAATATTAGCCTTATCGCCATTAGCGATAGCAGCGTCAAGTTCAGATTTTTCGTTTTCGATACAAGCAACGGCATCATCAGCGCAACGGAAATCCATCCCCGCACGCATAGCTCTTTTGCCGACCTTCTGCGCTCTCATCAGAGCAGGAAGCGATTTAGCAACACTTGTGAGGGTGTCGGTATATCTTTCCTGACCTTTAGTTTCCATTTTTATAGCGTCCCAGTTTTTGAGCACCTGATCGGTGGTATTGGCTGTAACGTCGCCGAAAACGTGGGGATGACGGATAATAAGCTTTTTGCAGATCTCGTCGCACACATCACTGAAGGTAAACGAACCTGTTTCCTCCTCGATCCTGCAATGGAAAACGACCTGAAGCAGAACGTCGCCCAGCTCTTCACGTAAAAGCTCTGCATCTTCGAGGTCAATAGCCTCGATAGCTTCGCAGGTCTCTTCGATGAAATCGCTTTTTATGGACTTATGAGTTTGTTCTCTGTCCCAGGGGCAGCCGCCCTCGCCTCTAAGAAGTCTGACGATGTCGAGCAGATCCTCTATAGAATAATGTTCTTTCTGCTGATATTCAACCATAGGAAAACACTCCATTAAAGACGGGCTATGTTATATAATACCCTAATTTTTATCAAAATGCAACCTTTTTTTTACAATTTTGTTAATTTCGTAGAAGAAAATGCATTGTAAGGTAAAGGTTTGTATATTTTTGCTATATAATTACAGTTAGTTATATCTTTAAAGCGGCTGCATTGCAGCCGCTTTTGCTTTATCTATCGACAAATCCAACTTTGTGGAACACTTTTGATACGATCCTGTTGGAGTATCTGAGTGCTTTTTCAGCGCCTTCTGTATAGCACTGTTTGAGGTAAGCCTTGTCAGCGCTGAGCTTTGCGAACTCTTCGCGGATAGGTGCGAGATGGTCAGCAACAGCCTCACCTACAGCGAGTTTGAAATCGCCGTAACCTTTTCCTGCAAACTCGGCTTCAATAGCCTTGAAGTCCTTACCTGTAGCGCAGGAATAGATAGTCATGAGGTTATTGATACCGTCCTTGCCCTCACGGAAGCATACTTCCGCTTCGCTGTCGGTAACAGCTCTTTTGCACTTGCGGATAATAGTGTCCTTATCGTCGAGGATGAGGATACAAGCGTTAGGGTTCTCATCTGACTTTGACATCTTCTTTGTAGGATCCTGAAGTGACATGACCTTAGCGCCGACATCGAGGATATAAGGATCGGGAAGTGTAAAGAAGTCACCGTAGCGCTGATTGAAGCGCTGAGCGATATTTCTTGCGAGCTCGAGGTGCTGTTTCTGGTCAACACCTACAGGAACGAGGTCGGCATTGTAAGCGAGGATATCCGCAGCCATAAGGGAGGGATAAGTGAAAAGACCTGCGTTTATATCGTCAGGGTGTTTCTGGCTCTTGTCCTTGAACTGTGTCATACGCGACAGCTCACCGAACTGAGTATTACAGCAGAGCACCCAGTTGAGCATAGCGTGTGTAGGGGCATGACTCTGAATAAAGAGTATAGATTTCTGTGGATCGATTCCGCAAGCCATGAGCAGAGCGTAGGAATTAAGAGAATTCTGTCTGAGCTTAGCGGGATCCTGTTTAACGGTTATAGCGTGCATATCAGCAACGCAGTAGATGCAGTTGAACTGTTCCTGTAAAGGAGCCCAGTTGCGTACAGCGCCGATATAGTTTCCAAGGGTAAAAGTACCTGTTGGCTGTATTGCGCTGAATATCAGCTTTTTATCGTCCATTTACGGTGTTCTCCTTACTTAGCAGCGTTTCTTCTTTCAGCCTCGTCCTTGAGCTGGCAGTTTCTGATCTCAGTGAGAACACGCTGATAGAGCACATAGAATGTGCGGAGTTCCTGTTCTTCTTCAGGGATAAGACCTGCTTTGATCTCGGTCTTGTAAACGCCGCCCTTTGTGAGGAGGAATATATAGTTTGTTCTGTCCTTAGGAAGGTCGAATCTCTTGGTCTTCTCGCATTTAGGGAGAAGATTTCCTGCATTTGCAACGAGGGTATGAGCAGCCTGAACGAGGTTTCTGTACTTCTGAGAAGCACCTGTGTACTCGCCGCCGTTGTTGAAGTAAACGTTAGCAGCGCCGTTGATGAAACATACCATAGTTGTAAGTATCTCAGAGGACATCGGGATATCGATAACAACGCCGAAAACGTCGTTTCTTCTGAGAGTTCCTGTGAAGTACTGAGCAGGGAAGTTGAGAGCCTGTCCTCTTGTCATAAGGTATTTCTGTGTGACATTATATCTGTCTGTCATTCTGTTTGGCATAATAGATTATCCTTTCAAATTGAATTGTTTTTATTCTCAATCGAGCATTTCTCTTGTCATACGGGCAAGGATCTCCATACCCTTATTTATCTGCTCGTTTGTAGGTGTAGAGTAATTGAGTCTGAATGAGTGGCTTACCTCGTCGGTGTCGATGCTGAACGAATTTCCGGGAACAACAGCGATCTTGTACTGCTGAACAGCCTTGCGGCAGAACTCGTTCATATCGCAGTTTTCAGGAAGGTCGCACCATACGAACAGACCGCCCTGAGGCTTGATGTAGCTGATCTTCTTCGAGAACTCATTGTCGATATAACCGCACATGAGGTCACATTTTTCCTTGTATATAGCGCGGAGCTTCTTGAAGTGAGCCTCTCTGTCAACGGTAGACATGAATCTGTGAGATACTACCTGAGCCCACATATTTGAGTGAACATCGGCAACCTGCTTGCAGACTACCATTTTCTGTATGATAGGAGCAGGAGCGGAACAGTAGCCTGTTCTGAAGCCTGAAGAAATGATCTTGGAGAATGTGCTTGAATAGATCACTCTGCCCTCTGTATCAAAGCTCTTGATACAAGGAACATTTTCTCCTGCGAAGCGAAGTTCGCCGTATGGGTCGTCCTCGAGTATGATGAAGTCATACTTGCAGGCGAGCTCGTAAACAGCCTTGCGCTTAGCGAGAGACATTGTTTTGCCTGTAGGGTTCTGGAAATTAGGGATGAGGTAGAGAAGCTTAACGTTCTTTTCTGTTTTGAGAGCGTTTTCGAGCTTTTCAAGGTCAATTCCGTCATCTTCCATTTCGATGCCCCTGAGGTGAACGTTGTATGAGCGGAAAGCATTGAGCGAGCCGATAAAGCTTGGAGACTCGCACAGGAGAGTATCGCCCTCGTTGAGGAGGACCTTGCATGAAAGCTCGTTAGCCTGCTGACCGCCTGATGTGATGATAAGATCATCAAATTCCTTGTGGAAACAACCCTTTTCTGTCATCCAGCCCTTGAGAAAGTCGCGGAGTGGAGTATAACCTTCTGTGACGCTGTACTGGAGAGCGAGAATAGGATCATCTCTGAGAAGTTCAGCCGAGATCTCAGCGATACGCTCCTTTGGAAATGCTTCGGGAGCAGGATTGCCTGCTGCGAAGGAGATGACCTCAGGATCTGCGGTGAATTTAAGGATCTCTCTGATAGCAGAAGCTTGCAGCTTGCTTACCTTGTCTGAGAATTTATAATCCATGATAAAAAACCAGCCTTTCGTCTTTTTGATTGATTATTACTGTGCATAAACTGTATTCTATAGATATAAAAACAGTTCAATAGTCTTTTATCGCAGGTGCGGTATAAGACTATGCGAATGTACAATTAGCTCATCTTATATATTATAACACATAAATCAAATTTCTGCAACATATATTTTTGTGAAAAAGTTATTTTCTTTTATGCAGAACTACAAAAAATGGGAGGGATATGAGCTGAGAAAGCAAAATTTCATCAAAGGTTCGATAATACTCATGATATCAGCGGTAGTTGCAAAGCTGCTGGGAGCAGTATTCAAGATACCGCTTACAAATGTACTTGGTGGGATAGGCATGAGTTATTTCAGCTGTGCATACAGTATTTTCATGCCTGTATATGCGCTTACCGTAACGGGACTTAGTTCAGCTGTAGCGCGTATGACAGCTCAGAGCGCGGCGCTCGGAATGTACAGGAACGCTTTGAAGGTGCGGAGAATTGCGCTTATTCTTTTTTCAGCGGCAGGACTCGTCGGAAGTATGCTGATATTGGTTCTTGCCCGTCCTTTCAGTGTATACAGCATAGACAGTCCCGAAGCGTCGGCATCGGTAGCAATGATAGCACCTGCGGTATTTTTCGGCTGTATAACAGCGGTTGAGCGTGGGTATTATGAGGGTATGAGCAATATGTACCCCACGGCGTTTTCGCAGGTGCTGGAGGGAGTCGTCAAGGCAGGGGCAGGACTTATGCTCTGCGGATATGTTACTGAGCACCCTGATACAGTCATGCGGTATTTTCCCTATGTTACCGACATTCGCGCAGCAGCAGCGGCAGCAGGTATACTCGGCATAACAGCTTCAACAGCAGGAGCGGCTTTGCTGTTTGGCGTAATGAGGCTTTTTGAGCATAGACCGTGCAGTGCTGAGGAGCACGTTATGAGCGGAAAAGAAATTGCAAGAGAGCTTGCGGCAACAGCTCTTCCTGTGGGAGTCAGCGCTGTTGTGACAAATCTTACCGCACTTATAGATATGTGGACAGTCATAGGCTGTATTTCGCACTTTGGGAGCAACACATCTGCGCCTGTAGGGGTGTCTGCGGAAGAGCTTCCGCATTTTATATACGGTTCATTTGCAGGGATAGCACTTACGGTATTCAATCTTGTGCCGTCGGTTACAAATATGCTCGGCAAGGGAGCACTTACCTGTATAACTGCTGCTCATGAGAACGGCGACCGCAGAGCATTGGAGCAGGGAACTATGCAGGCACTTCTTACCTCTGTAGTCATATCCGTACCGGCAGCAGCAGGGATCTTTGTGTTCTCACCTGAAATACTCGGTATACTTTATTCCCGACAGACAGATGAAGTTGCGATATGTATAAGAGCTTTGAGGTATCTTATGGCAGGAATGGTGTTCCTGTGCGTTTCGTATCCGCTTTTCAGTATGCTTCAAGCAATAGGAAAGCCGACTGCGCCGCTGAAAATAATGCTTACAGGTACAGCCGTAAAGCTTGTGGGGAATCTGGTTTTCATACCGTTTATGGGCGTGGACGGAGCTGCTCTGTCAACAACGATATGCTATGGGGTGATGCTTGTGATATCGCTCAGGATATTCACAAGGGAAACGGGGATAAGCATAAAAGCTGCTCCGTTTGTGAAAACGCTCTACGCAGGAGCTATGTGCGCAGGAGCAGCCTATCTTACCTCAGCTTTTGTGCAGCGCTGCGGCGCTTCTGATATTGCAGAGCTGCTCGTATCGGGAGCTGTAGGCGGAACAGTGTACCTTATACTTATGATAATGCTGATGGGAAGGGGAAGAAAGTCTCAGTGTCACGGAAAGATAATAAATGTATATCAGCGATAGTGCGGCATCATTTAAGGTGACACCGCACAAAGGATCGCATATTTCAGGTAAATACTGTTGATTTTTAATGATCGTGAATATATCTTGACATTTTGATGGTATATGTGATATACTTGTTATAAATAAAAACGTCGTTTATCGGCATATGAACGATACGGAGGATAGAAAAATGAAAAAAACAAGACTTTCAGGACTTCTGCTTGCAGCGCTCATGGCAGCAACTGCATCGACAGGATGTCTTAGCAATAAAAAAGAAGTTGTAGAGAAAAGAGAGAAGGCTGAGCGTCCGACTGCTGCACAGCATTCACCTGTAGACCCTTCAAATATAGGTACTAACGAGATAAAGGGTGAGATAGGACAGGAGATCGAAGCAAATAATACAGTTTTCACGCTTAATGCTGTTATCGATGCAGGTGCGCGTGAAAGTGGGAAAAAGTTCATATACTTTGACATCACGCTCAAAAACAATACTTCAAGCGAGTACAATCTCAGTACGATCAACAATTTCTATGTGACCGTGCCCGAGGGAGATATATTCTCAGATGTTCAGACTCAGCTTTATGCAAAGAGCCATTTCAGTGACAGCAAATACTATGTTGACCCGTTCACTATCCCGTCAAACGGACAGTTCAGCGGAGTTATAGGCGGTTTCAAGCTTGAAGAGAATGCAAACGACTTCAAGGTATGTTTCTATCCGACAGGAGAAGACCCGAATGCGAAGGAGACTGTTATCAAGTATGAGATAACGGCTGATGATATAGTAGCTCCTTCTGATGACATATTAAAGTAATAAAAAAGCTGCACGATAAGTGCAGCTTTTTTGCTGTGTAAATATAAGAGGGCGCACATTGTGCGCCTTTGAGACTGTCAAAAAACTATCGCGGAACGCCGAGGGTGACTCCCTGTAGTACAGGGAGATGTCAGCGTAGCTGACAGAAGGTCGCGGCTCCTGTTGGGAGGCGTTCCCTACAAATAAACTTACGTAGAATAGGAAAATTGTAGGGGCGGCGTTCCGCCGCCCGTGTCAGAAAGCACATGAATTATGCCTTTTTTGCTGTGTAAATATAAGAGGGCGCACATTGTGCGCCCTTAAATTTTATTTTCTTATTCCTCTTTTCTTCAGATACTCAGTGAAACTTATTTCAGGCTCACTTGAAGAAGTAAGTGCGTAATAAGCAAGAACAGCAGAAGCATCAACTGAGTCTATTCTTCCGTCGTTGTTGATATCGCATATTTTTTTATCATTTTCTGTAGAAGCTCCTCCTGTTGAGAGATATGCAAACAGTCTGAGTATCCCCGAAGCATCTATGGAATCTATTTTTCCGTCGTTATTTGCATCACCAAGTATCAGCGCAGGCTTATCGACAGAAGTTGTCGTTGTTGTTACTATAGTTGTTGGCGCTTTAGTGGTAGTAGGATCTGTCCATTTAGGCTGGACCTCGATATATCCGTGTTCTATACCCTGTGTGAACAGCCATGCCTCCATGAGCTGACCTTCCTCGTCCATATTTGCGTTGGTAAAGAGGTCGGTATCTTTATTGTAGTACAGCTCTATAGGATATTTGCCGCCCTTATTATCGAGGTCTTCGGGAAGTTGCAGATCGAATGAGAACATTATTCCGTCCTGTCCGCAGTTTTCGGAAGAAGCAAGTATGACCCTGAATCCGTGTTCCGTGTCCGGAACGAAAACGGGCTGGCAATACTCCCACGCATCTGCTGCGAAAGCTATGAAATCTTTGTGTTTTACAAGAGTAAGTCTCTCATCGAATCTTATTGTAAAGCCTGCATTGGCGTAAGCAGAATCTGCATTTTTTATACTTACCGTAACTCTGCGTTTAGGATTGGTTTTTGCTTCATTATTTGGGATCACTTCTTTGGAAATAGTGATCGTAGGTTTGTTTTTAGCATTTGAAGGATCGAGTCCGTTCAGCTCGTATTCATCCCCCCTGGGCTTTTCTGCTGCAAAAATATTAGCAGTTGATGAAACGAGCATAATAGACATTGCGGCTGTTGCTGCCAAAAAACGTTTAAAAAATTTTTTCATATAAAGTCCTCCGATGTTGATTACAAATTTTACAAATATATTATAGCATAAAATTGTTAAAAAAGCAACAGGCACGGCTAAAACTATCCCCTCTGATCGTTTATGCCGCCGAAAAAGGCTATGTGAATATAATTTTCAAAAAGCAACAGATACAAAGAAAAAGGATTATTGGATCATTGCACTGTGAACATTTTATTCGTTATCGGACAGTGGATCATGATCGGAAAAGTTTTATCTCCTAATGCCGAAATCTCTTATAAAGTCAATGAAGCTGCTTGAATAGTTGTTCAAAGAGTTGAAAACATAATATGTGAGAACGATGGAAGCGTCTATAGAATCTATTTTCTGGTCGCCATTGATATCGAAAATAGTGAGCATCATTTCTGTTGTATTGCCGCCTGTTGATATGAATGCGAAGAGAAGAAGGATTCTTGATGCGTCAACGGAATCGATTCTGCCGTCGTTGTTAGTATCTCCGATAGAAGGATCGATAGGATCCTTAGGCTTGACGCTGATGCTGCCCTGTTCTATACCATTTGTGAACAGCCATGCTTCCATGAGCTGACCGTCTTCATCTACGTCGATATTTGTGAAACGGTCAAAATCCTTATTGTAGTAGATCTCGATAGGGAATGTCTCGCCGTCCTCGTTGATATCCTCAGGCAGCTGGACCTGGAAGCTGAAAAGCTTTCCGTCAAGACCTACGTTATCGGAAGCTGCGATTATTGTTCTGAAACCGTGTTCTGTATCAGCGAAAAAAGTTGGTGCGCAATACTCAAGTGCATCTCCTGCTCTTGCGATCCTTCCGAGTTTATTTTTTACAAGAGTAAGTCTTTCGTCGAATTTGATGGTAAATCCTGCGCTTGAATAAGCGGCATCCGCACCTTCGATGTATACATCTACTGTTCGGATAGGATTTTCTTTTGCCTCTTCATGAGAGATGACTTCCTGGCTGATTGTAATGGTCGGCTTGTATCGGGCTTTTTCAGGATCAAGCCCATTGAGCTCATACTCGTCGCCCATTGGTCTGCCAGCAGAAAAGACCTGCGCGGTGGTGGAAACCAGCAGTAATGAAACCGCTGATGTGAATGAGATAATGTGTGCAAGTAATTTTTTCATTTTTATTCCCTCCCAGGATTATTAAATTTTTTGGCGAGTACATTATAACACAACGAATCGTGAAATGCAACAGAATCTCAACGAAATTTGAAAGAAATTGTCAAAAATGCTAAATTCTGCTAAAAATATAATATTAATAAACTATGAAATTTATAATAATTATGAATATATATGCAAAAAATGCGACTCAGGAGGATTTTTTACACCTGAGTCGCATTTAAAACGTATTTTTTTATTCAGCTGAAAGCCTGTCATTCCTATGTATATAGGCAAAAACGGTGGGGATCGTTATGATAACGGTCAACATTATCATGGTAAGAACGAACCCGAAAATAAAACCTGTTCCCATGAAAGCATACGAAATAATACTGATCGCAGCTGTTAAAAGTCCTGAAACGACCATTATCTTTCCCATAAATCTGTGAGTAGCCTTCCAGCACTGAGGATTTTCGAGAGTCCATTTTACTCGCAGTCCCAAAGCCTTGTTTGGTGCTATGAGAGGGGTATAGTTTCCGAGAATTACGAACAGCACCGCAAAAACAAGTGGAAGAGCGACGGAAAAAGGCTGATTTTCCAGCTTGTCACCGATCTGTATATCGCTTGAAGCCAAAGGGTATAACAGCCAGAAATACGAAGCAAAGAACAGTGAGAAAAGAAAGCCTGTAAGCGATAACAGCTTAGGCTGCTGATTTTTTATAAGGCGAGCAGTAAGCAAGAATATGAAACTCAGTATCAGAGGTATGACAGCAACGAACATCAATCCCCAGCGAGAGCCGAAACCGTCGCATACACCGTTTATGTCAAAGTGTGTCGGGACTTTTTCGGGCAGATGTGATACAGCGAAAACAGCTGCTATAATGTTGATGACACCGATACATATCGAAGCGGTATTGAAGACCTTAGTTTTTTTCATGTTTTTCATATTATTCTCCTCCTTTTCCGAATTTCGCAGCAATGCCTGCAAGAAATTCCTGAAACACGGTCATATTAAGACTGTAGGTGATAGTTTTTTTAACTTTTTCCGATGTGATAAGCTCAGCTTCTCGGAGTATTTTCAGGTGGTGAGAGATAGTGGCGTTTGAAACATTGAATTTGTCGGAGATCTCGCCTGCGGTCATATCGCGTTTTTGCAGCATGGAAATTATCTCGCGGCGTGTAGGATCTGCCATAGCATTCCAGAAGTCCTTCATAACTTTTCCTTTCTGTTATTTTGATGATCGTCTAAATAGATGCTTTTAATAAAGACGGTATTTTGATATCCGTCTAAATATATTATAACACCTGTTTTATGCTTTGTCAAGAGGTATTTAGAAAATTATCTAAATACCTTTTTGCGCTAAGAATTTATTAAAAATTACCACTTGAAAACATAGTAATCCTATGGTATAATAGAAATATTATTGACGGATCACTTGAAAGGAAGTGTTTAAATGAAAATTTCAACGAAAGGAAGATACGCACTAAGAATGCTCTACGACCTTGCACTCCATCAGGAAGAGGGCTATGTATCGCTGAAGGATATTGCAGAGCGTCAGAATATTTCCAAAAAGTACCTTGAACAGATAGTTCCGCTTCTGAACAAAACAGGGCTGCTCAGGACAAACCGCGGAAACAAGGGCGGATATATGCTTGCAGGCAAAGCAGAAGAAGTAACCGTAGGCGACGTTTTGAGAGCAACAGAAGGCAGTATCGCGCCTGTTGCTTGTCTTGAATTTGAACCGAATGAATGTCCGCGAGTAGGCGAGTGCTCGACGCTTTTTGTATGGGAAGGGCTGTACAAGGTGATCGCGGAATATCTCGATGGTATAACGCTGGAGGACATTATAGAACACGGTACAAGCGGCGGAGATTACTGTATATAAGGAGAAAAGCCAGTCATCAGCGACTGGCTTTTTACGTTGTGTATATTTGTGGTATGGATCATTCAAACATAGGTGTAGAGAGGTAACGCTCGCCTGTATCGGGGAGGAGAGCAACAATTGTCTTGCCCTTGTTTTCGGGGCGCTTTGCAAGCTGGATAGCAGCCCATACAGCAGCACCTGATGAGATTCCTACGAGAACACCGTCGTTTCTTACGATGCTCTTGCCTGTCTCGAAAGCGTCTTCGTTGGATACAGTGATGATCTCGTCGTAGATCTTTGTATTAAGAGTCTCAGGAACAAAGCCTGCACCGATACCCTGTATCTTATGAGGACCTGCTGTGCCTTCCGAGAGAACAGGAGAGCTGAGCGGCTCTACAGCAACTACCTTGACATCAGGGTTCTTGGACTTGAGATAAGCACCTGTACCGCTGAGAGTACCGCCTGTGCCGACACCTGCAACGAAGATATCAACTTTACCGTCGGTATCTTCCCAGATCTCAACACCGGTTGTCTTTTCGTGGATAGCAGGGTTAGCAGGGTTAGTGAACTGAGAAGGGATAAAGCTGCCCTTGATCTCCTGAGCGAGCTCCTCAGCCTTAGCGATAGCGCCCTTCATACCCTTAGAACCTTCTGTGAGAACGAGTTCTGCACCGTAAGCCTTCATGAGATTGCGGCGCTCGATGCTCATAGTCTCAGGCATTGTGATGATGAGGCGATAACCTCTTGAAGCAGCAACGGAAGCAAGACCGATACCTGTATTGCCGCTGGTAGGTTCGATAATAACACTGCCTTCGCGGAGAATACCCTTAGCCTCAGCGTCGTCGATCATAGCCTTAGCGATCCTGTCCTTAACGCTTCCTGCCGGGTTGAAGTATTCGAGTTTAGCGAGGATAGTAGCGTTGAGTTCATGTGTTTTTTCGAGATTTGAGAGTTCGAGAAGAGGTGTGTTGCCGATGAGGTCAGTGATTTTTTTATAAATTTTCATAATAAATGACTCCTTTACATAATATCTGATTAATAAATTGTTCTTTTAAAAGTGAATGTATGACTTGAAGCGTCAACATCGTTTTAATAAAATGTAATACATAGTAATTACCTCGGAATATACTATATTTCCTATATGTTTGGTATGAATATATTATAGCAGTTAAATTTACATTTGTCAACCCCCTTTTCAATATTTTTTTGCAAAACAAAAAAAGCTCCCGAAAAACGGGAGCTTTCAGCTTGTCAATAAACCTCATTTTTTAAGGGAACGCCTTCACTTGCAAGGCGTTCCCTCTTAAAAAACAGTCCACTGGACTGTTTTTTAATTCACCCTTTGCGAAGCGCTTTGCGGCTA
>Ga0256405_10002467_pt1 | contig 42404 bp, 43 predicted proteins | sample RumenRJG_02DNA_FD_189096 | JGI IMG/M metagenome (GOLD analysis project Ga0256405, IMG submission 189096) | Bovine rumen microbial communities from Lethbridge, Alberta, Canada - RJG_02 | ecosystem: Host-associated > Mammals > Digestive system > Stomach > Rumen | place: Canada: Alberta... | reverse complement strand
TCTTCATAAGAAAGATGACAATAATTTGTCATAGCTATAATACCTCCTTAAAATGACAAATAAATTGCTTAAAAAGATATTATAAAACATAATGCATATTTTTGTGCACTTCTTTTTTTAATCTACATAAAAAGGCATCTAATTAATTAGATGTCTTTATTAATTGAAAGAATTGAAGAAATAAGCTATAATTATTTTAGGTGAATAAAATGGTAGAAGCAAAAGATAAATTATTTTACAAAATAGTTAAACCTCCAGTTAAATTATTATTCAAATTAGTATTTAGACCAGAGATAATTGGATTAGAAAATATTCCTAGTGATGGAAGAATTCTACTAGCAGGTAATCACACTAAATGGTTAGATCCAGTATTATTAGTTATCGCAACAAAAAGACAAGTTCATTTTCTTGCAAAAGAAGAATTATTTCACGGAATAACTAAATTTATTGTAAAAGGAATGGGTTGTGTTCCAGTAAATAGAAAAATTCATGATAAGAATGCACTTGAAAGCACATATGAATTCTTAGAAAAAGATTTATGTATTGGAATATTTCCAGAAGGTACAATAAATAGAACAGATGATACAATTCTACCATTTAAAATGGGGGCCGTAAAAGCTTGTTCTAAAACAAATACTAAACTAGTACCATTTATAATTACTGGTAAATATAAACTGTTTAGAAAAGGAATTAAACTAGAATTTTTAAAGCCAATAAAAATAGGAAAAGATTTAGAAAAAGAAAACAAAAAGTTAATGGACATTGTAAGTAAAAAATTAGAAGAGGGTAATAATAGTGAAAAATAAAGTAATATGTTATAAAATATTTAAATTTATTTTAAGTCCAATATATAAATTTTGGTATAATCCAAAAATAGAAGGAAAAGAAAATATTCCAAAAGATGGAAGATTCATTATAGTTGGAAATCATATTCATATTATGGATCAATGTAATGTAGTTATTTCTACAAAAAGAATATTATTTTATATGGCAAAAAAAGAGTACTTTGATAATAAAAAAGTTGCTTGGTTCTTTAAAAGTGCAGGATGTATTCCTGTTGATAGATCAAAAAAAGATGAATCAGCTACATCAGCTGCCCTTGATATTTTAAATAATGATGGAGCAATAGGTTTATTTCCAGAAGGAACAAGAAATGGAGTAAAGGAAGAAAGAGCCAAAGAACTATTTGATGAATACATAGAAAGTGAAATTTCATTTGATGAATTTTATAAAAAAATAAAAAAGAGTAAGACATCTCAAGTAAACTTTTTAGAAGAATTGATGAAACTTGGTGCAATATCAAAAGATGAATTTATTGATAATATTTGTAATGCAGATGAATTTTTAAATTTATTAATTCATGAAAAAAGACTAACGAGAACAGAATATTTTGATCATATATTATTACCTCTAAAATTTGGAGCAGTGTCTATGGCAAAGAAAACATCTTCACCAATAGTACCATTTGTAATTACAGGTGATTATAAATTTAGAAGTAAGAATTTAAGAATTAAAATAGGAAAACCAATAGAACCAATTAATGATTTAGAAAAAGCAAATAAACATCTAGATGAAACAATGAAAAAAATGATTCAAGAAAACTATGAAAATATCGAAAAATAAAAATGGTAAATTGTGTCAAATAATACAAGGAAGTATCTTAAATACTTCTTTTTTATGTTATTATTTAATTGGTGATATAATGAAACAAAATGAAGTAAAAGAAGAAAAATACAAGCTATATAAAACAGTAAGAGAAATTCTTCATCCATCAATATCAAAGAAAAATATCAGTAATTATAAAATAATTTTAAAAGAAGAACTACTTCCAATAAAAGTATATTATCCAAAAAAAGTATCAAATATAAATAGCGCAATAATATATGTTCATGGTTATTCAAAAATTAATGAGGAAGAAGGCTATTCTAAGATATTATCAACAATGGCTAAAGAATTAGATAAGATGATTATATCGATCGATTATAATGAAGATGATTTACTTGATAAACAAATAGAATCCATCTCCAAATTATATAATCATTTATATAGTGGATTAAAAACAAATGGAATAGAATCAGAAAACATATTGATAATGGGAGATTCAACAGGGTCTACTCTTATTATAAATATTGTAAATAGTGGATTAATAGAAAATATAAAAGAAATGAAATTGTTATTGTTCTATCCAGCGATAATAGATAATAATATAAATCATTCTCCAATTGATTATGAAGTTATTACAAAACTAAATAAATATTATCAAAAAATTATTAATAAAAAAGTAATTACAGCAAATGATATTTTAAAATATGGAATTAATGAAATGTATTTTCCATCTACTACAATAATATGTGGAAATGTTGATTCTCTATTAGAACCAATAAAAAAGATTAAAGAAAAATCTAATAATATTGATTTAAAACTTATCTCATTCGCATCTCACAACTTTTTATATAGTAAAGATAAAGAAATAAAAAAAGAATATATTAAGATTATTTCTAGTATATTATAATTAGAATTAATTCATAAATTGGATATAATTCTTTTTTTATGTTATAATTTTTATGGTGATAATAATATGGAAAAAAGAAAAACTAAAAAAGAGATAGTTAAAATGCTTCTAAGAAACAATGAACTTGCCGAACAAGATGAAGAAGAATTATTGGATTTATTAGTTGATCAACCAATTAGTATAGATGTTGATAAACAGGAAGAAGCAAAAATGACAAAAGGAGATTTCATTGCTGACAAAGTGAGTGAAATTGCTGGATCATGGGGATTTATTATTGGATTTTCAGGCTTTCTAATTTTCTGGATTATCTTAAATTCTATTATTTTAAAAGAAGGTAGTGAAATAGATCCTTATCCTTTTATACTACTTAATTTGTTATTGTCTTGTCTAGCAGCATTACAGGCTCCTATAATAATGATGAGTCAAAATAGACAAGCAGCTAAGGATAGTTTAAGAAACCAAAATGATTATCGTACGGATTTAAAAAGTGAACTTATTTTAGAAGAATTACATGATAAAATGGAAAAAATTTTAGATAATCAAAAACAAATACTTAAAGAAATAGAGGAAAAGAAGCATGAAAAGAATTAGTATATTATTATTCATAATGTTTATAGGACTACTTGCCACTGCATGTAATAAAAAAGAACAGGTTGTGAGTAATGGTGAAAAAATAAATACTTCTAGTATGGAACATAAACATTGTACTCGTTCTGCCTCTGGAGGTACAGGAATTACAACTGAATTAACATATGAAATTTATTATACTGGAGATAAATTAAATATTTTAGAATCAACAGAAAAGGTAATTGCTAATAAAGAAGAGGATTTAGATAAATACCAAGAAGCATATGAAAAAATAAATGACTATTATAAAAACTTAGAGTATTATGATACAGAAGTAATAAGAGGAGATACATCAGTTACAAGAAATGCAACAATAAACTATGATAAAATAAATATAAATAAACTTCTTGAAATAGAAGGAGAAGAAGATAATATTATTGAAAATGGTGAAGCAAAAGTAGAAAAGTGGTTGTCTCTAGCAAAAAAATTTGGAACGAAATGTGAACTAGTAAAAGAATAATTTATTATTCTTTCTTTTGTTCGGATAGTTTAACTGGATAAAATCTTTCCCTCCGACGGAAAGGATAAGGGTTCAACTCCCTTTCTGAACACCAATACTAATAATGTTTTCGTTGAAAGAAAAATATTGTTTTGGTATAATAAAAACTCGCACTATAAAAAAGGGAGAAATATTTATGATAGAACATATATCAATTTTTACAAAGAATTTAAGAAGAAATCAAAAATTAAGAAGAGAGAAAAAAGAAGAAAAAAAGAAAATGAAATTTTGTGATAAAAAAGAAGCAAATAAAGTTGAAAAATATATAAATATATTTGGATTAGACTCATATAGTGATTACTATTTACCAAAAGCATATACTAGTAATGCAAATTCATTTTTTTCATATAGTGGATTAGTATTTTTCTATCCACCAAATGATGGAACAGCTAAATTACCAATACATTTTTATAAAGATCATGATTTAGTATTAAAAAATAGTAATGCATATTCAGAAATAGAAAATCTAGATGAATTATTATTAAAAATGGTAGATATATTTGATAAAGCTATAGATCAAAAGATATCTATTAATCCATATGGATTTATGTTAGAATTAACAGATGATTTAAAAAAGGATTATAAAGGAAAAGCAAACCTTGTAATAACAGATATGTCAATAGGTAATAATAATAAAGAAACAAGAAAATATTTTGTTAATAGATTTCTAGATCATTTTATGGGATGGAATTTTGGTGTTTCTATTAATAGAAATGAAAAGTTAAAAGAAGCATTAATTAGACTTAATAATAAAGTTATAGAAAAAAATTTAAGAGAAGATGCAGGTTTAGGATATGGTGTTTATGGTACTGAAAAAGATATCTATAATGGTCTACAACACTATTATTTACCAACATCAAAAGAAAATGCAAAGAAAAAAATAAAATAGAAAAGAGAGGTATATATGAAAAAAATATTAGATTTAAGTAGTATATATACATTATCATTTGCAGATGATGCAGAAGAAAATAACATTACCGGAAGAATATTATTAGACAAAGATAATAATTTTGAAGGTGTAGTAGTAAATGATTTAAACAAAACAAATTATTTAGTATTCGGATATCTAGATAAAAATAAAATAGACTTTATAATGGGAAATGATGAATTAGATGAGGTTCCAAAAAGATTTTTATCAGTTCACGAAAATGATTCATACAATGGAACTGTTTCTGCAAAAGATATATTTACTGAAGTACCACTTGGGTCTTGTATAATAAAAAAAAGAGATGCAGAAAAAACAAGAGAAGTAACTGGCTATGAAGAATCAGTTATAGAAAAAAATATTGAAATACTTAAAACTAATTTAGGTGAAAGAACTAAAGAATTATATGATAATTTCAAAGAAAACAAAACTAATAAAACAGGGCAAATAAAATAGTCCTGTTTTATTATTATCATTGCTTAAATATTTTACAATATGATAAAATATATTTATGCCGATTTAGCTCAGTTGGTAGAGCAACTCCCTCGTAACGAGTAGGTCGAAGGTTCGAGTCCTTTAATCGGCACCATGCCAATATAGTTTAGTGGTAGAACAGGTCCTTGGTAAGGATCAGAGGCAAGTTCAATTCTTGCTATTGGCACCATTAAAGATATATTTGGATATTTGTTCAATTAGATACTCAGAACTTGCATTATGAAATTTTTATGATAACATGTATATAGATGAAGGAGACTTCATACAATATTAAAGGAACACTTAATAGTCACATGTTGAGTGTTGCCATAAAATTTTATGTTTCCACCTAAACTAATGCTTAGTTAGGTGGATTTCTTTTATATTAAAATATAAATAGTAGTAATAGTAAAAAGAAGATAATAATTACTAAAGATAGAATTAAAAAATTCTTCTTGTTCATTTTTTCTCCTACCTTCTTTTCAAGAAGATTGGCTCCACCCAACTTATTAAATGTTCCTAAATCAATTAGTTTGTTATTATAACAAATAATTATATAAAATAAAATATTTTTTGTTGTATAATGTATATAGGTGAATTTAATGGTTATAAAAAATAAAATGGAAAGTATTAATGTAATTAATAAATTAGGATTAAATAAATTTCCAGAACAGTTATTTAAGAAAAATGAAAATGATAAAATAAAGAAATTTACAAAAAAATATCCTGCAAAATACTATGCAATAAGAGATAGAGAAAAACCGGGTGGAGTTTTTAAATTAAAAGTAGAAAAAGATAATATTTTTGATGAAATAAAAAACTATAATTTATTCTCTATTAATGTGAGTTCAGCAAACTATGTAAAAAATCAATTATTAGTAGGGGAAATAGAAATATTATCAAATAATGAAGTATATTTAATTGCATCTACTAATCCAGAGTATTCTGTAAGAGATGCTCTTAAAAATCCAACATATAATCTTAAAACAAATGTTTTTTCTAAAAAACTAAATAATATAAAACATTTTGAAGAAATTTATTCATATATAATAAAGAATGAATTAAAAGATATTATTGTAGAATTTGCATTATTTGATATAAATGTTGGGATTAATAAAGAAAGTGTTATAATATATGAATTAAGAACCAATTATTAAAAGGAGTTAATATAATGAAAAATTTATTAGAAAGAAATATTTATGATATTAAAGGAAAAGTATTAGTATGTGGAACTTGCCTACCTAATATGCAAAAAGAGGGATTTGAAAAAATAAAAGATAATTATGATACAATTGTATATCTATGTTTAGAACGTGATCATATTAACATGGCAATAACTAAAATATGTGGAGCAATTTCCACAAACAATATTAAATCTTTAACGTTCGCATCAGTAAATAAATCACCTCATTGTATTGGAATGCATTATATAAAAAATGAGATTAATAGAATGATGAATAAAGAACAAATTCCAGAAATAAAAAATATTATAATTCAAAATAACGAAATATATGAGATTGATGAAAAAACTTTATCTTTATCAAAAGATTTAGTTAAGTTATCAAAGGTTATAGGAGAATAATATGAAAAATATTCAATACAAGAAATTGTTGATATGGTAATAGAAACATCAGCCAACTAATAACAAAGTATATACAAAAAAATAAACTAATTTAATTAGTTTATTTTTCATATGTAGAATATTTTTTAATTACCTTTACTGCCTTTTTTTCAAATTTTTTAGGATTAGTAAATAGTTTACCTCTTCTAAGTACATTTTCTTCAATTGATTCATTTAATACATTTCCATAATTATAGATAGTGTTTTGATGATTAATAGATGCATCACATTCAGTAATATTACCATTAGTACCAATTGTAACTAATGGTCCAATATTACATAAACCATTTTCTCGATCAAATTTTCTTTTATTATCAACATAAGTAATAAAAACATCCATTGGTCTTAATGGAACTGTAATATTTTTATCTAACTCTGCAGCTCTTCCTTCTCTAAATAATTTTACATAAATGTCTCTAAGTCCATAAAAATACTTACTTTCATTATACTTAATAACATTTTCTCTAAATCTATCTAATAATTCTAATCTTTCAAGCTCTTTTAAATGATACTTATCTTGTGAAACAGCAAACATTGATAAAACTTCTTCTTCTCCAATATAATTATTCATAACTTCAAGAAGTCTTAATAATTCCTCAGAATAAATTGTCCCATTTATTGTTGTAGTGAATTCTTCAATAAGTATATTATTCTTAATAACATAATCAATAATCTTTTCTATTTGTCCAATAGCAAGAGTAGGCTCTCCACCATTAATTGAAAGATTTCCAATTCCTTTAACTTGACTAAGTGTAGCTTCAATAACATCATCACTCATATTATTATTACATGATTTTCCTCTAAGACAATGACTACACTCTAAATTGCAATTATCAGTTATATTTAAAGCAAGATTTTGTATATAACACTTTTTCATACACCCCTCCAAAAATATAGGAGATATTATAATACAAAAATGTTATTGTGTAAATAATGATGTTTTGTTATAATAGTTAACAAATTTTATTTTTAAGGAGAATTCTATAATGGATATTGAAAAATTAAGCGATAGTCAGTATTTTGATTCTAAAGAAATAATTACTCACAAGGAAGATTCATTTTCTGAACCAGGAAGAATAATTTTTAAAGAAATAAAACAATTAGAAACAAGATTTGTTACAGACGGTGAAATACTAAATGTTTGTAATAGAGAAACATTAGATATAGATAACTATACTTTAGATGATGGCTATATAATAGATGGTATTGATTATATAAGAAAAAAACAAATAGCATTTAAAAACTGTACATATGTTATTTCATTTGATTTAGTAATAAAGAAAAATAATAAAAATGATTCAGATATTTATATAGATATTATTAATTTTAATGTTTATTTAAAAGACGTTAATGATATAGAATTACTTAATAAAGTAAGAAAAATATCAAAAAGCATTAAAAAGACATATAGAAAAATAAATAGTTCAATTTCTAGTTATATAAAACTATCATCTATAAAAACCATAGATAAATATGAAAGTGAAAATATAAGTGAAAATGTTTATAGAATAAAAAAATAAAAGAAAACAACTGTTTTCTTTTTTAATATCCTAATTCTTTTACTATCTTTTTAACATTATCAGTATACTTATCATCAATTCTAACATATAAAAGTGTATTATCAATTTTACTTAGATACATATATCTTCCACCACTAACTAAATTATACATTGAATAGTTTTTTAATGTAAGATATTTTTCTTTACTTGAGCTACCTTTACTATCTTCAAATATTTTTCTATTTGTTTCATACATATCTTTAGCATCTGAATCTGTATTTAAAATATAGAATTCAATTTGCCATCCATCAGCAGCCTTAGCAAGTAGAGCAGTTTGTATTACACCATATTGACTCATTTGTTCATATGCATCAATAACTGTTAAATTATTATTTTTAGCAACCTCCATAAATTTATCAGCAGTAATTGCTTTTTTAGGTTTCAAAATACAACCGGTTAAAGTAAATAATACTAAGAACATAGATAGTATAACTAATATTTTTTTCTTCATAATTAACTCCTTCTTATTATATTAACTAAATTATAGCACAGATGTTTTTATATAATATAGCAATTAATTAATAATTAACAAATATTTACATAAATAAAGTCAATATGATAAAATTAAATAAAGGAGAGATAATGTGAAAATATATATTGCTCACTCTAAATCAATAGATTATAAAAATGATTTATATAAACCAATACAAGAATCAATATTGTCTATTGAAAATGAAATATTATTTCCTCATCAGAAAAGTGATGATTCTAGTAATACTAGAGAATTTTATAAAACAATAGATTTAGTAATTGCTGAATGTAGTATGCCAGCAACAGGTCTTGGTATAGAACTTGGATGGTTATATGATGATAATAAAAAAAATATATTGTATTTATAAAAAAGGGAATAAACCATCTTCATCAATAAAAACAATAACTAATAAAATATTTGAATATGAAAATAAAAATGATATGTTAGATATAATTAATAAGATAGTAAAAGGTGAAATATAATGAATGATTGTTTCTTTTGTAAAAGTATAAGTAACAAAGATAATTTATTAGAAAATGATTTAGCAATCGCAAGATATGATGATTTTCCAGTTAATAAAGGACATCTAGAAATAATTCCTAAAAGACATATTAAAGATTGGTGGAGCACAACAACAGAAGAAAAAATTGCTATTTTTAATCTTCTAGATGAGGCAAAAAAAATAGTTGATGAAAAGTTTCATCCTGATGCCTATAATATAGGAATGAATTTGGGAGTTGCTGCTGGACAAAGTATAATGCACTTGCATATTCATTTAATTCCTAGATATGAAAATGATGTAGATAATCCAAGAGGTGGAGTAAGAGGAATTATTCCTGAAAAAAGAAATTATTAAAAGAATAAAAAAGAGGTCCTTATATAAACAGTAGGAGGTACATATGAAGAATATAAATAAAGGACTAATGAGTTTTATTGATAAAACTCCAAATGCATATTATTGTGTAAATAATATTAAAAAAATATTAAAGAAAAATGGTTATCAAGAACTTAAAGAAAATGAATCTTGGGATATAGTAGCAAGAGGTGGAAAATTCTATGTAATAAGAAATGATTCATCTATAATTGCTTTTAATGGAGGAAGATTAGATACCCAAGAAGATAGGTTTAATATAGTTGCTGTTCATGGAGATTCACCATCATTTAGAATAAAAAAGAATCCAGACATGTATGATGGAATGTATTTGAAATTAAATACAAGCAATTATGGAGGAGAGATAGATTATTCTTGGTTTGATAGGCCTTTGTCAATTGCTGGAAGAGTTGTATCAAGAAACTATGGATATCTAACAAAAAGTTTAATAAATATAGATAAAGATCTATTAGTAATACCATCTCAAGCATATCACATAAATAGAGAAGTTAATAAAAATGCAAGTTTCAATAGACAAACTGATATGTTACCAATCATGGCTCTAACAGATAAAAAAGATTTAGATTCAATTATTAGAGAAAATTTAAAAAAACAAGATATAGATTTTACTAAAATATATGATTATGATCTATATTTATATAATAGAGATAAAGCAAAACAAATTGGTGCAAACGATGAAATGATTCTAGCACCAAGACTTGATGATTTAGCATGTGTATATCCAGCTCTACAAGCACTTATAGATTCAGAAAATGAAGATGTAATAAATGTTTTATCTGTCTTTAATAATGAGGAGATAGGAAGTTTAACAGAACAGGGAGCAGATTCATCATTCTTAAATGATGTATTATCAAGAATAGCTTATGAAAGAAACTTCTATTTAGGTACTGCTTTAGCAAAAAGCTTTATGATAAGTGCTGATAATGCTCATGCGACACATCCAAACGCTCAATTTAAAAGCGATCCAACAAATAAAGTAGAATTAAATAAAGGAGTTGTAATAAAATATCACAACAACTATACAACAGATGCTTCATCTGGAGCTATATATAAATTAATATGTGACGATATAAATGTTCCTTATCAAGATTTTGAATGTAGAAGTGACATGATATGTGGCTCAACACTAGGAGGACTTAGTCAATCTCATGTAAGTATTGATTCAGTAGATATTGGAATTCCACAACTAGCAATGCATTCAGCAAATGAAACGATAGGTTCAAAGGACGTAATGCATATGTATAATTCGTTATTAGAATTTTATAATAGTATAATTGAAAAGGAAAACAACAAAATAAAAATTTTGAAGGGATAAAAAGGAAAAATGAATTTAGAAAAAGAAATAAAAGACATAAAAGAAAGAAATAAAAGAGTAGAAAAAGATAAAGCCTGGGAAGTAAGTTGGACAAGAAGAATTTGTATAATGATATTAACTTATATTGTAGTTGTTGCATACTCATATATCATTAGAAAAGAGAACAACATATTTTTAAGTTCTCTTGTTCCTGTAATAGGATTTACGCTATCAACACTATCTCTAAATTTAATAAGAAAAATTTGGGAATCAAAAACTAAATAAATTGTTATATAATAAAAATAGAATAGAGAGGTAGTTAATATGGATAATCAAGTATTATTTATAATCATGAATAATCAAGTAAATTATTCACAAAATAAAAATATGGATCATAAAGAATTATATAATTCTTTAGGAGGTAATCCAGATAATTATTTTAATACAATTAGAGGATTTATTTACAAAGATAAAATAATTTTCTATAAGGCAAATTTATCATATGATAAAGAAGTAATAGATACTGCATGTAGATTTGCTCCACTAATAAAGAGTCAAATGAATAATCCATATTTAAAAGTATGTTGTGGAATTAATCCGGGACAAAATGGTTCATCATGGGAACCAATTATGACATTAAATGACAATGAATTAATTACATCACAAACATCTAACAATATTGAAAGTATAAAGCAAAAAGAAGAGGAAATTAAAAGAAAAATAGAAACTCCAAATGAGACTGTTATCGATTTTAAAAATAATTATAGTGATCCAAAATTTATAAAATTAGCAACAATTTTTACATTGATTATGATTGTGCTAACAATACTATCAAAAATTATTTTAGTAGTGATGCAAAAAATGGATTTTGGAAATGGTTGGGAATTACTATTATCAATTTCTCAAATTATTTTATTGATTGTAGCATTAATTGGTTATCAAAAGAAAATGCCTTCAACAAAATATTTAGGTATTGCTGCATCAATTGCATTAGTGTTTATGTTTAATTTAGTAGATATAATTATAGGTGTAATAAATTTATTATTTACAATAGATCAAGGATACATTTTAAAAATATTATCAAGAAGTAAATAAAAATAGTAGTGTAAAGAAGAGTAATATTCTTCTTTTTTTAATAATTTAATGATATAATGATGAAGAAGGATAGGTAAATTATGAAAGAAAAAAAATATTACGCAATGAAACAAGAAGAATTGTTTCAAAAAACAAAAACAACACCAAATGGATTGTCACAAAAAGAAGCAAGAAAAAAAATAGAAAGAGATGGGCTAAATGAATTACCCAGAAAAAAACCAGATAGTGTTTTTAAAATATTTTTTAATGAATTAATGGATCCTATTGTACTATTATTAATAGTTGCAATAATTGCTTCTATAATAGTTGGAGAATATGTAGATGCTATTGCAATAACAGTAATTATTACAATAGATTTATTAATGGGAACATTTCAAGAAAAGAAAGCAAATAATACAGCGGAAGCTCTTTCAAATTTAGTGAGGGAAAAAGTAAAAGTATTAAGAGATGGAAAAGAAATATTAATCGATTCGACGGAGTTAGTAGTAGGAGATTATGTTTTTTTAGAATCAGGAGATAAAATAGCTGCAGATATTAGAATAATTGAAGCACATAATTTTACAGTTGACGAATCAATTCTTACCGGAGAAAGCTTAGCAGTAGAGAAAAATTCAAAAAAATTAGAAGATAAAGACTTAGCAATTAATAAACAAACAAATATGGTTTTTGCAGGAACATCAGTTGCAACAGGAAGAGCTTGCGGAATAGTAACAGGAATAGGAGTAAATACACAAATAGGATTAATTGCAACCACAATAAATGAAACAAAAGAAGAAAAATCACCTCTTACAATAAGAGTAGAAAAATTCTCAAAACAAATAACAATATTAATTATTATAATTTCAATAATAATAGCTATAATCTTAGCAAGTAAGCATTTACCAGCACAAGAAATTTTATTATCAGTTATTGCCTTAGGAGTATCTGCAATGCCTGAAGGACTTCCTCTAGCATTAACAATGGCTCTAACAATAGCATCAAATAAAATGGCAAAACAAAAAGTAGTAGCAAAAAAACTATATTCAGTAGAATCCCTTGGAAGTTGTACAGTAATTGCTAGTGATAAAACAGGAACACTAACCGTAAATGAACAAACTGCTAAGAAAATTGTACTACCAACTAAAAATGAATATATGATATCTGGTACAGGATATAATACTAAAGGAGAAGTAGTAGGAGAAAAATTATCTCTTGCAAAGGAAATTGCTGAACTTGGAGTATTAAACAATGAAGCAAAATTTTCAACAAGCGAAATAATTGGAGATTCTATTGATATTGCATTCCTAGTATTAGGAGAAAAAATGAAAGTAAATACTGACAATATAGATATTTTAGAAACAATACCATATGAATCAGAAAATAAATATTCTGCAGTATTTTATAAAAAAGGAAAAAAGACATATTGTACAATAAAAGGATCAATTGAAAAAGTATTATCATTCTGTAATTCAATTAATGGCTTAAAAGGATTTGATACAAAGAAATTAGAAAATCAAAATGAAAGTCTAGCAAAAGAAGGTTATAGAGTAATAGCCCTTGCAGTAGGTGAAGTAAAAGAAAAAGATGAATATACAGAACAAGATATAAAAGGCCTAAAATTTATGGGTCTAGTAGGATTTATTGATCCAATAAGAAAAGAAGCTGTTTCAGCAATAGATAAATGTCGTGAAGCAGGAATAAAAGTATTAATGATTACTGGAGACCATCCACTAACAGCATATAAAATATCCCAAGATTTAAAATTAACTAACTCCTTTGATGAAGTAACAACAGGAGATGAAGTAGAAGAATATCTTAAAAAGAGTGAAAAAGAATTTGATGAATTTGTAAAATCAAAAAAAGTATTTACAAGAGTAACTCCAATAGAAAAATTAAAAATAGTTGAATCTCTTAAAAGACAAGGCGAATTTGTTGCGGTTACAGGAGATGGAGTTAATGATGCTCCTGCACTAAGAACAGCTAATATTGGTATTGCCATGGGAAGTGGAACTGATATTGCAAGAGAAACTGCTAAGATGATTGTAATTGACGATAATTTTAATTCAATTGTTAATGGAGTTCTAGAAGGTAGAGTTGCTTATTCAAATATAAGAAAGATAACATATTTCTTAATATCTTGTGGTCTTGCAGAAGTATTATTTTTCTGTCTTGCAATAGCACTAGATATGCCAGTCCCATTAGTTGCAATCCAACTATTATGGTTAAATGTTGTAACAGATGGAATTCAAGACTTTGCCTTATCATTTGAAAAAGCAGAAAAAGGTATAATGAAGGAAAAACCAAGAGATCCAAAATCATCATTATTTGATAAAGAATTAATAACAGAAATATTAATATCAGGAATAACAATAGGATTGATAGTATTTGGATTATGGTATTACTTAATAAAAATTAACGGTATGGAAACTTCCATTGCAAGAGGATATGTAGTTGCATTAATGATAATTATTCAAAATATTCATGCATTTAATTGTCGTAGTGAGAAAAAATCAACATTTACAATTCCAGTAGGTAGTAATCCAATCTTTATAGTTGGAGTTATAGGATCAGTACTATTAGGATTAGCAGTAATGGAAATACCATTTTTATCAGTATTTTTAAAAACACATTCAATTCCATTTGTTCACTTGGAAATGTTATTCTTATTAGGAACAATTATTTTCATAGTAATGGAATTATATAAACTATTTAGATATCATCTAAATAATAAATAAAAGGAGGATATTATATTATGAATGATCAGATAATAAATATAACAAATCCAGAAGAAATAGAAGAACAAAAAATCATAGAACAATTAAGAAGTTTAGGAATTGATATGATAGATAATGCTCGAAGTGGTCATCCAGGAATTGTTCTAGGAGCTGCTCCTGCAATCTATGCACTATATGCTCATCACCTAAACATAGATCCAGAAAATCCAAGATTTTATAATAGAGACCGTTTTATCATGTCAGCAGGACATGGTTCAGCACTATTATATGCAGCACTTTATATGTCAGGATATAATATTACAATTGATGATTTAAAAGCGTTTAGACAGATTGATTCAATAACACCTGGACATCCTGAATATGGTATAACTCCAGGAGTGGATTGTACAACAGGACCTTTAGGACAAGGATTCGCAACAGCAGTTGGAATGGCAATAGGAGAAGCAAACCTACATGAAAGATACAAAATAATTGATCACTATACTTATGTATTATGTGGCGATGGCGATTTAATGGAGGGTATATCCTATGAAGCTGCATCAATTGCTGGAAACTATAATTTAAATAAATTAATTGTTTTATATGATTCAAATAATATATGTTTAGATGGACCAACCTCAAATTGTTTTAATGAAGATATTGGTTTAAGATTTATATCACAAAATTGGAATGTTATATCAGTAGAAGATGGTAATTCATATGAACAAATCTCCAAAGCTATATCAGAAGCAAAAAAATCAGAAGATAAACCTTCTATAATTATAATTAAGTCAACTATAGGAAAATATTCTGAGAATGAAGGAACATCAAAAGTACATGGCTCTCCATTATCAAAAGAAGATATAACATCAATAAAAGAAAAAATGAATATAAGAGATATACCATTCCAAGTATCTCAAAAAACCATAGATGATTTTAGATATTTAATAAATAAAAGATGTGAAAATCTTACTAATGAATTTAATCAAAAACTAGAATCTTTAACAGAAGAAGAAAAAAAAGAATTAAGTTATTTTATAGGAAATGATAAAAAAATTGATTTCATAAACTTTATTTATGATAATCCAGAAGATGAGATAGAGTCTCCAAGAGACACATCTAAAAAAGTGTTAGATGGTATAGTAACAAAATCTCCATTTATGATAGGAGGAGCAGCAGATACAGCATCATCTAATAAAACTTATATTTCAGATGGGGGAAATTTTTCAAAAGAAAATCCATTAGGAAAAAATATATATTATGGTGTAAGAGAACATGCAATGGGCGCAATAACAAATGGATTAAGTCTAATGGGATTTAGACCATTCGCATCAACATTTATGGCATTCAGTGATTATTTAAAACCATCACTTAGAATGGCATCATTAATGAATTTACAAAATATATATATATTTACTCATGATTCAATTAGTGTTGGAGAAGATGGACCAACTCATCAACCAATGGAACAATTACTAGGTCTAAGAAGTCTACCAAATTTTGACGTATTCCGTCCAGCAGATGCAAATGAGGTAATAGGTTCATATAAAGCAATTTTTAATAAAAGTGAAGGACCATCAGTACTGTCTCTCGCACGAAATAAACTTCCTATACTAGAGTGTACTAAGGCCAATGAAGTAGAAAAAGGTGGATATATTGTTATTGATCCTGTAGAAAAACCAAATGGTATTATTATTTCAAGTGGAGAAGAATTACACTTAGTCATTGAAGCAGTAAATAATCTTAAAGTAAAAGGATTAAATTTAAGAGTAGTTTCTATGCCAAACTTAGGAAGATTTCTAAATCAAGATGAAGAATATATAGAAAAAGTTCTACCAGTAGAAATCAGAAAAATAGTTGTAGAAGCATCATCTTCTATGTCATGGAACAAAATAATATATAACAGTAAATATTTAATAACTTTAGATGAATTTGGAACATCAGGAAAATACACAGACGTTTATAAAAAATATGGATTTGATTCAGAAAGTTTAGAAGAAAAAATAGAAAAACTATTAAAATAATACAAAAATAGACTTTCAATTTTGCTACTCTAAAATAGGTGATAAAATGAAAGTCTATTATATTTTTAAAATAAAAAAGGAATTTGTAAACTTATATGAAGAAGTTCCAAGTGTATTATTTAATATCTTAAAAAGTATTTATTATTTAGATAAAGAATCAGTAGAATATGGATATAATTTATTTAATCAATTAATAAATACTTTAGATAAATATAAGCTAGACAAAGATTTATATATTGAAATGCATAGAGATATTCCATATATAAAAAAACAAGATATTCATATTATAAATAATCTATATAAAGATGAAGTAAGTAGATTAAGAATTAATAATTTCTTTATGAGACTTGAGCTTGAACAGGAATACTCATCATTTTATGAATACTTAAAGAATAAAGAGGATAATTTATTTATATGTAATTTTAAAGAAACAGATTTTTTCTTTTTACATTAATTACTTTAGGGAGATGAAGTTATGTCTCGATATGAAATATTACCACTTATTGAACAAGGTTTAAATGGTATTATTAATAATAGCGATTTAGAGGACATTCTAAAGTTATATAAATTGTCAATTCTTATTAAAAAAATAAGCAATGAAGATTATATAAAACTATTCGCAATTAATTATATTAATTATTATAAAGGACGTATGGAATTCATAAAAGGAATAAAAAGTATGAATGATACTAGTCTCGAAGAAATAAGAAACATAATGATTAATAATATTGATTTGTCGTATAATCAGCAAAATAATAAAGAAAAATATAGAGATAAATATCTTGAAAGAAGACAACTATTTTTAAATCTTCCTCTTGAAGAATTTAAAAAATTAATAATAGAAGAACATTTAAATGGAATAAATTCAAATGAAATATATATAGAGAATCTAATTAATATTATAAAATTAATAGATATTAATGAATTATCTAGATTAAATAAAATAAATATTGATTTAGAACTAGTTAAATTAAAAGATAAAATAAAATATAAATATACAGAAGAAGGAAATTTTGAAGATGATGAAGAAATACTAAAAATAATTATTAATAATATTAGTAAAAAAGGATACACATCTCATCATCTTCACATATACGTCTATGAAGAAATAGATAAAATTGTATCTAAATTATTTGTAGAAAATAGCGTTGTTTATCAAAAAAACTATTAATATTATTGCAAAAAATAGAAAGAAATTGTAAAATAGTGCCTCAAAGGGGAGAGGACTATGAAGTATAATACTCTAAAAAGATTATCAATAGGAGATAAAAAGACAAAAATATATGATCTAAGTGTTAAAGAAATTATCTCATTAAAAGATAATCTTTCTTTTGATAAATACTGTATGTATGTAGAAAACTATTTATATTCTAGAATTAGAAACAATATTTTTTGTTCGGAAGCTGAAATAGAAGATTTAAAAACTCTTTATAGACTGTTTTCTAATGAAGAAAAAACTTCATTAAAATACTTGAATAAATTATATAATTATATTGATGAACTTAAATATATTTCAAAAAATAATTATGGAAGAAAAGTAAAAAGAAATGACGCTAATGACATATCAATCAAAAAACTTATCTCTTTAAAAGATGAATATAGAAAAGAAAGATTCGTAGGATTTGTAAAAAAATATTTATTTATTAGAATTAATAAACATAATTACTGTAACGATAAAGAAATAGAAGAATTAAAATCTTTAGCTGAATGTATTAATACTCATGAAGAAATAAATGAATCTCAAAAAAAAGAAATATTTGAACTACTTACAAAATTAATAGTATTTTCAAAACTTAAAGATAAGAAAAATTATTTAAAAAGATTATCTAAATTAAGTGTATTATCTTTAGAAGAATTATATTTATATTTAGAAACCGTAATTAAATACGCATATTTTTGTATTGATGAAAAAAGTATAGATAATATTATAATGTTATTTAAAAATGATATAAATTATTTAAATAAAATAGAAGAACTACTTTATGACAATTACATAATAAGTGAAAGTTATGACTTAATAAATAAACTAAAAGAAGAATTAGAGAAAAAAAATAAGTTTAAAAATGATTTTCCAAATATAAGTATTAAATATAAATACTTAGACCATAAGTTACCATATATTGAAGATAAGAATGTTATAACTATTGATGAGGCATATTCCCCAGATTTAGATGGTGCATTCTCAATTGAGAAAAAGGATAATATGTATGTATTAGAAGTATATGTAACAGATGTCCCATCATTTTTACTTAAAAATGAAGAATTAATGAAAATAGCTTATGATAGGGCAACAAGTATGTATAATAATCAAAATAGTAATAGACTAATAATAAGAGATATGCTTCCACAAGAAATATCACATGATTATTTTTCATTAAAAAAGAATGGAATAAAAAATGTTATAACATTTACTTATTATATTGATTTTACAGGAAATGTATTTCTTCAAAATATCTCAAGAAATGCAGTATTTATAAATGACAATATTAGACCAAAAAGAGCAGAAAGTATTCTACTTTCACCATCAAAGTATAGTAGAACTGATAATGATTTAAAACTATATAAAGAAGCATGTGAACTGATAAGTAAAAATTCAAAAGAAAGATTTTTAAATGAATTAAATCCAGATAAAATTGAAAGTATTATAGGAGTTCCATCAATCCTTACAAATTATCACATTGGAAAAAATTCAGACTTCGCAATATATAGAGAACAAGGAAAATATACAAAAGAAAGTGAAGAAAAATATACTCACTCATCAACTCCACTAAGAAAAATTGTATCAAATATTAACCTTGCATTTTATCTAAATCAAATTGGAATAATTGATTGCCCAGATAAATATATATACTATGTTGAAGATCATTTAGATGAAATAATTGATCATATAAATGCACAAGAAGAAGTAAAAGAAGAATTTCAAAAAAAATATAAAATGATAAAGAAATACTATGATAAATAAAATAAATATTGATGAAATTATAATAATTGTGTAAAATAGAATACAAGGAGTGATAATAATGTTACATGATATATTATTAGTATTAGTAGGACTTCTTTTCGGAGCAGTTGCTGGATTCTTTGGAGCAAGATTCTTTATGAAAAGTTATTTAAAGAAAAATCCTCCAATTAATGAAAATATGTTAAAGGCATTAATGATGCAAATGGGAAGAAAACCTAATCAAAAACAAATTAATCAAATGATGAAACAAATGGAAAAGTATCAATAGATACTTTTTCTTGTTTTTATTTAAGATATATTGTAAAATATCTATTATAGAGGAGTATGGATATGGATACAAATAATAATATTGATTTAAAAAAATTTAAAAATATTAACGATTTTTTTTCTCATCAAAAAGATTTATTTTATAATAAAATCAAAAATCTTGACCATGATAAAATAGATAATATAAAGAATATAGATAAAATATATACAGATATTAATTATAAAGAAAATTCTGAACCTTCGAATAATATATATAGTGATTATATTAATTCGTCAAAAAGTAAAAATGCTTCAGTAACTCCTAAAATAACAAAAACAAATGTAGAGATAGATGATATATTTGAAATTGGCACTGATAGTGATGAAAGAACTGAAAAACTAAAGAGATTATATAGTGCAAGTGGTGTAGTATATCGATTTAATAGAGGAATAACTGTAATCGGAAAAAATGGTTTGAAAGTAGAAGAAGTATTTGATGGTACAACAATGCATCATGCAACTAGTCTTGTAGATATTTGTAAAGAATGTTTTGGAGTTGAGATACCTTTTAACGGAATATCATCAGATATGGAATCAGGAATAGAAGCAGGAAATAATGGACTAATAAGTATGCTTTATGAAGGCAATAACTGTATGATTTTTATACCAGAAGATTTAACGATTTCAGAAATTGATGAAATGATTGAAGAAATAGAACCTCGTGACAAATTCATTTTTTCAGTAGTAAGGTCAATGGATAAGTATAGAATAGAAATAACTCAAGATGAACTTTTAAGTTATCTAAGAGGATTAAGAGAAACAAAGAAAAAAGAAGCAACAAAAGAAACACCGCAAGAAAAAAATAAAATATCGATCAATGAATACATTAATTTAGTACTTAGATTTATTGATGAAAAAAATATTAGTTTATTAGATTATTATAGAAATGTTGGAAGACAATATAGAGTAAGAGAAGAAGATAGACTTCCAGAGTTTGAAAGAAGAAATCCATTTGTAGATGAAGGCGATATAAAACTATTAGTTGAAAAAGAAGACAACAAAATAGTAGAATACTTCGCAAGAGCAATGAATAAGGTGATTAATTTAAATATTTCAAAAAATCACAAAAAAGATCCAACAAAAGAAGGTAAATATGCAGGTAATCAAGTAGATAAAAATAATAAAAAAACACCAATTGTTCCTCAAAATGAAAAACTATCAAAATCAGATTATATTAATGCAGTACTTAATTTTATAAAAGAAAAGAATATCAGTTTAATAGATTATTATAGAAATGTTGGAAGACAATATAGAGTAAGAGAAGAAGATATACTTCCAGAGTTTGAAAGAAGAAATCCATTTGTAGATGAAGGCGATATAAAACTATTAGTTGAAAAAGAAGATGACAAAATAGTAGAATACTTCGCAAGAGCAATGAATAAGGTGATTAATTTAAATATTTCAAAAAATCACAAAAAAGATTCAACAAAAGAAGGTAAATATACAGGTAATCCAGTAGATAAAAATAATAAAAAAACACCAATTGTTCCTCAAAATGAAAAACTATCAAAATCAGATTATATTAATGCAGTATTTAATTTTATAAAAGAAAAGAATATCAGTTTAATAGATTATTATAGAAATGTTGGAAGACAATATAGAGTAAGAGAAGAAGATAGACTTCCAGAATTTGAAAAAAGAAATCCATTTGTAGATGAAGGCGATATAAAACTATTAGTTGAAAAAGAAGACGACAAAATAGTAGAATACTTCGCAAGAGCAATAGATAGAGTGATAACTTCAAATCTTGGAGGAAAACTTAACGAAAAGTCAAAAGAAGAAAAGCCTAAAGAACCAACAAAAGATGATACAGAATTAACAGAAATGTTAGATAATGAACAAGTATCTCAAAATGAAGTAATTACTGAAGATATTTCATTTGACACATTAGATGATTACAATGGTTATGTTGTTGTAAGAGATGATAAAAATATAAATATCTACACATATGATTCTATAGATAATACTAAATTAAAAAATAGAGTTACATATCCATCAGAAAAATTCAATTTAAAAAGTGGGTATTATATAAATCTAAAAGATTTCTTAAATGAAATAAGGACAAAATATCAAGATAGTAAAGTCTCATTTATAACAGAAAGTGGTACTGAATTAGATTATAATTCAGTAACAAAATCATTAACAGATTATTGTCTAGAAGAAGGTGGAATAAGACTATCAAATGGAAAAGGCGAATATCTAGATGATATATTTATAAATAGAAGAGATCTAAAATCATTCTTAAGTAAGTTTAAAGTAAAATATACAATAAAAAAAGAAAATAACAATCAATCAGTAAAATAAGGGAGTTTTAATTTTAAAACTCTTTTTTATTTTGAAAAAGTAAATAAAATGTAAATTTACACAAACACTTAACACTTTATAGTGATGGTTTTACAAAAATAATGTATACTTTAATTAATAGAAAGAGGGTGCTAAGATAAATGAACACAATTTATATTCTATTTTTTGATGATGATAATATCTTCAGTAATAAGCTTTTTTGTATTTAAAAATCAACTATTCTAATAAAAAATAAAGAAATATTAACTCTTTATTTTTTTTGTGTTATAATTTATATGTTTTCAAGGGATGTGATTATATGAAAGACTTTAAAGAAAAATTATCTTTAGTACCAACAAAACCAGGTAGTTATCAAATGAAAAATAAAGATGGAGTAATTATCTATGTTGGAAAAGCTAAAAATCTTCAAAGAAGATTAAGAAGTTATTTTACAAAAACACAAACAGGTAAAACTAAAATGTTGGTTGAAGATATAGATGATTTTGAATATATTGTCACATCAAGTGAATTAGAAAGTTTAATACTTGAAATTACCCTTATAAAGAAATATGATCCAAAATATAATATCTTATTAAGAGATGATAAATCATATCCATATATAGAATTAACAAATGATAAATATCCAACATTAAAAATAGTAAGAAACGTTAAAAGAAAGAAAAATAAAAATCATCTATATGGACCATATCCTAATGTATCAGCTGCAAGAAAAACAGTTAATATGATAAATAGAATATACCCACTAAGAAAATGTAATGTTCTAAAAAAAGAATTATGTCTATATTATCACATAAATGAATGCCTCGGATATTGCTGCAAGAAAATAGATAAAGAAGTTATTGATGAAATGAAACAGGAAATAAGATCTTTCCTTAAAGGAGATGCCACAATAATTTCAAAGAAAATTGAAAGTGAAATGACTAAAGCTAGTGAAGCAATGAACTATGAAAGAGCCTTAGAACTAAAGAATATGCTAGAGGATATTAATATTACATTAAGAAAACAAAAGATAGATCTTAATAATGCCAATAACTTTGACTTAGTAAACTATTATTATGATAATAATTATTTATGTATAGAAATATTCTTTATTAGAAAAGGACTATTATTTGGAAGACACAATGAGATAGTCTCATCACTAGGAGATATAAGTAATGAAATAATTGAATATTTAATAAAATTCTATGATAAGGGAATTGTACCTTCTGAATTAGTAATTCCAGAAGATATAGATGAAAATCTTCTTAAAGACTATTTCAATATAAAAGTAACAGTACCTAAAAAAGGTAAATTAAAAAAACTAATTGATCTAGCAAAAGAAAATGCTAAAGAACAAATGAATCTAGAAGAAGAAACCCTAACTAGAAATGATGAAGAAAGAATAGCTGCCTTAGAAGAATTAAGAAAACTACTAGGTTTAGAATCTCTACATAGAATGGAGTCCTTCGATAACTCTCATCTCTTCGGAACATTCTACGTTGGAGGTATGGTTGTCTTTGATGACTTTCTTCCAAATAAAGATTTATATAGAAAATATAAAATATCAAGCGAAGTTAAAGATGATCTATCGGCAATGAGAGAAGTACTTTATAGAAGATACTTTAAAACTATAATGAATGAGTCTTACAAACCAGACTTAATTGTAATGGATGGAGGAGACCTACAAGTAAATACTGCCAAAGAAATACTAAAAGAATTAAACCTATACATTCCAATAATAGGTCTAGTAAAAGATGATAAACATAGAACAAGTTATATTATTAATGAAAATCTAGAAAAGTTAGATGTATCAAAAGATTCAAAATTATTCTTATTCCTAACAAGAATTCAAGACGAAGTACATAGATATGCGATTACATATCATAGAAATATCAAAGCAAAAGGAACACTTTCAAGTCTTTTAGATTCAGTACCAGGAATAGGAGAAGTCAGAAAAAAAGAATTACTAAAGAAATTTGGTTCACTAAAGAAAATGAAAGAGGCTAGCATAGAAGAACTAAGTGAAGTAGTAGGAAAAGAGGTCGCAGAAAAACTCCATACATATCTACAGGAAATAGATAAATAATATTTATAATAATAACCAACAAGCAGTGTCAAAGAAACAATTGATACTGTTTTTTTATTGAATTTAACATTTGAAAAAGGTATAATAAAAATATAAGGTAAGAATAGGAGAGTGAATAGAATGCATAATTCTCAAAATAAAAAGACTTTACAAATAGTATTAGTAGTACTTATCGCAGTACTATCTTTAGGAATAGGATATGCAACTATCTCAAATATTAATTTAATAATAGATGGTAACGCAACAGCTAATCCAAATGATAATAATTTTAAAGTACATTTTGTAGAAACTGCAGATACACCAAATCTAGAAGGAAATGTAACCCTAACAGGAAGTGCAGATATAGATAAAAATGATAATACTATGGCTACATTTAATGTAGGAGGTTTAACAAAAGAAGGAGACTACGCAATCGCAACATATACAATAATAAATAATTCAAATGATGTAGGAGCAAAATTATCACTTGAATTAACTAATTCCAATGCAGATTATTTTAAAGTAACAGAGACAATAACAGATACAGAACTACAAGCAGGGGACACAACAACAGGAACAGTAAAAGTAGAAATGATAAAAACACCACTAACTGATGAAGTAACAACAAGTATAACAGCAAAAATAAAAGCAACAGCAGTAGAAAATGCTTCAGCAACAGGAGGAGATTCTTCATCAAAAGTAGCGGGAGAACCTGAGTCATTCTCAACAGACTCATGGGCAACAATACAAAAAGCAGTACAAAATAATAATACAAGCACATACAATGTAGGAGATACAAAGAGTGTTACAATAAATGGAAATAATTATCAGGTGCGAATAGCAAATAAAACAATAGGAGAACATTGTGGAGACAATGATACAGAATATTCCCAAACAGCATGTGGATTTGTAGTAGAATTTGCAGATATAATACCAACAATGAAAATGAGAAATACAAATACAAATGTAGGGGGATATCCAGTTACACTTGTGTATGATTACTTAAAAAACACATTCTATAATAGTTTACCAAGTGATTTACAAGCAGCAATCAAACCAACAAGAGTAATATCAGGACATGGCTCAAATGATTCAACAAACTTTACAACAACAGATAATTTATACTTATTATCAGGTGTTGAAGTATTTGGAAGTGATAGCTATGATACAGCAGCAAACACAACAAAACAGTTAGAATACTATAATAACTCATCAAATAGTAAAATCAAACAAAAAAATTCATATAATAACTGGTGGTGGTTGCGTTCGGCCGGTTCTGATAATTATAGCCGTTTCCGTAGTGTCAATCATAATGGTTACTTGAGCTACGCTGATGCTAGTGGTATTTACGGTGTCGCTCCAGCTTTCCGAATCGGGTAAATAGAACAAGGGTTGAATAAAGGCAAATTTCATACTATAAATGAGGAATAGCCCAATACCGATAAAAAAGGTTTCTAAAGCGCGCTCCGAACGGAAGTGAGGACAAGCAGAAACCATCCGACAGCAAATGACTAAATAAGTTTAGTCATTTGAAAAAAATAAGAATACTCCATGAACTTAATGTTAAGTTCATGGAGTTAATTTAGAAATAAAGAGACAAGATTGTCTCTTTTTTGTTATAATACTTTTAGGTGGTTATTATGAGTAAAATACATTTAATGGATGAAGTTCTTGCAAATAAGATTGCTGCTGGAGAAGTAGTAGAAAAATGTATGAATGTTGTTAAGGAGTTAGTTGAAAACTCAATTGATGCTGAATCTACTGAAATTAGTATTAAACTAATTGATTCCGGTGTTAAAGAAATAGAAGTTTCTGATAATGGTATTGGAATGGATCCAGAGGATGCTAAAATGGCTTTTGAGAGACATGCAACTTCTAAACTAAGAAATCTTGATGATTTATTCTATATTGAGTCCCTTGGTTTTAGAGGTGAAGCTCTTCCTTCTATTGCTAGTGTATCTAATGTTAGACTTAAAACTAGTAATGGAGAAGTTGGTACTGAAATAACTATTTCTGGAGGAAAAGACTTAAAAGAAAAACGCTCTGACTTACAAAAAGGAACAACAATTACTGTAAAAGAGTTATTCTATAATACACCTGTAAGATTAAAGTATTTAAAAAATCCATATGTAGAACTTGCATACATTACTGAATATATTAATAAGATGGCTTTGTCTTATCCTCATATTAAATTTACTTTAATTAATAATGATAAAGTAATATTAAAAACAGATGGTAATGGTGATTTATTAAAAGTAATTTATGAAATATATGGAATAGATATTACTAAGAAAATGATTCCTATTGAAGGGGAAAATGATGATTATTATATTCATGGATATATATCATACCCTGAAGTTACTAAAGGTAATAGAAACTCTATTACTACGCTTGTAAATGGAAGAGTAATTAAGAATAATGAACTTAATAAATGTATAGTTGATTGTTATCACACATATCTCCATAAAGGAAGATATCCAGTAATTATATTAAATATAGATGTTGATCCAATATTAGTTGATATTAATATACATCCAACTAAGATGGATATTAAGTTCTCTAAGATGGACACTTTAAAAGAATTATTAATTAAAAGTATTACTGAAAAATTAGAAGAAATAACTCTAATTCCAGAAGTAACTGTTAGAGATAGTTATTCAGTAAGTGAAGTTAGAAGACAAATTATTTCACATGATGAAGAAAAAGAAGAAATAAAAGATGATACAAAATACGAAGAAATGACGCTTGACTTTGATGTTCAAGAAGAAAAGAAAAAATATGAAAAAGAAGAAAAAGAAAAATTAAAAGAAAGTCTTCCTTTTGAATTAGAAGAAGAGGAAGAAGTCGTAGAACCTAAAATAAAGAAGATGATTCCAAGAGGAGTAGTCTTACTTACTTATATAGTTGCGGAAAATGAAGATGGAATGTACTTGATAGACCAACATGCTGCGGCAGAGCGAATTAATTATGAAAAGATTTTAAAACAAATGAAGGAAGAAAAAACAGTAGTTGATTTACTAATTCCAATAAAAATAGAATTAAGACCAGATGAATTTATTCTTGCGAAAGATAGATTAAGTATTTTAACTGATTATGGTTTTGATATAGATGAGTTTGGTTTTAATACAATTATTGTTAGATCTCATCCATCATGGATACCAGATGAAAAATCAGATGATATTATTAGAAGACTAATTGATTTAATAATTGAAAAAGGAGAATTTAACCTAGATCAATTTATTTGGAGAATGGCCGCAACGACAGCTTGTCGTATGTCTGTAATGGCAGGAGACTATATCTCGCAAGAAGACCAAGAATGGATTCTGGAAAATATTAGATATTGTGATAATCCATTTACATGTCCTCATGGTAGACCAACAATAATAACTTATACAAGATATGAATTAGAGAGATTATTCAAGCGTCAACTTGATTAATTTCTCTTTTTTTGTTATAATACATAGCGTTTCAAAGGGGTTATAATATGGGAAAAGAAATATTTCAAGAAGTATATCCATTCACAACAGAAGTGATATCAGGATATTTTAATGAATTAGATTTTAAGGATAAATTTGTAATGACTTTAGGTTCATCATCAGACCAAGCATTTAATGCACTACTTTTAGGAGCTAAAAAAATAACAGTATATGATATTAATGAAAATACTGCAAAGTTTGGTAAATTAAAAAGAGATGTAATCCTAAACTCAACACTTGATAATGTATGGATAAATGTTATAAGAATTGATATGCCTAAAAATTATGATTTGTTTCCAAAAGAATCATTAATGAAAATGAATCCATATATGAAAGATGAAGAATCATTTAAAAAACTTCAAGGATTATTAAAAACTAGATTTAATGATATAGAATATAAAGTAGGAAATATCATGGAAGTTAATAATTTAGATAATGAATTATTTGATATAATAATTACATCAAATGTATTTCAATATTTAGAAGAATATATTAATCCAGGCGAAAGTCCATATGATAGATTAAAAGAAGTTTTTAATAAATTAAAGGACCATTTAAAAGAAGATGGAATTATTCAACTTCTATATCATTATGCATTTAATGGAACGTCACATTGGGATACATGTGCATCAAGAAATTTGGTTAAAGTTCTAAATACAATTTATCCTGATATATTGTCATTTGTTGAATTTGAAGGAACAACTAATCAAACAGATTGTGCAATTATTTATGAAAAAAAGAGGTAATTTATGGAAGATATCATTGTAATTGTAGGACCTACAGGAATAGGTAAAACTAAATTAAGTATAGAACTTGCGAAGAAGTTAGATGCTGAAATTATTAATGGTGATAGTGTATCTATTTATAAAAAATTAGATATAGGATCAGCTAAACCAACTCTTGAAGAAAGAGAAGGAATACCACATCACTTAATTGATATTAGAAATGTTGATGAAGACTACACTGTATTTGATTATCAAAAAGATGTAAGAAAATGTATTGAAGAAATAAATTCAAGAGGAAAAAGAATAATCATAGTAGGTGGAACAGGCCTTTATATAAAAGCTGCCTTATATGATTATAGATTTAAAGAAGGAACTACAAACAATGAATATAGTGACCTATCAAATGAAGAAATATTAAATAAAATAAAAGAATATAAAATAGAAAAATTACCTGAATTAAATAATAGAAAAAGACTAGTTAGGCTTTTAAATAAACTAGAAAATAATGAAGAAATATCTTATGATAAAGATAAACTTTTATATAATATCAATGTAATAGGTCTAACTACAGATAGAGAAATACTATATGATAGAATTAATAAAAGAGTAGATATTATGATAGATAATGGACTTTTAAAAGAAATAGAATCATTAAAGAATTATTATAAGAATTCTAGAATATTAAATAGTGGAATAGGTTATAAAGAATTTAATGATTATTTATTTAATAATAAATCTTTAGAAGATGTAGTAGAAGAAATTAAACTAAATTCAAGAAGATTTGCCAAAAGACAATATACATTCTTTAATCATCAATTTAATACTAATTGGTTTAATGTAGACTTAAATAATTTTAATAATACGATAGATAAAGTATACAATTATATAATTAATACAAAATAAAAAGTTCAATTTATGAACTTTTTTTATGCTTCTTTTAATTCACTATATCTTTCATAATTAAAATCATGTTCTGTTTTTTCTATTTCATGAAGTTTAGCTGTACTTATTAAAAAGAAATTATGTTCTAAGTAATCAACAGAACCATCATCAACTATAGGATCATCCCAAGTAAGATCTAAATTAACCCAATTATTATTATAATAAACTGCATTCCATACATGTTTATTACTTGATACTCTATAACTCTTAATATTCATTTTTTCTAAAAATAACTGCATTAAATCAGTATATCCACCACATATTGCATATCCTTCAAATAAAGGTCCATATGCGATATCTGATTTATAATTAATAATATCTCTATCACTTCTATCTGAGTCATACTTACTATTATTAATTATATAATCATGTACTCTTAATATATTATTATATGTAGAATCATTTGGATAAATTAATTGACTAGATAACTCATTAACTTTATTATTAATTTGATTTATTTCCTCATCAGTATAAGCTTTTTCAATAGATAATGTAACTCTTCCTCCAGTATCATATTCTGTAGATACATGTTTAAAACTATTAAAAGGATGAACATAGTTATTTATATCTGATAGAAATGTTTGATCATTTGAAAATGTTTGAACATCATTTATACAACTCTGATACTCTGGATCACAATAAAATGTAAAACTATCATTACCAGAATTTATAATAGTATAATAAATGTTTAATAATTCTTGTTGATTAGTTGGAGAAAAATCTTTTGTATTTTGAACAAACATAAAATCATAATCTCTATAATATTCATTATACTTATCCATCACAACTTCTTTATCAGTTTTATTAATAAAATCATTTATATATGTAACTATACTATCTTTATAATAAAAAATAACTCCTATTATTATTAAAAACAGTCCTAAAAAAAATAATTTCTTCATATTGCCTCCACTACATATAATTTTATATTAATATTTATTATTAGTAAATTAAAAATATAAAAATAAATGTAAATAAAAAACCAATTTTTTTAATTGGCTTATTTTATTGAATTATTTAACTTAGTTAATCTTGATTTTAAACGAGCAGCTTTATTCTTGTGAACTAAACCACTATTGTGTGCTTTATCGATTCTTTGTAAAGCTATATTTAAATTATTACTTGCTTGTTCTTTGTTTCCAGCTTTAACTTCTTTTTCAAATTTCTTAATTGCTGTTTTCATACTTGAATATACTAAAGTATTTACTTCAGCTTTCTTTGCGTTTGAACGCATACGTTTTTTTGCACTCTTAATATTTGGCATATTCTCACCTCACTTTTGTAAACACATTAATTCTATCAAAAAATAATAAAAAATGCAAATAAAATCGTACAATATGTTAATAATATAAAAGGTGAATGATATGCATAGAGTTAAAATTGATAATAATTTAATAAGAACAGACCTACTTTTAGAGAAAAATCCTATGATAAAAGAAGTAGAAAGAAAGAATTATAAAGATATAAAAGTAGTTACTTCCAAAAGTAATAATAATTTATATACAACAATTTTTTTTAATGATATTACAGACACTACATCATATTATAATTTAGAAAAAGTATTAGTAGAAGAATTATCTAAGTATATAAAATTAAAAAAAGATGATAGATTTCTAGTAATTGGATTAGGTAACGCAAAATCCACCCCAGACTCATTAGGACCACTAACAATAGATAAAGTACTTCCAACAAAATATTTATTTGACTTAGGAGATGTCGAAGAAGGATACTCTAATGTATCTATTTATAAACCTGACGTAATAGGGAATACTGGAATTGAATCAATTACTATAATAAAAAGTATTATCAAAGAAATAAACCCAACAAAAGTAATAATAATTGATTCTCTTAAAGCAAGTAATATTGATAGATTAACAAAAACAATCCAAATAACAAATAGTGGTATTAATCCAGGTAGTGGAATAAATAATAATAGAGGAGAAATAAGTAAAAAAACAATAAATAGAGAAGTAATTGCGATAGGTATACCTACAGTAGTAGATATAAAATCATTAATAAATAATAATTCTAATGAAAGTTTTATTGTAACTCCAACAAATATAGACTTTGTAATAGAAAGATTATCTATGTTAATATCAAATTCTGTAAATAAAAATTTACATAAAAACTATAATCGACAAATAAATTAACCTTTTAGTTGTATCTTAAATATGGTGATAAGATGAAAACTAAGTCAAAAAGAATAAAAAAATATTTTATTTTAATAATAACTATATTATCAATATATCTTACATATAATTATTTAGAAAGAAAAAATATTGAAATAACAGATAAAGATATAGTTGACTTAGTAATAAATAATAGTTTTAAAGAAGAAAATATTGTAAAAAGAATTCTAAATCAAAATAATATTGAACCAATAAAATTATTAAGTAAATCATATGAATCTGTAGTAGAAAATGAACCTCATAATAATCCTATTATATACATATATAATTCTCATCCAACAGAAGAGTATCAATCAACAACACTCGGAGAATACTCAATTAATCCAACAGTTATAATGAATAATTATATTCTAGAAGATATTTTCAATAAAAGAGGATACCAAACTTATGTAGAAGAAAATTCTGTAAAAGATATTCTAAATAGAAACAATTGGAATTATGCATCTAGTTATAAGGCAAGTAGGGAATTATTAGAATCTGCTAAAATAAATAATCCATCATTAAAGTATTTTATTGATATACATAGAGATAGCCTAACAAAAGAAAAAACTTCTATAACGATTGATGGAAAAGATTATGCAAAAATAATATTTTTATTAGGATTAGAAAATCCAAATTATAAAGAAAATAATGAATTCATAGAAAAGATTAATAATAAAGTTAATAATTATTATCCAGGACTAAGTAAAGGAATTTATAAAAAAGAAGGTCCAGGAGTTAATGGTGTATATAATGAAGACTTCTCAAATAGATTAATACTAGTAGAAATAGGTGGATATGAAAATACTACATCAGAAGTATTAAATACTGCTATAGCATTTTCAAAATGTTATTTGGAGGTTTTAGATGAAGAGAATAGTTAAACTATTATCAATCTTATTAGTAGTAATATTTATAATTACATATTTTAATAGAAATAATTATTATGAAAATAGTTATGTTTTATCAGATGAAAGTATTAAATCATTTGAAAAAGATTTGAAGTTAGGTAAAAATATTAAACCCCAAAATTATCTTCCTAAAAAGAAAGATTATAGTAATAGATATTCAAATATATTTATTAAGGTTTCTAAATCAATTGAGGTTGTCGTTAATAAAACACTAAAAAAGTTTTTAGGCTACCTTGAAAATTGACAATTTAGAGAAAATATGCTATAATTTGCTTGTTTTTTTAGGGGCTGGTATTTATGGATATAAATAGATATGTAAAACTTATAGAACAAATAATAAAGTGTAAAAGAGTATCTGATGATGATAAAAAAGAATATATAAGATTATTGAAGTTAATTGAAAATCTTAATACTGATCAGTTAAATGATTATGAACAAATGTTATATATGATAAATGGTAGAAAATTAACTGATAAAGAAAGAATTCTTTATGAATTGAGTTTTTTAAATTTAGACCCTGAAATGGAATTACAAGTAAAAAAATATGCATATAGATTAAAACATAATAGTAATAATAAAACTAATATAGATAAATTGAAAAAAAGTATTACTAAATTACAGATGAAAAATAATATAAAACCAAGTTTTTATTCTGTATTTGAGTCTCTTATTGATGATGAGACAAAAGAAACGGTTGATGAAGCAGTACTAAGAAAAGTAGAGGGCATTAAAAAGACAAGATAATGTCTTTTTTTTTAACATTAAATATTGTATAATTATTATGATAGTGTAGTAACATAGAGAGGTGTATTTATGGATATAAAAGATATAATTGATAAATTTCTATCAGAACTAAATAGTATTATTTTAGATTATAATGGGGAAATAGAACATATTAAATCAAATAATATGGATTATAATCTTGCAAATGAAATATTAGAAACATTAAGGAATTCTCCAGTAGACTTTGCAGTAACATTCTTTAATTTATCAGATGAAGTCAAAGAAAGAGTAAGAACACTTCTTGAAAAATCATGTTCAGGTGAATCAGAGGTTAACAATATAATAAATGAAACCCTTAATTTATATTCATTAAATAACCATCATCTATTGGAAAATAGTCTTTTTGAACCTCAAAAAACAACTGCAATAGAAACTTTAGAAGAATTAGAAAGAGTATTATCATCATTTATTGAAGATAAAAAACATATTTCAGAAGAAGAAATAGAACATAGAAATAAAATGATGGAAAAATTAAATAATATTGGAACACTTTTTGGAAATGGAGAACAATACGATATTATTAATGATGTAAAGACTTTAGAAGAAGTACTTAATCTTGTTAATTTATCTGATGAAGAAAAAATAGCTTTAATTAAATCAGTAATTGAAAACAATATTGAATTCTATGAAGAAAGAATAAATGAACGTAATATAATGATTCAAGAAGAAATAGAAAAAAATAAAAAGAATGTTGAAGAAAAAATAGAAAATTCATATGAAGAACCACCTAAAGAAATATCCATAGAACAAATTAATGAAATTGAAAGAATATTATCACAAAAAGATGTTAGAGAAAGAATAGTTAGAATCATTGCAGACGATGTTAATAATATTATAAATATGGAAAATCCAACTTCAGAAGAAAGTGAAATAATTGAAGAAGCTCTTGAACTTGCAAGAGAGAATATGATCGATAGGGTAAAGAATAATGGTGTTACTCCAGAAGAATCATTACAATTGTTATATGATGACTATGATCATACAAAGGAAATGAAAAATAAAATGCTACATGAAGTACTAGATGGTACAGAATTAGTAGATATACCATATAATGAACAAATAGAAATGATAAATAAAGGAATTGAGTTTTATAGAAAAAATAAAAAGTCAATTCAAAATCTAACAAAACAAGAAAGAGAAATAATTAGTAAGTATATGGTTACTATCTATAAAACAAAAGAACATAGAAAAATGTTATATCAAAGTAAATCACATGATGATACTTTAAAAGTAACTGCAGAAGCTGCATATGAAATACAGATCTTACTTGGATTAATGGATTCATTAGAAAAAGATAGTGAAGAATATAAAGAAATGATACTTGCAGCAAGCAGAAGAATATCTGATATCTTAGAAAGTGTTGAAGAATTAAAAACTAAAGTGATTGATACTCCAAAAGAAGAAACTAAAAATGAAGGTAAATTATATTATTTGATGAGAAATGACAATAAATCAATGTTTGAGAATGATATAAGACCAGATGATTTAAGTAAAGGTATTTCTCCTGAATATTATAAAGATATACTTGAAGCTTTAGATGAAATAAGACAAAGAAGTAATAATGAGGGTCAAATATCAGTTACTCCTGGATATAACTATAACAATCTAAGAAAAAATAATATCCAAATAACTAATACATCAGGTAGAATTCAAATATTATTTATTCCAATAAATAAAACAGATTCTATTATAGTTGGTATTATGTTTACATATGGAAAAAGAACTGAATATAAAGAACAAGATGATAGAATTAGAAGGTACCAACAACAGTTAGATGAATTGAAAAATGATATTATAAATGAAAATGAAGAAACTAAGAAAATGGCTAAAAAGACTGATGAAAGAATAAAAGAATCTCTTTCTCCAGATCAAAAAAAATCATCTTTAAAAAACATGTTTGATGAAGGAAATCAATCATCATCTGGAACAGGAAAGAAAAGATAATAAGGAGGATTATTATGTTTGAAAATATAGAATTATTAAAAAAATTCATAAATGATTCAATAATGAGTTATGAAAATGAAACAATAATATTAAAAGAACAAAATAGTTCCTCTCTTGATAATTATAAAGATGAAATAATAGCCTTAAGAAATAATATAGAATCAATAGTAGATATAGATTTAAATATATTTAAAGAAATAATAAGTGAATCTAGTAAAACTATAGAAGAAAAAGAAAGACTATTTGAATTTATAAAATCAATGAAAATATTATTAGAACTTAATAAAAAAGAAAATACAACATTCAAACTAACAAGAAATCAAATCGAGGAATTATCTAAGTTATATGATATTTTAGATGAAATTAATATAAATGAACAAAATAATAAAAAAAGACTAGAACAAGAAATAGATTCAATTAAAAAGGAAATATCTAAATTAAGAAAAATTCTTAATACAATTGAAGATCAAAATAATAATGAATTTATAAAAGATATTAATACAATTGTAAATGCTCTTAATAAATATGTAGAAGATGAAGAAGAAAAAAGAAAAATTCTTTTCTCATTAATGAGTTATAATGATAATTGCTATAATAATAGAATTTCAACAGATGAATTAATTCCACTTAATCTTAAAAGACTTGATATAGATGATGTAAGAAGTTTATTTAAAACATATGAATATGATTTTGATCAATTAAAGGATAATCAAAAAGAAGATATTTTAATATATGGCGATTTAGTTAATATGCAAGAAGTATTTGAATGCTTAAAAAATCTTAGATTTCCAAAATTTATTCAAAAAAAGCAATTAAATAAATTAGTTATATTATTAATTAATTCAGATAAAAAAACACTTACAGATATTGTAAATCATAGTAAGAGTAAAGGAATATATCCCGCTGATTTACTATCAGTAATACCAGCTCTTATTGAACAAAATAATATGAATGGAAAACCAGGAAAGAAATCTCCTCCAGGACCTCCAGGAGAAGATTCTCCTATAATTCAAGGTAAATCAAGAGACTATAAAGATAATATTGACTTTCTATCTGCTCTTGGATTTGATGTTGCTGATATAGTAAAAAGATGTCCACACTCTATTTTGATTAATCATGTAAAATTAGTAAATAATTATGGAAAATTCTTATCTTATGGATTTAAATTTGATCAAACGCCAACAGGAGAATTAACTCATCCAGCATTTACATTCTTAGTTTCAAATAACTTTGATGTAATAACTGATCAATTCATTGAATCAGGTCCATATGGATATGAATACATAAAAAATAATATGAGTAGAGTATCCGCATTTACATCACCAGATGACTTAGTATTCTATAATATATATGCATCTTATATGGATGAAGATTATCTTGGAAGAAAAATGATACCAGATGGACCTTTTGTAATAGATAATGGGTCTAAATTAAAGTTAAGAGGAGAAATAACCAGATTATCAGCTGCTCATAGAGATAATGCATATAGAGGAATTCAAAAAGATAATAAACAAGAAGTAACTATGACAATAGATCCGCCAGTCCGTAATAAAGAACAATTTGATAAAGCAGTAAATGAATATTCAGAATATGAAATAGAATATATATCATTTGATGATGATAGACTAAAAGATCTTGATGAATATATTGATAGTAGTAATCCTCTAAGATATGATTTTGATGGAATAATTATATCTAAATTAAAAGTTCAAAGAATTTTCTATATTTTAGAACAAGCAGGTCTTGATAACTTAGAAGATAGCTTATTATACGCAATTACATATAATACTATTATTAATCAAGAAAATTTCGATAAGATTAAGAAAATGGTAAAGAATAGGAGTAAATAGAATGAAATACTTAATAGATGCAGGACTATCTCCTGAAGTAGAAAAAAAATTAAAAAACAAATACGATGAATCTGCTCTAGATTTATTAAAAATAGAAAGTGATAATGTAATTGATGTAATAAATTATTTTAAAGAAATTGGTATTAAAGATATAGAAACAATACTTATAACATATATAGAAATATTCACAAGAGATGTAGATGATGTAAAAGCTGCATTCAATAAACATAATATTAAAGAAGTAGTAGAAAAAATAAATAATGATATATTCTATATAGAAAATATTTAAATAGATAAAGCAAGTTATATCATACTTGCTTTTTTTTATAAAAATATGATATAATATCCTGCAATTAAAGGGGGATATTGTGATGAAGAAAAAGAAACTAGATATTCCACTAAAAATGATGATAAGAGAATGTAGTCTAAATCCTAATCTTTTATTTGAAAACTTCAATTATTTTGCATTAAGAAACAGAGAAAACATTCATGATATATTTAAATACAAAAAATTTAATAATGACTTTGTTTCAGTAATTGAGTTATACGCAGATGATAATAATTTTGCGGATAAATTCATGCCATCATATGATTTTTTTGTAAATCAATTAATAGAAATATTAAATGCAAATGTTCCAGTAAATATAGAAGATAATGAAAAACTAACAGAAATATTACTAAAAAGATTAGAAATTCTTGCAGATATAAAAAAAGAAAAACAACTAAAGGAAAGTTTTCCTTTACTGTATCGTGACTTAGTAGATGGTAGAAAATATTTTAATAGTTTACAATATCTAAAGAAAAATAATCCAGATAAATATTATGATGGAGAACATTATTACTATAGTTGTGCTCTAAAAAAGAGCCTTAAAAACTTTATTCCAACACAAGTAAAAATGTATAAAAGATATATATTGGATAGAAAACAATTAATAGATAAATATAAAGAAACAAGTTTTAATTCATATATTAAAAGAAATTTTGATATGAATAAACTAGGAATGTTTTTAGCACATGAATACTTATGTGAGTGTGAAGTAAGTAACGATAGAAGTGAAATAGTTTATTATTTGGAAAAAATAGATAAGTATTTAAAAAATAATAAATTAAATAAAAATGTAAAAATATATACTGATAGTGGAGTAGAGATTAACATAAGAGAAATATATAAAAGAATAAATGAAATTAAAAAACGAATTAATAATGATAGTATGATTAGTTGGATTTTAATTCCAAAAGACAGAAGTTATAAAACTGTAAAAAAGGATAGAAAAACAAGTGTAAAAGTAACCATAATGAATTATGAAAAAATAGAAAAACTTCACAAACTAGGTACTGAAAAGAATAATTATTATGAATCTACTAACTATAAAGCAAAAGTAATAGGTCTAGGAAAGTATAAAGGATATATTGGATATATATACGAAAATGGAGAGGTAGTCCTAGATACAGAATATAATGAAGAAAAGCCTTATACAGCATCAGGAAATGCAATTTATATTATGTATGCAAATAACTTTGAAGAATTATCAAGAAAAAGTAAAACAGAACTTCAAAATGATTCAAGAGTAAAAAGATTATGTCATACTAAGAACTGGCAAGATAAATTAGATAAAATAACTAAAAGAGAAGCTACAGAAAATGATAAACATAATTCATATTTATTAATTAAGAGATTAAAAAGAAAAGCCCTTTATTAAAAGGACTTTTTTATTGATATAATTCTTTCTTTATTAACTCTAGATTATTTCTCATAATTGTTAAATAGGTTTCATTATTACTTCTTTCATCGTCTGTTAAAACTTCTAATTTATGTAATTCTAACTTTTTAACTGAAGAATAATTATTCATAATATTTTTTACATTCTCATTATCTTCTTCTCCAACAAAAGTAAATATATAACTAATACCACCATTATCAATAGCATTTTCTGCATCTGCAATATCTTTTTGAGTAGCATCAGTATCAATACATATAACATTCAATCCAAATTTTTCTAAAAACTTAAGTGCTGAATCTGCAACTACAATTGTTTTTTCGTCAGTAGAGTCAACCGCAACTCTATATTCAGCATCTAATTCAGATAACTCAATCTTAAGTTCATTATATGCATCATCAACTTCTTTTTTTAAATATTTATTGCTAATATATTCTTCTAAACCTAATCTAACATTTTGACACATCATTAGTAAGGATGAAGGATTTAACCATAATTCTTCAGGAGAGTAATCAGTTTCAAGTACATAAGCAGTATCTATTATTTTTAAATCAGGGTTAATTTCTAATAAATCAACAGCTAAGTTTCTTTCTTTTTCAAGTAATCCATTATATATAAATAAATCTTTATTAGCAAAATCATTCTTTTGTTTGTTACTTATCTTATAATTGTTTATATCAACTCCATCAGGATATATAGAAGTAATAGTTGAATGTTTATCATATAATTTCTTTACTATATATTCACATGGATAATTTGATACAACAATTTCAATATTATCCATACTATCATTATTACATCCAGAACATAACAAAATAATAGGTAAAATAACTAACAATATTAAAAAATAACTAATTTTTTTCATCTAATTCCTCCTTAATAGGTACAGGATCATACCCATATGACCCAAATGGATTACATCTTAAGATTCTTTTAATCGCAAGAAACGATCCCTTTATACTTCCATATGTATTAATACTTATCTTTGCATATTCCGAACAAGTTGGTTGAAATCTACAATATTTATGGCTTGATAAAGGAATCTTTTGATACAAATTAATGATAGATATAAGTACCTTTTTCATGCTACCACCAATCTTATTTTACTATTATTTATACTTTTTTACAAGAAAAGATTCTATTAAATTAAAACAATTGCTAAAGATTAAAAGATATGATAAAATTTAAATAATAGGAGGTAGTATATATGGGGCTATTCACTAGAGTAACTAAGATAAAGGAAGAAGAAAATATTTTACCTGTACAAAAAGAGATAGATACAATTGTATCAATAATGAATAATTTAAGTTTATTGGATACCAAAAAAATAGAATCTTTCTTAATAAATGAGAAAACTGAATATGATAAAAGTGTTTTAAATAGATTAATGATTTCAGTAGATGAAGAAAGTATCAAAGAATTAAAAAAATATTATAATCCATCAAACCTTGGATATGGAGAAATCAAATTGCTTTCAATTAGAGATAATCTAGAGCAATTAGCAAGAACTGAAATATCAAATGGTAAAAATAATTTAGAAGTAGTAGAGGAATTAATAAATTATAGTAAACAGTTTATTGTAGATTATAAAAATATAATAAATGATTTTAATAATATTATTAAAAAACTTGAAAAAAGTTGTAATAACAAATCTGAATTATTTGCAATGATGGATTATTGGTATAATAATATCAAAGAAGAAAAATTAGGTTATATGCCAGATATAGATAAAAAAATAAATACGATGGCAAGAAAATTAGCAAACCTTCCATTTGGAGGATATGGAATTGATAAAATTGAAGAATTTAAAGATCTAGCAAATCATATGGTTGCTGTAGAACAAAATAATGGATTATCAGCAAATCACATAATTGGTATGATTGAAAAAGATTTATTTACTCCTAGATATAATAGATATTTAAGTGATGTAAAAGCATTGCAAACAAAAATAGATTTAATTAGAAAATCAATTCAAATAAGTGATGAACAAAAAAAAGAAAATATAACAAAAGTTATTGCTGAATTTAATCAAATGTATGGACATAAATTAGAAAGTAAAAAACAACAAACTGCAAAAACTGATAATTCAACTTTTTTAGAAGAAGTAAATATTGAAAAATTAGTAAATATAGATGAATCTAAAGGATATGGTCCAAAAGCAATTTCAGCATATAGAAGATATTGTAAAAAGATAATGAATAGTGATCTTCCTGAAGATGAAAAATATATTGAAATAAACAAAAGAGCAGACTTTTTAATTAAAAAATACTTATCAAATAAAGAATTATTTAATAAATGGAAAGCTGTTCAACTTGATGAAGTAAGTGAATTAGAAATGAATGATAAAGAACAAGAATTAAATAGACAAGTAGACTACATGCTATCTTTATCTCCAGAAGACTTTAATCGCTATTTACTAGAAGACTCAAAAAAGAAAAAAATAGCAGCAGAAAAGCACAATGAGGAATTAGTTATAAGATATCTTGCAAAACAGGAAGCAGATAGTAAAAACGATAAAGATATATATGATTTAAGATTAAATGAACATTATGCAGGACAAAAGCCATATACTAAAGAACAACTTGATAGTGCATATAATCAATTATTAATCGCATCACTTACTGATGATACTAATTATAGTGGTAAATTTATTGATGCAGTAGCATACATAGATAGTACTTTAGTTAAACAAATCTATTCATTGGCATCAACAAATTCAACAGTAAAATAAATATAACTTTTATAGTTATATTTTTTTTGATATAATTAAGTAGGTGATTATATGGAAGAATTATTTAATAAATTGAAAATAAAACCAAAAGATAAAGAATTATATAAAACAGCATTTTCTCATAGTTCATATGTAAATGAACATAAAGTTAAAAGTGATTATGAAAGATTAGAATTCTTGGGTGACGCTGTTCTTGATTTAGCTGTTGCTGACTATTTATATACCAATCATAAAGAATCAGAAGGCGAAATGACAAAAGTAAGAGCAAACTATGTTTGTGAAAATGCTAACTATAGATATGCAACAGATTTAGGATTACAAAAATATATATTGGTTGGACATGGAGAAACAAAAGATGGAGAACCTGTAAAAAAAGCAATTGTTGCCGATATATTTGAAGCATTAATGGGTGCTATATATATTGATCAAGGATATGCAACCGCAAGAAATGTAATTCTTAATACTGTAGTTCCATACATAGAAAATCCTAACATATCATTTTTTAGTGATTATAAAAGTAGTCTACAAGAGTATGTTCAAACAGAACAAAAAAGTATTGAATATGTAATAATTAATGAAGAAGGACCAGCACATAATAAAACTTTTACAGTAAATGCAATTATAGATAATATTGTATTTGGAACAGGAGTAGGTTCAAGCAAAAAGGAAGCAGAACAAGAAGCTGCCAAAGTAGCATTAGAAAAACTTGCTGTAAAATAGAAAAACTATGACATTCTAAGATTTGTCAATATTAAATTTTTGTGATATTATAGACACTACAAAAAGACACAAGATTTATAATTTTTTAAAAATTTATAAATAATGTGTTAGTTTGTAATATAATATAAATGTA